>Ga0114939_10003410_pt1 | contig 11143 bp, 11 predicted proteins | sample AshMeaCrysSpring_FD_87196 | JGI IMG/M metagenome (GOLD analysis project Ga0114939, IMG submission 87196) | Groundwater microbial communities from Big Spring, Nevada to study Microbial Dark Matter (Phase II) - Ash Meadows Crystal Spring | ecosystem: Environmental > Aquatic > Deep subsurface >... | reverse complement strand
GGCGGAGCCCGCGCCCACCGCTACGGGGTCGGCTTCCAGGACTATGTGGCGCGCGCCAACCGGGAGATCGCGGTCATCGTGCAGGCCGAGCACATCGAGGCCGTCGCGCACATCGAGGCCATCGCGGCCGTGCCGGGGATCGACGCCATTTTCGTGGGCCCGTACGATCTTTCGGCCAGCATGGGCAGACCCGGCCGGATCCAGGACCCCGAGGTCCAGGCGGCCATCCGCAGGGTCCGGGACGCCGCGCTCGCCGCCGGCCGCAAACTCGGCATCTATTGCACCGACCCGGAATCCGCCCGGGATTTCATGCGGCAGGGCTACACCCTGATCGGCATGAGCACCGATTTGAACTACCTCACCCAGTCGGCCGGCGCCGCGCTGGCCGCCGCGAAAGGCCGATGACCGCATGCCGAACGACGCGCACCGGGCGACCCCGTCGGGCCAGATCCTGGAAAGAATGAAGCGCGGTGTGTATTACCCCGGTCATCATCTGGGCGCCCGCGCAGAGCTCGACCGGCTGGTAGCGCAGGGAGTGCTCGAACGCATGGACGCCTCCTTTCTATGCGGACCCGACAGCGAGCCGGCGTATTGCCTGGCGGAGGCCAAGCGGACCCAAAAACCGGACGGCGGCGACGGATGAGACTCACCGACAGCCCGACCGAACGCGCCACGGCGGCGACCGATGGGCTGCTGAGCCTGGCCGCCGCCGGGGGAGTCTTTCTGCTGCAGGCGCAGGCGACGCTCCCGCCCTGGAAGGCCATGCTCTGGTCCTGGACGTTTGGCCTCATTGCTCTGGCCGCCGGGCTGGGGGCCGTCTGCCACGGCGTTGTTCTGCGGGGGCGCCCGCGCAGCCTGCTCTGGCAGATTTTGACCGCCAGCCTGAGCGCGGCGATCGCGTTGGTGACGGTCGGCGTGGTGCACGACGCCTGGGGGAGACAGGCGGCCGCACGCTGCCTGCCGGTCCTGCTTCCGGCCGGGCTGCTGGTCTACGCCGTGAGCCGGGCGTTCGCGGGGCTTTTCATCGTCTTCATCGTTTACCAGGCCCTCGCACTGGTGCTGGCGCTCGGCGCCTATGCCTGGATGGCGACGCGCGGGACACCGGCCGGCGCCGGCTGGATGGCGGCCGGGGCGGCGGTCAGCCTGATCGCCGCCGGCACCCAGACCATCCGGAGCCTGCGAGTCAGGTGGGGATGGGATTTCGACCGCAACGGGGTCTATCACCTCGTGCAGACCCTCGGCGTTGTCCTGTTTTGCGTGGGTCTTTCGCAGGGATGAGAAGAACACGGGACACGATGACGCTCGACCGCATAGCTGCCGAACTGGCCGGAGAGATGAAAGGGCTGCGCTTCGGCCCGCCGGTCGCCCATGTCTACAACCCGCTCGAGTACGCCTGGGAGCCCCATCGGCGCTATCTGAAGCGCTATGGCGCGCCTCCCCGAGAGATCGTTCTGCTGGGCATGAACCCCGGTCCCTGGGGCATGGCCCAGACCGGGGTTCCTTTCGGCGAAATCACCGCCGTGCGCGATTGGATGGGAATCGAGGCCAGGGTCGCGGCCCCGCAAGACCAGCATCCCAGGCGGCCGATCCTGGGATTTGCCTGCACCCGCCGAGAGGTCAGCGGACGGCGGCTGTGGGGCTGGGCCCAAAAAGCCTTCGGCAGCGCCGAAGGTTTTTTCGAGCGCTTTTTCGTTGCCAATTACTGCCCCCTGATGTTCATGGCGGCCGAAGGGCGGAACCTGACGCCCGACAAGCTAAAGGCGGCGGAAGCCCAACCGCTTTTTGAGGCCTGTGACCGCGCGCTGCGCCGCACGATCGCGGCGCTGCGACCCCGGCACGTGGTCGGCATAGGACAGTTTGCAGCCGACCGCGCCCGGACCGCCCTGGAGGGCCTAGGCGTGGAAATCGCAGGGGTCACGCACCCGAGCCCGGCCAACCCGAAGGCCAACCGCGGCTGGGAGCAGCTTGTCAGCCGTGAGCTGGCCGCGCTGGGCATCCGGCCGTGAGGCGGCATGAGCGCTTGGCCCCGCACCCTTGCACGGCACCCGGTCGTGATCATGCTCGCAGCGGCTCTGCTGTCGGGCTGCGCCGCTCCGCGCAGCGCGCTGCTCCGGGAGCCCGACCGGATCGAATCCAGAATCGCCGCGCTTCAAGGCCGCTTGATGGGTCTCGGAGAATCCACCGACCCCGCCGAAGCCCGGCGCGTGGCGCAAACCGCGGTGGGCGACTCCCTGAAGCTGGCCGAAGACTATCGCGTGGCCGCACCCGCGCTCTGGCACAACCTGCTCGTTCAGATGGGAGTGAGGGACCGCGGCCTCTGCTATCATTGGACCGAGGACCTGATGAAGCGCCTGCAGGCCCTGAACCTGAGAACCTACCAGCTGCACTGGGGGGTGGCCCACAAGGGCAGCGACCTGCGCGAGCACAACAGCGTGGTCATCACCGCGCTGAAAGAGCCCTTCGACAGCGGAATCGTGCTTGATCCCTGGCGGAACTCGGGCGACCTCTTCTGGGCCGCCGTGCGCAAGGACGAATACCCCTGGGAGCCGCTGCCTCGGAATCAATGGTGAAGGTTTCGCAAGAGGGCCATTCTCGGCGTTGCGCTTCATCTCGCGGTCGCTGCGGCGTGCAGGGGGTAGGCCTCGCGCCGCGAGATTCGCGCGCCTTGATATTGACCCTCTTACGAAACCTTCCATGCAAACGACTTCAACGAGCGCCAAGACGGTGGACGAATGAGTGAATTACGGACGGATGAACCGCTGGAGGCCCTCTTTAAGAGGGTGCAGGACGCCGCCGGGCGCCTGCGCGGAGTGGCCCACGTGACCCCGGTCATGACGTCCCGCACGCTGAACGAGTGCCTCGGGGCCGAGGTGTTGCTGAAGTGCGAAAGCTTCCAGCGCGTCGGCGCCTTCAAGTTCCGCGGGGCCTACAACGCCATGGCGCAGCTGTCCGCGGACGAACGCCGCCGCGGGGTCGTCGCCTTTTCCTCCGGCAACCACGCCCAGGCGGTCGCGCTCGTGGGCCGGCTGCTCGGCATCGCCACCTGCGTGGTCATGCCCGCGGACGCGCCGGTCATCAAGCGCCAGGCGACCGAAGCCTACGGCGCGAAGATCGTTCTCTACGACCCCGCAGTCAGGAACCGGGAGGAGATCGCGCAGGAGCTTCAGCAGCGGCACGGCTACACGATGATCCCGCCTTTCGACCACATCGACGTCCTGTGCGGCCAGGGGACCGCCGCTCTCGAGCTCTGCGCGCAGGCAGGCGGACTCGACCTCCTGCTCGTGCCCTGCGGCGGGGGCGGGCTTCTGAGCGGCTGCGCCATCGCCGCCCGGGGGCTGAACCCCCGGTGCCGCGTGATCGGCGTCGAGCCGGAGGTGGCCGACGACGCCGCGCGTTCCTTTTACAGCGGCCGCCTGCAGTCCGTCCGCAACCCGCCCACCATCGCCGACGGCACGCGCACCCCCAGCCTGGGAAAGCTCACCTTTCCCCTGGTGCGGAGGTTCGTGGACGCCATGCAGACCGTTTCGGAGGACGCCATCAAAGAGGCGGTCCGGGTCCTCTTCTTCCGCCTGAAGCTCGTGGTGGAGCCCTCCGGAGCCCTGGGCCTGGCGGCCCTGCTGAGCGGCCAAACGCAGGCTCAGGGAAGGGTCGGCGTCATCCTGAGCGGCGGGAACATCGACGGCCCCGCCATGCGCGCGATCCTCGTTTGACTTTCCAGGAGGAATGCACCGAATTTACATGAACGGCGCGCCCAGCTGCGGTTCGGACTGCAAGGCGTGTATTGACCCGCGGCCGCTAATGCGCTACGCAACAGCCCATCCAGGGGGATCGCTACCAGGCGGGGGATATGAATGAAAGTCTATACGGGCGGCGGTGATCGGGGGAAAACGAGCCTCTTCAGCGGCGAGCGGGTTCCCAAGGACAACGATCGCATCGACGCCTACGGCGACCTGGACGAGCTCAATTCGGTGATCGGGGCGCTGATCGCCAGCCTGCCGAAAGACTGCGGTCATCTGAGACAGGAGCTGGAGACCGCCCAGGCCAAGTTGTTTCCCATCGGTGCCTGGCTCGCCACCTCTCCCGGAGCGCCGGCGGCCGCGTCCCTGCCGCCGCTGGACCCGGGCGATGTGGCCCGCATCGAGAGCTGCATCGATCGCTTCGAATCCGGCCTCCCGGAGCTGAAAGGCTTCATCCTGCCCGGCGGGGACGCCGGCGCCGCCTGGGCCCACATCGCCCGCACCGTCTGCCGCCGGACCGAGCGCCGGGTCGTGCGGCTGGCCGCCGGCGTGACGGAAACCCTGGCCGCGGAGCAGATGGCGCGCGCCGTCGTCTATCTCAACCGCCTGTCGGATTATTTCTTCATCCTCGCCCGGCATATCAACCGCATCCAGGGCGTCGCAGACCGCCTATGGAAGCGATGAGGCTGCCGGCTCGCGAATGCCGCCAGGCCCGCATCCGCATTGGGACGCAACGCCGACCGCAGGAGGAAACGGATGAAATTCGACGTCGTTAAAAAAGAAGCGATCATTCTGGACCCCTCCAACGCCATGCAGCCCAAGACCATTCCGGTCGAAGTCCGCACCGACCCCCTCACCGGAAGGACCGCGCGCATCTGCCATTTCATGCGCCTGCAGTGGAAAAAACCCGACCTGGCCCGGCTGGTGGCCGGCACCGATGCCCATTGTCCCTTCTGCCCGGACCGGGTGCTGAAGGCCACCCCCTGTTTCCCGGCGGATATCGCGCCGGAGGGTCGCCTCTTCCGCGACGACCAGGTGCTCTTCCCCAACCTCGCACCCTATGACGGCCTGGGTGCGGTCGCGACCCTGGGCCGCACCCACTACCTCCCCATGGCGGAGATCGAGCCTCAGCGGATCGCCGGCGGCATCCTGCTCGCCATGGACTTCTTCCGGCGCGTTCAGGCCATACGGCACCCGGAATCGGTCTACCATCTGCTCAGCTGGAACTACATGCCGGCTTCGGGCAGCTCCCTCATCCATCCGCACCTGCAGGTGTTCGCGAGTTCGACCGCTCCCAACCAGCTGCGCGAGGAGCTGACCGCGGCCGAGGCCTACTTCCTGGCCAACGGCCGGACCTACTGGGACGACCTGGTGCGGGTGGAGCGGGCCGAGGGCCGGCGCTTTCTCGGCCGGTTGGGCCGCATTGCATGGCTGGCGAGCTTCGCCCCCTTCAGCGTGGCCGGCGACGTGGTCGCCGTGGTCGATGACTGCCGCGGGATGCTGGAGCTGACCGAGGCGGATGTGGCGGCCATCGCCCGAGGGCTCACGGCCGCCATGGCCGCCTACGACAGGATCGGCATCTACAGCTTCAACGTGTGCTTCTTCCCCGGCGCCGAAGGCGACCGCTTCGCCCGGCTGCACATGGTGTTTTCGCCGCGCATCTACTACAATCCGGTGCTGGCCACGCCGGACACCACCGCGCTGCGAACGCTCTACAACGAAAGCATCTGCGTCGGCTTTCCGGAGGACATCGTCGCCAAGATCCGGCCCGACTTTCAAGCGATCCCGGGCGTGGAGGGGAGCTGATCGATGACTCGAAAATTCGAGATCCCCGCTCCCGGCGGTCAGCGTCTTTCGGCCCTCCTGGACCTGCCGGTCGACGGCGCTCCCGGCGCCTATGCCATCTTCGCGCACTGTTTCACCTGCTCGAAGGACCTGAAGGCGGCCTATCACATCTCGCGCTCCCTCACCCGCGAACGCATCGGCGTGCTGCGTTTCGACTTCACCGGCCTGGGGGAAAGCGGCGGCGACTTCGCCGACACGAGCCTGCAGTCCAATGTGGAAGACCTGATCGCCGCCGCCGAGTTCCTGGCGTCGAATTTCGAGGGGCCCCAGCTCCTGATCGGCCATTCCTTCGGAGGGGCCGCCGTGCTGCAGGCCGCGGCCGCCATCCCCAGCTGCCGGGCGGTGGTGACCATTGCGGCCCCGGCCGATCCCCGGCATGTCGCCAATACCCTGGGTCCGGCCGCCGCTGCCATCGCCTCCCGGGGCGAGGCCGAGGTGACCATCGCCGGCCGCAGCTTCACGCTGCGTCGCCGATTTCTGGACGACCTCCAGGCGATCGATCCGGAGGCCGTCATCCGCAATCTCAACCGGGCGCTCCTGGTCCTGCATTCGCCGCTGGACGACGTGGTCGGAATCGAAAACGCGGCGCGCATCTTCCAGGCGGCGCGTCATCCCAAGAGCTTCGTTTCGCTCGACCAGGCCGACCATCTGCTGTCGAACATGACCGACTCGCGCTACGCCGGCGCCGTGATCGCGGCTTGGGCGCGACGCTACCTGACCCCTTCGCCTGCAGCGGGCGCAGGCACCTCCGCCGCGGACAACCGCATCACCGCCCGCACCGGCCCCGGCGGGTATCTGACCGAGGTCCTGGTCAACCGCCACAGCCTGGTGGCGGATGAGCCGATCGCCGCCGGCGGCACCGATCAGGGGCCGAGTCCCTTCGACCTGCTGGTCGCCGCCCTGGGAGCCTGCACCGCCATGACCCTGCGCATGTACGCCGACCGCAAGGCCTGGCCGCTGGAGGCCGCCACCGTGCGCCTGCGGCATGCCAAGATCCACGCCGCGGACTGCGAAACCTGCGAAACCCGAGAGGGCATGCTGGATCGCATCGAACGCGAGATCGAGATCGAAGGGCCGCTCGATCCGGACCAGAAGCAGCGCCTGCTGCAGATCGCCGACCGCTGCCCCGTGCACCGCACCCTCACCACCGAGGTGCAGATCGCGACGCGGCTGAAAAGCTGAAAACCCCGCTTCGCGGACTGCGCCGGTCAAACGCAAAGGAGGCTGCAATGGCCAAAAGGAAATTGATGATCCACGATTTCTGCCGGATGAAGCAGGACGGCGAGAAGATCACCTTTCTCACCTCCTACGACTATCCCACGGCGCAGTTCGCCGAAGCCGCCGGCATGGACATGCTGCTGGTGGGCGATTCGCTCGGGATGTGCGTCTACGGCTACCCCGGCACCGTGCCGGTGACCATGGACCAGTGCATCCGCCATGCCGAGGCCGTGCGCCGCGGGGCGCCCAACACCTTCGTCGTGGGCGACATGCCCTTCATGTCCTACCAGAGCTCGGTCGAAAAGGCGGTCGAGAACGCCGGGCGGTTTCTAAAAGAAGCCGGCTGCGACGCCATCAAGCTCGAGGGCGGCGTGCGGGTGGCGCCCCAGATCCGCGCCATCGTGGACGCCGGCATCATCGTCATGGGGCACATCGGGCTCACCCCCCAGAGCTCGGGCCAGCTGGGCGGCCACAAGGCCCAGGGCCGCACCCTCGAATCCGCCCGCATGGTCGTCGCGGACGCGCTCGCCGTGCAGAAGGCCGGCGCCCACATGATCCTGCTCGAGGCGATCCCGCCGGAGGTGGCGGGCCACATCCGCCGCACGCTCGCCATCCCGGCGCTTTCCATCGGCGCGGGGCTGGACTGCGACGGGCAGCTCCTGATCGTCTCGGACATGATCGGCCAGTTCCAGGCCTTCACGCCCAAGTTCGTCAAGAAGTACTGCGAGGTCGCCGAGGTGGTCACCGCAGCCATGAAGCAGTACGTTTCCGAGGTGCGGGCGAGCAAGTTCCCCGAAGACGAACACTGCTATCACATGCTGCCGGGCGAGCTTGAGAAATTCCAGGCCGAATTCAAATAACCATCCGGCTGACAACCGGCCGAGGAGGTGAATGATGGCAACTATGCGGGATCTGCTGAAAATTTCGACGCAGCGCCTGGACGAGATCAACGCGCTGCTGACGGACCCCAAGAACGAAACCGTCACCGGCCTGCTGGAGGTGGTCGAACGCTTCGGCGGCCCGCAGGAGATCAACCGCAGGGCGGCCGAGGCCTCCCGGCTGGAGAACCTCATGGGCCGCCTGGAGGCAGCGAAATCCCCTTATCGCGAGGATCTCGAATGGTTGATCGAGCAGCGGGATCGCAAGGCGTTCATTTCCATGGCGGACTATGCCCGCAAGGTCGGCGGGACACCGGCCGCCTTGAACTGGAGAAATGCCGTCACCCTCGAAATCAGCGCCCTGCAGTACTTTCCCTGGCTCGTCGCCGAAGCCCGGCGCTGCCTTGAGCAGGGGGAATTGATGCCGGGCCGGTTCATCCGGGTGCGCAAGATGATCGAACAGGAAGCCGACCACGGCGACATCCTGGCGGTGGCCGCGGCCATGCAGATCATCGGCGCCAGCTATGTGGAAACCCTGGATACCAAGGGCACCGACGGCTCCAACGTCCATCTGGGCGGTCCCGAGACCATCACGGGCTACTTCGGCGGCATCGGCCAGCCCAACCACTACCCGCTCAAGTGGGTCGACGAGTTCCTGAAATACTACACCGCCTGCGGCGTGCGCCAGGTGCTCAACATCAACCCGGGCACGGTGCTGGCGGGATACCTGCTGCACCGCCTGGGGATCGACAACGAGTTCAAGATCTCGGTCTTCATGGGCAACGACAACCCCTTTGCCGTCCTGTGGACCCTGCTGACGGCGCGGCTGTTCTCGCGCGAGGACGGCCGCACCTCCCTGATCGGCTTCAACCTGTCCAACTCCGTGGACAACGAAACCCTGCGCCAGGCCTCCTATCTGCGCCGGGCGCTGGGCCTGGAGGATGTCGTGCGCTTCGAGCACCACATCACCGAGACCTGGAAGTCCATCGTCCGCCAGCCTTACAACCGTCGCGCCGAGCTCGTGGAGATCGCCCGCGAGGTCCCCAACATCTCCGCCAAGCACGAAGGCGGCGAGCCGGAGATCGAGGCGACGCTGGCGCACCCCTCGGACATCCTCGACTACTTCCTCGCCAAGGCCGACGCGGAGAAGGCCGGTCTCATGCCGGCGCTCGAAACCAACTACCTGGAGAAGCACCGTTCGGTGCAGCTCACCGCCCAGGCCCTGATCCAGGCCGGGATCGGCGTGGTCTGCGCGTCCCGGCTGCACCGTTAACCCTTCAACGCCGCCGGCGGACCCGCGGGCGTTGCAGGGCACGGAGCCGTCCGCCGGAACGAGGAGATCGATTCATGACGAAGCACCATAAAGTCGCGGTGGTCACCGGCGCCGGGACGGGGATCGGCAGGGCGGTCACGCTCGCGCTATTGGGCGCCGGCTATCAGGTCGCGCTGGCCGGGCGCCGGCGGGAGCCGCTCGAACAGACGGCGGCCGAATCAGGCGACGCCTCCCGGACGCTGGTGGTGCCGACCGACGTGAGCGTCCCCGCTGCGGTGCAGGCGCTGTTCGCGGCCGTGCTGCAGCGGTTCGGGCGGCTGGACATGCTCTTCAACAACGCCGGCGTCTTCGTCCCGGGCATCGAGATCGACGCGCTTTCGGTCGAACAGTGGCGTGCGATGGTGGACGTCAACCTGACCGGCTCCTTCCTGTGCGCGCGCGAGGCCTTCCGGATGATGAAGACCCAGGAACCGCGCGGCGGGCGCATCATCAACAACGGCTCGATCTCGGCGCACGCCCCGCGGCCCAACTCGGCCGCCTACACGGCAACCAAGCACGCGATCACCGGCCTGACCAAGTCGATCGCGCTCGACGGCCGCCGCTACGATATCGCCTGCAGCCAGATCGATATCGGCAACGCTCGCACCGAAATGGCGGCGGCCATGGCCAAAGGAGTGCCGCAGGCCAACGGGCAGATCGCGGTCGAGCCGCTGATGGACCTGGCGCATGTGGCGAGCGCGGTGCTCTACATGGCGGGCCTGCCGCTCGACGCCAACGTGCAGTTCATGACCATCCTGGCGACGAAGATGCCGTTCGTCGGCAGGGGATGAGCCTCCCGTCATAGCCCAAACTAATTGGAGAAACCCATGACCAATGGAAATAAGGCAAGCTCGGTTTCAGGCAGTCTGCAGTTTCGCCAAGACGTCCTGCGACGCTACCCGGATGTGCTGACGCCCGCGGCGGTCGACGCGCTCGAGGCCCTGGCGCCATTCGACCCCGAGCGCCGGCGCATCATGCAGGCACGCGTCACCCGGCGCGCCGAACGGTTCTGTGGCGGGCGCCGGATCGGCTTTCTCGACCCGGCCGCCCTCATCCCGCGCACCGAGATCACCGTTCAGCAGGCGCGGGCGGGCCGGTTCGACGGGTCCGAGATCCCCTCCGACCTGCAGCGCCAATGGGTCCAGGGCACCGGGCCGGCCACCCGGCCGCGCGCAGCGGTGGAAGAGGGCCTCCGCAACGTGGCCTACGCCCTGCTCTCCGGCGCCGACGGCTGGATGTTCGACGGCGAGGACGCCCTCGGCCAGGTCGACGCCATGTCGCTCGACAATCAGCGCAACCTCAGGATCGCCTTCGGCCGCCAGGAGCCGTTTCTGCGGGTAGCGGAGTCCGTGGCCGCGGAGATGAACGCCTGGGCCCGGGGTTTCTTCGGCCGGGAGATCATCGCCGACTGGAAAAAACAGCTCGACGTCACCACCCGCATCTACCGGCCGCGGGGCCTGCACCTCGACGACCGGCACGTGCGCGGCCGCGACGGCTCCGGCTTCTCGGCCTCCATCGTCGACGCCGCCCTCTACGTCGTGAACAACCACCGGGCGCTGCGCGCGGAAGGCCGCTCGATCGTCCTCTACCTGCCGAAGATCCAGACCGCCGAAGAGGCTGCGCTCTGGAACGACATCCTCTCCGCCCTGGAGCAGACCGTCGGCCTGCCGGCGGCGGCAATCAAGACCTACGTGCTGGTCGAACAGCTCGAAGCCTGCTACCAGCTGATGGAAATCCGCGCCGCGCTCGGCCGCCGCTTCGTCGGATTCAACACCGGACGCTGGGACTACATCAACAGCGTCGCGGATGCGCTCGCCTGGGACCCCCACTTCCAGAACCCCAACATCGACACCATCACCATGACCTACGGCTACATGCGGGTCTACGAGGACCGGGTGCGGCGCGCGGTGAACACGCCCGACCGCAACGGACGCTGCGCGCTGTGGCAGGGCGGCATGGAGCCCAACATCCCGGTCGGCTCGCGGAAAGGCGTCGCCGACGGAATGAAGCGCGCGGTCGCCGGCGGCGAACGCGAGCAGCAGGCCGGCGCCAGCGGCAAGTGGGTGGCGCACTGGAAAATGGTCCCCACCGTGCGGCCGATCTGGGAGCGCGCCGGCGCCGACAACCAGCTGGGCCGCAGTTTTCCGCCGCTC
>Ga0114939_10003409_pt1 | contig 11143 bp, 8 predicted proteins | sample AshMeaCrysSpring_FD_87196 | JGI IMG/M metagenome (GOLD analysis project Ga0114939, IMG submission 87196) | Groundwater microbial communities from Big Spring, Nevada to study Microbial Dark Matter (Phase II) - Ash Meadows Crystal Spring | ecosystem: Environmental > Aquatic > Deep subsurface >... | reverse complement strand
GCCCGTAAAGCCCTCGCAATTCTAGAACAAGAAGGTGAGATGGCAGTAATTATCTCTGACCAAAGAATGCCAGAGATGAATGGGACTGAATTTCTTAGTCGGACCGTAGAACGCTTTCCTGATACGATTAGGATTTTGTTGACAGGTTTTACTGATGTTGAAGATTTGGTAGATGCGATTAACTCCGGTCAAGTATTTAAATATATTACCAAGCCCTGGAATCCAGATCGTCTTCGCTCAGTAGTTGAACAAGCAGCAGAAACTTATCGTGTTGTTAAGCAACGAACTCAGGAACTTCGTCGCGCCTTAAGGAGAGAATCATTATTTAATGCTGTAACCACAGCCATTAGAGAATCATTAGATTATCAGAGTATGCTACAAAGAATTGTGGCAACAATCGGACAAACCTTTGAAGCCACTAGCTGCATACTAAAACCTGTTGAAGGTGATTTTTTAACAGCAGACCAGTTCTCTTACCATGACCCTAAATCACCTTTTGGAGAATGTTTTTTTGACCCAGTTCCATTAATTCAGCAGGTTTTGGAAAGTCGTGAATATAAACTTAGCGAAGGTATACAACAGGGCGTTTTTTATCACGAATTAGTGGTACCCCTAGTCTACCAAAAACACCTCCTTGCTGTGCTTGCCCTAAATCAACAGGGCAAGGAAGACCCTTGGCTAGATGAAGATATTGAAGTGATTACAGGTGTTGCTGAACAGGCTGCATTGGCTTTATCTCAAGCAAAGCTTTATCAGCGTTTGCAAGAAAAACAGGACCAAATCCGAATTGAACTGGAAGTTGCTCGGCAAATTCAGAATAATTTGTTGCGCCAAAGTTTGCCTGACATAACAGAAGCCAAGGTGCAAGCTTGCTGTTTACCAGCCCGTGAAGTTGGGGGAGATTTTTTTGAGGTTTTTGTTCATCCAAAGGGAGACCTTTGGTTGGCTGTAGGGGATGTTTCAGGCAAAGGTGTTCCGGCTGCACTTTTTATGGCCAGTGCCATTTCTGTGCTGCGGAGAGAATTATCTCAGGAATCTCCTGCCATGCCTAATGTGGTGATGCAAAATCTAAATGAAGCTTTGGCAGATGACCTCATTAGTAATAACTGTTTTATTACCCTTGCTATAGCTCGTTATACACCTTTTACTAGGGAACTAGTATATGCCAATGCGGGGCATATTTATCCTCTACATTGGTCGAGTCCAGCAAAGGATACAATCACTCCTAATTACCTCAAAGTACGTGGTGTCCCCCTTGGCATTTTGCCTAAATGGCAGGCTAAGTCAGGTAGTTTAATTCTGGCTCCTGGAGATACTTTACTGCTTATTAGTGATGGTATTACTGAAGCAAATATCAACTCTAAAGACCTCAATCAGTCTGGGATTCGCTCAATGCTAAATCTAGAAGGTTTGTGGGAACTTTTACAACAAGAATCACTACCTTTGTCTCTCAAGGATTTACTAGCTCGCATTCAGGCACATAACCACATTCAAGAAGACGACCAAACTATACTCTCATTGGAGGTTTTGTAGGTGATGAAAACCGAGCTTCATGTACCAAGTGACTTGAAGTTTTTAACCATCGTGGAAGAGTGGTTGCTGGGATGTTTAAAAGCCGAATTAGGAGATTCGGTTGATTGGACAAAGCAATCAGGTCGTTTACGATTAGCTTTAGTGGAAGCTTACTCTAACGTAGTGCGCCATGCCCATAAAGACCAGCCAAATTTACCTGTTTTAATTCGGTTGGAATTAAAAAATCGGGAAATAGCTTTAGAAATTTGGGATAAAGGTGAAGGATTTGATATGTCTACCTATTACCCACCTAATCCTAATCAAAAACAGGAGGGAGGTTATGGTTGGTTAATCATGAATCGCCTTATGGACAAAGTGGAATACCAACTGGAGGTCAATGGCGGTAACTGTCTAAAGTTAGAAGCTAGTTTTCCTAACTCCAATTGATCATTAAAATTCAGATTTTATATTTGATGGGAGGTGTAACAGGCGATTAGATGTTGCGCCTCCACAAATTTCATTATTTTTAACTTTATATAAAAAGGACTTATGTTATTGTCACATATCAAATATATTGCGTGACGCGAAATCTGCCAGGGGGAAACTTCCCCCTCTCAAGGGTAGGTATTTTGAATTTGACGATTTTTTGTTCATTTCAGCCGATGCCCAAATCCTGAAACAACTAAATCTCGTTCGGTAACAGGACTTACGATATTGTCACAATTTTTTATTGGTGAATGAGGCTGAAAAGCCTATTAATTCGTTTTGTTTTGTTCCAAGTGTCACACAAAGAAAGAATTTTAAATGTGCCAGTTACGTAAGTCCTAGGTAATTAAGAATTTTCTCAACTATTTCCAAGATTAAAAAAAACCTACCCTTGTAAGGAAACTTCCCCTGGCAAGTTTTGCGCTGTAATCTTTATTTTTACGTTCAAATTTCTTTGTAGTGTCATATCAAATCCGTCAACATCAGAATGATTTAAAATAATATGCCATGCACTATAGCTAAGGCTTTTATAATTCCGATGCAAACGAGAGCCATATCACACACGCGACTAGAAAAAAATGTGCCAGTTGCGGCTATTCCTGATAAATTCACAAATTAATATTATTCATTAAATAATTATTAATTTTTAGTCACTTAATTTAATATGCCCTAGACAAGAATGTCTTCTAATCTTGATTTTTATTCTAAATAGGTAATGAAAGTAGCAATTTAGGCAAATTTTATTTACTCAAAACTTAATATGTCAAATTTTTTAGTCATCAGTAGCAAACTCTAAAGACAAAGAACATAGACTTAATTGGTGAAAAATCTAGTAAAGATTAAATAACGATAGGCTTAAAGATGCCTTATAATAGGAATCGCTGCTTTGAAACACAAGGTTATATCTCAGATACAAGATAAATTACAACATTAAATGAATAATTTGTCCTCAATCAGCAGCACTCAGGTGAAGCAAAAAGCTTTGGAACTAGGGTTTCACAAAGTTGGTATTGCTATTGTTGATGAATTTGACAAGAATGAGAAAGAGTATTTAGAGACTTGGCTAAATAGCGGATATCATGCCCATATGGCATGGATGACAAATCCCAAGCGTCAGGATATTAAGTTGGTAATGCCTGAAGTGCGATCGCTCATTTGTGTAGCTTTAAATTATTACACATCAGATAAACGACCCCTTGGGGAATTATATGCCAAAATATCTCGTTATGCTTGGGGTCGCGATTACCATAAGGTCATGCATAAAAAACTAAAAGCCCTAAGTCTTTGGCTAGAAAAACAGGGAGAAGGTATAAAGGCACGATATTATGCTGACACCGGACCAATACAAGATAAAGTTTGGGCAGAAAAAGCTGGAATTGGTTGGATTGCAAAAAATGGTAATGTAATAACACGGGAATATGGTTCTTGGGTGTTTTTAGGGGAAATACTCACAAACTTGGAATTAACCAGTGATAAAGCCTCTACTCAACATTGTGGTACTTGTAATCTTTGTATTCAAGCTTGCCCTACTAGTGCAATTACCCAACCTTTTGTCATAGATGCCAATCGTTGTATTGCATATCATACAATAGAAAATAGGAGTGAAAAATTACCAAAATCAGTAGCACCCCACTTAGAAGGTTGGGTTGCTGGGTGCGATATTTGTCAGGATGTTTGTCCTTGGAACCAACGTTTTGCAAAAGTTACCGACGTGGCAGAATTTCAGCCTTACCCTGAGAATATTGCACCCACATTAGCGGAGTTAGCGAATATCTCAGATGATGATTGGAATCAAAGATTCCCTGCATCAGCTTTACGAAGAATAAAGCCAGAAATGTTACGTAGAAATGCTCGTGCCAATCTTGATAAATTCCAGCAAAATAATGACCCTGAAAGTGATTATTTTTGATTTTGACGGCACGATTGCCGATACTGTAGATGCCCTTGTCTTGATAGCTAACCGCTTAGCAGTAGAATTTGGTTATATACCAATAACTCAGGATGAGTTAAGCATCCTGAGAAATTTAACATCTAGAGAAATTATTAAGTATTCGGGTATTTCCTTGTTTAAGATACCTTTCTTAGTCAAAAAAGTTAAATCCGAACTAAAACAACAAATTCCAAGTCTAAAACCAATACCAGGAATTGATCAAGCTTTAATGGGATTAAAAAGACAAGGGCATCAGTTAGGAATTATAACCTCTAATTCCAAAGATAACGTCACAGAGTTTTTAAAAAGAAATGATTTGGAAGAGTTATTTGATTTTGTTTACTCTGGAGTTACTATTTTTGGTAAGACTACAATAATAAATAATGTTTTAAAGCAAAAGCATCTCAAAACCCAAGACGTAATGTATGTTGGTGATGAAACAAGGGATGTTGATGCATCAAAAAAAGCTCATGTAAAAGTTATTGCAGTTACTTGGGGTTTTAATTCTCAAGAAATTTTAGCCGAACAAAGACCTGATTTTTTAATTCATCATCCCAAGGATTTATTAGAAGTGGTCAATGGTTAATGGTTAATGGCTAATGGTTAATGGCTAATGGTTAATTGTTAATGGCTAATGGTTTACTAATTGATAATTTTAGTTAGATGCCGGAAATTTAATTGGTATGGGTTAAAAGAAAATTCTGATGATTATTATCATGCTACACCAGTGCGCTATAATCAAATATTAATATTGTAGTCATTAGCAATTAGCAATTAGCCATTAGCAATTAGCCATTAGCCATTAGCCATTAGCAATTAGCAATTAGCCATTAGCCACTTGATTTAAATCATCTGGTGTCAAGTTAGAGTGTATAACTTCACCATCCTTAAACCAAATTATGCGATGAGTTTGTCGTGCGACTTCTGGTTCGTGAGTTACCATTACTACTGTAATACCAGTGCTATTAAGTTCTGTAAAAATATCTAACACTTCTTGGGTAGTGCGGGAATCAAGTGCCCCTGTTGGTTCGTCAGCGAGTATTAAAACTGGACGATTTACAATAGCACGGGCGATCGCTACCCGTTGCTGTTGTCCTCCAGAAAGTTGATTCGGTTTATTGTACAAGCGTTTTTCTAATCCGACTTTTATCAGGGCTTCTATTGCTCTATCTCGACGTTCGTTATTGTTAACCCCAGCATATACCATAGGTAACATGACATTTTCCAATGCCGTAAGTTGTTGAAGTAAATGGAATTGCTGGAAAACAAACCCAAGTTTTTTATTCCTAATATGTGCTAAATCTGTATCATTTGTTTGGGCTACTTCTAAACTGTCTAAGTAATAATGCCCAGATGTGGGGCGGTCAAGACAACCAATGATGTTCATAGCTGTAGACTTGCCAGAACCAGATGCTCCCATAATTGAACAATAATCGCCTTGTTCTATGATGAGATTTATATTGTTTAAGGCTTTGACTTCTGTTTCTCCACTGCCATAAATCTTGAAAATATTTTCTAACCGAATAATTGCTGGTTGTGATTGGGGTTGTGGTTGTAGAAAATCTGCTTCTGTTGGAGCGATCGCCATAATATTTGAATGAGTAAGTATATAAAAACCCAACTAAATCTTAAGCACTTCTTAAAGCAACAATGGGGTCAAGCTTAGCAGCACGTTTTGCAGGAACTACTCCAAAAAATAAACCAATTCCACCAGAAACGCCCACAGCCAAAGTGATAGCAACGGGAGATACGCCAGCTTTCAGAGGGGTAACTAAACCGACTAAAGTAATACCACTAATGCCAACAAGGGTACCAATTAAACCTCCAGCAGCAGAAAGTATGACTGCTTCAATCATAAATTGAATTAAAATATCTTGCTGAGTAGCGCCAATAGCTTTACGCAATCCAATTTCTTGAGTGCGCTCAGTAACGGATACTAACATAATATTCATAATCCCAATGCCCCCGACAACAAGGGAAATAGCAGCGATAGCCGCTAGCATAATAGTTAAGGCACCAGTAATTGTGCCGACTACCTGTAAAATATTTTTTTGAGTTTGGATAGTAAAATCATCTTCCTTAATAATTTTATGTCTTAAGCGTAGTAAATTTTTTATTTGAAATTCTGCAGCACGAATGCTGTTTTCATCCTTAGCTGAGACGGAAATATAGGTGACATCAATACCGTAGGGAGATGTTCTACCTACAATCCGACTTGACATTGTAGTAATAGGTATAATTATAGAATCATCATTATTATTTCCTAGAAACGAGCCTTTAGAAGCCATTAAACCAATTATCTGGAAACTGATATTTTTAATTTTTATTTGCTGACCAATAGGATTTTGATTGCCAAATAATTTTTTTGCTAAATCAGGACCAATTGTTGCAACTTGAGTATTTCGTTTGATATCTAGGTCTGTAAAAAATCTACCCTTTGCCACATCAAAACTGCGAACAGAAAGAAAACTAGGAGTAGTGCCAATTACTAAACTGCTGCTATTTTTATTGCGGAAAACAATTATTTCACTACTATTAATTTCTGGTGCGACTTGTTTTATAGAACGAACTTGTTTTGCTAAAGCCTCACCATCCTCTAATACTAAAGTTTTTGGTGGAATTACTGGACGACTTTGAGACTCAGGACTTCCTGGAACAATAAATAAGACATTTGGTCCTAGGGCTTCAAATTGCTTGGTCGCAAATTTTTGTGCCCCTTCTCCAATTCCTATCATAGCTATAACAGAAGCATTACCTATTATAATCCCCAGCATTGTTAAGGTACTTCTTAGCTTATTGGCTACCAGGGTGGTAGTTGCCATTTTTACGCTTTCAATAATATCCATAGTCAGTAGGAATAGAGGAAATAGGGATAAAGTTTAAGTGTAAATAGAAGAAACTTAATCTAAGAAATTCAATCTAAGAAAATTCTTATGATCCAGAAATAGCCGTTATTTTCACACATCAAAGGCGGTACGTCCTTACAACTACGTTCAAATTTCTCTTTGGAATAGGACACCCTGGGAGAAAAATATGCTACTTGCCTAGGTCTTATTCTCTAATTTTTGGGTTCTTCAGGTAAGTCAATAAATACTCTTTCACCAGCTTTTAAACCATCAAGGACTTGAATTTTATTTTCTACAGTGGAACCAATAGTCACGGGACGAAACTGGGCTTTATTTTTTTCATCAGGTATCATCACTCCTGTTTTGCCTTCTTTTGTCACAATTGATTCTTGAGGCACTAATATGGCTTCCTTGATGCTATCGCCTAAAAAGGTAACATTACGAACATTTAAACCAGAAAGAAGTTTATCTTTACCCGTATTTAAAGTAACCCTTACTTGAAAGAAAGTAACCCGGTCTTCGACTACGGCTTCTGGGGCTATGAGACGAACACTCCCTTTAAACACGTCATCGGGATAGGCATCTAGTATAATTTCTACAGGTTGGTTTAATTTTATTTTTCCAATATCAACTTCCGGTACTTTAGCTAAAACTTCTAAGCCTTCAGCTAAAGCAACAATAGCTGTAGAAGTGGCAGAAGCATCATTAGAAGCAGAAATCGCAGGACTTACATAGGCTCCCTCGGTGGCATATCTTTGAGTGATAATCCCTGAAAAAGGCGCTCGAATGATAGTATCTTCTAACTGTACCTGAGAAGATTGTAATTGAGCCGCAGCACCAACTACCCCCGCTTGACGTTGGGCTATTTCCTCTGGTCGAGAACCTTTTTGCAATAATTCTAAAGCCGCTTTTGATTCAGCCATAGCGGCGCGTTTTTGGGCTATATCCTCTAAGCGACTGCCGCTTTGCATTAAAGATAATCGTTTTTGGGCTTCCCGTAAATTAGCTCTAGCTGCATTATCTTCACTTTTAATTTGGTCTAATTCTTGTTGTTTAACAGCACCTTCTAAAGTTAAAAACTGGTAACGTTTAACTTGCTCGCCAGTATAATTAACCTTTGATTCAGCAGCTTCAACTTGTGCTTGTATTTGCTCAATCTCCTGGGGACGATTACCAGCCAAAGCTTGGGCTAATTGTGCTTCAGAAGCACCTAATCTTGCTTTTGCTTGAGAAATTTCCTCAACTCTACTTCCTGTCTTGCTTTGGGCTAGCTGTGCTTTGAACTGCTCTAAATTGGCTTGAGACTGAAGAATTTGTGCTTGAATACTTTTACTATCCATACGGGCGATAACTTGGCCTTGCTCTACTTTATCCCCCTGTTTGATATATATTTTTTCTAAAATGCCCGGATTTTTAGGACTTATATTTACAGTTTGGATGGGTACTATTTTTCCACTAACACTTATTTTTAAAGTCGCATCCTTTAGTTCCACAGGGACGGTTAATTTGGAAATATCCTGTTTATTTGTCCCCTTCATTGCCAAATTATAAGTGGCAACTGAACCTATAACCAGAACAGTTGTAGCTATTAGCCCAATAACCCAACGAGATGGACGCTTAATTTTGCCCACAAAAGGAATTTCTATAGGAGTCATATAAGGGAAGGACAATAAAACTAGGGAAATAAATAGAAAGGATGGAAAGATAAGTTAATGAAGCCTATAGTAAATTTTTTACTACTCTTATCTTGAATTTTTTTAAGTTTATCTTAATATTTTTTAATACTAGCAGTTTTAACCTGGTATGACTTCACCTTGGCGGGTGAGTTTTCTTTCTTCACCATTCTAGTTTTGATGGTTTAAGCTAACATGAAGATTATTTGAGTTTTCCCAAAGAGGCTGTAGTGTGCCGAAACAGATTTCTTTAATTTCGCTTTTGCTTGCCTGTAGTTTGTGGTACCAACCAAAAGCAGCGATCGCCCAAGCGTTGATACCCCACACAGTACAATTGGACACAAAGAAACTGGAACAACAGGGATTAAGTTTGGCCCAGGAAGCATTCCAGTTAGGGCAGTTTCGTCAGTATGATTTCGCTATACCAAGGGCACGACTGGCAGTACAACTTGCTCCAAAAAGCGATAAAGTCTGGTTTCTGTTAGGCGGTTTGTATTTACAAACTAAAGATTTTAACCAGGCGGTAGCTAATTTAAGACGGGCCCAATCCTTAAATCCAAAAAGTGCTGAAATACAGTTTGCCCTAGGGTCAGCTCATTTTCATCAACAGAAATATGAAGTTGCCATTGGTTTTTACCAAGCTGGCTTAAGGCTGAAACCAAAAGACCCCCAAGGCTATTTTGATGTAGGAAATGCTTACTACATGCTACGCCGCTTCCCTGATGCTGTAGCTAACTATCAAAAATCAGTTTCCTTTGATAAAAAATTTTGGCCCGCAATTAATAATACCGGTTTGGTTAAGTATGAGCAGGGGGATATTTCAGGTGCTATTAAAGAATGGCAAACTGCTGTCTCCATCGATAAAAAAGCAGCAGAACCTTTATTAGCCTTAGCTGTAGCCTTGTACAATAAGGGCGATCGCCAACAATCTTTAGCCTTTGGAGAACAAGCCTTACGAATTGATGGACGATATGGCGATGTAGAGTTCCTGAAAGAAAATCTTTGGGGCGATCGCCTTTTAGGGGATACGAAAAAATTTCTTGAAATACCCCGCATCCAAGCAGCACGCCAAGGATTTACACCAGCACAATAAAATTCAAGTAAAACTTAGGTAAAAATTACTAATATTTCCCACATTACTTTGACATTTATTTAATTTTTATCTTTTCTTTTTACTTTAGTACTTATATACTTAATAGCTAAGAGCGGTTGTCTGCCTATGCAGTAACCGCTAACAACCATTTTATCTATAATCAAAGTTGGTCTTTAGGTAACAGTGCGACAACCTGGTCTACAAAAAGTTGGTGATCAACGACTGGTTTAGATATGTAGCCATCAGCGCCACTTTGTTGGAGAAAGTTTTCTCTATCGCCTTCCATTGCATGAGCAGTAACTAAGATAATGGGTAAATTTGCTGTTTGAGGGTCAGATTTCAACATTTGTGTAATCTTAATCCCATCAACAGATTTTCCCTGATAAACACTATGTGAAAGGGAAACATCCATCAAAATAATGTCTATCTCACCAGCTTGAGCGATTTTAATTACTTCATCCACATTTTCTGTATGTTTGACTTGCAAGCCTCCGCGCTTGGTCAAAATCTTGGAAAAGACGCGGGCATTGATTAAATCATCCTCGACAATCAAAACAGTTTTCATGAGATTTTGACTTTTATAGCTCATGCTAGTAGTTAAGATGCACGCTGTCGATAGGGGGTTAGCCACCGACCAATGATGTGCTTCTGTTTTCAATATTCAATAAATATGACCGTAATCAAGGATAATATTCTCGTTTTTCATCTAATTTCTCCGTCTGATTTTGTTGTTAAGTGCATTATATTCGTTATGCTGTGGTTGCGGAGGATTAAATTTGTGTTCTAAATCCAAGGTGATACTCCAAAAGCTCAAAGAACCTGAGTTCGATGTAAGAGGATTCTCAACGAAAGAATAAGGATTTTAGCCTCTGACTTGCTACCGTAAATTAAGGCTGCCAGCTTATATCTAACTCAGGTTCAAAGATGTTGCGGGGGGATTTACTCCTGACAAGCCAATTTGGATATACTCCCTTTACCCTTAGAGATAGAGGAGTTTTCTCCAAGGTTAACAATTGACCTGTTAGATAACAGGTATGTGGTAGAAATAGCTAAGTAACGAAAAAATAACTCGTGCATTCTGCCATCAGGTTTAACACCCCAATGCATATAGTTGGTGCGAGGCTTAAGGGTGGCATCAAAATCGTTTATTCGATGGCGGAGTTCTATTCTCCTTCCAAACCTTTCTAACTTTTTCAACAGTAGTTCTTGTGTAGTTCAGTTTCAGGATAAAAACTCATGGCAAAACAGTTAAACCTTCTCTCCACAGGACAGGTTATCACCACAGCCCTACACACCGAGATGCAACGGTCTTACCTAGAATATGCCATGAGTGTAATCGTAGGTAGAGCATTGCCTGATGTGCGAGATGGTTTAAAGCCAGTGCACAGACGAGTGTTGTTCGCGATGCATGAACTCAGCAACGATTGGAATAAACCTTACAAAAAATCTGCGCGTATCGTGGGGGATGTGATTGGTAAATATCATCCCCATGGGGATACCGCAGTCTATGATGCCATTGTGCGTATGGCACAGCCGTTTTCTATGCGTTACGTGTTAGTCGATGGACAGGGCAACTTTGGCTCAGTTGATGGTGATAATCCAG
>Ga0114939_10003408_pt1 | contig 11147 bp, 6 predicted proteins | sample AshMeaCrysSpring_FD_87196 | JGI IMG/M metagenome (GOLD analysis project Ga0114939, IMG submission 87196) | Groundwater microbial communities from Big Spring, Nevada to study Microbial Dark Matter (Phase II) - Ash Meadows Crystal Spring | ecosystem: Environmental > Aquatic > Deep subsurface >... | reverse complement strand
TTGTATGCCGAAATTGCGAAAGGCACTGTGGTTGCTACGCAGAAAAAGTCTTGCAGTAGGCAAGTATCGGAGATTGATACGCAAACCGTAGCAATGGGGCTGTCCGGGGTATCTCGGTTGTAGAAACAACATTTTGGGGGCATGAAAAGCCACTTTTGGTACAAGTTATCTGGGATAGAAAAGTCTAATTGTGGTGGACTGTTTCCAAAACCGTAAGCCAGCCTGGAGGTTCAAGAACTAATATGCTTGGGGAGAACTCTTCCAACATCGTTAGTTTCTTAGGGCTACTGAAAATCCGCTCTCTAGAGCGTGGGTGAAAGCCCACTGCTAGAAGCAGTGGGTAAGCTTACAAGCACCGATACTTACCCAAGTACTGGAACCATCTGACCAATGTTCTTTTTTCCAAATCGGGGCATTATGTTTAAGAGTATCAATAGCATAGCGACAAGCTTCAAAAGCCTCAGAACGATGGGGACAACCAACAGCAACTAACACGCTGATTTCCCCAATTCCCAGGTGTCCTATGCGGTGATGAATCACCACGCGATTCACATCCGACCAGCGAGTACGAATATCGGCAGCAATTTGATAGAAAACTCGCAGCGCCATAGGTTCGTAAGCCTGATATTCTAGGGAAACAACAGGTTTACCATCGGTTTGGTTACGAACCATACCACTCATCACAACAATAGCACCATTGGCTGGGTCATCGGCTTGGGCGTAAACTTCTGACAAGGACAGGGGTGCAAAGGTAATTGCAAAGCTATCTTCGGCTCTCGGTTGAAGCTGTTGAGCAAAGGATGTTGTCGCAAGCAAGTTCATCAGGGTTTCCGGATTGGTTTTAAGAACGGCTGAATCTATTGTGCAGGAAAGCAAGCGTTGCTAGTAAGTGATTATTCTTATGCCTAAGTGGTGTTCAGTGGCGAGTTTTGCGAATAACTGTTAATTTATCTACATTTCTTTACCTGTTTGTACTGCTATCCTAAATACACCTTCGTTAATTCGTGTATGGTTTTGAATCACTGTATCGATAAAAAAAAATATTCAAGATAAATCATTACACTGCTTACACTCCTTTGACGGGGAGGGGGAAAAATTCCTCTTTGATTACCTCGTAACCAGGGGACACCAAGAGAGTTGGTTTGATTTTTGCCAGATGTCTATTAAATAACTAGTCTAAAATTTACAACAAAACCAGAGTAATTACTTATGTAAGTACAAGTTGTAATAACAAAAATGTCCATTATATTAAGTTCAACCGCTACAAATCCTATTAATAAATTGTGTAAAAAAGAACTAATTATTTATCAGTACTTTAAAGCAATTACATAAATCAACCAAGGATATCAAAGTTTAAATAATTGAATTTAATTTACAGTCATCCTCCAAAAGGCGTATTAATATAGTGGGTGTTACAAAATGATTTGGCAATTTTTGTATTTAATATTCTTTGTCGGCAATTTTGAGATGCGAATCAGCATCAAATTTAACATGACTAGGAGGAAACTTGTTTGATAAGCAACTAATGAGTATCTGTGTTTGGGATTTGATGTGGATTTTTAACAAATAAGATTTTTCTGTTGTTTCCTTACTGTTGAGAGTAAAAGCACTCTGAAACGGCTTGAGGAAGCAAAAGTATTTGTGCGCGTGAGGGAATTTTAATTCAATTAGAGATTAATTAGGAAAAAGTAATGAACACCTTGTTGTGCGACGATGAAGCAGCTAGGCTGGAAGCTTTGCGCCAGTATAAAATACTTGACACAGAACCAGAACAAGCTTTTGACGACCTGGCAAAGTTAGCAGCGCTTCTTTGTGGCACACCAATGGCGTTGATTAACTTAGTTGATGCTAACCGGCACTGGTTTAAAGCCAAAGTTGGTCTAGACATAACAGAAATACCACGCGATCTTGGCATATGTTCTGCCTGTTTAGCGCAAGATAACGTTTTAGTTATACCGGACACGTGGGAGGATAAACGCTTTGCGAACAATCCTGTAGTTACTGGTTATCCCCATGTCCGGTTTTACGCTGGAGTACCTTTGATAACTTCAGAGGGACATGCTATTGGCACTTTGTGCGTGCTGGATACTGTACCGAGTCAGCTAAACGCCCAGCAAATAGAAGGTATGAAAGCCCTCAGCCGTCAAGTTGTCAGACAACTAGACATCCGCCGGGGTTTAAACGAACTGGCACGGATTACTCAAGAGCGTCAACGGGCTGTAACAGCTTTACATCAGAGCGATTCTACAATGCGGAGCTTTTTCGACAGTGCGCCAATGATGATGGGTGTTGTCGAACTGGTAGATGATGACATTTTACATATTGCTGATAATACCGCTAGCGCCAAATTTTTTGGACTCAGCCCAGAAGCGATGAAAAATCGTCTCGCTAGCGAGATGGGTGTACCCAAAAATCATATCCAGCAGTGGATTAATTATTATCGGGAAGCAGAAAGCCGCCAACAGCCAGTACGTTTTGAATATCCTCACTTTGCTCCCGAAGGTACAAGATGGCTGAAAGCAACAGTAACAGTAATTACCGGCAGATATGCTAGACCTCGGTTTGCTTATTGGGTGGAGGAAATCACCCAACGCAAACAAACCGAAGAAGAATTAGCATGGCAAGAGGCACTTCTGCGCTCGATGACTGGGGTATCTCCACTGGCGTTTTATGTGGTGGATAATCGCACCGACGAGATTCTTTACTTCAACGATCGCTTCTGTAAAATTTGGGGTATAGAACATCTAAAAAAGCGCATGGCACTGAGGGAATTGAAAAATGGCGATATCATTCCCGATTGCATGAAATTCATTGCCAACAAGCAGGCTTTTATCGAGTCTTGTAAACCTCTACAAGATGAAGAGAATCGTTTTGTGCTGGAAGACGAAATTCAGTTTACTGATGGGAGGATTATCCGGCGGTTTTCTACCCAAGTTCGGGATGAAGAAGATAGGTATTTCGGGCGGTTGTATTTGTTTGAAGATATCACAGAACGGGAACGAAAAGAACATATTATCCGCGAGCAAGCTGCTTTATTAAATGTCACCAGTGATGCCATATTTGTCCGCAATTTAAATGACAAAATTGTGTTTTGGAACAAAAGCGCAGAAACCCTTTATGGGTGGAAATCATCAGAAGTTAGAGGTAAAAAAGCTCTGGATATTTTCTTTAGTAAAACACCGCTAGGAATCACAGAAATATATAATCATGTCTTAACGTCGGGTTCATGGCAAGGTGAGCTAGATAAAGTGACAAAATCCGGCACAGAAATTATTGTTGAAAGTCGTTGGACTTTAGTCCGTGACAATGAAGGAAATCCCAAATCTATCCTGACGGTGGAGACTGACATCACCGAGAAAAAACAACTAGAAACCCAAGCTTTGCGGGCACAACGCATGGAGAGTATAGGCACCCTCGCTAGCGGTATTGCTCATGATTTAAATAACGTACTGGCGCCGATTTTGATGTCTGTACAACTGCTAAAGTCAAAAACTCAAGATCAAAAAAGCCAGCAGATGCTGGGAATAGTAGAAAATAATGCTAAGCGCGGTGCTAATTTGGTCAAACAAGTGCTGTCTTTTGCACGGGGAATTGAAGGCGATCGCACCGTTCTCCAAGTCAGACACTTGATTACCGAAATGAAACAAATTGTCAAAGAAACATTTCCTAAATCAATTGAAATTACTACTGATATACCCGGAGATTTATGGCACGTTGCTGGTGATACTACCCAACTGCATCAGGTGCTAATGAATTTGTGTGTTAATGCTCGCGATGCCATGCCAGAAGGCGGGAGAATCAGTATTAGTGCCGAAAATATTTTAATCGATCAAAACTATGCCCGGATGCATATTGATGCCAGTGAAGGGGCTTATATTGCTATCACTGTTGCCGATAGTGGAATGGGTATCGCTCAGGAAATATTAGATAGGATTTTTGAACCTTTCTTTACTACCAAAGAATTAGGAAAAGGTACAGGATTGGGACTGTCCACTGTCATGGGTATTGTTAAAAGTCACGATGGTTTTATTACCGTTACTAGTACTCCTGCTAAAGGTACAGAATTTCAGGTATATTTACCAGCGGTGCAGTCACAAGAAAGCCAGCAAGTGGCAGATGTTGACCTAGCATTAGGTAACGGCGAATTGATTTTGGTAGTTGATGACGAAGCTAGCATTCGCGAGATTACTAAAACTACGCTAGAAAATCATCATTACATGGCAATAACTGCTACTGATGGCATTGATGCAGTAGCCTTATATGCTCAGTATAAAGATGAAATTAGTGCGGTAATTATAGATATGATGATGCCACAGATGGATGGAGCAACTGCTATTCATGTCTTGCATAAAATGAATCCCCAAATCAAGATTATTACCGTCAGCGGATTGACTCCCAGTGACCAAATCGTGGAAATGACCGCTACTAAGGTGAAAGCATTTTTACCGAAACCCTATACAGCACAGGAATTATTGAAAACATTGCGGACAGTGATTAGGGAATAGGGTTGGGGGAATGGTGTTATGTTTATTGATGCCCACCTACTTAGTTGCGATGAATTATTGTCAAATCCCCCCCCCACTCCAACCAGGTGATTTATTGCGTGTAATTGCTCCTAGCGGTGGTTTGCGAGAATTAGAGTCTTTCCACCAGGGAGTGGAAATTTGGCGTCAGCGTGGCTACCGGGTCGAATTTACACCAGGTTTTGATGAGCAATGGGGTTATTTAGCTGGGACAGATCAAGCGCGTCGTCAGCAACTAGCCTCCTCATGGCAAGATTCAGAATGTCAAGGTATCCTTTGCGCTAGAGGTGGTTACGGTAGCACCCGTCTTTTGGAAGATTGGACTTGGAATTTTCCCGAAAACTCCCCAGTCCCTAAATGGCTGATCGGCTTTTCTGACATCACCGCTCTATTGTGGAGTCTTTACAATAACGGGATTTCTGGGGTACACGGACCGTTGTTAACAACCTTAGCTTCCGAACCAGATTGGTCAAAGCAGCGATTATTTGACTGGGTGGAAGGTCGTAGCATCCCTGCTTTGCAAGGTTCCCCTTGGGGTGGGGGTGTGGCTCAAGGTATACTCTTACCAGCAAATCTTACCGTCGCTAGCCATCTGTTTGGCACAAAAGAACTACCTAATTTGGATGGTGTAATTCTTGCTATTGAAGATGTGACCGAGGCGCCCTATCGAATTGACAGATTACTAACACAATGGCGCCTGAGCGGTATGTTAGCAAAAGTCCGGGGTATCGCAGTCGGACGCTTTAGCCGCTGCGAACCACCAGCAAATGTTTCTAGTTTTACTGTCCAAGAAGTCCTACGTGATCGCTTGAGTGATTTGGGTATCCCAATTATTTCGGAGCTTCCTTTTGGTCATGATGGCTGCAATGCTGCATTACCTGTAGGGGTGGAGGTGACTCTGGATGGGGATAGGGGCATTTTAGAGTTTTAAGTTCTCATTTGTTGGCATTTCAATATCTGCGAAAGCGTAGCGTTTTTCCATGACAATAGCAGGTTTTCTTCCCAAACTAAAGGCATAATCGCCTAAAAATGCCAAAATATATGCTGAAATGCCCTATTACATATTTACACATCATTGTCAACCGTATTAAAATTACTCGGAAATGTTTATCTTAAGTTGGCAATTTTTGCGTTGATTTTCCCGCAAAGTGACAACGGAATTACAAGGGTTTCAAGGGCATGAGTCAAACTAGTCATACCTCTCCACCAGTCTTAATCTACTGCAGGCTGAAAGTACTGCTACTATGTAGTGCAAGATTTAGTATGTCATGTTTTTTTGACAATATTACAGTTTTATTATTTTAATTTTCTAATATATTCTGCCTTTAAGGGCGGGTTATACTTATATATAAGCTCAAACAAACCGCAACACCGAAGGTATCGACCCTCAAGCATAAGTACATTTACTTGAAAATATCCTAGACCCCGCCCTTAAGAGCAGGGTCTACTTTACGAGTACGACTTAAAAAACTGAATTGATAGAATTTTGACCTATAAAAATAGCCGCAACACACAACTCCGTTCCGCACAGAGGGCTTTCTAATAAATCAGGATTATCGAACATTCCTATCACTTGAAATCCTTTGGTGAACAGCAAATTTTGAATATCTATAGGAGAGAATAAGCGATATTTAGAGTAATCTTCTATCACATTTTTTCCCGATACTTGCCAAAGCCGCTGACCCACAAGAAAATTTTCTGTTCGCTGGAACTTGTACTGAATATGCCCTTTTCCCGATTTTAACTCTCTAGTTTGCTTAAACTCCCGTTCGGGTACATAACCGGCAGCATTTAAAATTTCTAATATCAGCAGTGTTCCAGGTTGAGCATGGTCTGCACAGGTCTGTAAAATTTTATCAACATCTTCATCAGTTAATGCATGACTTAGTGCCCATCTTAAACATAAAATTACATCAAAACTACGCTGCAACCGAAACGAATGCATATCGCCGAGGTGAAACTGCAATTGCGGATATTTTGACTGGGCATAGCTTATCATCAAAGGTCGATAATCGACACCCACACAGTCTGAACAAATAGGATATAAAGCATTCAACTGCCTGCCAGTGCTAGAATTAATATCCAAAATTGAGGTCGGATGGGACGGCAAGTAACGACTAAACATCCGCAGGCACATTGCGGCAAGTGGCTCGTCCCAGATGAGCGCCAACTTGTGATACAATTCTACGTTAAAATGTATCTGCTTACTTACTTTATCACTCATAAATATACTGCTTTTGGTGCTTAGAATCAAAACTAAGTTCGTTATGTAGGTTCAAGAGAAAAAGCTCTGGTAGCTGTTAATAGCACTGCATCTGACAAACATCAAATAAGCTGATTATATCCTTAGCCTATGAGAGTCTAAGAACATGGGTTGTATGAGGTTTGTATGAGATGGTAGCCACTATACTTTGAGTAAATTTGTGATGAAAAGCACTGATAAAATCTTCCCTATTCTAAGTAAGGAATAAGTTCAGGCTGACACACTTCTAAACTACCAGAGCTTAGTTTAGTTAGACATCGAGAGATATAGTAATTACGCACCCTGTATAAATATATGCATTTCCTCCAAAGTTTGACAACTCAAGATCACAAGTTAAGTTCGTAACTTAAACACTCTTTATTTCCATTTCCAGAGACAAATGTAGAATGTTGACACCAAAAGAGATAGAATCTCATTTAAAAAATTCCGCTTCCAGGCAATATTGCCTGGATGTTAATCAACATAAATTATCACATTTGATTATTAGTAAGGATTTAATCTCCAGTGTCTCTACCTAATCAGTTATCAAAACGGAAACGAGGTGTTATTCTCACACTTTCAGGTTGGCAGCGTTTACAAATTGCTAAGCACAAATTTGAAAGTGAGAAAAATTTTGGCAATCCCTATACTCTAGAAGAATTAACCGAGTGGACTCATTTAAGTCCCAATACCCTGACAAAAATACACAATCGGAAAGTAGCCGTGGATCGCCAAAGTCTGGAATCCTACTTTAGTGCTTTTAATTTGACTTTGAATAATCATGATTATACTCAGCTTAGCAAAGACAGTGTGCATTTAGAAACCAGACAGAGAGTAACGCTCAAAGGTCAACTACCGCTGAATTCTCCTTTTTATATAGACCGTCAACCTATCGAGCAATTGTGCTACGAAACTATTTTCCAGCCGGGAGCTTTAATTCGCATCAAAGCAGCCAAACTGATGGGAAAAACTTCTTTAATGGCAAGAATTATATCCGAAGCTAGAACTAAGGGATGCAAAACTGTTACTTTAAGCTTTAATCTCGCTGATACCACGGTTTTTACTAATTTAACTCGTTTTCTCCAGTGGTTTTGTGCAATTGTCACTCGTAAGTTGGGATTACCCAATCAAATAGGCGAATATTGGGATGAGATGTTTGGTAGCAATTATAATTGCACAGATTATTTTGAGAATTATTTATTAGCAAACATTGATAGTCCGCTAGTGCTAGCACTAGATGAAGTCGATATAGTGTTTAATTATCCGGAAATTGCTACGGACTTTTTCGGGTTGTTGCGAGCTTGGTATGAAAAAACAAAATATGGCGATGATAGCAGCGATACTTGGCAAAAATTACGCTTATTAGTAGTACATTCTACAGAAGTTTATATTCATGGGAATATCAATAAATCACCCTTTAATGTAGGATTTTTAGTGGAGTTACCAGAGTTTACCCAAGAGCAGGTGATTTCTTTAGCTATGCGCTATCAATTGAATTGGAAACAGCAAGAAGTAGAACAATTAATGGCTTTAGTTGGCGGGAATCCTTATTTAGTCAGGGTAGCAATCGAACAAATTAGTTATGAAGATATTACCCTAGAACAGCTATTAGAAACATCTGTCACAGAAACAGGAGTTTATAGTGATTTTTTGCGCCGACAATTGTGGAATCTTAAACAGTATCCAGAACTAATAAATGCCTTCAGCAAGGTTGTCATGTCTGCACATCCCGTGGAAGTAGAACCAATGCAGGCTTTTAAATTGCAAAGTATGGGACTAGTAAGCTGGGAAAATCAGCGGCTGGTATCCAGTTGTGATTTATATCGGCAGTATTTTCGAGATTATTTCAGCAAATCGCAACTAACTGCTATCCAAGAAAATCGCCAAGCCACCATTGCGATCGCCGAGGTGGTAGACTGTGCAAACCTCCTGCAAGTCGATCCAGAACGGACGCAGATTCAAATGTACAAAGACTTTCAAAGAATCACCCAGATATGCTCCCAGTTTAACGGACAGGTACTCAAATCAATTGAGGGGGGATTATTAATCTATTTTCCCAATCCTATTTGTGCTATTAACTGCGCCATGGAGATTCAATTAAGATTAAAACAGGCAGCAGAACTCAATCAAGAATCACTACTACACCATCGGATTGGTATTCATACAGGAGAAGTTGTTTTTCATACTACTAATATTATGGGAACCGGGGTGAAGATAGCAGAATGTTTAAAATCTGAAGCTACTTCTGGAGGTATTTGTATCTCTCAAACAGTCTATGATGTAGTTAAAAATTACCTGGCAGTGCCACTTTTTGACTTAGGAAAACGACAGCTTCCTGGCATTTCCGAACCCATCACACTGTATGAACTTCAAATTTGAATAGTGATATATCTGCTTCCATTACTGTAAATCCCCTAGCATACGCTTGCAATTGGGTGGGGGATTACCTGAAAACAAATCCAGAGGTGAAGGAAAGCGACAGGCATCTATGTGAGGTTAGTATCAAAAATCAACAGTAGTATCCCACCAGAGAAAAAAAATAGGGGCAGGAGCTAGCCCCCAGTAGCAATGTAAAAAAAACAATCGATTTGTATGTATAATTTGCAGCATTTTCTCACTTTTGACAACGCAAGTTCTCAAGTTAAGCCCACAACTTAAAATTTATTTAGGGTAGGAATTAGTTTCGCTGTCCAGAGCTTCAGAAATAACAGGGGGTTACAGGATACCCCCTGTAGATTGATAATTAACAACAAATAGGTTACTTATAATTATTGCCACCCAATGTCCAATTTTGACAACGCAAGTTCGGTATTTCAACCCACAACTTAGACAACAACACTTTTCTCTGTAGTAATACTTAGTAAACTCTAGATTTCAGCTACCGATAGCCAAATCAGGTTCGGAAATATCCTCAAATCCTTTGATAATCATTTAATATAGGCAGCTTAACTAGTGCGTCTCTGCGTATTTACACGAGACAAAAACAAAAGATTGCTTATGTCTATCAAACGGCGGCAATTTCTCCAATTTGCCGGGTCAGCTTTCGGGACAATCGCTATCAGTCAGCTAGACATCATCCGTCAGAGCGATCGCTACGCTCAAGTCCTCGCACAACCCACTTCCCGAAAATTAGCATTGTTAGTGGGGATTGATCAGTACCCAACTAGCCAGCGCTTTCTCTCCCTCAGAGGCTGTGGTAATGACGTAGAATTGCAAAAGCAACTGCTCATCCACCGCTTTGGCTTCAAAACTAAAGACATCAAAATTCTCACCGACAAACAAGCCACGCGAGCAAATATCCTGGAAGCTTTTGAGGAACACCTAATTAAACAAGCCAAACCAGGTGATGTTGTAGTCTTTCACTTTTCTGGACATGGTTCTCGTGTCATTGACCCCAATCCCATCGAACCCAAAAATACCCTCAATAGTACCTTCGTTCCCGTTGATGACAGCGCTGCAGTCACCAGCGGAAATGTTGACGACATCATGGGACGGAGCTTATTTTTGCTGATGTCGTCACTACAAACCGATAACTTCACCGCTGTACTCGATAGCTGTCACTCTGGGGGTGGTACGCGGGGAAATATTCGTATCCGTGCTGCTAGAGGTGGTCTAGAATTAGATATCAAGCCTAGCGATAAAGAAAAAATACCCGTAGATACACCGATTCAATTCCAAATCACCAATGAAGAAAATTCTTCTCTATATGTCAATGTTCTGGTGATAGATGCTCAGGGACAAATGTCCGTGATATTTCCCAACAACTGGGTGGTAGGAAAAGAAGACATGCGCGTCCGCTCTAAAGAAACGCGACTGGTTCCTAACCCTGATGAAGATCAGTTTGTCCTAAGAACTCAACAGCCAAAGGGAACAACAGAAGTATTAGTGTTAGCTAGTCGCACCCCGATGGATCAAGCTCTGAAAGCTTTGCGAAATATTGCTGGACGGGGTAAAAAACAACCTGATAGTCGGACACTATCTTTGTCGGACGAAAATGATTCCGTAAATGTAATTGACGCTATCCTCTCTGACTTCGATTCCGGAACTCGTAGCAGCCGTCCTGGTGGGATTGTCAGCGAACAGCGAATTCGCACCAGCGATACAAATCAATTGGCAGCCCTTTCGATTACTTTTGAAGTAACTTGATTTTAGGCGAAATATTTGATATAATTAAATACCCCATTATCTAAACTAATTGTTCAAATAATGGGGGAGTAAATAGCCGAGTAAATTGAACTTGGCGACAATCCGCCAATCATAGCCAACAAACAAACCGTCACAAGTAATTCCTTATGCGTGCTGGGCAGCTACACGAGTATATCCAGTCGGCTTGATGGCACATTTGACGATATTAGCAAGCTCCTGAAGCTGGTTAATTGCTT
>Ga0114939_10003407_pt1 | contig 11149 bp, 7 predicted proteins | sample AshMeaCrysSpring_FD_87196 | JGI IMG/M metagenome (GOLD analysis project Ga0114939, IMG submission 87196) | Groundwater microbial communities from Big Spring, Nevada to study Microbial Dark Matter (Phase II) - Ash Meadows Crystal Spring | ecosystem: Environmental > Aquatic > Deep subsurface >... | reverse complement strand
GTCGCGGTGTTGATCACCGAGTAGGTGTAGTAGCCGTTCTCGTCGTACTGGCCGGTGTCGGTCGGGCAGGCGAAGGTCGTGGTGTAGGGCCACTGCTGCGCTGCCCGGTTGGCGGTCCAGCCGCTGTCGCCGTCGTACTTGTCATCGACGACAGTGACGCTCTCGTCGATCTCGGTGGTCGGCGCGGCGAAGACGGCAGGGGCAGTCCCGCTGGCCGTGTCCTTGGGCGTGAAGTTCGCCGTCTTGTCCCAGGTCGCCGTGGCGGTGTTGGTACCGCTGGCCGGGTTCGGCGCGGCGGCATAGGTGCACTCGTAGTTGAGCGGTCCTGAGTTGCTGTTGGCCGCAATGGAGGCGATCAGCAGTTCGGCCTGGCCGGACACCGTGCAGACCCCGCCGTTGTTGATCTCGTCCTTCACCGTGACGTTGGTCACCGCGTACGTGTTCGGGTTGGTCACCGTGATCGTGCCGGTGACCTTCCACGCGCTGTCGACCGAGGTGGGCGTGACGCCCACCGTGTAGTCGTGGTCGACCGATTGGCCGGCGATCAGGTCGTAGGCGCCGGGCTTGGTCTTGCCGATGGCCCAGCTCCAGGTCCGGGTGTAGGTCGGCGTCGCGGTCTTGGTGACCGTGAGGTCCGCGCCCGAGCGCGTGTTGGTGAAGGTGCACTTCACGGTGCTGCCCGCGGCGGGACGGACGTTGCCGACCGCGTCGCCGTTGTCGCAGACCGCGCTAGTCAGGACCCACTGGGCCGGGAGCGGTGTGTTCTCGGCAACCACGTAGCCGGGGTCGCCTCCGGTGAGGACTGGCTTCACCTTGATCGACTTGACTGGCGTCGTGTCGGCGAGATTGAAGATCTCGTTGATTGCGCTCGGGCCGCCGGAGGCGGTGAAGCCGAACGGCGTCGCGGCGCCTGCCGGGTTCGTGACCTTGTCAACCTGGAGGAACGCGTACTTCACGTTCGTCACGGTGCACGTGACGTTCTGGGCCTTGCCGAGGGTGATGCTCACCAGCGGCGGGGTGTCGTGGTCGACGAAGTCGGAGAAGACCACGGCGTCGGTCTCGTTGTCGCGGCAGACCACCTGGTCCTGGTACCAGCCCGTGGTCGGCTGCTCCTGGAAAGTGTACGTGCCGGCCACGAGCGGGTCGGACTTCTTCGAGTCGTTGTCAGCCAGCGCCACCCCCGCGAGCCCGGACGCGTTGCTATCGAAGGTGAACTCGGTCGGGTCGCCCGGCGGATAGGTAAGCTTGCCGATCCTTAGGGAGCCGAGCTTGGTGTTGGTGAAGAAGCAAGTCACTGTCTCGCCCGGATCGAGGTCGATCTTCGCCGAAGCCGACGCCGGGGTGAACGACGTCTTGGTGCCGCCGTCGGTGTCAAGGCAGTACAGGTCATAGACGTTCCAGCCGTCCGGCGCGGTCTCCGAGACGGTGAACGCCGAGCCGCCCGGTGGGACCGAGACGAGCGGGCTGGTGGCGGACACGCCTGCCGGCGTGTTCGCGGGAACCGTGATGGTCACCGTCGGCCCGAAGCCGGGGACGTTGCTTGAGAAGTCGAACGTGCCGCCCTGGCTCAGCGGGTCGGTCTGCTTGACGATGACCACCTTGGCCTGCTGGGTGTTCACGTAGGTGCACGTGATCACCTGGCCGGGCTGCGGAGTGAACGACCGGGTGGCCTGGGCGGCCTTGGCGCCGCCGACGACGACACCGTTCTGGTCCTTGCACTCCGAGGAGGTCAGGTCCCAGCCAGTGGTGCCGCCCTCGGTCACTGAGAAGTCGGTGCCCGGGTCGATGAGGCCGGTGTCGAAGGAGTTGGCGTCGCTGATCGTGGTGTTGACGGGCACCGTCCCGGTGAGCGGGAAGGTCTGCGCCGACCCAGCCGGGTTGGTGACCTTGTCGACGATGACGCGTGCCTTCTGGGTGTTCGTGAACACGCAGGTCACGCCCGCGCCGGCCTTGAGGTCGATGGTGACCGACCCGGCACCCGACGTGGTCGAGGTGCCGTTGGCGTTGGCGACGGTGCAGACGATGTCGGCCGCGGTCAGCGCCTTCCAGCCGTCCGGCACCGTCTCGGAGACGGTGTACTTGCCGGGGGGCAGGCCCACGCTTGAGAACGACTCACCGTCGCGCAGGATGTTGTCGGCCCCCGGGGCGATGGCGAAGCTCGGGGTGAAGGTGAAGTCCTGGGTGCTGCCATTGGGAAGCGTCTGCTTCTCGACGGTGATGACGCCCTGCTGGGTGTTGGTGTAGGTGCAGCGCACGGTTTCGCCCGGGGCCACGTTGTAGGTCGCGACGCCGGTGGTCATGGGGCCTGTGCTGTCTGAGTCGTTGCACAGGATGCCGGTGAGGTTCCAGCCGGTGGTGGCACCCTCGGTCACGGTGTAGGTCCCCGGGACGACCTGCCGGCTGGCGACCTCGTCGTCGACCAGCGTGCCGTCGCCGCCGACCGTCCAACCGGGGACGTCGGTGGTGAACGGGAAGGCCGGGGCGGTGCTTGCCGGGTCGGTCTGCTTCTCGACCTCGATGACGCCCTTCTTGGTGTTGGTGTAGGTGCAGGTGACATCGGCGCCTGCGGTCAGAGTGACATTCGTCAGCCCAGTCGTCGTGTCGCCTGACGCCACCTGCTCAGAGGTGCCCGTCTTCACGCACACCGCGGATTCGATGAACCAGCCAGCCGTGATCTGCCCGGAGGTCAGCAGCTCCTGGACCGAGTAGCTGCCCAGCTCAAGGTTTGCGAGGACACGGGGCACACCACCGTCCTGGAGTCCGAAGGTGGCCAGGAAAGGGGATGTTGGCGGGACGCTGTCGTCCACGCCGAAGGTGAACGTTTCGGCCGCGCCTGCCGGCTTGGTGACCTTTTTCACAGTCAGCTTTGCGCGCTTGGTGTTGGTCCAGGTGCACTTCACGTTCTCCTTGGGCGCCACCTTGAACAGGGCGGTGCGGAGGTCGATGGAGGGGAAGCTGTCGCTGTCGTTGCAGACCAGCTGGGTGAGGTCCCATCCAGCCTTCTCGGCCTCCCTGAACCCGTAGTCGCCGGGAGCGACGGTGTACGTGGTGCTGATGGTCCCGCCGGCCCCGGTCGTCAACGTGATCGGACCGGAGTAGGCCGGCGACTTGATCCCGGCGACGTTGTTCGTGATGAGTTCGAAGCCGAAACCTTCACCGCTGGTGGCAGGGGTGGTCTCCTTTTCAATCTCGATCGTCCCGCAGGTGCTCGGGGCGGGGATGTTCAGGCCGGCGATGGTGTCCTTCAGGTTGTCGCCGATGTTGCCAGCCGGGGTGCTTGGTCCGCTGTTGCCTGTGGCGTCGCGGAAGTTGATCGTCCCGAAAGCCGGAGGGCAGCTTGCCTGGAGCCCGATCAGGGTGGTCAGGTCGAGGCTAACCTCGAGGAACCCCTCCGTCGGGATGGTGCCGTTGGCCGCGTTGGGGCTCGTCCACCCTGCTGGGAGCGGCACTGGTGCGGAGTTCTCCTTGTAGGAGAAGCCAGCCGGGTTAGCCCCCAGCGTGATCCATGCGGACCCCGACCACTTGCTCACCAGCGCTAGGGCCAGGACCTCGCCTCCCTGCTCCTTGATCGCGAAACGCAGGTCGTCGACGGAGCGGTCAGGGATCGAATTGCTGGCATTCGGCTTCTTGTTCAACTCCAGGAAGTAGGTGTCTGTGCCTGACTGGCCGTCGCGGTCCCAGCCGAGCCGAAGGACGACATTCCCGCCGACTAGGTCGGTGTCGACGTAGACGTTTCCGATGTCCGACTTCGAAGGAGCCTGCCCCCCGAACGTCCAGGTGCCAGGCAGGTCGCTCTCCTTGGACGACGCCGAGAACACGGTGGTGTCCGCCGGTGCGTTGTCGTTCAGCGTGGGACCGGTCAAACGGCTGCTCCAGTCGGCCGCGCCGCCTGACGGGCTGTCGATCAGATCACCGTCGATCTCGAAGCCCTGGACATCAGCGGCCGAGGCGGGCGCTGCGAGCACGGGGAGGGCGACGGCGGCGAGCGCGGCGCTCAGCACGACGGCGAGCGGGCGCGGGACGCGGCGGACGCTGAGTGAGCGGATCATGAGGCACCTTCTGTCGAACGGCGACGGCACCCGAGATCGGTCTCACCACTGGCTCCCCGCGGCCATCCCGCCTCTCGGCGGCTGGTGACCGCTCCGTGGCCTGCCGTCCGGCGGGCGCCTCGGGCGGGGCCGTTGTGCGGCCTTGCCCGACGTGCTCCGCGGGCGACCTGCCGCCGGAATCGGCCGCGGATCGTTGCTCCCTCGGTCCCCGATCACAAGATCGGTTACTGGCAGAGTCCTGTGCCTAGTGGCGGGGGTCAAGGGGTATCAGCACAATGTGGACGGTTTATGTCATATTTTGTCCGTTTCAGTGGGACAAGTCCACCCAAACGGCGGATCAGGACACCGCTCGGTGACTGAGCGTCCTACCTCAGGACCAACGTACCTGCGTACGCTCCTACTACCCGTCGTGGTCTCTCACCAGGTGGGAGTTTCGCGCCTGGGGCGCGGCTCAGGCGGTCGCCGACTCGGCGCGCTTCCGCCAGCGGATGCCGGCCTCGATGAACTCGTCGATGTCGCCATCCAGCACCGCCGAGGGGTTGCCCACCTCGTACTCCGTCCGCAGATCTTTGACCATCTGGTACGGGTGCAGCACGTACGACCGCATCTGGTTGCCCCAGGAGCCGCTGCTGTCGCCCTTGAGGGCGTCCATCTGCGCCCGCTCCTCGAGGCGGCGGACCTCAAGCAGCCGCGCCTGCAGCACGCGCAGGGCGGCGGCCCGGTTCTGGATCTGCGACTTCTCGTTCTGGCACGAGACCACGATCCCGGTCGGCACGTGGGTGATCCGCACGGCCGAGTCGGTGGTGTTGACGCTCTGCCCACCCGGCCCGGACGAGCGGAAGACGTCGATGCGCATCTCGTTCTCGGGGATCTCGATGTGGTCGGTCTGCTCCACGACCGGGAGCACCTCGACGCCGGCAAACGAGGTCTGCCGGCGGCCCTGGTTGTCGAACGGCGAGATGCGCACGAGCCGGTGGGTGCCCTGCTCGATCGAAAGCGTCCCGTAGGTGTACGGCGCCTTGACCGCGAAGGTCGCCGACTTGATGCCGGCCTCCTCGGCGTAGGAGATGTCGTAGACCTCGGTTGGGTAGCCGTGGCGCTCGGCCCACCGCAGGTACATCCGCATGAGCATCTCGGCCCAGTCGGCTGCGTCGACGCCGCCGGCCTCCGAGCGGATCGTGACGAGGGCCTCGCGGGCGTCGTACTCGCCCGACAGCAGGGTGCGCACCTCGAGCTGGTCGATCGCCCGGGTCAGCTCGGTGAGCTCGGTCTCGGTGTCGGCCAGCGCCGCGGCGTCGGACTCCTCCTCGGCCATCTCGCGCATGATCGCCAGGTCGTCGATGCGGCCGCGCAGCCCCTCGACGCGGGCCACCTCGTTCTGCGCCTGGCTCAACCGCGACGTGACCCGCTGCGCGCGCTCCTGGTCGTCCCACAGATCGGGGGCGGCGGCCTGCTCGTTGAGGTCGGCGATCTCGGCGCGCAGCTTGTCCAGGTCGAGCACGGCCTCGATGGTGCCGAGGGTGGTGTCGAGCTCCTTGAGGGCTTCGCCGAAATCCTGGAGGGCCACGCGCCGAGGGTACGCGACCAGGTCCTCGCCCCAGTCCCCCGACGCAGCGGCTCCGAGTTGTCAGGGATCCCGGGGGCTATGGCCCCCGGGATCCCTGACAACTCGGTCGGGGTCAGCTCGTCAAGCGGACCTCAGCATCGCCCAGGCGGCTTGAACCGAGCGCCAGGGCGGTTCCCGTGCCGATCAGGAGCAGCCCGGCCAGGGCCAGCGTCCCAAGTGGGAGCACCACGCCGGTCTGCGCCACAGCCGCCGGCACCACGACCTGCGGCAGCACGGCGACCTCGATGTTTGCGGTGTTCTGGACCTCGTTGGAGTTCACCAGGTCGGTGTAGAGCGAGTCCATCGCGGCCACGTTCTTCAGCGTCACCGTGCCCGACTGGCCAGACGGGATGCTCGCCTGAGTCGTGTCGACCGTGGCCTTGAACGTCAGGGTGCGGAACTCGCCGACGGAGATCTCGTCAATGGTCCACGTGAGCTTCTTCGCGGTCGCGTCGTACGCGACGGCGCACGGGAAGAGGCCGGTGTCGCAGGTGGCCGAGCCCTCGACGTACGTCATCGTGCCGGAGCCGGTCACGGCCGGGTCGTAGCCCGGGATGTGGTCGGTGACGACGACCTGCTCTTGGTTGTACCCGCCGCCGGCCGGCACGCCGACCTTCAGCGTGTAGGTGACGGTGCTACCCAGCGGCACCAGGCCGGTCGGGTCGTTGGACTTGACGATGGTCAGGTCCGACTCCATCACGTTGACGAAGGTGCAGGTCACCGTTTCGCCGGGGCCGACCGCGAAGGTCGCCTCGGAGGCCTCGACGCTGCCTGTGGAGGCCTCGTCGTCGCAGACGACGTCGTCCAGGTACCAGCCAGCGGCCACCTGCTCCGGGGTCAGCTCCTCAACCACCGAGTAGTCGCCGGGGAGGAGGTCCTCGGCCATCGCGGCCTCGCCGTCTTTCAGGCTGGCCGTCACGTCACCGGTGAAGGCGAAGGCGTCGTCGCCGCCTCCGAAGGCGACTTTCTCAACCACGATCGCACCGCGTTGGGTGTTGGTGTACGTGCAGATGATCGTCTCGTACTCATCGACGTCGAGGGTCACGACCGGGCCTGCAGCCGTGGTGCCCGCGTCGGGGTCGACGCACACGACGTCGGTGAAGTCCCAGCCATCCGGGACGATCTCGTCCACGGTGTACGAGCCGGGCTGCACGTCGAGCGCGGTCACGGAGCCCTGTGCAGTGTCGCTGATCGACGTGCCCTCAAGTCCGCCGTTGGAGGAGGCCGCCTGGCCGAGCGTCGAGTCCAGCTCAAAGGCCTGCGCGGAGCCGGCAGGCAGGGTGTCCTTGTTGACGATCACCGTGCCGCAGGTGTCGGGGGCCGGGACCTGCACGCCCCCGATGGCGTCCTTGAGGTTCTTGGCCAGATCGCCACCCCCGCCTGTCGCATTGCGGAAGTTGAGGGTGCCGAAAGCCGGAGGGCAGCCTGGCTGAAGGCCGATGAGGGCCGTGAGGTCGAAGGATGCCTCGACGAACTGCTCGGCTACGTACGAGCCGACGGCCCAGGGGCTCGTCCACCCAGCCGCCAGCGCGACCGATGCGGGGCTGACCGCGTACGCGAAGCCGCTCATCCCCAACGGGATGGACTGCCAGCTGCCACCACCGGCCGCGACCCACTCGCTGGCGTCGAGCATGGCGATGACTCCGTTGCCCTGCTCCTCGATCCCGAAGCGCAGGTCACCGACCGTGCGCGAGGGGATCGCCGGTGCGCTGTTGGGGCTCTTGTTGAGCTCAAGGAAGTAGGTGTCCGTCCCGGTGGTCCCGTTGCGGTCCCAAGCCAGGCGCAGGACGACGTGTCCGCCGACCAGGTCGGTGTCCACGTAGACGTTGCCGATGTCGCCCTTCTGCGGCGGCTGTCCGGCGAACGTCCAGGTGCTCGGCGCGTCGTCCTCCTTGGATGACGCCGAGAACACCGTGGTGTCGGACGGATCCTGGTCGTTGAGGGTGGGCGCGCTGAGCCGGGTGCTCCAATCGGCGGCTCCGCCCGCGGGGGCATCGATGAGGTCGCCGTCGATCTCAAAGCCCTGGACATCGGCGGCCGCGGCCGGCCCTGCCGCGAAGGGCAGGAAGAGCGCGGCCAGGGCTACGGCGACGAGCGCGGCAAGGGCGCGCAGGTGGGGGTGGTGTACCGGAGAGCGGATCATCGTGGCACCTCGTCGAGTCGACGTGTGCCGAGGTCGGTCTCACCAGTGGCTCCCCGCCGCCCTCCCCGCCTTGCGGCGGGAGGTGACCGCCGACTGCTCCCGGGGACGGCCGGGCTGGCGCCGCGAGTCACGCGGCCGCAGCCCGACCGAAGCCGATCGCCGCCAGTGTCGGCCGCGGATCGCTGCCCCCTCGGTCCCCAACACCTCATTGGGTACTTTCAGCCTGTCCCCATCGGCGGCGTCGCGCCAGAGGACTTAGGGCATCGAATCCGTCCCAAACGCATGATTCTCGACACATCGGCCCGTGCACATGCGGCGCGACCGAGGCGGACCCCGGGCCGCCCGTCAGCCGAGCGGCGAGCGGGCGGTGGCGGACGCCGACACGCGCACACCACCAGGGCCCGCGAAGAAGGCCCCGAAGATCAGGGCCACCCGCGCGGAGACGTCCACAGTCGCCTGGGTGGGTGTGGCCTGGACCCGGTCGAGCGCGAAGGCGTCGTACGCGGCGGCCGAGCCGTCGCGGCCCAGGTGCCCGCGGGCGGCCGCCTCGGCTGCCCTGCCGTCGATCGGCAGGGTGCCCGGATCGGCCGCGCCCGTGTAGAGGGCCTCGAGATCGAGGGCCTGAGCCGCGGCGATCGCCGCGCCGTCGGCGGTGGAGGCCAGGGCGCGCTTGGCGAGGAACACCTTCGACAGGTCCGCCACCACCCCCACCAGCACGAGGGCCAGCACGGCGAACCCGAGCAGCAGGACCAACACGCTCCCTCGGTCATCACGCCGCCTCGGATCGCCGCCGCGCCCGCTCAGGCGGTCCGCAGCCCTCACGGGAACCCCCGGTAGGCGTCGACCACGGCGTCGTGCCGGGCGGAGACGGCGACCGTGGCCAGGCCGCGACCCAACAGGTCGGGCACCAGCGGCAGCGGCACCCGGGTGTCAACTCGCACAGTGAGGGTGGCCCCCGGCGACAGGCACGGGGTCGACGGGCAGTCGACGGTGAGCTCGCTGGGTCGAAGCGCAAGGCCCTGGTCGCCCAGAGCCAGGGCGGCCGCGGCGTACGCGCGCTGCCGTCCCTCCACGTCGTCGGCGGCGGTCGCCCAGGCCCGGCCGGCCTCGCGTGCCGCCGCCGTCGCGCCGTACGCGGCCCGCTGCACCGCGAACACGCTCAAGACGAGGTAGACGAGCGGGACGAACAACAGCACGCCGAGGAAGGCGAACTCGATCAGGGCGCTGCCGGCGTCCGACCCACCAGGCGCGAAAGCGCGCGCACCGCGGACCGGGACCCCTCTGCGGCGAGTCACCGGGACTCCTCCAGCGCGTGGCCGCGGACGGCGAGGGCTCGCGCGGGGCCGGCGAACCCCACCACCGGAAGGGTGGCGCGCACCTCGACCTCGATCACCGGGCCGGCCGGGCCGTCGACCTCCACCGCCGACACCGCGCCGGCGAAGCGCTCCGAGAGCGCCTCGGCGATCAGCTCGCGCGTGCGGGCGGCGGCGTCCTCGGGCCCGCGGTCGGCGGACGCCCCCAGGCGCGCGCCCTCAGCCGCGGCCGCCACCAGCGTGTTGCGCACATGCAGCGCGAGCCCCAACTGCACCACGGCCAGGAACAGCGCCAGCAACATCCCCGCCACCATGACGAACTCGGCGATGGCGGAGCCGCGGTCGCCCGGTCCGACGCAAGGGCCCCGCTCACCGGTCATGGCCCGGTGACACTGCCGATGGCGTCGCTGAAGATCCTGGAGAGCTGGTCGTCGGCGACGAGCCAGAGCGTCATCACAAGGCCCGCGGTCATCACCGTCACGAGCACCCAGCCAGGCACGTCGCCGCGGTCGGCTCCGGTCCGCCGCCCGGCGGCGCGGAGCACCTGGCTGATTCCGCCGAAGAGGGCCATCAGGACTTGCTGCATGAGGTGCTCCTTGCGAGGTGGTGGGTGGGCTGCCGGGATGCCGTCAGCCGCCTGGATGGGGTCATGGGGCGTCGAGCGACAGTCCGACGAAGCCCGGGAAGAGCAGGAAGATCACCGAGACGGGCATCACCAGGAAGACCACCGGGACCATCATCGCGATCTCCTTGCGGGCGGCAGCCTCGATCAAGGCCCGCCGGCCCGCCTCACGGGCGTCGACGGCCTGGGCTCGAAGAACGTCGGCGAGCGGGGTGCCGCGCTCCAGTGCGACCGCCATCGCATCGGCGAACCGCGCGACCGGGGCCACCCCCGTGCGGGCCGCCAGCCGCTCAAGGGCACGCACCACGGACCCGTCTGCGCGCCCGTCAGCGACCGTGCGGGCGAGCTCACGGGAGGTCTCGCCCGTGGACAGCGCCGCGACCCGGTCCAATGCGGCGACCGGGCCCTCCCCCGCCGCCACGCACAGGGCGAGCATCTCGGCAACAGTGGGGAACTCCGCGAGCATCCGCTCCTCACGGCGGCGGGCCTGCGCGGTCAGCCGCTGGTCGCGGGCGAGCACACCGGCGAGCGCGCCGAGGGCGGCGAAGACCGCGAGGGCCAGCAGCGGCATGGCCCGCCCGGATGCGAGCAGCAGCAGCCCCCAGCCGATCCCCGCCGCCGCGCCCAGGGCGCCCCAGGCGAGCTGCTCCACGCGGAACCCGTCCAACGTCTGGCCGGTGCCCAGCCGATCCAGCCGGCGGCGCACCGAGGCCGCGCCCCCGAGGGTGCGCTCCAGGACCCGTACCCCGTCGGCAATGGCAGGGGCGAACAGCCGCTCCAGGGTGGGGAAGGGGGTGCGCGTCTGGGTCTCGACCAGCAGCCTGCGGCTGGCGTCGGCGTCGGCCAGGTGCGGGCCGATCCGGTCGACCAGCGTGGGCCGGCGGGCCCACGGAGTCCGGGAGGCCGCGACGGCGAGGCCCGCCCCCACCCCCAAACCCGCCAACGCACCCACGACCGCGCTCACCGGAGCACCCGCTCTTCGCGGGGCAGCCGGCCCACGCGCATCATCAGCCGGTACGCCACGACGCACAGCCCGGCGCCACCGAGCAGCACGACCACGCCCGCCGGCGAGTTGTACGCGGCCACGGCCTGCGGGCGAAGCGACAGCAGCGCCAGGAGCACCCACGGCGCGGCCACCGCGAGCCGGGCGGCGTTGACCGTCCAGGCCTGGCGGGATTGCAGCTCGGCGCGGGTCCGCGCGTCATCGCGCAGGAAGGCCGACAGCGTGCGCAGCAGCCGGCCCAGATCGCTGCCGCCGACCTCGCGGGCGACCCGCAGCGACTCGACGATGCGGTCGGCCACCGGGTCGGCAAGCGCGTCCTTCAGCCGGTCGAGCGACTCGCCGAAGCGCCCGGTCGCCCGGTAGTCCTCGCCGAACCGGGCGAAGGCCCCGCGCAGCTGCTCCGGCCCGCGCGT
>Ga0114939_10003406_pt1 | contig 11149 bp, 11 predicted proteins | sample AshMeaCrysSpring_FD_87196 | JGI IMG/M metagenome (GOLD analysis project Ga0114939, IMG submission 87196) | Groundwater microbial communities from Big Spring, Nevada to study Microbial Dark Matter (Phase II) - Ash Meadows Crystal Spring | ecosystem: Environmental > Aquatic > Deep subsurface >... | reverse complement strand
CGTGGCGTCGGCCCACGCCTCGGTGGCGATCGCCTCGGCCGAGCTCGATCGGCTGGTGAACGGGGCGCGCCAGGAGGAGCGGCGCGAGGCGACGGCCGCCGCCTCGCAGGCAGACGCCCAGCTGCGCCACGCCGAGCGGGAACTCGACCGCCGGCGCGGGCTTGCCGCCGAGGGCGTCATCTCTCGCGAGGAACTCGACCGCGCCGAGCGGGACGTCGACGTGGCCCGGGCGCGTGCGGCGGAACTGCGCGAGCGCGCCGCGCTCGTGGGTGCTGCGGCCCGCGCCGACGAGCTGGCGCGCGCCCGCGCGTCGCTTGACCTTGCCAGGGCCCGGCTTGCCGAAGCCTTGGCCATCCTGGACAAGACGGTGGTCCGGTCGCCCATCGCGGGGGTGGTGCTGCGCCGGCATCGCCAGGCCGGCGAGCACGTATCGGTGGAGGCGTCGCAGGGCAGCCTGCTCGTCACGGTGGCCGACACGAGCGTGCTGCACGTGCGCGTCGACGTGGACGAGCGCGACGTGGCGCGGCTGCGCGTCGGGCAGCCCGCCTTCGTGACGGCCGACGCCTACCCGGGCCAGCGCCTTGGGGGACACGTCGTGCGCGTCGGCCAACTGCTCGGCCGGAAGAACCTCCGCACCGACGAGCCGACCGAGCGCGTGGACACCAAGGTGCTCGAGACGCTGGTCGAACTCGACGCGGGCGTGCGGCTGCCGGTGGGCCTGCGCGTGGATGCCTTCATCGACACCGCAGGGGCGGGGCGCTGACGAGGGCGGGACGACCGGGAAGGCCCGATCGCCCCTGGAACGCCCTGCACGACCAGCCCGCGGCGATCGCGATCGGCCACGTGCGCCGAGTTGCGATCCGAGAGCCTCCGCGGGGTCGCGTTTGCGACCAGCAGGCGGCCGTGGTGGCCGTGACACGGTGCTGTGCCGGGGTGAGCGTCCCGAGTGGGCCGGCAGCGACAAGTCCGCGCGGCGCGGGGAGGTGGCGCGCGAGTACCGCGTCCTGCTCCTTCTCGGCGACGACCTCGGCGATTTCATCGGCGCGGCTGCAGCCCTGAGGGCCCACGGGATCATCCCGAGGGCAGGTGGTCTTCGAACTCGTCCCACTCCCACTCGTTCCACCACTCGTGCTCGAGGCCCCTGCAGTTGTCCACGAACGCGGGGCACATCACGCATCCGTCGCCGCGCAGCACGTTCGGCTCGTGCACCGGCGGGTAGGCCGCGACGAGCGCGAGGCCCGCGACCCGGGCCGCCTCCTCTTCCGGCGCAATGTCACGCCCCGGCAGCTCGTACACGTGGCGCCGGCGCAGACGCAGCTCGCTCTCGGGCAGGAGCACCGAGTTCTCGGCGTCGATGTGGTGCCAGAGCTGCTCGGAGTAGGCGAGGGCGAGTTCGACGAGTCGCGCGGCCTCGGCATCGCTGAGGCCGCGGGCGCCCATCAGCGGGTCCATGCCGTCGAGGAGCGCGGCCATGCGGCGGTGATCCTCGAGCAGCACCGCAATCGGCCCGCGGTCGCCCGGCAGCTCGGCCTCCTGCTGGAGCGCGACGAACAGCGTGTCCTCCTCCCGCGCGTGGTGGAAGTGGCCGGCGTAGAGTCGGAAGAACGCGAGGAACCGCGGTCCGTCGGCCGGGTCGCCCTCGCCGCGCGCGCGGCCCCGGACGAACGTCCGCAGGCTGCCCGCCACCTGCTCGATGAGGTCGTGTTCGGCACGAAGTTGGGCGATCAGCTGCATGACGACGATCCTACCCCGCGTCGTTCGCGGGAGCGCCACCGCCACTCGTCAGGCGCGCGGGGTGTCGGCGCGTGTCATGGCCAGGTGCTGGTAGAATTTTGGGCATGAAGGCTACCATTGGCAAGGCGGGACGAGTGGTTATTCCTGCCCATATTCGTGCCACGGCCGGACTCGAGCCCGGGTCGGAGGTGGACGTGACGGCCGACGAGCTCGGGGTACACCTCGTGCGGTCGGCGCCAGGCCCCCGTCTGGTCAAGGTGGGCCGCCGCACCGTCGTCCGGCCGACGGCGCCGGCCGGAGCGCGGCCGGCGGTGGATGTCGGCGCTCTGATCGACGAGGAACGCGACCGGTGGCCGCTCTAGGTTCGGGGCTCTTCCTCGACACGAGCGTGTTGCTGGCCGGCGTGATGGAGTTGCAGCCCCCGAACCCGGCGGCCGGGTCTACGACCTCCACATCGCCGAGGTGGCCCGGGCACGTGGCGCCACGACGGTGCTGACCCAAAACCGCCGTCACTTCACCAGCCTCCTGCGTCACGGCATCACGGTGCTGACGGCCGAGGAGTTCGCCCGGCGTCTCGGGCACCGCCGCTGACCGGCCGCGCGCCGGCCGCGGCGCTCAGAGCCGCTTCACCTTGATGTTGCGGAAGTCGTGCTCGACGAGCCGTACCTGCAATACCGCAGCCGGTGGAACGTGGACGAGGTGGTGCTGGGTCTCGACGAGTACCTGGTGATTGGCGGCCGCCGGTGCCGCACGCAGCCGTGGCCTGGTCTGGCCTGTGGCTGAACTGTGATAGAGTCCCGCCACACGCAGTTCCGATACGACGAGGGGTGCCCCGCCTCGAGCCGGCCGGGAGAACCGGCGCGGCGCCATCACGCGATGTGGTCGTCCGACGTGCCACATCCAGCGATTCGGGGCATCTCCTGCCCGAGGGGCCGGGTTGGCCTCGCGTCACTGCTGTGGAGGAGACTGTCCATGCGCCAACGTGTCGTCAGATGGGTCGTGCTCTTACTGTGCCTGGCCGCCGCCCGGCCGGCGCTCGCCCAGGGCCCGGCCGAGTTGTCCACCCTGCGCAAGCAGTACAACGCCGTCCTGGCCAACTTCGAGGCGCTGGCGGTGCTGCGTGGCGACACCGACGCGCAGGCGCAGGCACGGGCGGGACGGGAGGCCATGCGTGCCCTGACCGACGACCAGCTGGCCGCCGTGTATAGCCAGACCAGAGTGCCCGACCTCTCGGTCGCGGCAACGGCGAGCCGCTACGTGGTGCGGCAGGCCAAGGCGCAGGCGCGGGCGATGGTGCCCCCAGGCCCGTTGTCGCCGGGCTTCCCGGGGCCCGTGCCCATCCCCGGCGGCTGCACCGGCGTGGACATCAGCGGCGAGACGCGCTACGCGCTGCTCATCACGAAGGAGGTGGCCAACTCGATCCTCGCGGCGGCCACCTTCGTCTGCACCCAGGACATCCTGGGAACCAACGGGGCCGCGGTCTGCATCCCCTTTGCGATTGCGGCGGCCATCGCCAACGGCTTCTTCGACACGGCGACGTTCTGCGCGGGAGAAGTCACGGCCAACCAGGTGGACGCGAACTTCAACCGGCTCGCCCATCTCCACGGCGACCTCGGCAACGCCATCACGGCCATCGTCGGCAACAGCAACGCGAACACGACCGCGATCATCGCCAACGCCAACGCCAACACCGCGAACATCGTCGCCAACGACGACGCCAACACCACGGCGATCATCACCAATGCCAACGCCAACAAGAACGAGCTGCGCGATTTGGTCCTGCGGACACAGATCGAGGCGGACCTGGCGATGGTGGACGGGGCGGCCGTCGCGGCCCTCTACGAGCTGCCCGCCGCCCAGGGCGGACACCTCGACCTGGTCATGGCAATCGTCACCGAGACGATCGCGAACGTCCAGGCTGCCGGGGGGAGTGTCGGCAACGCCGTCGCCACGCTGGCCGACGCCAACGCGGCGAAGGCGGCGGGTGACTTCAAGACGGCCTACGCGCTGTATCGGCGCGCCTACAAGGCGGCCGGCAAGTGAGGCCGGGTCACGCGCTCATCACTCGCAGCAGGGCCACGATGACGTTCGAATGCACACGGAGACACCACATGGCCGCACGTCGTTCTCGCACGTTGGTGATCGTTCACTGGGTCGTGCTCCTGCTCTGTCTCGCGGCAGGCCGGCCCGCGTTCGCCCAGGACCCGGACGCGCTGCAGACGCTGCGCAGCCAGTACGACGACCTGATGGCCGACCTGCAGCGCCTGGCCGCCGCGCGCGGCGACACCGCGCTCGAGGAACAGGCCCGGCAGGGCCGCGACGCGATGCAGGCCGTCACCGACGACCAGCTGGCGGAGGTCTACAGCCGGACGAGGGTGCCCGACCTGTCGGTGGCGACGGAGGCCAGCCGGTTCCTGGTGGCGCGGGCGACACCGGGCGCAGGCGCCGCGGCCATCCCCGCTCCGGGTTCGGCGGACTTCCCGGGACCGGTGCCCATCCCCGGCGGCTGCACCGGCGTGGATATCAGCGGCGAGACCCGCTACGCGCTGCTCATCACGAAGGAGGTCACCAACTCGATCCTCGCGGCGGCCACCTTCGTCTGCAACACGAGCATCCTGGGCGTCAACACCTCGCTCGCCTGCGTGCCCTTCTCCATCGCGGCGTCGATCGCCAACGGCCTCTTCGACACGGCCACCTTCTGCGCCGGCGAGGTCACGGCCAACCAGATCGACGCCAACTTCAACAGGCTGGCGCACCTGCACGACGATCTGGCGACCGGTGAGACGACGATCCTCAACACCAACAACGCGAACAGGACCGCGATCCTCGGCAACGCCGACACCAACCGCGCGACGATCGTCGCCAACGACAACGCCAACACGGCCGCGATCCTCGCCAACGCCAACGCCAACAAGAACGAGCTGCGGGACCTCGTCCTCCGGAGCCAGGTCGAGGCGGACCTGGCCGCGGCCGACTCGGCGGCCGTCGTGGTTCTCTTCGAGCTCCCCACTGCCAACGGCGGCCAGCTCGACCTCGTCACGGCCATCGTGACGGAAACGATCGCCGACGTCCTCGCCGCGGGAGGGACGGTGGGCATCGCGCGGGACGCGCTGGACCAAGCCAATGCGGCCAAGGCGACCGGTGACTTTAAGAGGGCCTACGCGCTCTACCGGAAGGCCTTCAAGGCTGCCGGCCGGTGATCGGGACGCGGGGGCTCGCGCGAGCGCGGGCCTCCCGCCCGCGTTGTGACTCGTGATCGTGGGCGGCCGGCTGGACCACGGCTCGGAAGGGCGACCCGTGTCGCAGTCGTGAGTGCGCCCCGATAGCGGCCGAGCCATCGAGCGCATTGACGTGATCTGCGCGCCGCCGCCCCACACGAGGGCACTCTCCGGGAGGCCCGCCGCATCGCCGCGGAGCGGTCCACGTCTCTCAACGCGTTGATCCGTGAGTACCTGGAGCAGCTGACCGAGCGCGAGTCCCGCTCGCGCGCGGCCCGCCGGCGGATCGCCGAGCTGTGCCGCCGCTCGACCGCCGAGGTCGGGAATCGCACCTGGACGCGCGACGCACTCCATGAGCGTTGAGTGCTTCCTCGACACGAACGTGCTCGTGTACGCGGTGTCGTCTGCCAAGGACGACGCCGCGAAGCGCAGGAAGGCGCTCGATCTCGACCAGCGAACCGAGTTCGAGCTCTCGGCCCAGGTGCTCCAGGAGTTCCACGTGACGGTCACCCGCAAGATCCGAGCGCCGCTCTCACCCGAGCAGGCGGTCGCGCTGATGGACGAGTACCGCGTCTTCCCCACGGTGCCCACGGACTACGCCCTCGTCGGCACGGCGGGACCGGCAACGCTCGATCCCGCCGAGGACGTCGTCGCTGCGCAGCAGCGGCACCATCGCGACGATCTCCTCGCGCGTGACGAACCGCACCTCCCCGAGGCCGAGCGCCTGGTGCCGCGCCACGTTGGCGCGCAGGTACTCCATCTGCGTCGCGCTCGACGCCACGAAGCGGTAGCCGTGCGGCCGGTACTCCGAGGGAAACCCGGTCTCCGCCTCGAAGCGCGCGTAGAACGGGATGGAGTAGCGCGACATCCGGATGCTGACGTCGGTGCCGAACTGCGCGCGGGCGCCGCCCATGCTCTTGCCGGTGGACCCGAGGCCCTGGTGCGCCTCGCGTTCGAGCAGCACCACGCTGCGGCAGTCCTGTGCCGTCAGGTTGTCGGCGATGCTGGCGCCGACGATGCCGGCGCCGACGATGACGACGTCCGCGGAGTCGCGCATGGGAGGATGCCACCAGAGGAGGTGCGGCCCGGCGATCAGTCGCGGATCACCTCGGCCACGTTGCCGTATGGGCCGTCGGGCACGCTGTCGGCGACCGACTCCGTCGGCTGCCATCGCCCGCGTCCGTTCCCGGCGCCGAGGATCTCCACCGTGACGCGGTTCCCGACGCTGTGGCCGGCGGCGCCCGGCGACAGCCATCGGGCGCCGATCGCCACCAGGTCCGCGACCTCGTTGTCCGCCATCCGGCAGCCCCAGAGCCGCACGTGAACCGTGTTGCCGCTGCCACCCCCGGCCGTCGAGATGTCCTCCGTGCCGAGCACGACCAGGCCGCCGTGATCGAAATCGGTCTCCCGGGTGTTGCCGACGAACGTGTCGCCGTGCGCCTCGAAGGTGATGGTGTTGCCATCGGCGCGCGTGTCGTTCGAGCTCAGTCCGCCGACGATGATCGTCCCGGCACCGTTCTCGTGGAACCGGTTGCCGGACGACCGGACGTTCACCGTGGACTCGATGGCCCGGTTGTTCACCACGAGCCGCCCCTGCTTCTGGCCCCATGCGAGGTTGCCCGACATCCAGACGTTGACCGTGCTTCCGCGGGCACCCTGGAAGTTGCCGAACCGCATGCCCTCGGACAGGCTGATGACGTTGTCGAAGAACTGCGAGTCGACGACCTCGGCCTCGATGGTCTGGCCGGACGTGGCCGGTCCGAAGTTGAGGACGTTCAGGCCGCGCGTCGATCCGCTCGACGCCACGTGCGCGATCCGGATGAACGCGTCACTTGGATCGAGGGCCTGCAGGCCGCTGTCGATGTTCGCCTGGGCGAATCTGGCGTCGCGGACCGTGACCCACTCGATCGCGTTGTGGCCTAGCCCCATTCGGACGGCGGCATTGGGGCCGGCCGGGATGCCGTTGGTGGGGAAGGAGCTCTGCGGGAGGTCGATGGCGCTGATGACAACGGCGCCACGGTCGCCCTCCACGCCCGTCAGCGACATGTCCCGCTGCAGATGGAGCCGGCCGGCATTCGGCCGTGGCGCGTCGAACGGATCCCTGGCCGACAGCACGTAGGTGCCGGGGGAGAGCACGACGGTGGCGCCGGCGTGTGCCGGGTCGTTGACGGCGGCGTACAGCTCCTCGACGTTGGTCACGGGGATCGTCTGCGCCAAGGCGGTCGGGCTGGCACCGAGCAGCACGACGAACAGCGAGAGACACGGACTCGACGCGAATCGCAGCATGGGCACCTCCGGGGTGTGGATTGTGAGCAGGCAGACTACCGGCGGCTGTGGAGAATGTCCTTCGCGCGGGTTCCGAGTTTCCTCCTCAATTCGTCCCGAGCCGAAGCCGGCGGGCGAGGGGCGTCGAGTCGGCGCCGGGACTCCCGGTCCGGGACTCCCCTGTCCTGGACAGCACGCTCCCGGCATGGCACACTTCCTACTCCAGCCCATGCCGGCGTACCGCTTCGGGACCTTCGTCTTGGACGTCCAGGAACGGCGGCTGTCCAGCGACGGAACGCCCGTGTCGCTGACGCCCAAGGTGTTCGACACGCTCGTCTACCTGGTGGAGCGTCACGGGCGCCTGGTCCGGAAAGATGATCTCTTGCAGGCGATCTGGGGCGGGGCACACGTCGAAGAGGGAAGCCTGCCCCGCACGGTCCACGTCCTCCGCAAGGCCCTGGCCGGGGCGGTTGGCGAGGAGGACCCTCCCCGTCCCTACATCGAGACCGTACCGACGAAGGGGTACCGCTTCGTGGCGGCTGTCACCGCCCTGGAGGACGAGGTCCCGGCCGGGCAGCCCGAGCCGCCGACGGTGGCCTCGACCGACTCGGCGGTTGCACGTACGCGCCCGGAACCGGTTGTCGCCCGTGCATCCGGCTCGGGTTGGCGGCGGGCCGCGCTCGTCGTGTGCGCGGCGATCCCGCTCCTGGTGGTCACGACCATCGCCTGGCGCGCCCGGACGGAGGACGCGGCCACGCCCTCGGGAACGTTGCGGTCCGGGGTGCGCACCAGCAGCGGTGCGGCATACGCCAGGTACCAGCGCGCGCGCCTGCACCTCGAGCGCCACCTCCCCGGCGACCTCGACGCAGCGCTGGCGGACTTCGAGGTCGCCATTCAACTCGATCCCGGCTTCGCGTCCGCCCACGCTGGCGCGGCCGACGCGAGGTTCTTCCGTTACTGGGACACCGGCTCGCACGACGACATCGCACAGGCACGGCTCGCCGTTGGCCACGCGCTCGAGCTCGATGCCGCCAGCGCTTACGCGCACGCGATTCGGTGCCGGCTCCTCGGCACCTACGACTGGGACTTTGCCGGCGCGGAGACGGAGTGCCGTCGCGCGGTGCAGCTCGATCCGGGAAGCGACGCCGCGCGGCGGGAGCTGGCGTTCCTGTTGAGTTCGCAGGGCCATCACGCGGCGGCGCTGGAGGAAATGGACGCCGCCGTCCAGGTCGCCCCCACGTCGTTCAACAAGCGGTCGCGCGGCCACCTGCTCTATTTCGGCCGCCGGTTCGACGACGCGCTCGCCCAGCTTCGGCAGGTCGAGGCCACCGATCCGGATTACCGGGGGGCCAGCCGCTGGATTGCACGGTGTCTCGAGCAGAAGCAGGAGTACGGGGCGGCACTCGACGCCCTCGTTCGGCACCGCGAGTCGGCAGGCGCCGCGCCGGCCGCGATCGGGTCGCTGCGCCAGGCCTTCGCCGTCGGGGGCTGGCCGGGCGTCCTCCGCGCGTCACTGCCCGACCGGGGATCCGCGCCGGACCTCGAGACGGCGGGCACCTACGCCCAGCTGGGCGAGGCGGATGCCGCCTTCGAGGTCCTCGGGGCGATGATCAGCGCTCGCCGCGTGATGACCGTCCACCTGGACAGCGAGCCCCGGCTCGATCCCGTGCGTGACGACCCGCGATTCGAAGAACTGGCGCGCCGCGTTGGGTTGCGCTGAGCCCCACGGAAGAATTCGATGTTCCCGAGGACGAGCTTCGGGATGCCATGCGGTTCCCCTTCTCGGGACGCGGCGAGAGGCTGCGCGTGACTTCGATCGCTCACGATTCACCGCCGTTCCTCGACGAGGGCGGCGCCGGACAGCGCGGCTGGCTGCAGCAGGGCGACGAGGTGCTCGCCGCCGTCCGCGACCAGAAGGCGGCGAAGCGACTACGCGCCCGCGTGCACGAACTGGGCAGGGCGATCGCCACCGAGTGGGCCAAGGAGAACCGGTCGCGACGCGTCTACTCAACCTTCCTGCAGGGATCGCCGAACCTGCGCGACTGGGGCAAGCAGCTGCAGCGCGCGGCCGCGGCCGACGCCGGAGACGGCGACGCCATCCGCGAGGCGCTCGACGTGATCGAGCGCGAGCTGAAGCGCGCCGTCGACGCGTGAGGACTCCCCGGCTGCGGTATGCTCCGCAGCAGGCGGCCGCCGCGCTGCCGCACACGCCGAGGTCCCCATGCCGCCCATGCCCGTCCTGCACGCCCGCCTCGTCCTCGCCGCGCTCGAGGCCGTCGCGTGCCGTGCCAGATGATCGTCAGGACAAACGGGGGCGTGGGTCAACGCAAGGCCCATTATCGGACGCTCGCCCCTCAGCGCCATCGGCGCTGCTGACGAGGCGATCCAGCGAGGCCGCGATCGCGATGTCGTGGCTCTGGCGCAGCTCGGCGGCCTGCGCGGCCAGCTCGCGCGTGAGCACCCGCGACACGCGCCGCGGCTCGCCCACGGCGTCCATCACACCGAAGGGATGGACGCGGTCGCCCGCGTTGGTGTCGAGGGCCTCCCACAGGATGTGCGTCTTCACTCGGGCGCGTTGGATCGCTCGCGCCGTGGCGACGGTGCGGAAGAGGTCCCCGTCGGCACGATCGAGAGCGTGTTGCTGCGGGCGCCGTCGGTGAGCCGCACGAGCGTGAAGTGACAGGACCAGAGTCCGGGCATCGTCCGCACGTTCACGTTGATCTGGCCGGGCAACGGCGGTGCCATCACCTCTGGTTCCATGAGGTGCGCGTCGCACCGGACCTCGGGCGGATCGCCTCCCGGCCCGGGAAGCTGCCGTAGAGCTCGAAGGCGTGGAACTCCCTGTTGATCCCGCCGTCGTTGATGCCACTGAGCACCACCGGATCGGCCGCGCGCACGAGAGACGCGGCCGCGGCAGCCACGAGCGGGAACCGAATCCGAACCAACGAGGCACGGACCGACACGGCGAACGTCCTAGGAACACGGGCGGGAACGCGCGATGTGGGTACTCGCGCAGGGTAGCCCGAACCCGTGAGACTGGTCCAGCGAGGTCGATGTCCAGCCCTCAGTGCCGTGCCGCCTCGGCCGCGTGCACCGCGCGGCGCCACTGCGGATTCGGAGGTCCCGCCTGCCGAAGTCGACGCCGATCCGGCCTCCGCACCGGAGGCGACCTCGGGGTGCTCGTGGGCACGCGGTCGGCATCACGGTGTGACCGTCAGCGTCTTGCTCTTCGTCACCCCGTTCGCCGCGGCCGTGATCTTCGGCTTCTTCGTTGCGGTCACCGGCGAGGTCGTCACCGTCACCGGCGCGGTCTGCGCGCCCGCTGCGATCAGCACGCTTGGCACGGTCGTGCTCGCCACGGCCGGCAGCGTGCTGCCGAACTCCACCAGGATCGGCCCCGGCGCCGCTTTGCACTCGAGCTTCACGACGCCGCTCGAGACGCCGCCGCCCACGAGCGTCGTCGGCGTGATCGGGAGTGAGAGCACGCTGATCGGCCGAATTCGCAGCGGCTCGCTCAGCGTCACGCCGCCGTAGCTCACACTCACCGTTCCGTCCTCCGCGACCGCCCGCGCCGTTGTCGTCACCTTGAACGTCTTGCTCGTGGCCCCGGCGGGCACTGTGACCGTCGCCGGGACGCTGCCCGACGCGAGCGTCTCGCTCAGCGCCACGGTCGTGCCGCCGGCCGGCGCCGGCGCCGACAGGGTCACCGTTCCCGTCACGGGCTTGCAGCCGGCCACCACCGACTTCTTCAGCGTGAGGTTCGCCAGCACGGCCGTGTCGAGCTTCAGCAGCGCGATGTCCCGGTTCCCGCTGTACGGGTGAAGCGGCGCGCCCCAGGTGGCGGTGCTGTAGCCGGTCACGTAGAGCTTCCCGGTGCCGTCGGTGGCGATCCCCCGCCCCACGTCCCCCGGATCCGAGCCGGCGTAGGCGTT
>Ga0114939_10003405_pt1 | contig 11150 bp, 11 predicted proteins | sample AshMeaCrysSpring_FD_87196 | JGI IMG/M metagenome (GOLD analysis project Ga0114939, IMG submission 87196) | Groundwater microbial communities from Big Spring, Nevada to study Microbial Dark Matter (Phase II) - Ash Meadows Crystal Spring | ecosystem: Environmental > Aquatic > Deep subsurface >... | reverse complement strand
CCATCGCCCGCAGCGACGGGTACCTTCTGGACCTCACCCCCGAGCCGACACGCTACGTCGTCCACGGACCCCTGTATCCGCTGCTGCTGGCACCGGCAGGATTCGTCGCGCCCTTGAGTGTCCCCGCCGCCAAGGCCCTCACCCTTGTCTGCGGCGTCGTGTTGCTCCTCCTCGTGCACCGCCTGACCGCACGGTTTGCCGGCGCCGGGCCCGCAACCGTCGCGACCCTTCTCCTGGCGGTCTCCCCCCCCATGGCGGTCTACTCCACACAGGTGCTCTCGGACGTCCCGTTCGCCGCGGCGCTGCTGGCCCTCCTCGGGCTGCTCCTGAAAGAATGCGGCAGAGAGCGGACGACGAGCGGGACGGCACTCGCCATCGGTGCGGCGGCGGGCACCGCCATGATGCTGCGCGAAGTGGGAATCGCCCTGGCGGGCGCGGTGGTGATCTTCTTCCTGCTCCGCCGCGAGCGGCAGAACGCGCTGCTGGCGGGGACGGTGGTGCTCGCCATCGCCGGACTCTGGTACGTCCGGAACGAAGTACTGGTGGCCGGACGGGAACTCCCCGAGCTGAGGAACACCCGGCTCCTCTTCGGGCACGTGCTGACCGACGACAACGCGGGGCTCGCAGAGGAGTTCATCGCACGCGCGCGGACCAACGTCGCGGCCTATGCGCCCCTCGCCGGCGCCCTCCCCTTCGTGTCACAGTACGCGGGCCCCGGACTCGCCCTGGTCCCCCCCGAGAGCCGCCTGGTGCAGACGATGTCCGCCGTCGTGGCGTCGTTCTACCCGGTGTTTGCCTCGGCATCCCTCCTGCTCGCCCTGGCCGGCCTGCTCCACCTGCGGCGGAGCCAGCCGCGGTGGACGGCGGCGCTCGCCGCGTTCCTCGTCCTCTACACGCTGCTCATCCTCCTCTACCCGGTGGTCGACGAACGTTTCCTGTTCCCCGTCTACGTCCTGGTTCCCCTCCTGATGGGCGCCGGCATCGCGCGGGTTGACCGCTCCACCGGCTCCCCCCTGCTCAGAGGCGCGGTGCGCACCATCCCGTTGCTCCTCGCCCTGCCGGGGCTCTTCTGGACCGCGGAGTACCTCCGGGCCAGTCTGCAGTACCGCGGGCCCGCCGCTGCGGCCGGCGCGGGGGAGTTTCTGGAGTACGGCAAACGGTTTGACGTTGCGGGAGAGTGGGTCCGCGCCAACACCCCCCCCGAAGCCACCATCGGGAGCTGCTACCTGGAGGCCGGCCTCTGGACGGGCGGACGCAAGGTGTTCGCGTTCAACCCCCTCGTGCCCCCCCAGGAGTTCGAAGCAACCGTCCGGGACTACGAAATCGGATGGCTGATCGTCGACCGCATCGGTACGGGAGTGCGGGACCTCGAATACCAGATGATGTCCGCCCGGCGGTTCAGCTTCGAGCGCGTGTACGAGACCGGGAGCATCGAGGTCCTCCGGGTGGCCCCGTGGACGCGGAAGGACACGACGGAGGGAGCGGGAGACGACCGCGCCGTGCGCGGCTGGGCGGAGCTGCGTTCGGGACGGTACGACGAAGCCGGGCGGACGTTCCGGGAGATGCGCTCGCGGGATGGGTTCGAGGATCTTGCGATCTACTTCGAAGGGGTCGCGGCCGAGTTTGGAATGCGATTGCGGGAAGCGGAGGAGGCCTATTCCCGCCTGACCACACGCACACAGGCTCTCGTGCTGGTGCGCCAGGCGGACATCCATCGCGGTATCATCGTGTTTCTCGACTCATCCCGGCTCACCGCAGACCCGACGGAAAAGGCGTCGTTCCTTCATTCCGCTTCGCTGGCCTACTGGGTCATGGGATACCGGGAGCGGGCGCGTGAGGTGCTCGCCGCATCGATCGGGGCGGATTCCGGTTACTTCGTGGGACCGGTCTTTGCCGCACTCATCGCGCTGGAGGCGGGCGAGGGGAGCGAAGCGGACCGCTGGGTTACGCACGCGGAGCAGCTCCGGCCCGGCGATCCGATCGCGACGGAGCTGCGGGCCATCCACCGCCGAAGGGACTCGCTCGCCGCGGGCGCCGGGAATCCACGCGACCTGTGGCTGGGGATCGCCCGGAGTTACCGGGCGCTCGGCCTGAACGACCCGGCCATCGACGCGTGCCGCGAGGCGGCGGCCGCCGGCCCGCACAACCGCGAAGCATGGGTCATGCTTGCCGAAATCTTCATTTCCCGCGGGAAGACCGGCCCCGCACGGGCTGCCATCACACGCCTTTCCCCCGGCGACCCCGCCCGCCTCCCGCTGGAGCAGGCGCTCCCCTGAGAGAACCCGTCGTCAGGATTCCGCCGGGGCGGCCGCACGCGTTCCGACCGTGAACCGCAGCTCGACCCCGATCGAAAAGGAAGGGGTCAGCTGGATGCCGCGCACGTTCCTGTAGAGCGGCACCTGCGCGAACGCCCGGATCCCCACAGGTCCTTCTCCATAGTCGAGCAGGGGGACCAGGTCATGAAACGTCCCCCCGGTTGCGCTGAGCAGCCGCCTGTCTGCGTAGTCCTTCCCCGTGAACCTGCTCCGTACCTGCAGCGCCGCCCCCAGCTCGTCCGTGATCCCGTACCTCCCGCCGAGCAGCAGCGACAGCTCGTCCCCGACCCTGTAGCCGTCGATGTTCGTGCCGGCATACCGGTAGGTCATACCCGCCTCCGCCTTCGCACGTGCCTCCGGCCAGGCGAACCACGCGTAGCTCCAGCCGGCCAGAACGGGTGCCCCGGTGCCCGGTTGCAGGTCCAGGGACAGCCGTGCACCATTCACCTCCTCGGTGAAGCTTCCCGTCGGAAAGGTGGCGCCGCCGCCGAGGGCGACCTCCAGCGGCGAGAAGAGCGTCGGTTTCACGAGCTGGAACTTCACCAGGAGCGACACATCTCCGATCCCCGCCCCCTCGAAGGTCTCGGTCTCCGTCTGGCCGCTGCCGGCCGGACCCGATTCCACGGTGATGGTGCGGGACTTGTCGGCATACGGCAACAGACCGAGCAGAGACACACCGGGCGCCAGGCCGTACTCGACCTGCAGGGTGACATGCGCCACCGCTGCGCTCCGGCGGAGCGGGTCGTCGATCTGCTCCGTCCCCTGGTACGTGGCGTCGAGCGCCGTGTACTGGTAGTTCACTCCCGCGCTCAGCATACCCGCGGGCAGAACGCCGCTCTCCAGCCCGCCGAGCGTGATTACACCGGATGTGCAGCATCCCTGCGATCGGGCGGAAGGAGTGCCGAGGAGGAGAAGCGGGAGGAGAAATGCGGCGGCGGCGCCCGCCCGGCGGGAGGCGCGCATCATCACCGGTCGGGAGAGCCGAAGACGGAGCTGCACGGAGTCAGTAGGTTATCAGGACCTCCGCCGTGCCGACCGTGCTGCCTCCCGAGGGGTCGAGCACGGTGACTTCGACGAAGTTTGTGCCGGTGCAGCAAAAGGAAGCCGTGAAGCGGATGGAGGGCCCCTCCCCGATGATGTCCCCCGTGGTGGCGCGCCAGCGGTACTGAAGCGCTCCTCCTTCGGGGTCCGAGGCGGTCACCGTGACGGTGGAGGCGGCGCCGACGCGGATCGTCCGGGGATCGGCGGTCATTGCGCTCAGCACGGGCGGACGGTTGTCCGCCGGTGACGACGGGGGCTGGGGCGGCTGGACACAACCGGCGAGCCCCAGGGAGAGGACGATCGCCCTAGAGGTACTTCTTGACGACGGTCTCAAACTGCTCCTTGCTCATGTACCCGACGTGGCTCTCAACCACTCTCCCCTTCCGGTCCACGACCACCGTGGTCGGGATGTACTGCGTGGCGCCGTAGGCGGTCGCGACGTCCTCATCGCCGAGAACGACGGGGTAGGTCATGTTCATCTTCTGGACGAACGGTGTCACCTTGGACCAGCCACCCTGGTCGAGGGACACGCCGACGATTTCGAGTCCTTTCGCGCGGTACTTGCCGTACACCTCGAGGAAGCCGGGGATCTCCTTCACGCAGGGGCCGCACCAGGTGGCCCAGAAGTTCACCACGACGACTTTGCCGGCGAGGGCCTTCATTTCCACAGACTTCCCGTCGGCGGTCTTGAGCGAGAAGTCGGGTGCGGGCTTCTGTGCCTGGGCGAAGGTACCACCGGCGACGAGGGTGACGGCCACGAGGAGGTACGAGAGGCGTCGAAGAAGGTGCATGGACGTGGGATCTCCTGAGGTTGATGGGTAGTTGGTATGTTCTTCAACGCCCGGGAGCGTCGAATAGTTCTCGGCGGTCACCCATGTCCGGTTCCCATGCCGGTGCCCCGCAGAAGGTCTCGGATGAACCTCGCTGTGATTCTGGCCCTCCAGGCCGCTTTCCGGCCGATCCCCGGCCGGGGGCGTGCCGGGGACTCCCCGCCGAACCCTGCACCGGGAGGGTAGAACACCACCGTGTCCAGCGGGCCCACTCCTTCGAAGTCCTCGCGGCGCTTCTCGGCGGGAAGGCCGAAGAAGCCGCCGGATTCCCGGTGCGCGTCCGCGGACATCATGACGTACTCCGGGACCGGCACCGTGTTCTTCAGCATGCGGTGGACCACGATGACGTCGTAGCCGAACGGCTTCTCGAAGGGCCCGATCTGCTCGAACGCCATCTCTCCGGTGTGGAGCACCTGCTTCAGCCGGAGCTGCTCCACCTGTCCGCAGGCCGAGCACGCGCAGGTGGTGACATCGTGGAGTCCGACCCGCTCGCGGAGGAAGGTGATGAAGAGATCGCGCATGACCCCCTTCACCTCCTCCAGCGTGGCGGGCAGGCCCTTTCCCTCGTCCAGGGCGTACAGGAAGAGCGCGTCCCCTTCGATTTCGGCGAGGCGGAGCGGCGGGCGTGCTTCCGCCACGAGGGCGTTGAGCAGGCGGACGACGATCTCCCGCGCGTGCGCCGCCGAAACCGCCGGCTGCTTCAGGAAGCGGGTGAAGCCGCTGATGTCCGCGATGAGGAGGATCGCGCCTCTGTTCCGGGCCATAGGGAACGGGATTGGAGGTGCAAGGAAGGGAAAACCGGGGTGAGATTCAACGCGCGGCGCCGCCGCTCACTCGTACCGGAGGCTCTCCACCGGATCCACCGACGCCGCCTTGCGGGCGGGGAAGAAGCCGGCGAGGAGGCCGACGAGTGCGAGGACGCCCGCGGTCATCAGGAGGATGGACGGGGAGAGATCCGGCCGGCCGAGGAACTGCATCGCTCCGCTGTCCGAGGGGAGCATGCGGACCCCCCCGATGACACCCGCAGAAACGGCGATGCCGATGGCCCCTCCGATGAACGCGATCAGGAGGGCCTGTGTGACGAACTGGGCCAGCACGTGGCGCCGGCGCGCTCCCACCGCGAGCCGGAGTCCGATTTCGCGTGTGCGCTCCTTCACCACGACGTACATGACGTTCGCCACACCGACGCCGGCGATCAGCAGGGTCAGCATGCCGACGGAGCCGAGGAAGATGCTCATGCCGGTGCGCACCTTCTCGTTCATCTTCAGGTTCTCGATGAAGTCCCAGATGAAGAGGGTGCGCTCGTCGTCGGGATGGAACCGGTACTTGCGCGCGAGGACGCGGAAGATCTCCTTCTTCAGTTCCTCCTGCCGCCGGGGATCCGCCGGGCGCACCACGATGGAACTCACCCGTTCGGGCGCGTACATGGTGCGGAAGGTGGTGTAGGGCATGACCGCCCGCTCGTCGTCCGGGCCGTTGTTCATGCTGGTCTGGATCTTCCGCTGCAACACCCCCACCACGGTGAAGGGGACGCCGTCGACCAGCAGCGTGCGGCCCACCGGGTCCCCCTCCCCGAAGATGTCCCGTGCGATCTTCCCGCCCAGGACCAGGGAACGCCGCTGGCGCGCGACGTCCGCCTCGTTCAGGAACCTCCCCCCCGCGGCGGGGTACATCCGGCGCATCTCCTCGAACTGCGGGTTGACCCCCTCGCATTCGGTGGTGGTGGAGAACTTCCTCCAGGTCAGCGTCACCCCGCGGTTGTACTGCGGGCTGATCATGGCGATCATGGGGATGGCCGCCTGCAGCATCGCCGCGTCCTCCTCCACCATGCGGATCTTCCGTCCCTTCGGCATCCCCTCGAACTGCATGCCGGTCTCGCCGCCGTAGAGTACCAGGATCTGGTTTCCGGCGTTCAGGAGTCCCGCGGTCATCTGGTTTCCCAGCCCCCGCCCGAAGGCGAGGAGCAGCACCACCGCCACGGTCCCCCACGCTATCGCCACGATGGTGAGGACCGCGCGGGTGCGGTGGACGCGCAGGTCGTGCAGGAGATCGAGCAGCAGCTCCCGTGCCATCTCAGCTCCTCAGGCAGTCGACGACGTTCAGTCCCGCCGCGCGCCGCGCGGGCAGCAGGCCCGCGGCCAGCGCCACCGTGCCGAGGACCAGCGCGGTCGCCGCCGCCACCTCCCACGACAGCACCGGCGTTCCGACGAACTCCCGGATGGGGATGTACCGCAGCCCGCCCAGGATCGCAAGGGAGAGGAGCACTCCGACGGCGGAGCCGAGGCCGATGATGAAGAGGGTCTCCATGAAGAACTGGGCGACGATGCTGCCGCGGGTCGCCCCCACCGCCCGCCGGACGCCGATCTCGAGCATCCGTTCCTGCACCACGATGAACATGACGTTGGCCACCCCGATGCCCCCCACGCAGAGGGTGAACGCGCCGATCACGCCGAGGAAGATGTTGAACGCGAGGAAGAAGACGAAGAGGAACGTGTCGAACTCGCTCGTGTCCCAGATGAACACCGCGTCGACGTCTTCCGGGTCGAAGCGGTACCGCTTCCCCAGCACGGCGCGCACCTCCTTCTGCACCTCTTCCGCACGGCGGGGATCCGCCGGACGATAGACGATGTTCGTGAGGTACGGCATTCCGAACACCGAGGCGAACGTGGTCGCGGGAATGAAGACCCGGTCCTGGTCTCTCCGGTTGTAGGACGAGTTCTGGGTCTTCTTCTTCATGACCCCCACCACCGTGAACGGGACATCCCCGATGTGGATGATCTTTCCCACGGCATCCGCGTCGCCGAACAGGAGACGTTTCACCTCGTCCCCGATCAGGGTCACCCGCCGCCGATGCTCGAGGTCGGGCCCGTTCACGAAGCGTCCCCCCGGTTCCGGGATGACGTTGCGCAGGTCGCCGTACACCGGCTCCACGCCGGAGACGGCCACGTTGATGATGTTCTCCCCGACACGGACGGGCTCGCTGAACCTGCCGTATTCCGGGCTGACGGCCCCGAGACCGGAGACCTGCGTGCGGAGCAGGTGGACGTCGTCGGCGAGGAACCGGATCGACCGGCCCGTGCCGAACCCCTGCCATGCCCGGGTGGTACGGCCGGGGAACATGATCGCGACGCTCTCGCCGATGCCGTGCATGTTGACGGTGAGCTGCTGCCGGAAGCCCATGCCGAACGAGAGGAGCACCACGATCGCCACGGTGCCCCAGACGATGCCGAACACCGTGAGAAAGGTCCGGAGCTTCTGCGCGCGCAGGTCGCGCAGGAACTCCCCCAGCATCGTGATCAGGCGGTCCATGGCAGGGAACTCGTGCGAACGGGGGTCATTCGATCTTCTTGACCGGCTTCTCCTCGAGCTCGTCCCCTTCCTTCAACCCCTCGACCACCTCCACGTTGATCGCGTCGCTCAATCCGGTGACGATGCGGCGCTCTTCGCTGCGCCCGGGCCCGAGCACCACGCGGACGAAGGCCGAGTCGTTGCGGAAGGTGACCACGCGCTCCGGAACGGCGAGGACGCTCTCCTTCCGGGCGATGATGACGCTGGCGTTCGCCGAATACCCCGCGCGGAGCGTGGCGGAGTTCGAAGCCGGGATGGCGATCTCGATCGGGAAAGCGGTGGCGTTTTCCTTCTACTCCGCCTTCAGCGAGATCTTCCGCAGGCGTCCGGTGACTTTCTCGTTCGGCAGGGCGCCCACCTTCACGTCCGCCTCCATCTGCTCCTTCAGGCGTCCCACGTCGATCTCGTCCACGGTCCCCTTGAACACGAGCCGCTCCATGTTGGCGAGCTTCATCAGAACGGTCCCCTCCTGGTACGAGGTGAGCGGGGTGACCGGGTCCCCCACCTCCACCGACTTGCTCAGCACGAACCCGTCGATCGGGGCCTTGACGATCGACTCGATGGTGGTGCCGCCGATGTTCACCCGTCCGCTCTCGAGGAGCGCCAGCTTCTCGCGGGCGATGCTCACGCGGAGGGTCGACTCCTCGAAGCGGCGGAGGAAATCGTCGTACTCCTTGGCGGAGATCAGCTCCTTGCGCACCAGCGCCTCCTGCCGCACCCTCTCCTTCACCATGTTGTCCAGCTCCACCTGGGCGAGTTCCAGGTTGCGCTTGGCTTCGGCCCGCTCGAGCGGGGTGGGGTCGGGACGCACCTCCAGAAGAGGCTGGCCGGCCCTCACAAAGGTGCCGGCATCCGCGAAGATCCTGCTCACGGCCCCCGAGACCTTCGACTTCACCGAGATCTCGATCTCGGGCTCGATCGTCCCGATCGCGAGGGCCTTGTCCACGATGGTCCCCCGGGCCACCGTGACATGCGCCGGGACCCCTTCCGCGGAGTCTTTCGACCCGTCGAGCAGGAAGACGCCGGCGACGACCAGGAGGAGAACCCCGAGGACAGGGAACACGATTTTCTTCTTCATGGACTGCTCCGAGGGAGGGACGCGGTTGGGTGGAGGGACGGGCTTCCACCCCTCCATTAGACTGTGTTTTCGGGGAAATGTTGCGGGAGGGAGCTCAGGCGGGGGCCGGACCCGGTCAGGGGTAGAGCCGGTAGCGTGCGGCGCGGGCCTCGAAACGGGCCGTCTCCTCCTGCCAGAGCGAAGGAATCGCGCCGGGAGAGCGGCCCTCGGCAAGTTCGGCATAGGGGACGGCGGACCCCATCAGGCGGTTCATCGCAGCAGTCCTCACGCCGATTTCGGCAGGATATACCTTCCGGATTTCGGAAAGGAGGGTCAGCGCTGTGAGCATGGGGCGGAACGCAGCCGGGTCCGTCACTTCGACCCGGATGCCGCCGCAGGAGACACCGGCGTGCTTCGAGCTCCGCGGGGTGAACCGGACGGGGGACCACCGGATGCCCGGGAGGGCATGGCCCTGGAGCCGCGTGGCGAGGAGCGGGCCGTCCACAAAAGGCGCGCCCACCGTCCGGAACGGCGTATCCGTTCCCCTCCCTTCGGAGAGCGCGGTCGCTTCGATGAAGCAGGTTGCGGGGTAGATGAGTGCGCACTCGAAGGTGGGGAGGTTCGGGGAGGTGCGCGGCCACGGGAGTCCGGTGTCGGTCCAGAGCATCCGGCGTTCCCAGCCCTCCATCGGAATCACGGTGAGGTCCGGCCGCACTCCTCCGGCGAGCCATCCCTCCCCCGCGATCATACGGGCGAGTTCGCCGCAGGTGAGACCGTACACGACCGGAACGGGGAGGTGCCCGACGAACGAGGTGAGGGAATCGACCCGCACGGGCCCGTCGGTGGTGGTTCCGCCGAGCGGGTTGGGGCGGTCAAGGACGACGAAGGGGATACCCCTCTCGGCCGCGGCCTCCATGGCGAGCGCCATGGTCGAGATGTAGGTATAGAAGCGGACTCCGACGTCCTGGATATCGTAGAGCAGGAGGTCGACGTTCGCGAGCATGGCGGCGGTCGGTTTGCGCACCGTACCGTAGAGCGAGTAGACCGGGATACCGGTGGCGGGGTCGCGCCCGTCGGCGAGCTTCTCTCCGGCCGCCGCCGCACCACGGATCCCGTGTTCGGGGCCGAAGAGGGCGGTGACGCGTATGCCGCGCGCCACCAGCGTGTCCACGAGCGGCGTGCCGTCCGAGAGGCGGCCGGTGTGGTTGGTGACGAGACCCACCCGTTTCGCCTGCAGGACCGCCAGGCGGTCGCGCACCAGGAGGTCCGCCCCCACGCGAACGGGCCCCGCATCGGCGGAACACGCCGCCAGGGATGCCCATGCGAGGAGGAGGAGGAGGCAGCGGGTCCTGATCGTCATCCCACCAGTGTCTTCACGATGGCCCATCCCGCGATCGTCATTCCGTCCCAGATGGCGCCGCTCCTGATCCGTTCATCCACCTCGGCGGCCGACAGCGGTTGGAGCTCGAACTCCTCCGTGTCGTCCGGCTCCCCCCCCACATGCCGGAGGTCCCGCGCGACGTACACGTTGCACATCTCGTTCGTCACTCCGTTGTAGGGATTGAAGCGTCCTGCGAGCAGCAGGCGTCCGGCCGCATACCCGGTCTCTTCGGCGAGCTCCTCCCCCGCCGTCCGGTCGTGGGTGGAACCCTCCTTCACGCCGCCGCAGGGGAACTCCAGGCTCTCGCGCCCGACGAGGTAGCGGTACTGGTTGACGAGGAGCACGTTCCCGTCCGGCATCACCGGAACGACCATGGAGGATCCGTGCGTAAAGACGTAATGGTATTCGCCGCGGCGTCCGGAGGGGAGCTCATAGGCGTCGAGCATGTAGGTCCACCAGGGGTTCCGGTGGATCTCCCTGCCGGAGAGCCGTTTCCAGGGTTTGAGCGGCATGGGGCGGGGGGACGGGGTGGTTGCGGGCGTGCCGGCCCGGTTCAGCGGTTCTCCACCAGATCTCTCTCCGAGAAAAAGTAGGCCACTTCGATGCGGCCGTTCTCCGCCGAGTCGGAACCGTGGACGATGTTCTCCCCCTTGCTCGCCGCGAAATCACGGCGGATGGTGCCCGGAGCGGCGTCGTTCGGGTCGGTCGCCCCGATCAGGGTGCGGAAGTCTGCGACGGCGTTCTCCTTCTCGAGTGCGATGGGGACGCAGGCGCCGGAGCTCATGAAGGCCACCAGATCGTCGTAGAAGGGCCGCCCCTTGTGGACCGCATAGAACTCGCCCGCGGTGGCCCTGGTGAGTCCCGTCATCTTCATTCCCAGGACGCGGAAGCCGGCCCCTTCGATGCGCGCGAGGACCTGTCCCATGAAGTTACGGCGGACGCAGTCCGGTTTCAGGATGGCGAGCGTGCGTTCAACGGCCATGGCGGTTCGGTGCTCCTTGTGCGTGGTGGTGGAGGTCGGGTGTCAGCGAGAGCGTTTCGCGGCGCGGCGTGCCGGGGCGCGCCTGGCGCGGGCCGGGCGGCGTCGCGCCGCCGGCCTGGCGGCTTTCGCCGCCTTTGCGCGCGGAGGAAGGGCGCGCAGCACGCGCTCCATGGTTTCCCCGAGAAGTGCGGGGCTT
>Ga0114939_10003400_pt1 | contig 11162 bp, 7 predicted proteins | sample AshMeaCrysSpring_FD_87196 | JGI IMG/M metagenome (GOLD analysis project Ga0114939, IMG submission 87196) | Groundwater microbial communities from Big Spring, Nevada to study Microbial Dark Matter (Phase II) - Ash Meadows Crystal Spring | ecosystem: Environmental > Aquatic > Deep subsurface >... | reverse complement strand
GGACTTACGATATTGTCACATTGTTTTTGTTTGTAGTTGGGCGAAGAGCGCCCATATTTTTGGAGGGAAGACAGCCCAACGCGCGAACATGAGCCGCAGTGCCAGTTGCGGCTATCCCTGATATAAAAAGCAAAGATTGCTACTCTGAAGATATATCATTATTCTTTAGTCCTCTTTGAGAGGACTTTTAGCTATTAGACAGGGACTTACAGTCCCTGGCGGGTCAAAACGGAGTCAAGAAATCTGTCTTTATTAGAGTTTATAACAGGTGCAAGATGTGAGTTAGGGTGAGGGCAAAATATTTATATAGCTAACCTCCCCTAGCGCCCTACAATCTCCTAGCCATACCCATACCCATAGTGGTCTTTCTACCAACTCCGCAATAAAGGGCAAAATTAGCTAAGGCATTAATTTGTTTAATTAACAAAGGCTCCGCATCACCTAAAATGCGATAGCTGACTTCACCAACAAAGCCAATAAATTTGCTTCGAGAATCACTAGTAATTTCCGTATGGATATTAAAAAAACTAGGATAAATAGCCTCTAAATTAATGTCACTAAATTGAATATTGCCATACTTATTCCAACGGGAAAGTAGAGAATTAAAGACAGATTCCCTTGTAGGAAGAGTCGTATCAAATTTACCTTGACGAAAAGCCGTAGGGGTTGCAAAAGTAAAGTTAAAAATTGTATTTGTATCGCTAGCATTCTCATAAATTTGCTGATAGCTACTAGCATTTGCCCAAGGTTGAGTAGATTGCGAAGTACCCTGAATACTAGTAATAAACAAATCCGCAGACCCTAAATGCCAAGGTTGTTCGGGATTAAGATTAAGCCAGAGATTTGTTAACTTACTAAACAAAGTGTCATCAAGTAACGATATTCTCCACCAACAGGGAGTCCCTGGAGAAATGGGTTTTTCATGGCGCCATTGTAAATGCCCTTGACATTGCTTCCTATCAACATTTTGAGAGCGAGAGATAGCAGGAGAAGTTTGGATTGGCGAGAGAGAAAAAGCCTTATCACTATTACTTTCATGGAGATGGTCTCCTAAATTTTTATCAACATAACTAACAAGATTTAGGAATAAAGCATGATAATGTCTACCAGTGAGAAAATGTGGGTAGATAGGAGATTGGGGGACAAGATTGAGAATGAGACTGTAAGGCATTTTTTGTTATTATTTAGAGTTTTTTATCATATCGTTTTTAGTCGTGTGGGGATTATTTTACGCCATAGCGATACCGTGGCATGTAGTGACGAATGTCGCAAAGAAGAGATTATTGTCAATCTTTTGATTAGGTTTCTAAAGAGATTAAATAATTATTTATCTGGGTGAGATAAATAGGGTATTGCTGTAAAGCAAAAGAAATAGCCCTATAAACCTGTCGAGAATCTATATCATCATATTCGTGAACTAAACGATTTCTTAATCCTGCCGATGGGGCTAACTGTCTTGCAAAATCTTCAGTTAATACACCATAGCGGGTATTCCTGATAGCATGTAACTAAATTAACAATCAAAAAGACCTTTATTTCAGTCTACTTTAGTAGACTTTAGCTATAAGACGGGGGTTTTAACCCCCGGCGGTAATGCCGGAGTAGCTTGCTAGGCAAGGTTTTACCCCCCGGCGGTTATCAACTAAACCGATATTCCATTGTGGCAGGGAGTTTAAAACCCTTAATTTCGCCAAATGTATAATAGCGACCGCTAATTTGTGCATTTTGAATTAAGCTAACGGGGGGCATATTTACTACATCATAGCTAAATACTTGATTAGTAAACATCACATCCAAGGGATTAAGGGGATGACTACAAAGAAAAACTCCCTCTGTAGTTTTTGCTTTTAATTCCTCTATGATTAATTCCGCTTTACTCATCCATTTTCCCAGACGAATCCAATGGGGTAAAATTTGTTTGATGTCTTTTTGGGAAATAATAAAAAACTCAAAGATACTTTCTGGAGCAATTTCCTTGGTGCGACCAAAACCAGGTATATTTTTTTGAGTTTTCTCCATTTCTACGTGATAGTTGTTATTAGCATACTTCCAAGTCTGAAGGACAGAACTATGGCTAATAGAAGAAGCTGGAGTTACATAAATACCCTGCTGATTTAAAGCTGTTAGATGTTCCTTGTATTTTGGTATTTGTTCGGGACAAAAATAGCGATAGGAATCTTCTTCAGCGACAGTAGTAGCATATTTTTCGCTATCTACTAATCCTAATGCATAACAAAGGGCATAATTATGAATTACAGGTTCAGTTTCATAGAGTCTACCGATTTCGCGGGTGGCAAAATAAATGCTGTCATGTAACTCTAATTGGCAACGATAAATTATAGTCATGGCTATTACTCTGTTGCTGTGCTAGTTTTTTTATTATCTCTCTTGCCATCTTTCTTGCTATCTTTTGTTCCAGTTTTTAACACCCATGTTTGGGCATATTTTGTAGAGTCCTCATTTGCTTGGGCTAACATCGCCTTTAATTTAGCTTCGTCACTAGTAATAGCTTTAACTTCTGTTAATAGAGACTGAAAAGAATTACCAATAAAATCTGTATGGGCAATATATTCTTCTGCCATTAATTCTGTGATGGCTTTATTAGCTGCGATTAACACATCATCTTCATTTAAAGGGTCAGGGGGATTAATTTTGCCATCATGATTTAGTAAGTCATAGATTTTCTGAGTCAGACGTAAATTGCTAACAATTTCACCATCGGCAAATATTACCCCAATTAATTCATTTCTGACTCTACCAGTGCGGGTAGTTTGGGCACCATAATGACGGGTGCGAAGAATATTATTAAATACATACAAAAATCCAGCTTCCGTAGGGTCTTTTAAAGTCACAATACTAGGAAAAAAGACCTGAGGTAAAATATGGTCTTGGCTATTAATGCGACTAGTAACTTCTCCATTACGACTCATTGTGCCACTTTCAAAAGGCGCATTCAGGGTAAAATTTAAATGGGAATCTTCAAAGGGAGTAATAGAATAAGCGGTATCGACAACAACTTTAGATTTTTCTGACCCAGCATCTCCAATGGCAAAACCATAAAGGATACAGTCGGGAGTTGTTTTACTAAATTCCACATTATAGTCGCAATTTTTGGCATCACCAATTTCATATTTTCTCAGCAATTCTCTTCCTGTTAAACGCTCAGGAGTAGATTGCTTGCGTTTAAACATTGCTAAACGGCTAATAGCTTCTTTATTATCAATTCCCGCCCTTACCCTCGCTTTATTTAATTCTCCATCGGTTTGGAATAAAGGATAGGATTCAGTCACACGAATTGTAATAAAATGGACATATTTCCCCATTGGTTTTGCTGGAATTTCATTATGGAAAAACTTAACATCAACAGCCTTTAAAAAACTCATATCTTTCTTCCTTTGCGCCTTTGCGCCTATGTCACTTCGTGCCACGCTATCGCTATGGCGTGTTTATAAATTAAATACAACTGAAAACGAAATTATGCAGCTTCCTCAGCTTCCATATCTTGGATATCATCGGGTTGATTTTGAGGTAATATACGACGCTCTTCATCTTCCGCAATGCGATAGAGATACTCACAGGTATCGCGGATTAAATTAAGTTGGGTGCCTGCTAAACGAGCGCGATCGCTCTTAAAACTACCCTCAAAAATAGTCTCCACAAAATACCTAGCAAATTCATACACCGCTTGACGCTCTTCTTCTAGAGACAATGCTGGCTTCAATTTGCCATCAATTAAAGTTAAAGTCGGTTTACCTTCAGCAGCCCTACGCCTCACATTACTCATTAATTTAGACAACCGCGCTGCCACTACATTAATTAAGGAATCCCTATCATTAGCCAAAGCCTTATCAACTTTTAAGATGACATCAGCAGCTTCATCAATAGGTTTGAGGATAGCGTTTGCCTTAGCATATAGACTTTTAGCACGATAAAAACGTCGATAAAGAGTTGTTAATTCTCGTAATTGATTCACACTTTTACCCTCCGGTTCAAAACATTTATAAAACTGGAAATAAAGGCGAATTTTCGCCAGGGGAACAGATTCTAACTTGTCCTGTTTTCGTAACCATTTATTGAGATAATGGAAAACATAAAGAGGACTAGTTTCTAAATCTCTAGATAAATCAGCTAACTTACCCCAATCCGGGTCTCCATCTTTTTTCCGATTAACTTCTAGATGAATACAGTAAGCTGCAGTTAAAGAATTTAAGGGAGAAAAGCTATCTAAAAAACTATCTAACTGTCTTGGTAAAATACCATCTAAGCGATAGTTATCATGTTTAATTAGAGAACGAATTGCTTGATGTTCGCCATCTAATAAAGTAGTTTTTTCAAAATCAGCACCACTAATAAAAGGAGGCACAGGAGATTCGGAAGCGACAACTTTTACATCCATTAATAATGGTAAAGTAAAGGCTAACCAAGCAGGCATTATCCAAGATTCAGTATCAGTTGGTTCTCTTCCTGGTGGTAAACCAATAAAGAAGAAAGTCAGAGTTTCATCATCAGGATAACTAATTTTAAAAGTCCGGTCATCTTCTGGTAGTAAATTAGATTTAATCAGTAAATCATCTACTCTTTGATAACTCCTAATATCTAAATTGGCAACTTGGTCTTGGTGAATAAAATGCTTTCGCATTTCCGCATCAAAGCGAGTTTGAGAAATAGTATTATAGGCTTTTTGAAGAAACTTATTAGTTTCTGGGGTAAAGAAATAAGCCGGATATAGATATAAATATCTAAATTTTCTACCTTCAAAATCTCCTCCTGTAGCCTTAGTTTTACTCATTAAAATCTGGCGTAGCATTAATTCAATAGACCAGATTGAGCAAATTTGTCTTTTTGCAGCTTGGGTATTAAAAAGAATTTGTCGATTACTATAAACTTGAGGTGCAAATAAAGTTGCCGACTCCATTTGTTCAGTAACTGTATAGGGAGAACTAGACATGGCACAAACATTTTCCCTACCTCTACCGTTGGTAATTTTAGCAGCATGATAGCGATTTAATTCGACTAAAAAATTGTCCGCTGATGGTTCTACAACTGCACCATTAGGTAAAGAAATAACTCTACTAACATAGGTTTTTAAATCACTCCAACCATCGAGGATATTAAACTTTTCTAAATGTGGTTTTATTTGAGTGGTTGCATAATCTACCATTCCCTCCATAACTTCTAGAATTTGTTCAACATCCTGACCAGGATTTTTTTGAAAATATTTAGCCGCTAAATAATACCAATCCAGGGGCACACCACCAGTTTTTTTTAAAGCTTGGATTTGTTGTAAAGCTGGAATTTCTTCAACTAACCCTAAATATTCAACTAATTTTAAGGTTAAATTTAAATCCGGAATTACTTGACGTTGATTTTTGGGTAATAATTTTTGATAATCATTGGCTCTCTGGCACCATTTATCCCAAACACCTCGACAAATAATATCGCCAAATTCAGCTAACCTATCAATCTTAATTTCATTGCCAAAAACTAAATTTAAATCACTACTTAACTCTCCATTTTCCTGAAAAGCCAATAGACTATCACTACGCTTGCCACTGGAAGCAGCTTTTGTATCGGGAAGAATGTTTCTGGCAGCATCAATACAAACCTTCATTAACTCATCGACGCTAAAAAATAGCCAGTAATATTCAGCAAATTTAAACCCCTTACCATCTCGACTAAAACCCATTTGTCTTTTAATTAGTTGTCTAGTACAAAGTTTTTTAATCTTATCTACAACTAAATTAGGGATATCATCGGTATTGATGATTGATTGAGGTTGTATTGTCGATTTATGGGTGATAGATTTCTGGGTGATAGTTAAATAAACAACACCATCAGGTAAATATAATAAAGGAGTACAATTAGCCTTAACATGACCATCAATTAAAGCATTATTAAGGATATTAGTTAAAACTCCACGGTTATCAGATAAAGAATGATAGGTAAACTGTAATTGACCATTACTTAAATCATTTAATAACTCAGGTAAACCATCACTTTGACCATTACTTTCTACATCACGAGGATGCTTAATAACCGAAGCAAAAAGGTCAGATATTCTAACTAAAGTTTGTAAAACACCCCTAACTCTCCCATCTAATTTAGGTTGTAAACCACGACTTTCCATTCCTTTATCAGCATCATATTTTTCTCCAGCGTTATGACTTAGCCAGACAATATCATCTAGATGTGTATCCCAATCATTACCAAGAAATTTATCTAAACCTAACTCTTGGCATTTTATACGCACAAAATTTCTTCCAAAATCTGGGGCATCAGATTTATGAGGTGGATTTTGTTGCCAGTTTCTGTTTTGATATTTTCCATCACCATTGACAACTAACCACTGAGGAAAATCAGGAAATTTATCAAAATCATGGAGGATATAGCTAGCAATAAAAATGCGAGTTTCTATATCACTACAATGGCGTTTAACTCGATTAGTTTCTAAATCAGAAGACTTTAATTGTTTGACAATGCGATAAGTAGGAAATAAACCGTTGAGGAGATGGGAAATAAAAGATTGGTCATGCTTACTGCGCTCAACATTTTTACCTTCAGCCCTGCGGTTTTCTGTAAATTGACCACCTTTAGCTGTGGCACCTGTTAAACTATTTATCAAATTTGGTAAAACCTGATCAGCAAAATCTTTTAATATTATATCCTCTTCATTGCCATCAGCTTCAACAATCGCTTTTTGAAATAAAGAAACAGTTAAAAGCTCTTTTTTGACGACTATTTCTTCATCTTGATTACTAGTTGTATCAAAATCTAATGGCTCTAAAGGAAGGTCATCAATATTATCTTCATATTCGTTCATGAATATTTCTCCTCAGACATCATTAATTGATATTTATAAGTACAGGACTTACGCAAAAATCCTCAGAAAGCTTGATTTATTTAACCGCCTAAGAGCGAGACCGCCGCGTTCCTAGAAGCCAAGAACCAGATTGTTTTCGTAGAGCTTGCGTAAGTCCTAAAGTAAATGAACCACCATAGCGCTCTTCGTGACGCGCCAGCGCTATAGGCACGAAGAACACGAAGAAAAGAGAAGGAATATTTTCACGGATTATTTATGATTGCTATAGGAAATACATGGGAGAATATCCCCTTTCTCCTCAACATTTCTAACAAACCCATCCTTCATCCTCCTTGGGTTTCCAATACCATAAAAGAGTTTCCAGCATTAGGGCAGACCTGCCAAAGGCAATAGTATAGGGAGGCGATCGCCTGTCATGTACACTATACTTATCAGCTAATGAATAAGCTTGGAAATGTATAGGTAAGCCCAACTTCCCCCTTAAGTAAGCCCTATCTCTATCGGAAATAAAACAAACTAATCCTCTACCAGATACAGCATTATTAATCTTATTAATGCCACTACCATGAGGTTGACGAATTTCTAGACCTTTTATGACTTGTATCTGACCAAGCTTAGCAATTTCTGTTATATCCTCTGAGTAGTAAAACTGCCAATCTTCCCTAACATCTTGATAGCCAATTAATTTTAAACAACAGAGAGTATCTTGGAAACGAGTAGTTTTAATTCCCGCAGATTCTAGCTTTTGATTAAACTCCTTTCTATCCATCCACTCAAATTTAAAATTACTCAAAATTCCCGGTAAATTATAAACTTTAAAATGTTCTTTTTCTGGCTCATCGGGATTAGTTACATCATAAATAGCACAATCTAATTGACTGCTACCTCTAAAACTCCTGGCTTCATCAATAACTTTTGCTTTGCCTTTTTGTTGATAATCTTTAATTTGTCCAAATTTTTTATTAACACTCATACCCAAAGCTTTTTGGATATCATTTCCAAAACTTTGAGCCGCTTCGGGGTAATAATTTTTCAACCTCAATAATTCTGAATATACACAAGCAGATTGAATACTTCCCCATCTTTGAGGATATTTTTGAAATTCATTAACAAAGGGATATTTTAAACGAATTGCTTGATTAAAATTAACTCTATTATAGGTTTCACCATCTGTTAAAGGGTGGGATTCTACTTCAAATAAACGCTCTGTAATAAATTTTGGCACTAAGGCATAGGCATGATATATACTAAAATCTTTATGTCTACCAATTCTGCCAAAACGTTGAATAAAATTACCTGCATCGGCACCTTCAAAAACTAGAAAATTTATCCGAAAATCTACACCCACATCTATAGTAGAAGTCCCTAACAGCAAATCAGCATTAGCAACTGAATCAGCTTTTTCAGTTTCCCCTGTTAAACCTGTATTTTCTCTGACTTTTAAACCCAAAGGCTCAAAAATACCTTTAAAATAAGGTACTAATTTCTTCACTGCAGCAATGGAATTAAGAATTATTGCTCCCTTACTACCTGGATTATCTAGAAAAAACTTTAAAATTATAGACTCACCATTTTCCTTTAGCCAATCATAACTAGACTGTAAATTTGACTCTAAATCACAGGGAAAATGTAGAGTAATTGGTTGATTAATTTGTCTCCAAGTTTTATCATATTTCTCATCATTTTCAGAAAAAAAATAAGCATGATTATCTACAGGATTAATAATTTTGTAACGGAAACCAGATTTAGCTAAAAAATCCTGTAATAACTCATTGGGAGTAGCTGATAAAAATAAAAACTTTTTACCAGGGACAGTATGCTTAATGAGTAGCATGGCATTAAAAATGCTAGCTACTTGAGCAGATGAAAAAACATGAAATTCATCAAAAATAAATAAATTATAATTCTCATCAATTTTGGTAAATAATTTATTGGCATTTTCTCCTTTTTGTTTACCATCTTTCTGATATCGCCTCAGATAGCGAAAATCATGGATATAGTGAAAAATATCTGGATTAGTAAGTAAAATCTCTGCTTGATTAGAAAGATTAATTAAGCCAGATTGCTTAGTTGGTAATTGATTATTATTTATATAATCTTCAAGAGATGCTGCATTTAAACGATATATTTGGGGGTCTTTTTCTGGCTGAAACTGCTGCTTATATCTCTGCACTTGCTTTTCCTGGTCTCTTGCTAACTCATTAGTGGGATACATAGCCAGAGTTGATTGACCCTTAATCATTGCTGAGAGAAAAGCGGCAAGACTTTTACCATCACCAGTCATGGCGGTATTGAACACCACATCATATTTTTGTAAAGCTTCAAAAGTTTCAGCTTGATGCCATGACAGGGAATAGTCTGAGGGCAATTTTAACCCAGAAGGAGTTTCCACTGTTTTGGAATAAACAGGGGTAAGAAAGACTGTGTAATTTTTGGGCATATCGGAAAACTGTCCGTAAACTCTTGTTGTTTTCTATCTTGCCACTCAAAATAGAGACTGACAATAGAAAGTCCGTATAAAGTGTCCGTATATTTTTTAGATATAAAACTATGACTAGAAAGGGGCAAGCAATAACCTTATCGGTATCGCAAACAGATAAGGCTGAATTAGAAAAGCTAGCAGAAGATTTTGGCATGACCTGGGGAGACCGCCCTAATATATCGAAATTAGTGGAGGCGATCGCCCGTCGTAAGTTAATATTAGGCGCCAATAATGATTGGTCAGATTCCCGTATACGAGCATTAGATAGGGCTAGAAATCTATTAATAGATGGCGCACAAATTGAGCAAGCAGAAGAAATAGGGCGTTTATTACTAGAAAGAAGTGAAATATCAATGCCTTTACGTAATGACATCGAAAATTTCTTAGGCAAAGTACCTCCTCCTTGGCGGCTAGAAATAGACCGTTTGATTTTGCAAAATCGACCATTTCAACTTTCTTACCAAGACGCGGCTGGTAAGCTGTGGGAATTCAGCGTTCGCCATGCTGTAATAACGCCCCATGAAAAACGACAATATTTAGATTGTTGGTGTGAGGAGATAGAGGGAAATACAGATATAGAAGAACTTAGACATAATTGGTGCTTTCGTTTAGACCGTATTTCAGAAGCTATTGTTATACCAATGAGTGGACATTGGCGCACTAATTTGGCAGAGATAGAAGTTGAAATGCATTTATTTGCTGGATTAGCTTTTGGTTATCAAGCAAAACCTGAAGATAAAATCAACGAATGGATACCAGATCAAGTTAAAGTTAGGCGAGTAGTGCGACGAATATCTAGTAGTTTCTGGTTTACCCGCGAAATCATGCAATATACACCAGACTGTGTGATTATCGCCCCCGATACTATACGGAAAAAAGTTCAAAATCAAATTAAACTTCTATATCAACGCTATGAATTAGAGTAGGCGATAAAAAAATCACTAAAGTCATACTTGATGATTTTAGTGATTAAAACTTATCAACCATTTACAACCTATATAAGTACTTGCAAAATCAGATTTTCTGTCTCCGGAAAATCTGTTATTAAATGCATCCTTCTGATCATATTTGTCAGTTATTAGCCCACAAGCATATGCAGAAAAAAACCTACGCAAAATTAATCTACCGACAGCGGAGGATTTAATGACAGTCATGTTATTGCGTAAGTTTAATAGAACCTTGACTTAATTAATTTCTATTATGAATGCTGCTTGTATGCTTTGGCGTTTTGCTATCTGTATTGTTTTATGTTTAAGATGTATGATTTGTTTGTTTTTTATCTCAATTTTGGCGAATAGAATTCGCGGCTACACAGGCAAAACCCACCTGCGTGGGTTTAAATTTGAGTCCGCGTCGGCGGACTTTGTTTGTCTAGCTGCGGTTTTAACCGCTGTGGCTACACAAGCAAAACCCACCTGCGTAGGTTCAAATCTGAGTCCGCGTCGGCGGACTTCGTTTGTCTAGCTGCGGTTTTAACCGCCAAAAACCGCCAAAAACCGCCAAAAACCGCCAAAAAACTTGTAAACAATTAGCAATTAACCATTAGCCATTAGCTATTAGCTTATTTTTTCTTCCTCATACTAGATTTAACCGCCCTAGATTCAATAGTAAATATAGGAATTTGTTCTAACTCCTCATCATCCAAAGAATATTGTTCGCAAACTAAACTTAAACGATTACCTGGAGTCTTTACCGCATTTACAGAATGAGTTAAATCACCTTGGAAAAAAACTAAATTATTTCTTTGCGGTTTAATTTGACCAACTCGTCTTTTATTACAGGATAATAGTAATTCTCCACCTTCCATATTGTCAGGCACATTCACATAAAGGACACTAACAAAAGCTGGCGGCTCAATAG
>Ga0114939_10003398_pt1 | contig 11162 bp, 9 predicted proteins | sample AshMeaCrysSpring_FD_87196 | JGI IMG/M metagenome (GOLD analysis project Ga0114939, IMG submission 87196) | Groundwater microbial communities from Big Spring, Nevada to study Microbial Dark Matter (Phase II) - Ash Meadows Crystal Spring | ecosystem: Environmental > Aquatic > Deep subsurface >... | reverse complement strand
GCGAATGCGCCTGGCTTGCCGGCCGCGGCCGTCCCCGGCGGGGTATGGACGGTGATCGTTTGTCCATTGATGACATTGTCCATGAGCATGTCACCCTCTTGCAGCACGAACCCCAGCTCATAATCACTGGCCATCGCGCGGCCTACAAGTTGGCAATTATCATCTAATTGAAAACCCAGCACCCAGAGCAGGAGCACTTTTCTCAGATTCAGACGCGCCAAAAGAAGCTCCTGGTTACCACCGACGCATTGAAATTCGATCTTTGCCTTATCCTCAAGCGTGATCGGGTAATGACAGGCGGGATCGGAATCAAGAGGCTGGGCGCACGTCTCCGGGAAGAACACCTCCCCCGGCGGCACTGCCTCGCCCTGATACTCGACCACCGGCGCGATGACCTCGATCCCCAGCTGCTCGACGGCGTTGGCCGGCTCGGCCTTGTAGGTCCAGGTGACGTTGCACGGCGGGCAGTTCCACCACGAGGCATACAGCGTGAAGGTATCGCCCGCCTGCCGCGGCTCAGGGGCGCTCACCATCCATTCCTTGCGGTTCTGGCCGTTAAAATTGGGTGACCACGGGTAATAGGCCAGCACCTCGCGCGGCTCGACGGTGGCGTCGTCCGAGTTGTACCAGAACTGGAAGCCGACGCCTTCCGCGCCCTCGGCCTTGGTGGCGCTGTGGCCGGCGGTGGCCGTGAGCTTGTAGCGCAGCGGCGGATTGATCACCAGCGGCGGCCGGTCGAACTGGCTGCGCAGGGTGATGTGGTAATACTCGTAGCCGTGATCGACATAGCGCTCTTCGTAAATGATCGCGGTTTCGTCGACGATATATTCCCAAAAGGAACCTTCAAACCGATCCCCTGGCGGCGCTTCCCCGAATGTCGGATCGTCGTTGACGTTGATGACCGGGGCGTCCTGGCGCACCCAGACCAGTTCGGCCGGCGCGGTGGGGGCGGGACCGGCGCTGGTTGGGCCGGTCGCGGCCTGGCCGATGACGGCGGCCAGGACCAGCAGCGCGACCGCGACCGCTGCTTTGGGAAAGCGGTGACGAGATTGTGATCGCATGGGAATCCTCCTCTAGCTCACCTCAACCCAATACCGGCAAGGCTGCCGGCGGCTCCACCATGTCATGATCTAAGCATGTTTGCGGGCGGTTGTCTAGTGACGAATGTCACCGTTGGGGCGAGACAACCGGCGGCCCGGTTGTCCCGCCCGTATAAGTATGGCCGCACCAGGTACGGCGGTTTTGGGTCAAATAACCGCGTCCGCGGACGCGATTTGGCCAGATCGCGCTACGGTGTTCCGGCGCCGACGCGATTCGGCCAGATCGCGCGACGATGTGCGGAGCTACTTTGGCTTATTGTTGCTATAATGCCAGGAGCAACATTTCCATATCACCCGTCACGCCTCACTCATTTCGCTTATTCCATATCACCCGACCCGTATCTCGCCCGTATCTCGTAACTCGTCACTCATCACTCGTCGCTCGTCACTACCCATGTCTCCCGCCGCCCTGCCTTACATCCTCCTGCTCGGCCTGCTTTTCGGCTCCACCCTCATCGTCTCCCGTTTCAGCCTGAGCCAATTCGACGCCACGACCTACATCTGGCTGCGGCTGGCCCTCAGCAGCCTGGCCTTCGCCGCCGTCTACCTCGCCGCCGCGTGGGGCAACGGCCGCCGCCGCTGGCCCACCGGCCGGATGATCTGGCGCGACGGCCTCCTGTTGGGCATTTTCGGCACGGCCGTGCCCATGGTCGCCTATGTTTCCTCGCTCAACTACCAGTCGGCCGGCGTCACCGCCCTGTTGCTGACCGTCGCCCCGGCTCTCACGGTCCTGATGGCCCAGTTCCTGCTGCCCGACGAGAAATTGACCGCCCGCAAGGGGTTGGGCATCATCCTGGCCCTGGCCGGGGCGGCGTTGCTCGTGGCTCGCGGCGAGAGCGGGCTGGCCGGCGTGCAGGGCAGCCCGATCGGCTACGGCCTGGTGCTGGGGGCCATGCTCATCGACAGTTACATGCTCATCTACACCCGCAAGCATTGCCGCGACTACGATACCTTTGACCTCAGCAGTGTCCGCACGCTGGTGGCCGTCCTGGTCGTCGCGCCGCTGTCGTTGCTCCTGGTTGGTTTCGATCTATCGGCGGTGACCGCCTCCGGCTACGCGGCGTTGCTCTACGCGGCCGCGGCCGGCACCTTTGGCGGGTTGATGCTGTTTCTTTATGTCAACCAACGCTTCGGCGCGACCGCTTCCTCGCTGACCTCCTACATCCTGCCGGTGGTGGCGGCCATCGGCGGGGTCTTGTTCCTCGACGAGACGATCACCGGTGTCATGCTGGCCGGGATGGCCCTGATCATCAGCGGCATCGCCGTGCTGAACCGGCGCGATCCCCGGCCGGTCGAGGCTTAACCACGGCTTAAGCGAAGGCTGAGAAACCCGGCGGCAACTTTGCCCGCTTGCTTGACAAACCGCGCCAACTTCCGGTATGCTTTGCGCGCCTTCCGCGCCCATGGAGCTGCCCTGTCTGTTGCGGGCCGGCGGGTAAAAACACGGTGGAGTATTCAAATGCATAAATTTTCCCCCGCGCGGTTCCTGCTGCTTGCCTCTTACCTGGCGATTGGACTTGGCCTGTTCATCACGCGGCCGGTGGCGGCCCAGGATGAAGCCGAGGAGATGGTCAACATCAAGCTGAGCGGGGAGATGCAGCCGGGGGGTAGCGTCGGTTACCGGCAGACGGTGCTGATCAGCCCGGACGGCCGCTACGCCGTCTACGAGGCCGATGCCGAGATCGACGGCGTTTTCGATGTCTATAGCGTCTTCGTCGCGCCGGACAGCCGGCCGGTTCGCCTGTCGAACTTCTGGTTGCCGGGCCACGCCGTGCGGCAATACGCCATCACCGCCGACAGCCGGCAGGTGATCTACATCGCCGCGGGCGATACCATCGGCGTCTATGAACTCTACGCCGTGGCGGTGGCCGGGGGCGGCGCGCCGGTCAGGCTCAACCCGGCGCTCGTGCCCGGCGGCAATGTGCACAGTTTCACCATTTCGCCCGACGGCCGCCACGTCCTCTATCTGGCCGACCAGGCGACGGACGGCAAGCTGGAACTATTCAGCGTGCCGGTGGACGGCGGTCCGGCCATCCGGCTGAACGAAGCGCTACCCGTGTCCGGCAATGTCCTGCATTTTGCCGTTTCGCCCGATAGCCGCCGGGTCGTGTTCCTGGCCGACGCGCGCCGGGACGGCATTTTCGAGCTATATAGCGTGGCCATCGACGGCGGCCCGGTCACCCTGTTAAACGGCAAGCTGGCCGACGGCGGCCTGGTTGACAGTTTCCGGATCAGCCCCGACAGTGCGTGGGTGGTTTACCTGGCCGACCAGGCGTGGGCGGGGACGCTCGAACTGTACAGCGTGCCCATCACCGGCGGGACGGCGGTCAAATTGAACCCGGCTCTGCCCACCGGGGGAGCGGTCACCACCCACATGCAGATCAGCGCCGACAGCCGCCGCGTGGTTTACCTGGCCGCGCAGGACCGGCCGACGATGCGCGAGTTGTATAGCGTGCCCATCGCCGGCGGGCCGTCCGTCCGCCTGAACGGGACGCTCGTCAGCGGGTCGGAAGTCGGGCGGTTCGAGATCAGCGGCGACAGCCGGTGGGTGGTCTACAACGCCGCCGCGAGTGAGCGCCATCACTACGAACTGTTCAGCGTGCCCATCGCCGGCGGCGAGGTGGTCCGGTTAAACAGCCCGCTCTTCGCCGAGGGGGATGTGAATCACCACCTGATCAGCCCCGACAGCCGCCGGGTCGTCTACCTGGCCGACGACCAGCAGGACAATTACTTTGAACTGTTCAGCGTGGCCATCGACGGGGGGAATGTGACCCGTCTAACCAGCAGGACGAGTACTTTTGGGGCGATCCTGCGCTACGAGATCAGCCCCGACAGCCGCGCAGTGGTTTACCATGCCGACTACGACGCCGCGCAGGAATATGAACTGTACAGTGTGCCCATCGCCGGGGGTGAGGAAGTGGCGCTGAACGGCCCGCTGGTGACGGGTGGCCGGGTGTGGGAATACATTCTCAGCCCCGACGGCCGCGGCGTGACCTATGTCGCCGACCAGGATGCCGCCGGCCGCGCCGAGCTGTATGCCACCGTCGATGAGAGCGACAACACCTCACTCGCCATTCAGATTTTCCTGCCGATGTCCATGTCGGGGAAGTGAAACGAGTGGAGGGTCAGGCAACCGGGAGAGAAAGGCCCTGGTGGTCTGACGAAGTGCTGCCCCGGTTGCCTGACTCGTACAATCGTACAATCGGCCGCGAGGCGCTGATGCCTAGCCCATCCTACGCGCTCGCCTTTTTCTTCAGATAGCGCAATATCCCGTCGACCGACATAAATAGCGGATTGGCCAGCTCGTAGCGCTCGATGGCCTGGGCTGACAGGTGCTGGGCGGCCGCGCGGCGGCGGTTCCAGGCGATGTAGTCGGCCAGCAGGGTGTCGCGCTCGATCCCGGCGTCGCGGCGTTCGGCGACGAAGGCCACGGCGTCGAGCATCAGCTGGCGCAGGGCACTCAGATGGCCGTGGACATCGCTCACCGGGCCATAGTGGGTGGGGTAGATGGCCTGGAGCTGCTGGGCCTCCAGCCGGTCGAGCGTCGCCAGCCAGGTCTCCAGGTGAAATTCGGGCGGCGGGGCGGGCAGGTCGGTGACGCCGACCTGGGGCAGGTTGACCCCCGCGGCGTCGCCGGTGAAGGCGATCTGGCCGGTTTCGGTTTCCAGGAGGTAGGCGTGGTGGTGGTAGGCATGGCCGGGCGTATCCAGCGCGGTCAGGGTCAGGTCGCCGGCGCGGACGGTGTCGCCGTCATAGAGGGCGGTGACCTGATCGGCCGGCGCGGGCAGCGTCTCGCCCCACAGCCGGTCCATGGCGTCGCCGTAGATGCGTCCGGCGCTGGCCAGCAGCTTCGACGGGTCGATCAGGTGCGGCGCGCCGACGTGGTGAACGTAGACCTGGGCGCCCTGTTGAGCCCACCACCCGGCCGCGCCGGCGTGGTCCAGGTGGATGTGGGTGACGAGGATGTGGGCCACATCGGCCGGGTGATAGCCGTGGTCGGCCAGGGCGGCGAGGACGACCGGCAGGGTGGTTCCCGGGCCCGTTTCGATCAGCACCGGGCCGGAGGACGCTTCGAGCAGGTAGACGGCTGTGACCTGGGTCATGCCTTGAAAGCGGGTGTCGAGGGTGTGGATCTTCATAGTCTTGAATCATAGCTTTATCCCGATCAAGGGTGCAAATTATTTCCAGATACGAGATACGAAATACGAAATACGAGTTAAGAAGAACTGATGGCTGGTGGCGTGGGGAAATTAGACCCGTTATTGTTGAAAAATTTGTGTTCCTGGTTTACGGAGTTTTCCCGCTGATCCAGCATCTCTTGGCCATCGTATCTCGAATCTCGTGTCTCCACGTTCTTATTATGTACCTCGCATTTCGTATTTCGTATCTCGTATTTCGTATCTCCTATCTCGTATTTCGTATCTCCTATCTCCGGTTGCCATAGCCACGCGCCGCCATTGCGCCAATACTTTTCACCGGCCGCGCGCGACAAGCTCGCCGCCTTGGCCGTGCCGAAGAAACGCCGGGTTTTGGTCCCCATCACCGGGTGTTGCTCGCTGTTGCCCGTCATCCCGTCAACAAACAGGTCAGCGAGCGCCCGGTTATGGCGCTTCAGGCGGCCGCGCGGCAGTTGGGCGTGCGGGCCGGTGTATTCGTTGGGCAATTGCCAGGCCAGGTAAACCGCGCCGGGGCGGCCAAACCGGCCGGATCGATCGTGCAGGTGGAAGAGGGCGCGGCCGCGCGCCCAGGCGGTCTCATGTTCGTCGGTCGCGCCCAGGCGTGGCCCGACGGCGAAGCTCGTCTTGCGGCGGACGCCCGCCCGGCGCTCGTAGTTGCGCTGGCTGTTGGCCGCGGCGGCGCTGAGGGTGGTCATCGTCGACCGGGCGATGGGGCCGCGCGGGCGCGTCTCGCCGGTCAGGAAGTCGCGGCGCTGGCGGCCGCTGTGGAAGCTGGCGTAGAGATGGGCGCGAACGTCGCCGATGGAGCCGGTCAGGGCGGCCAGGGGCACGGCCACGGGCGAACCGCCCAGGCGAGCCACGCCCAGGTTGGCGGCGGCGCGGGCGGCCGAATGGAGCCGGATAGAGACACGGCCGTCGCGGGCGGTGTCGCGCTGCCAGAAGACGCCTTCGCCGGCGTCCAGCAGGTTGCCCAGCTGGCGGCGGCCGCAGATGCGCAGCGGCGAGTCACCGCCGGTCAGCAACGAGGCGGCTTCGTCCAGCGGCAGGCGGCCGCGACCGGCCATATCGTAGTGGCGCAGCAGCAGCCATACCCGGCCCGGCGCGGCCAGCTTACGGCGCAGCATGGCCAGGGCGATGTCGGGGTAAACGCGGACGAGATACGAGATACGAGATTCGAGATGTGCGCTGCGAGAGGTAAGGGATGGGGTTTGAGTCTCAAGATCCGGACCATCGTCTCGTATTCCGGATTCCGTACCACTTACTTCGCATTTCGAATCTCCTATTTCGTATTTCGTATCTCGTATCTCGGTGAGCCATTCCCGCGACCCGGCCTTTTCTCGCTGTCCTCGCCGCGCGGCCGCCGCTTGCAGGTGGCGGGTCAGGGGTTCGGAAAAATAGGGAACGACCGTCGGGGCAACCCCCTGTGGTTGCCCGGTTTTGGCAGGTGGCAGGTAGCAGGCGGCGGGTGTCAGGTGGCAGGTAGCAGCCTGGGACTCGCCACTTGGGACAGGCAACTCGCCACGTGCGACTTGCGACACACCCAGTTGGCGGCGCAGCTCAAGTAATCGATTTTGGGCGGCCCGGATGGCGTCGCTGAAGCCGGAATCGGGCAAAGCTTCGCCATCCGCAGACAGGTCCTGCGTTTTCAACGATTCGGTTGCCTTGGCCAGGCCGGGGAAAATACGAAGGACGAGATACGAGATACGAGTTCAGGCGCGAAACCTAGTGTCGCGACGCCTTTTATCGTATTTCGTATTTCGTATCTCGTATCTAGCTACACAGCCGAATTGACATCGAGCACCCGCTGTGGTATCCTCAGACCTGGATAGAGTAGGCTTCCTTTGGGGACACAAAATCCCCCTCCCCATGCAAGGGGCGCTGTTTCGAGCTCGCGCTCACGGCGTTGGCGGCGCCGATAAGCAGAAAGGAGGCCGTCGCTTATACGAGTGGTCCTGCCTCGGCGGGACCACTTTTTTATTGCCGGCCGGCGCTTGCTGTGCCGGCCCCCGAAGGGCGGCAGGAGGCAAAACAAAACACACTCGCGATCGACGCCGTTTTTGGCGTGGATCGCCGGGGTGGTCGTGCGACTGACCGGCTATACCTTATAATAGCGCCAGAACGAACTTCTATGCGCTTGGCGATGCCGAAGACCGAGATCATAGGCTATCGCCGTTGTCAACCGGCTATTTATAGCGATTGACTACCCATATCAGGATAGTCTCACGCTATACTCACCGTTGATTCACAGTATAATAGTCAATTATACCGCTGTCAAGATGATCTATAGCATATAGATTGCGTTTTTCGACATTCTATTGCGAAACAACTTAGAATTTGCCCCGCTTAACCCCTGTACAAACCCCCATACTTCCGATATACTTCTATAATCAGGCGCGAGCACGCGACCCATACCTGTTCAAAACGGCGGCCGCGGCGGCGCGACGGGGTAAAAATCATGGTTGAAAGTATCCTGGAAAAGGACCTGGGCCATTACAAGCCCGATTGGGAACGGCTGGGCGTGGTTGTCGCGCCCTTTACCATTGAAGCCGACCCGCGCTTTATGTACCTGTCGACCGAGACCCGCCGGGCGCTGGCCAAGGTCAGCTACATGGTCGAGGCGGGGCAGGGGGCGTCGGTCGTCGTCGGCGAGGTGGGCACGGGCAAGACGACGCTGGCCTCGTGGTTCCACAGCCGCTATGACCGGCGGCCGGACTTCGTCGCCGCGCGCGTGGACGAGCCGCCCAAGAAGAGCGGCCTGCTGCTGTTGCGGCGCATCGCCGCCGAGTTCGGCGTGCGCACGCGCCGGGCGACCGAGGACCAGCTCAACGAGCTGCGCGATTTCCTGACCGAGACGACCGAGCGGGGGGTGCTGCCGCTGGTCATCATCGACGAGGCCCACGAGTTGGAGCCGGAGCAGTTCAAGGAGTTGCGCCGTTTGCTCAACTTCCGCGACCCGCGCGGCAACAAGGCCTACCAGCTGATTCTTCTCGGCCGGCCGGAGCTGGACATCAACCTGCGCCAGTCGCGCGACTTCAACGACCGCGTGGCCACCCGGTCGTCGCTCGACCCGCTGGCCCCCGACGACACGGCGGCGCTGATCGAGTATCGCCTGCTGGCCGCCGGGCGCGACGGCCGCCAGCCGCCGCTGTTCACGCCGGACGCGGTTTTGCCCATCTGGCGCGAGACGCGCGGCTACCCGCGCAGCATTTGCCTGTTGTGCCTGCACCTGTGCCTGGAGCTGATGGCTTCCGGTGGCGCGCAGATCGATGAGGCGTTTGTGAATAAGTTTTTGGAGACGCATACGGGGTATCGGCAGGCGGAGTGACGAGATACGAGATACGAGATACGAGATACGAGATACGAGATACGAGATGGGAGTGAAGAGGAGGTTAATTTAAGTGGGAGAGTATCCGTTGCGGGAGAGGACCAAACAACTCTCTTTGCGGATTATCCGGTTGGTGGAGGCGCTGCCACCGAATGAGACAGGTCGAATTATTGGCCGGCAACTGATTCGGTCGGGCACTTCCATTGGCGCAAATTACCGTGCTGCCTTGCGAGCAAAATCAAAGGCGGATATGCTGAATAAGTGGAAGATCGTTGAGGAAGAAGCGGACGAAACCCTTTACTGGCTGGAACTTCTGATTGATGCCAACATCATGCCGGAAGCAAAGTTAAAGCCACTCATGGTGGAAGTTGATGAAATTCTGGCGATGATCGTATCATCCATTAAAACATTACGAACCAGCGACCACTCTTAACTCGTATTTCGTATTTCGTATCTCGTATCTGGAACGATGAAACCGGAAAAGCCCAGGGAAAAATCTTCCCGCAAGGTTGAGGACGAAGACCACAAGGTCAGCACGCTCAAAGAGCTGATGCGCGACAAGCCCAAGCGCGGCCGGCCGCGGCGCATGGTCGCCCGGCAAAATGTCTATGTCGCCCTGCACCCGGAGGAGAAAGCGCAGATCATCGTCCTGGCCGAACAGTTGCCCACGGGGCTGACCCGCGCCGACGTGCCCGACCTGGCCGTGTCGGTGCTGACGGCGCGCCTGGAGGCGTTGCGCGTGGCTGTGATCGGCCGCACGCGGGAGATCCCCGAGGGCGTCACCGACCTGGAGTCGCTTTACCTGCTGTGGGACCTGACGCCGCTGAAGAAGCCCCCGGCCGAGCGGTGGACGAGCATCCGCCTCTCGCCGCAGCAGGTGCTGGAGCTGGGTCGCGCCCACGGCACGCTCAACGCCGCTTTTGGCGCGAACCGCAGCGAGGTGTTCGTGCTGGCCCTGTCGTTGTTGGCCCAGTTCCTGGACAGCCACCCGCTGGCCGGGACGGAGCTGGGGCTGGGGGAAGTGCGGGAGATGATCTTTCGGGAGTGACGAATGGAGATACGAAATACGAGATACGAGATACGAGATACAAATTGCCACTTGCCACCTGCGACCTGACACCTGCCACCCGCCACTCCTAATAAATTATGTGCAGCTCATAATTAAATAATCTTCGATCATCTGTTCGTTTCGTATAGTTTAATGGTTCAGACCTCAGAGGTTTCTATAACCTCTGAGGTCTTTTTAGTGCCATATTTGGTTACAATCGTCCTTTTTGACCCACAAATAGGGTTGATTCGCCGGAAAATCGCGTATAATGTAAGTATCCGGGCCGGGAAAGGATCGAATATGCGTTCAGCGTCATATTCGATCCTTCCGTTTTGGCTTTTTGGTGGTGGTCAAATCAAGGCGCGATTGCCGCGCGCCGGCGCAGGGAGAACGAGCGATGTTTTATATCGGCCTCTTTGAATGGCTCATCATCATGGTTATCGTCCTGTTCCTGATCGTGTTCGCGGCCGTCGTCGTGCGGCTGCTGCGGGGGTAACACACTGATGGCCGGTCAAGATTTCCACGACCTGACCCCGGCGCAGCTGGCCGAAGCGCTCGAACGCGCCGGCGAGTACCCCCATCCGGACCTCATCCGTGCCATCGATGCCCGCCGGGCGGAGATGGAGCCGCTGCTGCTGGCGATGTTCGCCGCGTCCTTCGGCGATGACTGGCCGGAGGATGACGATCCGCGCTGGCACCGCCTGAGCCATAGCGGGTCCATCCTGATCGGCTGGCGGTCGGCCGCCGCCGCGCCGCTCTTCGGCGACCTCTACATGAACGAATCGCTGCAGGACGCGTTGGAATTGTTCGAGGAAGACCCGTGGACGATCGGCCCGCCGGCCGTGCCGGAGTTCATCCGGGTGATCAGCATGTCCAGCGGCAAGAAGTGGCATTATGGCCGCGCGCTGGCCGGCAGTATCCTGCGCGATATCGCCCTCGTCTACCCGGAGACGCGCGAGACGATCGTCGCCGCGTTGCAGGCGCAACTGCCGCCGATGGAAGCGATTCCCACCCTGACCGAGGCCGATATCGATTTCATGTGGGGGCCATTCATTGGCGAACTGGGCGACCTCCAGGACACGACCAGCGAGGCGCTGGTGCTGGCGCTTTTTGACGCGGATCTGGTTTACGAAGACTTTTCGGATCGCGAGACATATCTAGACTCCCTGCGCGGTGAAACCGAATTGCTCCGGCCGGAGCCGTTCGATCATCTCGCCTATTTCGAACAGGCGTATGCCTATAACCTGGCCTACTTGCGGCGATTGGAGGCCGACAGGCAGCGCCAGGCCGGGCAGCTGAAGGCGGCGCTGGATCTCCAGGCCAAGTTGAGGTCCGTCCCCAAGATCGGCCGCAATGACCCCTGCCCGTGCGGCAGCGGCAAGAAGTATAAGCAGTGCCACGGCAAGCCGGGATGAGATACGAGATACGAGATACGAGCGACGAGTGACGAGTGCAACCCATTTCAACGGGTTTTGGGTAGCAGACGCGGGTTTGGAAACCGCGGGAAAATG
>Ga0114939_10003397_pt1 | contig 11163 bp, 13 predicted proteins | sample AshMeaCrysSpring_FD_87196 | JGI IMG/M metagenome (GOLD analysis project Ga0114939, IMG submission 87196) | Groundwater microbial communities from Big Spring, Nevada to study Microbial Dark Matter (Phase II) - Ash Meadows Crystal Spring | ecosystem: Environmental > Aquatic > Deep subsurface >... | reverse complement strand
CTCGGCTCGTTTTCCGCTATCGGCAAAACGCCTTCCGACATCAACTTGAATTCCAAATTTTGCAGAAACAAAAGCGGAACGTAAGCAATCAAAACCAACAGGAACGGTAACAGATGCGGAACAAGTCTTTTATTTGAAACAGTTTGCGGCGAAGTCAGAAAATAGACGTAAAAATACAAAAGCGGACCGTAGAGGAAAAAAAAGGCATCGTTGACACCGATCAGAAAGGAAAATTTCTCAATGTTCGGCGAAGCGTAAAGCGTCTCCAAACCGATGTCAACTGAAAAAAGAAAAACCAAACAAGCCAGAAAAAAATTAGCTGTCCGGTTTCCTTTTTTGTTCGCCAAAAGGAACAAAGACAGCAGAATGCCTTGAAAAACCGCCGTCAAAATAATGATGTTCCAAATGGTCATAAACTATTTATGCGAATCAAGAGTTGAAATAAATGTTGATAAATAGAGTCTTTTCTTAGCGTTCTTTGCGTCTTAGCGCGAAACAGAAATTCCTTCAATCTAGTTATATCTAATACCTGCTTTCTTCAACCTCCCCAAAACTTCAGCCAATCGTTCGCAATCTGCAATCAAACTAATCCGCACATATCCTTCCCCACCACTACCAAACGCATTACCGGGTGTGAATACTACACCAGTTTGCTGCAAGACATTCAAAGCAAAATCCGTTGAACCCATCCCTGGTGGACAAGGAATCCAGAGATACATTGTCGCTTTGGTTTTGCTGAGATTCCAACCCAACTCGTTTAACCCTTGAACCAAGAAATCCCGACGGGTACAATAGCGGCTTTGTACTTCTTGCAAGTAAGTATCTGGCAAGTTTAAAGCTGTTTCCGCTGCTGCTTGCAGTGCCGCGAAAATACCGTAATCCAAATTTGTCTTTAGCGTCCGTAAGCCTTGAATTACATGGCGATTGCCCACGACAAACCCAACGCGCCAACCCGCCATGTTGTAAGTTTTTGACATAGTGTGAAACTCGACGCCGATATCTTTGGCGCCGGGAATTTCTAACAAGCTGGTAGGTTGGTAGCCATCAAAAGCTAACTCAGCGTAACACAAGTCATGAACCAGGAGTATTTCATACTTGCGAGCAAATGCTACAATTTCTGTAAAGAATTCCCGTGGTGCGGTAGCGGCGGTGGGATTGCTGGGATAATTGAAATAGAGAATCTTGGCTTGTTCCGCCACGGCGTCGGGAATGGCAGCTAAATCAATCAGCCAATCATTCTCTGGTTTGAGTATCAAATTGTGAACTTTACCCCCAGCAATTAACGGACCGCGAAAATGCACCGGATACGCAGGAGAGGGTACTAAGACTACATCACCAGGGTTGACATAAGCCAGTGCTAAATGTCCCAGTCCTTCTTTGGAACCCAGTAGGGGTAAGGCTTCGCTATCAGGGTCTAGTTTCACACCATAGCGACGATGGTACCAGGTTGTGATGGCACGGCGGAAGTTAGCGGTGCCTTCAAAAGGTGGATAGCCATGATTTGCTGGGTTTTGTAAAGCCGCAATTGCCGCTTCAATCACGGGTTGGGGTGTGGCTCCATCAGGGTTTCCCATCCCCAAATCAATTAAATCTAGCCCTTGTTCTCGCGCCCTTGTTTTTAACTCATCCAACCGCGCAAAAGGGTAAGCTGGTAAGGATTTGATGCGTTCCGCTTTGTCAATCCAACTCAAGTTCACGCTTCCACCTCGTCATTCATCACTCTTGTTGAGACGCGATTGATTGCTTCTTTACCATCCCACAAAGGTGCTGTGGTGGAAACCATCGCTGCCATCAACTGTTCAACTGCAACTTTAAAGGGGAGGTGATGAATATCAGAGTTAGGTGCGAGGGAAATTTCCGCTGCTGTTTGCAACTGCGCGAGAGTGATATTACTCAATTCTAAATCAGCTAAGGTTTTAGGCAGTCCAATCTCGTCATAAAACTTCAATAACTGTTGGCGTGCAGTGACTGCTAACTGATTACCTTGCACCATTTCTTCCAAACGCAGTTGGACTAGGATACCATAGGAGACTTTTTCTCCGTGAATACTACTATGTCCAGCAACGTGGGTTAATCCATTATGCACCGCATGGGCAGCAACAGTGCGACACACTGCGCCACCCAAACCGCCAATTACACCGGCAAGTAATACCGTAGCATCTACCACTTCTCTCCAGATTGTACTTCCTGGTGCTTGCAATGCAGCGGTGGATTTTTGGAAGAGAATATCCCGCAGCACCCGCGCTTGTTGTACGGCAGCTATGATTAAGGTGTCCTCGGAATTGCCGCTGCTGACCGATGCTTCGTACCACTTAGCGATCGCATCCCCAATACCTGCCACCAGGGTATGTTGAGGTGCTGTTTGCACTAAATCGTAATCTAAAATCAACAAGTCGGGACAACGTTCTAAGGGGACATCATACAAAAATGCTCCCTCATCTGAGTAAACATTAGAAAGGGCAGTCCAAGCCGCACAGGTAGCAGCGGAAGTCGGGATAGTGACAACGGGTAATTGTAATTTATGAGCAACTAATTTCGCCGTATCCAGGGCTTTACCGCCACCCACACCGATAATTACATCAGCCTTATGGGAGTTAGCTGTCTTTTTTAAAGCCTTTAAGGTAGCCTCGGAACAATCTGCTCCATAATCAGATTGGGTAAATTGCAACTGCTGCTGTGATAAAACTGGGTGCAACCGGGGTTCAGTCACCGCTAAGGAATGCTTTCCACCCACAATTAAGGGACGACTTCCCAAACGAGCAATGGCTTCACCCGCTTGTGTCAATGCTTGACAACCACGAATTACTTTAGCGGGTGCGACCGTGAGAGTAAACAACGAACTAGCGGCTTGAGTGGACAAAGTTTCCGATGAAGATTGATTAGGCATATAACTACTTAACAGTATCACTCCAAAACATAAGGTTAAAAACTTTTAATAGTATTCCTGGAACCTGGTTTAGATCAACTCTTGTTTAAATTATTGCCATGAGTACACTGATACTTCGCATAAAAATAAATATTGTATCGTGAAATACTCACATCCCATGTCTGATGTTATTTTTTCGGCTAAATACCCATAAATCCTCTAGGAGGGGGTTTGACGAGATATCTAGTAGGTATGTAGCCTGAGATTATGGGGAAGATAATTAACCGCAGCCTGTAGCAGATAAACACCGATGAAGAGAATTTTTGAGGGTGGACACTGCTGAGAAGGACTCTCAAAGCCCTATTTTTGATTTGTCAAGCCGTGCCCACCCTACGCTTCGCTCTCGCATGGTCTTGTGTAGCCTTCGGGGTAAGCGCTACGGGTGCAACTAGGAACAAAAACGTTCCGTTAATACTTCCCCTCTATATTATGCCGTCGGTTTTGGCAATAAAGCTAACTTGTCTTTGTAGATTTCAATGGCCATATCGTTATCTTCCCGACTAGCTAGGGTGCGTTTGACCTGTCCCAAAAACAACGGTTGGGATACTCCTGGTTCTGGGTGAATTATAGTCCGAGCGCGAATAGTTAGCCTGTTATCTCCCCCTGTACCTAGACGACCATAAGAATATAAATCACTAGCCGCTTGACGCAGAGTTGCTGATAATTGGGACTCGGTAATCTGCGGTGACACCGCAATCACTGTCTGGGATGCTCCAGTGTCATACACTAAAGTAAACCGGTCTGCACCTGGAATTACCGTCCGACTCAAGGGTGCTAAACTTAAGGCAAATAAACCAAAGGTCAGCACTGCCGAAAAGCCTGTTGCTCCTACCAACCGGAAGCGGATACCCCATTTTAAAATAAAACCCAAACCTGTCAGGGCTGCAAACAAGAGCGTCGCAATACCCATCCATTCAGCATACTGGAGAAATTGATCTGTTGTGAGCATGATTGTCAAAGAGTGCTGTTGATTTATTTTTTCATCCTATCAGCGGGGAGACATCTGGATGGGAAGCAAAAAACCCAACCCCTAACGGAGTTGGGTTGGGAAGATATTTTCAAGGACTATAAATTAAGAAAATCTCAAATTTACAATCAAAAATTAGCAATCTTTTGTATCAACGCACTTTGGTGGTGTTTCAATTACAACAGGTGAAACAAAAACAGGCACTTTTAGTACTATAGGAACACAAACTTCACAGGCGCGTTTGTAGTATTTTTCATAGTTGTCTTTCTTGATGAATTGCTGCTCAGTATGGTTGAAAATTGTTTGCTCAGTCACTTCATTCATACTCATGTCATTCATATCATTCATTATTACTTCATCCATATCCATTGGAGTAACCTAATTCACAACAAGTACATTTTGTCAAGGTAATTATTTTTTCCTGAATATCTATGTTCCAGTTAAAAAACTGGCATGTAATTTACCCAATTTTAGCTATCAGGTGTGATAATTAGGAACTCGGCAGAGGAAGTAATTGAGTAGTATTTGCGACAACACTAGGGTTTGACGATATTAAACCAGAACTCAAATGTTTACTAATGTAACCACTCATTATTTATTACCTTGATAATTCCTGTTGATTAATCATTGATTAACAATGAGTGGCTATTAGTATTAGTGCTGGTTCAAAAATCCAACTTTAGACATCGATGGTTTCTAATTTAGCCCAAGTTTGACTACCAACAATTCCATCTACGTTTAAACCATAGTATTTTTGAAATTTCTTCACAGCTTCTTCCGTCGCTACACCAAATATACCATCAACTATCAAAGAACCAAAGCCAATTCCATTTAAACGTCTTTGAAGATATTCAACATCTTGACCTTGACTACCAAAACACAGAACAGGACGGGTATTTTTCTCATTTTCCGAGACATCAACTGAGTCTATTACTGCCCAAGTTTCAGGTCCAACAATTCCATCCATGTTTAAGCCATATTGTTTTTGCAATGCCATGACAGCTTCTTGTGTTTGCTTTCCAAATACTCCATCAATTGCTAGACTATTATCAGCAACAGTAGCATTCAAAACTATTTGTAAATCCTTAACATCTTCACCAGTGCTACCAAAGCTGACAGTAGGACGAGTGGTGGTTGTTTGAGTTGCAGACATGATTTTCTCCTGATTGTTTGAATCGATTTACTTGTTGTTTGCCTTCAACAATTTCAGTATCTTCTAGTGACAAAGGATTATCATTGATAGTTACGGACAAACAGGATTGTAATTTTTGACCATTCAGCATTGCACTTTTCGGTAATGGATTGAAAAAAATCAAACAAAACAATAACCCCAACTTCCTTCAGAGAAATCAGGGTTATAATTGATGTGTATTTATAACAATGCTAGCTGCAAATTGATTGGGTTAATCTTTGCTAAAACGTTGTTCTAAACTTTTCCAAGTTTGGGGTCCAACTATACCATCAACAACCAAGTGATTATCTTCTTGGTATTGCTTAACAAATCCTTCAGTTTTAGCGCCAAAAATCCCATCAACAGTAAGTACAGAACCGTAGATTTCATTTAGCATCATTTGTAGTTGTTTGACTTCACTACCAGTGCTACCTTTTTTCAAAGTGCTGTGGGTTGAAGTTGCCATTGTTTTCTCTCTCGCTCAATTTGTTTGTGTTCGATGTTTTTAGTATGGTCGAATATGAAAGGGAAATCATTGTTAGTTACGGACAAACAGGATTGTAATTTTTGACCATTAGTCATTGCACTTTTCGGTAATTATGCCACTGACTGAAAAAATTCAAAATCTTTTTACTTGGTTGACCAGGAAAATTCACACACTACACCCCCTTTAGGTAAAGAGTCCCGACGAAATTCCCCTCCCAACCTTTTTGCTAATAGGTAGCTGTGTTTTGTCCCCTGTTGTTTCTGTCCAGGCTTTAACCCACAGCCATTATCCTGTACCTTGAGGATGTATTTATCCTCCTGTTGCTCCCCTGTCACCACGATTCGAGTTACACCTTGAGCATGTTTACCGACATTACACAGACTCTCTTCTAACCACAAACACAAATCGCGTTTCATCTCTAGGGTCAGGGAAGGTTGGTTGATGGGAGCAAAATTTCGCACTTTGACTCGAAGAGTTTGAAAGTAAGGAAGATTGCGTTTGAGAGTCAGGGAATATACCTCATGTAATAGATTATGCAGGGGTAGATGGAGATTTATACAAGTTCCTTCCCCTAAACGAAGGGTATCTTCAGAGTTTACAGACTTTAGGTTTTCTAGTAATTCCACTGAATTCTTATCTGTATTATTTTCATCTGTAAGGCTGCTTCCTACTGCCCGAATTTCCGCATTAAGTTCGTTCAAACGCTGTAAAAGTTCTTCTGAGGGGATCTTCTGAAGTTGCACATCTCTCTGGAGGAGTGCGAGAGTTTGCAATGGTCCATTATGAATTTGGGTGAAGGCTTGTTCCATCGCTTTTTGGCGAATACTCTGCCGGTCGATGATTTGAGCATAGTACTGGAGACGCTCGGCATACAAGCGTTCTACTATCGACTGGAGACGAGTATGCAAAAAAATCAGGATACTTTGTACTCCCATTACTGGTCCAAGGGATATGAGTAAATCTAGTCCGCGTGGGGTACGTAATTCTACTGGGTTGAGGATTAAGTAGATTAAAATAGGGGCAGCAATAGCTATCCATGTCAGTATAATTCCCCTGAGCAATCGTTGGGGACGCAAGGTGATCAGCATCAATGTCATCAATATGAACAATGCTGACGTACTAGGGGGTAGATTCCTGACAATGGTAGTACTGGGTGAGATAAAAGCTTCGATAGTGACAACCCAACAGGGAAACACCAGAAACATTACAGCCTCAATTAAACCCAGATGTATTACTTGTTGTAAGCTCTCCGGTTTTCTATACAGACGAATCAGTAATATTAAGGATGTAATTGCAAACAGCGGCGGTGCTATCAGGTTAATCCAGTGGGTATTGGGGTTGATTCGGTGAAGAATTGTAAAAATCGTTGCCCCTATAGTCACCACAGTCAAAGTTGCCAGTGTTACTTGACGTTTCAGTATACTCTGGGAATCTAAAATGGTAGACATTGCAATCTCAATCTATCAGTCCAGTAATCCTTTTTCCCGCGCTCGAATTTGGGTCAATGCTCGAATGTTTTTCCCTTCTTCAGGATAAATCTCTAACGCATCCTGAATCTTAGTCCAGTAGTGACGAATCATACGTTCGGATTTATGCATTGCTTGAGCGATCGCTTTATCTTGCAAACCCTCTTCAAATGCAAGTCGCAGTACCTCCAACCACTCTGGTTTGACTTCCAAATCCTCTTGGATACCTTTGGTATAAGTAAGACCTTGCATTGCCCACTCCATCCGAGTTATAAATGTTTCTGTTGGCAAGCTTTTGTCTACAATTGTAAATCCCCCTTGATGTCCATCAATTTCTGGGATGATGCGAACTAATGCTTTAATGTTACTGCTTTGCACCATCAGGTTAAGCTGGGGATAATTCTGCATTAATTGCGACAGCAAGCCTAATCCATCATCAATTTGGGCTGTTATTCCTGATGTTTTTGGGATGGATAAATCAGCAATAACTAAATCCAGAGACTGCTCGTCAGCTTGAGCTTGAGCTTCCTGTACCGTTTGGGCTGAAAATATTTCCGCTGATGGTAAGTGTTCGCTTACTAAACTAATAGTTCCGTTCAGTAGTAAGCGATGGTCATCAACAATGAGAATCTTTGGCTGGGGAAAATTCATGGGACTACGAGAGATTATTTAGCTGTTTTGTAACATTATGTGGGTAATTAATCCTAAACGTGAGCGATCGCGTGTCCTTGCTCCCTCTATCCCGCTTTCATCTACAGGAGGATACTACTGGAGGATAACTTCTATCGACAGTACGATTCAGAGCGATCGCGGAATGCAGTAAAAAAATAATGTCTAACTGAACAGGTAAATGTATTTTATGAAACTGAACAAATTCACGAAATGGGCTGCAATGTTAGGACGTTGGACAGCTACAATGGTGTTCTGTGTCCTTGCCACCACTTTTGTTTGGCAAGGTGCATTTTTGTCCAACACACAAGCAATTGCGGCTCCCCATCTGATAGCCACCAGCGCTGGGGATAAAATTGAACAGGCAGCTGATGATGTTCGTGCAGGTTCTAAAGACCTGATTCGCGATGTCAAGGGTAATGTTAAGAAAGCTGCTGCAGATAACGCAGCTAAAGTCGATAGAGCCGACGATGAAGGTAGTTTTGTGGAACGCAAAGCTAAGGAAGATAAAGCTAGGGTTCAGAGCAAAGCAGAAAAAGATGCTGCTCGTACTGAGAACGTAGTAGATAAGTCAATGGATGCTGTCAAAAGCGCAGTTAATAAAGTAGAAAATGCGTTCAGTAAATAGGACTGGGTTGAAGATTTCTTAGAAGTATGGGTTTTAGTAGCTTTCGCATTCCCCATTAATGCAAACTTAATAAGATCAAACCCAAATATACCCAAATCTATTAGTTGTAAGCGTTAATCATAAGATTGACGCTTACATTTTGTTTTGAGGAATATATACGGCGTTGTTTAGTAAACCAACACCATAACAACTTGCTACTTGATAAAAAAATCAGGAAACTTTGCGATCGCCAAATAAAGAGGGCAACTTCTTGGACACCCAACTAATGACACCACTCAACAATGCTCCCCCCATGAGGATACCAATAGCTGGGGTAAAAACAGGGTCCCAGAGATTATACCACATATCCAACCCTAATGGTACTCCCACTGCCTTACCTACCAACCCGACAGCAAACCAAGCAAAGGCAAATAAAACAAAGAAAACATTAGCGACCAACAGCAGATTCAGCCAGTTTAATAATTTATCTTTCATAGTCATCAGTCATCAGTCATTAGTCATTAGTTATTGGTCAACAGCAATTAATTTCCTCCGTGTCCTCCGTGTCCTCCATTCCCTACCTCTGCAAACTCCTGGGGTCAAGAGCATCTCGCAAACCATCACCTAGTAAATTAAACGCCAACACTGTGAGGATAATCAACAAGGCGGGAGGCCAGATTAACCACGGTTGCAGCACCAAAATTGAGGCATTGGTTGCTAGAGATAGCATATTACCCCAAGAGGGGTCAGGTTGCTGAATTCCCAAGCCAATCAAACTCAGTACCGACTCAGCAACAATAAACCCCGGAATTGCTAGGGTTCCCGAAATAATTATATAGGTAGCGGTTTGCGGTAAAACATGGCGCACAATAATGTAAAGAGGTTTAGCACCCATTGCTTTTGCTGCTTGGACAAACTCGCGCTCTTTAATTGAGAGTACCTGACCGCGAATTACCCGTGCTAAACCAGCCCAACTGACAAAGGAAGTAATCAATACAATCAGCAAAAACCTTTCGGTGCTGGTTAAACCAGGTGGGAGAACGGCTGCTAATGCGACTAACAGATAAATGGTGGGAATGGTCATCAGCACTTCCACCAAGCGCATGATAATGCTATCCAACCAACCGCCGAAATAGCCGGAAATTCCCCCCACCAGCATTCCCAAGGGAAAGGAAATAGCAATACCTACCAAGCCAATAAACAAGCTAATGCGACCACCATGCAACAAGCGGCTTAATTGGTCGCGTCCTTGGTCATCAGTACCTAATATGTTAATTTTGGTTTCTCCAGTGGCGCCAAATAAATGTAGATTTGACGGGATACCACTAAAGATTTCTACTTCATCCCATTTGGGGGGGAGTGGTAAACTCAATTTCAACAGACGATACTCAGGACCCTGGACAAACAAGCGTAGGGGTGAGGGTTTAGTTTTGTCTACGAGCAGTTCGCGATCGCCCGTGTTTAAGTCTGTTTCTCCCTGAGTTGTCGGATATACGTGCGGTCCGATAAACTGTCCTGCTTGGTTACGCCAATAAATTGTTGTCGGTGGTAGCAGGGAACCATTCGTCTGGGAATCATAAGGATTATATGGCGCCACAAAATCGGCAGCAATTACTGCTAAATAGAAAGTAAAGAGCAAAATTGCCCCAAATCGAGCCAAAGAATTTTTTTTAAGTCGTTCCCACCAATTCATAATTAATTATTGGTCATTGGTCATTGGTCACTGGTCAATAGCCATTAGTCATTACCCATTACCCATTCCCGCAGAACTAATGACTATTGACTAATGACTATTGACTAATTATGTATTTGTTCGAGTAATCTGCGATGTTCTTCTTCTGCTCTTTCGTGTTCGACGACAAACACGTTAGAGTAAAGATTAGCAATAATTTGTTTGCCTTGTTGAGTTAAAGATAGGTAACGGAGTCCATCTTTGATATAGGGATACACTCCATTCCAGTAGAACTTGGCGTAGCTCTTGCGTAAATCTCCAGGGTTGTCGTAACCTAGGGCTTTATTGACACCAGTTTCTTCAAATTCGTAGTACAAAGATGTGATTTTTTTCAAGTAACGGGGGTCACTTAATTGCCCGATTAAATCAGCCGCACGCACCAAACCCGGATATTGAACTGTATCTTGATGGTCGGAAGCAGCGGGGACGGGGAAGCGAGTAAGTTCTATATTATACTTAATTACCTCCGCATCTATCAATTTGTGACCACCAAACCGTTCATCAATAAACTGTTTGGCACGGTCTACATGATAGGGTGTCAAGCTCGCATCGGAAGCACCGGCTGGTAAGGGAATCATTATCCCATCTTTACCTGTGGAATACAAACCATCTGCCTCTCGGTCTTGGCGGCAAACACCTTTGACATAACCGATATCATGGCATACTAAAGAAATGATAAAATGCAACCAGTCTTCGCTGTGAACCCCACCTTCGCGGATGTGTTTGCCGCGCAGAATTTCTTGACCTACTAAGGTGACTAAAATCGAATGTTCGACATTATGATAGAGGGCGTCGCTATTGGCAATATTTTCCAACGCCATGCTACCCGCCCAAGCGATAATGTCCTCATAATCTGTTTTTAATCCCCCATAGGTGCGGCGGTAGCCTTCGCGAATTTGTCTGACAAATTCATCGATTAAAATTTCCGTGGCATTGAACATAGTTTTTTCTCAGTTGTGCTTTTAGGATGTTACTAGCAAGTTAGTGGCTAAAAATATTTATGGAGAACTATTGTGGTGATGGAGATGACATCATGGCATTTATGATGGCATGAATTGTTAAGACTACATAGGAACATGGGGTTTTCCCTTAAGCTACTGACTTGCGGATAGAGAATGCCAGTGGCTGGCTGCCCTAT
>Ga0114939_10003396_pt1 | contig 11164 bp, 8 predicted proteins | sample AshMeaCrysSpring_FD_87196 | JGI IMG/M metagenome (GOLD analysis project Ga0114939, IMG submission 87196) | Groundwater microbial communities from Big Spring, Nevada to study Microbial Dark Matter (Phase II) - Ash Meadows Crystal Spring | ecosystem: Environmental > Aquatic > Deep subsurface >... | reverse complement strand
GTCCAGTGATGTCATGATGCCGATCGACGCCCGATGAGCTCTACAGCCCTGTGGCATTCGGCCTCTTGATGCGCAGAGTTGCCTGTCTGACGATGCGCATCCGATACCCAGCCGACGACGCGCGCAGGCACGCCGGCGACGATCGCTCCCGCGGGCACATCGTGTGTCACGATCGAACCTGCGCCGACAATCGCGCCGGATCCGACCGTCACGCCCTTTAGAACGATCGAGTTCGTCCCCAGGAACACGTCATCGCCTATGATCACAGGCGCGGCAGCGATTCGAGATTCGTCAGTCCCATACCGCCTGTCCTCCGGGTCGACGTAGTGGAAGTCAGTATCGACAACCTGTGCGTTGGCTCCGAAAAGACATCGTTGCCCGATCGTTACAGAGGTGGCCGCACAGACTGTCCCTCCGCTCAGTCCCGTGTCATTGCCGATGGTCACTGAGGCTCCAGCGCGCAAGGTTCGCAAGACAACCGGGTGAGCGACGCCCAACGCCGTATGGCTAGACAACGAGCACAGTACAACCCTGTCGCCGATCCGAATCTCGGATCCCTGCTCCATGGAAACGATCGGTGCACCGAGTACGTCGAGGTTCTTGCCAACTATGGCCCCAGTCGCCGCGAGGGCAGCCCTGCCCCAGATCCTATGCAGACGCCCTCTGACGCGGAACCAGATGCGAGCAGCGCCACGTAGCATATTCAACTGCATGTGAGCAGCGCCCTGCTCGGCGTCCGCCGATTCGGCGACTCGGACCTGCGCCGCACTTTGACACGGTCGATGTCAAGTCCGCGCATTTGAGATCACCTGCGACCCCGATGCCATAGCGACATCGCCGCTGCGATGCGACCCCAGGACCGTATCGTATTGATTCAAGTATGCGTCGACGACGTTGTCCACCGCGAACATCGCCCTCGCCCTTCGCCGTGACGCTTCGGACACCGCGCGCCAGCGGCTCGTATCGTCGGCGAGGACTCCGATGCCACGAGCAATGTCTTCGATATCCTCGACGTCCACCAAGACTCCTGCTCGTCCTTCGTCGAGCTGCCAAGGCACCCCATCCGTATGTCTTCCTGCGATGACCGGCAGGCCTTGACTCATGGCCTCTGCAATTGCCATGCAACAGGCCTCCCAGCGTGAGGGATGCAGGAGAGCCACGCTGCGGCGCGCCTGATCAAGAACTGCTTCATGGGGTACGCTTCCGCGAAAATCGACGCCTTCGGCCAGCCCTCTGCGAGAGGCCCACTGGTTGGCCGCACCGCCCTTCTCGTAGCCCGCACCAAAGCACACGAGCCTGAGGCGCGGTCGGCTACGTCGCGCCAGCGCGAATCCCTCCAGCGCCCTCGAGGCGTTCTTCAACGACGTCCAACCATTGAGAACCATCATCAGCGTGCCGCTCGTGGCACACGACGCGTCGCAGCCGCTGCACGCTAGGAGCTCATCGGAGATAGGGTTGGCGATCACCGCTACTGAGGCATCGGTATAGGCCGCGAGATCGCGCTTCAGATCAGGCGACACTGCCGTGATAAACCGACTGCGCCGCAGCACCCTCCTTGCCATCATGTACCGGGACAGCCGATACGCATCAGGCATGAAGCGAACCACCTTCCATGGAGAGTCGTGTGCGGTGACGAGGGTTGGAAACCTCGAGTCCTGCGCCGCCCATGCGAACTCGTACGTCCAGTGCGCGTGCACAATGTCCGGCGCGGCATGCAGAATCGCACGCACCAACCCTGCTCTTTCGAACGCGAACAGGTCCACCGCTCGGCCAAGACGCCCTCTTGCGGGCCTAAACGCGCGCGCGCGCTGTGGGCAGAAATAGCCCTTCAGTCCATCGAACTGCAGGGTCTCGAATCCCGGAGCGTCAGCCTCTCTGGCATTGAAGTCCGTTGAGATCGCTGTGACCTCATGCCCTCGATCAACCAGCGCACGCGCCAATACGGTCATCAGCGGCGCTCCAGGATAGCCTTCCGGAACGGTGCCGCCAGCGCCCCGCACACCAAACATCTTTGACAGTGAGGCGCCGCTGAATGGCCCTACGATCGCAATGCGCATGCACCTCTCCGACGCGATTTAGGTCACAGCCGGGGTATGGGTACCGTTGCTACCACCAGTTGAGACCGTGCTATCAACCGCCTCCACACGGCCCTTCGCCGAGGTGGTCGATGCGTCCTTCTCGCCTCGCAGCTCACCGACCAGGTGGTCCGACAGACGCAGCGCGAGAGCAACCAGCGTGAATGTCGGGAAGTTGGCACCCGCCGTGGGGAACACGGAGCTGCCCGCAATGTAGAAGTTGGACATCCCGTGAACGCGGCAGTTTCGATCGACTACACCACGGCGCGCCGAGTCGTGCATTCGGGTCGTACCCATGTGGTGCCATGTCCCCTCGAGGGTTGACGGCCAGTCCCGGCCCTGCAGCGGCGGATCGAGCGTCACGTCTGCGACACCAGCCCGGTTCAGTTCTTCCGCAACGATCTGGAACGAGCGATCAAACGTGTACTTGACCTGATCCGCCAGTCGCCAGTCGACCTTGACGCGTGGCATACCGAGCGCGTCGCGTGACGTCGACAGCATGATGCGGCTGTCAGGGTTCGGCGTTGGCTCGCAGATCATCTGGAACTGCCCGCCCGTGATCAGCTTGAACTGAAGCTCCTTCATGAACCACATTGGCACCTGACGAGCAGCTATGAAGTTAAGGCTGTCGAGCGGTTGCCTGACCATTGCACCAAGATCGTGCAGAAGACTGTGCTGTGTATCGACCTTGCGATGCAGTCTGTGTTTCATGCGGACGATGGCCTCGGCCGCTTCCGTGTGTTCACCCGGGAAGGTGGACCAGAACCAAATGCGGCCGTTCAGCAGCCCTTCTCGTTCCTGGATTTCTGGAGCCACAGCCAACTGAGCAGCTATGCAGGTTCCGTTCGCCGCAACGACACGATTGAGGTAGTGGAACTTGATGTCGTACAGCTTGTTGCGCAGCCACTCCGGCCTGAAACGCATCTTGTGGACGACCAGCCTGGGGTGCTCCATGAAGTATCGCCCCACCAGGTCATGAGAGTTACCCAACCCGTTCGCATGCTGCTTGTTGCATGCCAGAAGAATGCGCGCGTTCTCAATTCCGCCCGTAGCCAAGACGAACTTACGCGCCTTGACCCTGATGGCGCGTCCCGACAAGGTGCGCACCTCGACGCTCTGTACTGTCTGCCCGGACGAGTCAGTGCAGATGTCCGTCACGTTTGCATGCAGGAACACCCGAATGCTCTTGGCGCGCTTGAGCTCTCCTCGAAAGTGAAGGCCGAAACGAATTGGTTTGCTGAACTGCGAGATGCTGTCGACAACGCGCCCCTTGTCCAGGCTCATTTGGCGCACATCAGGCCGCCCAATCGCGCGCACCCAATAGTCGACCTCGAAGTTCGAGGGTCCAAGGCTAAGGACACGGTGAGCGCGGTCGTAGTAGGGCATCAACTCTTCACGACCAAACGGCCACCCGCTGTTGGGAACCCAGGAACGGACAGCGAAGTCCTCGGACTCCAAGGGTCTGCACCATCCTCCCCAGCAGTTGCTGCCCCCACCAAGGAAGCGGCTGCGAAAGCCATCCCCAAAGTCATATGGAAGGCCGACGTTCTCGCCGCGATAAAGATCCATCGTCCCTTCGTCGGGCTTGAACCCACCGCTCTCCAAGACGATCGTATCGACGCCTCGCCGCTCGAACTCCAACGCCATGGTCAAGCCTGCCGCCCCACCCCCAACGATGCAGACGGCAGCCTCAAGCGTCTGCCCTTCGCCGGCACTACGCGTGTCCAAGAACATGCGCCCCCCTATCGCCAACTGCTCGGCGCCAGTACCTCAGAGGCGCCAGACCGACAGGCCGGCTGCTTCCAGCGCAGGACGATCCAGGAAAGACTTGACATCGATCACGCACCCCCCCTTGATCAGCTTGCGCCCCAGCTCGTCCGGACTGAGCTCGGCAAACCTGCGGTGGGCCACGGCCAAGACGACTGCCTCGGCGCGAGGCAGTTCCTCCCACTGAAAGATGCGAACGCCGTACTCCTGCATCGCTTCACCGGGATCGGCCTCCGGATCGTGGCAGAACACCTCGACGCCGTAGCTCTTGAGTTCGCTGATGATGTCCACGACCTTGCTGTTGCGAAGGTCAGCGCAGTTCTCCTTGAAGGTCAGGCCCAGCACGTTGACGCGCGTGCCCTTGATGTAGCTGCCCGCGGCAATCATCTGCTTGACGGTCTGCTCGGCGATGAACTTGCCCATGCCGTCGTTGATCCGTCGCCCGGCCAGGATGACTTGCGGGTGATAGCCGAGCATGTCGGCCTTGTGCGTCAGGTAGTAGGGGTCCACGCCAATGCAGTGACCCCCGACAAGACCCGGCTTGAACTTCAGGAAGTTCCACTTCGTGCCCGCCGCCTCGAGTACCTCCATGGTATCGATACCGACCTTGTCGAAGATGATGGCCAGTTCGTTCATCAGTGCGATGTTCAAGTCGCGCTGTGTGTTCTCGATCACCTTGCAGGCTTCCGCGGCCTTGATGCTGCTGCAGCGGTGGACTCCGGGTTTGACGATCTTCTCGTAGAGCTGGGCCACACCCTCCAAGGTCTGCGGCGAATCACCTGAGACGACCTTGATGACGTTGGTGAGCATGTGCTCGCGGTCGCCGGGGTTGATTCGCTCGGGGCTGTAGCCGACGTGGAAGTCCTTCCTCCATTTCATGCCGGACGCCTGCTCGAGCAAGGGAATGCATATCTCTTCGGTCGCTCCTGGATAGACCGTCGACTCGTACACGACCGTGGCCCCAAGCTTCATATGAGCACCGATCGTGCGGCTGGCTCCTGCCAACGGAGAGAAGTCCGGCTGGTGCGCGGCATCGACGGGGGTAGGGACGGCCACCAGGATGAAGTCGGCCTGCCTCAAGGCAGCCGGGTCGCTCGTGTACTCGGCATGTTTCGCAAGCGCCATCTCGGCATCGGGGATCTCCTTTGAAGGATCGGTACCCGCCCGGCATCTGGCCACCTTCTCTTCGACAATGTCGAAACCGATGGTGCGCATCTGCTTGCCAAATTCGACCACCAGCGGCAGCCCCACGTACCCCAGCCCGATCACGGCGACGGTAGTCACAACAGATTCCCTCACTTAGATGGTGTCGATTTCGATCCCGGGACGGGTTCACTTGACGCGTCCGTAGGTGTCCTCGAACCGGACGATGTCGTCCTCGCCCAGATAGCTCCCCGACTGCACCTCGATGATCTCGAGCGGTATCGCCCCTGGATTGGCCAGTCGGTGAACCTCGCCGAGCGGGATGTACGTGCTCTGGTTCTCGGTCAGAAGCTGCTTGCGTTCGCCACATGTCACCTCCGCCGTCCCGGAGACGACGATCCAGTGCTCGGCGCGGTGGTGATGCATCTGAAGGCTCAACGTCGCCCCGGGCTTGACCATGATGCGCTTGACCTGGAAGCGGGGGCCGGCATCGACACTGTCATACCATCCCCAGGGGCGATGGACACGGCGGTGCAGGTTCTGTTCGCTGCGACCGTCGCTGTCGAGCCGCGCAACGACACGGCGGACGTCCTGCGTGCGCGAACGATCCGCGACCAGCACGGCATCGGGTGTCTCGACGACGACGACGTTGTCCAGGCCAATCGTGCTGACCAGTCGACTCGTGGCGTGCACGAGGGTCCCGTGGCACCCTTCGACGATAGTGTCCCCATGCACCACGTTGCCGCCACCGTCTTTGTCGCCGACCTGCCAGACGGCGTCCCACGCTCCCAGGTCCGACCACCCGGCGTCGAGCACAACCATGCGAATGTCGATCGCACTGTCCGGGCACTTCTCCATGACGGCGTAGTCGATCGACTCAGAAGGCACCTGACCAAACGCTTCTCGCTCCGGGCGCACGAATCGTCCGTCCACACCGCGCCTGGCCCACGCCGTTCGCGTCGCTGCAGCGATGTCGCTTCGAAACGTCTCCAGCGCATGCATCCAGACCGAGGCACGCAGCACAAACAGGCCGCCGTTCCAGAAGTACTCTCCGCTGTCGACGTAGCGCTGCGCCGTTTGGGCGTCCGGCTTCTCCACGAACTGCGCAACCCGTCCGTCAGGGTCCTGTCGGATGTAGCCAAAACCGGTTTCCGGGCGATCGGGCTTGATACCCATGACCAAGATCGAGCCCTGTGCGGCCTGCCGCACTGCGCGCCGAAGCGCGGCCACGAACGAAGCCGGTTGCGTGACAGTTTGGTCCGCAGGACTCACCACGAGTATCGGATCCGAACCCGACTCGAGCGCCTGCAGTGCAGCCAGTGTCAGCGCCGGTGCGGTATTTCGGCCCACCGGTTCGAGCAGCAGCGTGGCAGCGTGATAGCGCAACACCGCGGCCTGATCCTGCATCATGAAGCGGTGCTCTTCGTTGCCGACGATGCAGGGCGCCCGGACCGACAAGCCCTCTGACTGCAGGTCAGACAGCCGCTGCAATGCCTGCTGGAACAGGCTTTGGGCGCCCGACAGCACGAGGAACTGCTTGGGGTACTGCGATCGCGAAAGCGGCCAAAGGCGGGTGCCCGAGCCACCCGCCATGATCACGGGTTGTACGTCGATGGCGCCAGAGTTTCTCTTGTCCATACTAATGGCGTGCAATGCCTGGAGCAGCTCGAGGGTATGCGCAGCCGTCAGGCATGGTGAGTACAGAAGTCGGCGTAAGCACTGCGCAGGCCGTCGGCAAGGGCCGTCTTCGCCGCCCAACCGGCAGCGCGCAGCAGGCTCACGTCGAGCAACTTGCGTGGCGTTCCGTCAGGCTTGGTGGGATCGAATACGATCTCACCGCGGTAACCCACCACATCGCGCACCATCTCGGCAAGCGCCCGGATCGTCACGTCCTCGCCGACGCCGATATTGACCAACGGCGGCTCAAATCGACCGGATTTGCTCTCGTTGCTTCCCAGCAGTGGTCGGAAACGGTCCTCAGGCAGCAGCATCAAGTAGACGCAAGCGTCAGCCATATCGTCGCTGTACAGGAACTCCCGACGTGGCGTGCCGGTCCCCCAGACGGGCACTGATGGGTCTGCACGCTCCTTGGCTTCGTGGAACTTGCGGATCAGCGCTGGAATGACATGGCTGTTGGTCGGATGGTAATTGTCGCCAGGTCCATAGAGGTTGGTCGGCATCACCGACAGGAACCGCGCATCGTGCTGCCGGTTATAGCTCCAGCACATTTCGATGCCGGCGATCTTGGCCAGCGCGTAGGCCCGGTTGGTCGGTTCGAGTGGCCCCGAAAGCAGGCAGCTCTCCTTCATCGGCTGCTCGGCCATGCGCGGGTAGATGCAGCTTGACCCGAGAAAGAGCAGGCGCTTCGCGCCATGCCGCCAGGCCGCATCGATCACGTGCGTCTGTATCAGGAGGTTCTCGCGGATAAAGTCAGCCGGGAAGCTGTCATTGGCGACGATGCCCCCGACCTTGGCCGCGGCCAGGAAAACGTACTCAGGCTTCTCGGCGGCGAAGAAAGCCTCCACGCCAGAGCGGTCGGTCAGGTCGAGTTCCGCATGGGTGCGCGTGATCACATGGTCGTACCCTTCACGCGCCAGTCGGCGCATCACTGCCGAGCCGACCAAGCCGCGATGACCTGCGACAAAAATTCGCGAAGAGCGTTCCATCGGCGTGGTCTTACTCGTGATGGTCGAACGCCTTGAAGCCTGCCAACTTCACCAGACTATCGCGCTTGGCGGTGGTGTAGTCGGCCTCGACCATCTCGCGCACGAGCTGCTCGAACGAGATCTGGGGCACCCAACCCAGCTTGGCCTTGGCCTTGCTCGGGTCGCCCAAAAGCGTCTCCACCTCGGTCGGTCGGAAGTACCGCGGATCAACCCTCACCACGACATCGCCGCGCTTGCATCGAGCGCGGTCACCACTGACTTCCACGACGATTCCGACCTCCTGCACGCCATCGCCCTGGAACCGCACCGTGACGCCGAGCTCGGCCGCTGCGCGTTCGACAAATTGGCGCACGCTGTATTGATGTCCGGTGGCGATGACGAAGTCTTCAGCCTGCTGCTGCTGAAGCATGAGCCACTGCATCTCGACATAGTCGCGCGCGTGGCCCCAGTCGCGCAGCGCAGACAGGTTGCCCAGGTACAGGCAGTCCTGCAATCCCAGCGCGATACGCGCGATGGCACGCGTGATCTTGCGCGTCACGAAGGTCTCTCCACGAATCGGACTCTCGTGGTTGAACAGAATGCCGTTACAGGCATACATCCCGTAGGCTTCGCGGTAGTTGACCGTGATCCAATAGCCATACAGCTTAGCTACCGCATACGGGCTGCGGGGGTAGAAGGGCGTGGACTCCTTCTGGGGCACCTCCTGCACCAAGCCGTACAGCTCGCTGGTGGACGCCTGGTAGAAGCGGGTACGCTTCTCCAGGCCCAGGATGCGGATAGCCTCGAGCAAGCGCAAGGTGCCGATGCCGTCGGCGTTGGCCGTGTACTCGGGCGTCTCGAAGCTGACGGCCACATGGCTCATCGCGGCGAGGTTGTAGATCTCGTCAGGTTGAACCTGCTGGACGATGCGGATCAGGTTGGTCGAGTCAGTCAGGTCGCCGTAGTGCATGTGAAAGCGCCGGCCCTCGACATGAGGATCCTGATACAAGTGGTCGACACGATCGGTGTTGAACAGCGACGCGCGCCGCTTGATGCCGTGTACCTCGTAACCCTTGTGCAGCAGGAGTTCAGCCAAGTAGGCCCCGTCTTGACCGGTAACTCCGGTTATCAAAGCAGTCTTCTTCATCTGCTACGCAACTTTCTATTTGATAGGTGGGCTGTAGTCGCAGGTCATGAATGCAGATCAGACCCTCGTTGTCGGCTCGAGGCGCCTTCAGCGCGGCCCGATACCGAAAGGATGCCACTGCGAATGGGCCAAGTCAGCACCCAAGAAAGGGTTTGCACTCACATTCGCGCTGCCGTCGTGACTTCTGCATCGCCCGGTTGGTCGTGACCATGGCACACGTACACGAGAAGCGCTGGGCAAGCGTCAACTCAACTCTACTCTCGGAGAAAATGAGCCGGGCACCCTCGCAACCAGGGTGCTGTCAGTGATCGTTCAGGATCACTCCCACCAGCTGAGTCGGCCCGATCGACAGACCGTTCACGAGGTCTTGCAGCGAACGGACTTCCGAGGCTCCTTTACGGGCCACGACCAAGGCGGAGCCGCAACGTGCCGCAATTGCGGGCGCATCGGCACCGAAAGATGCCGCCGGCGTGTCGACCACGACGTGATCGAACTTGCTACGCAGTTCCCGAATCAGCAGGCCAAACGCAGGCCGCTCCACCAGCTCGAGTGGATTGGGCGGGATCGGCCCTGCCGTCAATGCGTAAAGATTGGGCAGCGCGGGCACCTGCTGAATGACATTGGCCTCGGCACGCCCCGTCAGCATGCCTGACAAGCCTGATGCATTCTGCAGCCCGAGAATCTGGTGCTGGCGAGGCCCCCGCAGATCGGCATCGAGCAAGAGGGTCCGACCACCGAGCTGGGACAGCGCGACGGCGATGTTGGCGGCGAAGTACGACTTGCCATCGCCCGATTCCGGGCTCAACACTGCCAGGGCAGGTCGAGCCGTCTCCTGGTTGAAAACGCGCAGCATCAGCTGGCTGCGTATGGCGCGGAAAGCCTCGGCTTGGCGCGAGAATGGGCTGTAGGCCAGGACCAGTTCATCGCTGAAATGCCGTTGCTCCGCCGGTGCGTAGTAGTAGTGGAACTGCTGGGACAGCGCATACAGCACGTCCTCTTCCGACACCATACCCAGCGCGATGGCAGCCTCGCCGAAACGGATGTCCTTCTCTCGCGAGTAGGAAAGCGCCTGGTCGATCTGCTGCTGTGTCAAGCCGCGTGTTTGCGCCAGGATCTCGCCGATCAAGCGGTCATGCACCGTCGCCGGAGGCATCGCCCCCTCGAGCGGGGGTTGATCGACGATCGAAAGTCGCGAATCGCGAAACCGAGCCATCTGATCCTCTGCCCATCAGGGGCGCGAAAGGGGCAATTGCCCAAGCACTCGTTGAGCCAGCACGGGCTGGGCGGCCTTGCCACCGAACGTGACGGTGCGATCCGCCACCGGCAGTGAACCCAGTACCGGAACGCCGAGCGCCTGAGTGACATCTTCGACACTGCGTACACGCCGGTTCATCGACTCGAGCATCACCGCCAGCGCCACCGCGGCAAGCGAACTCAGAAAGGCTGCGACCAAGGTGTTGAGCACGATGCGCGGTGAAGTCGGCAGCAGCGGGGACGTAGCCTGTGCCAGCACCGAGGCATTGGACTGCGTGGACTGGCTTTCAAGCGCGCTTTGGTTAAACCGAGTCATCACGGCATCCAGCGCACGCTGGGCAGCGTCGACCTCGCGCTGATAGACCTGCGATTCATCACGAACCTCCTTCAAGCGCAGGACGCGCTGACGCTGCGTCTCATATGCGGCGCGGATCTCGGCTTCGCGTTGGCGGTTGATCGTGTTGGTGACGCCGACACTTCCGGCCACGCGCCGCGACTCACCGTCGATGCGGCTGCGAAGCGCGGCGATGTTCGCGCGCGCCTCGACAACCTGCGGATGAGCATCACCCAAGCGCGAGTTCAGTTCTTGCAGGCGAGCCTCCTGCCGCAGCAGGTCGCCCTTGAGGCTTGACACCAGTGGGCTGGCTTGCACGTCGGGCGACTGATCGATCGTGCGTGCAACCGCCGACTGACGTCCGCTCGACTCCGCCGCCACGGCCTGCAACGCAACCAGTTGAGCCGACAACTCGTTCAAGCGCGCGGTCTCGACATCCAACCGTTCGTCATTCGCCACGATGCCTTTCTGACGCTGGAAGGCCGACAGGTTGGCCTGGGCCTTCTCCAACTGCGTGCGCAGTTCCTTCGCGCGCTGCTCGAACATCGTGGAGTACTGACGCGCCGGATTGACACGCATGTCGAGCACTGTGTCCAGATAACCCTGGACAACGGCGTTCGCCGCCTTCGCTGCAGACTGTGCGTCGCTCGCCTTGTAGCCCACTCGAATCACGTTCGTCTCGCGAGTCAGCCTGACATTCAACGACTTGCGCACCAATGTCGTCAGCCACGCCTCGTAGGAACCCAATTCGCCCGCCTTGCTCCACCGCTCACGCAGGGCGCCGTCACTTTTCATGCCC
>Ga0114939_10003395_pt1 | contig 11166 bp, 8 predicted proteins | sample AshMeaCrysSpring_FD_87196 | JGI IMG/M metagenome (GOLD analysis project Ga0114939, IMG submission 87196) | Groundwater microbial communities from Big Spring, Nevada to study Microbial Dark Matter (Phase II) - Ash Meadows Crystal Spring | ecosystem: Environmental > Aquatic > Deep subsurface >... | reverse complement strand
TGGCTGCTTGGCGCTGGGCCATTGGCCTGGGATGTGCCTTCGTGGCCCTGTCCCTGGGAGGCATGGGTCTGGTGCACATCCGCAATTTCCTGACGCCCCTCCCCTATCCAGTGCCCCACAGCCGCCTGGTACGCCATGGCGTCTACGGGATAGTCCGCCACCCACTCTACAGCAGCCAGCTCTTTGCTGCGCTGGGCTGGACGGCCTTTACCCTGAGTCTTGCACACCTGTCCCTGCTGGCGCTCGGGCTCGCCTTCTTCGACTTCAAGGCCAGCAAGGAGGAGGCCTGGCTCGCCGAGCGCCACCCCGAGTACCCGGACTATGCCCGCGCCGTGCGCAAGCTGATCCCTTGGCTCTACTGATTCGCCAACAGGTCCCGAGACCCGAGCCCTGGCCCCCTCCCCGATGCGCCTGCTCACGCGGCTTCTGATCGCCGCCCTGCTGCTCGCGGGCTCCACCCTTGGCTTGGTCCTGCTCCTGAGCGAAGGGCGGCCCCTGGTCCCGGGCAGCGCAGCCCTCAATTCGGACCAGCAGGCCTGGGCCCAACAGTGGATCAAGACCCATGACCCCAGGCGCGGCCCCGCGGGGACGCGGGTGACACTGAGGGTGTCGGAGCAAGAGGCGAGCCTGCTGGCCAGCTACCTGATCGCCCGCCTGGGCAAAGGACAGGCCCAGGTGCACCTGCGCGAGGGTCGGGCCGAGGTGCTGGTCTCCATCGGCCTCCCCTGGAACACCGCCGGCGCCTGGCTCAACCTGCGTCTTGAGCTGGCCGCCCCCGGCGGGACGCCGAAGGTGGAATCGGCCAGTGTCGGCGGGCTGCCGCTCCCGGAAGGCCTGGCCAAGACCCTGGCCGAGCGGGCCCTGTCCGGGTTCAGTCGCGCGCGGGTTCTGGAATCGCTTGAGCTGATGCCTGGTATGGCGGTCCTCGCCTACACCTGGCACCGCGGGGTGCTGGACGTCGTGGGGACCAGCCTCTTGCCCCCGGAGGATCAAGAGCGCCTGCTTCTGTACCAGGCGCAGGCCCTGGCGATTGGCTCCAGCAGACCGGTGCGGGAGCCGGTACCCCTGGCGGAGCTGCTGACCCACCTCCTCACCAAGGCGGGGGAGCAATCCGCCGGAAACGACCCGGTGGCGGAGAACAGGGCCGCCCTGGCGGCTGCCGCCGCCTATGTCAACCGTCGCCTGATCCGCGACCTCGCAGCGGGGCAGACCGAGGCCAAACGTCCGCCGATGCACCCCGTGGTCCTGCGCGGCCGCCGTGACCTGGCCCAACACTTCATCACCTCAGCGGTCGTCGCGGCCCAGGGTAGCTCGGTCTTCTCCGACGCGGCCGGGCTGTTCAAGGAGCTGACGGATGCGGACGGCGGCAGTGGCTTCAGCTTCGCCGACCTGGCGGCAGATCGGGCTGGGGTGCGTTTCGCCGAGCTCGCCACCGCGAACAAGGCCGGTGCAAGGCAGATCCAGCGGGCGGCGCAAGCCGGCCTAAGGGAGGAGAACTTCATGATCGCCGTTGACGGCCTGCCCGAGTCCATCTCCAAGGGCCGGCTCGAGCGTGTCTACGGGGGGCCCCGGGGCGAAGCCTACCGCACCCTGGCGCGCCGCATCGAGGAGCGGATCGCGCGTCTGCCCTTGTACCGAAAGGGCAACGGACCCCTGGCGGATGAAGGTTAGGCCCTGCCAACGGATCGCGGCGGCTGCGCCAGGTTGGCCCACGCCGCCAGGGTTAAGGGGACCTTGTGCTCGGAGCAAGAGAGCGCAGCAGCTCCGCCTGGGCACCGACCAGCGCCTGCTCGATGCGGGCACGGTGGACCTCGTCGAGCCCCTCCAGCGCACCCCGCCACCTGGCCTCGAAGCCGGCCAGCGCGTCGCGCAGTCGGTTTCCGTCCCCCGGTGGGGTCGCCCCCGAGGCAGGCTGTGCCGTCAACGTCACTACCACGGCGGAGCGGGGAATCAGCCTGGTATTGCCGCCCTGCTCGTTGCAGGCGGTCATGGGCCCCAGCTTGACCAAGGTATCACCCTGGTATGCGAAACGCTGGCCGACGGGGAGCTGGGTAAACTTCATGGGGTCGCGTCCACGGCGGGGAACCCGTAGGGCGGTACCTTCAGACTGAGCCTTGGTCCACCCGGCCACAGGCGGACCTCCCCAGCCTCCGCGGCCTCGATCTCAACGACGGCGAGGAGCTCGTAACGCCCCTCACCGCTCGGACGGACTTCCACCACACGGCCGCCGGCCTGCTCGGATGCGCTGCCTGGTGCATGCAGCTCGTCCCCCGGCTCAGGGGCCCTATCGCTCTCGACCTCCGCCAGGTACATCCTCCGCTTGAGCTTGCCCAGGTACTGCATGCGCGCCACCACCTCCTGCCCCGTATAGCAGCCCTTGGTGAAGCTCACCCCGTCGATGAGCTGCATGTTGAGCATCTGGGGGACGAAGGCGTCAGCCGTTGCCGGATAGACCGTGGGGATGCCGGCGCGGATGTCCAGCAGCGTCCAGTAGTCGCTGTCCATGAGGGTAGCCCGGGCGGCCAGTGACTCCCATAATGGCGCGACGGCCTCCACCGAACCCAGGACCTCGAAGCGCGGTCCGGGGCCCGGACTGCGAACGGCGGTAAGGCCACCCGCCTGGGCCATGCCGTGGTCGGCGTCCGGTAGCTCGGGGAGCTGCTCGGTTATCAGCCCCGGGGCGCAGGCCCCGGCCATGCCGATGCAGACGAGGGCATCGCTCGCATCCTCCACGCTGACCTTGGCCCGCAGTACGAACATGCGCAGACGCTTGAGGGCGGCCGGGAGCACCGCCAGGGGCAATTGCAGGTAGAAGGCGTCGTCCAGACGCAGGACGCGGAAGCTGGCCAGCATCCGCCCCTTGTGGCTGCATTGCCCGGCGAGGTGGGTATGGCGCCTAGAGAGCTCGCGGACGTCGTTGGTGAGCTGCCCCTGCAGGAAGGACAGCGCATCCGCCCCGGCCACTCGGATCAGCCCCAGGTGGGAAAGCGCCATCAGGGCGCAGTCGGCCTCGCGGGGGGCGGCGGGGAATCTGGTCTGGCCCCCCGCATCGACCACGCCCCCATGGGCCTCAATCAAGCGCTGCCATTCACTGTTCATGATGATCTGCTTCTCAATGCTGTGCTCATGCCGGCGGTGCTCGCTGCGCTTGGCCCGATTGGGGGCAAGGACTCCGGACCGGCTGCGGACGCGCGGTATGATACCCAAATCGTGCTGGGGGGTCGCAGTCCCCCGGCGCGCCCAATCACAGGGCCGAATCGGCCCGGCGCGGGGGTAAAGCGGCCTTGACGATCCAAGATCCCAGACCCCAGGTCAACGGCCTGGTCCTCTACAAGGTCCGGCCGGCCCGGGTACTCGCCCTGGGCGAGAAGGTCGAGATTGAGCTGGAGGGGGGGCAAACCAAGCGCGTGCGGCCAAAGGACATCGAGCCGCTCCACCCGGGGCCACTCGCAAGCCTCGCCGAGCTCGCCCCACGCCAGGGCTCGCTCGCCGAGGCCTGGGAGCTGCTGGAGGGCGGGGCGACGGACCTCAAGGAGCTGGCGGAGATCCTCTATGGCGACTTCTCTCCGGCGAGCGCCTGGGCCGCCTGGCAGGAGGTGGCCGATGGGCTCTACTTCACCGGCATGCCCCGGGCGATCCAGGTCCGTCCCCGCGAGGCGGTGGAGCAGGACCGCGCCAGGCGCGAGGCCAAGGCGGCGGCCGACCGGGACTGGGCGGCCTTTCTGGCCCGCATGGAGCAGGGCCGGGCGGCCCCCGAGGACCGCGACCGGCTGGGGGAGGTGGAGCGTCTGGCCAACGGCCAGACCTGCTACAGCCGCATCCTCGTCGCCCTGGGGCACCAGGAGACGCCGGCCAATGCCCACCGCACCCTGGTCAATGTCGGTTACTGGCCGCCGGAGCACAACCCCTACCCCGCGCGCTGCGGCGTCCCCCCCGGGGACCCGCAGCTGCCGGTGGGCAACGTACCCAAGGAGTCACGGCTGGACCTGACGGGGCTGGCCGCCTACGCCATCGACGACGAGGGCAATCAGGACCCGGACGACGCCATCAGCCTGGAGGACGATCGGCTCTGGGTCCATGTGGCGGACGTGGCGGCCCTGGTGCCGCCAGACAGCGAGCTGGACCGCGAGGCCCGCGCCCGCGGGGCCAACCTCTACCTGCCGGAGGGGATCGTCAACATGCTCCCCCAGGCGGTGACGGGCCGTCTGGGGCTGGGGTTGCAGCCGGTCTCTCCGGCCCTGTCCTTCGGCATGCGGTGCGGCGACGACGGCGAGCCGACCGACATCGAGATCCGTCCGACCCTCATCCGCGCCCAGCGCCTGACCTACGCCGAGGTGGATTCGGACATCGACGGGCCACGCTTCGCAGCCATCGATGCCTTTCTCAGACCCTTCCGTGCCCGGCGAGAGGCCCGCGGGGCCGCGGGGATCGATCTCCCGGAGGTCAGCGTGCGGGTGCGCGACGGGGAGGTCCTCATCCGTCCGTTGGAGCGCTCCCGCAGCCGCAACCTGGTCATGGAGGCGATGCTCTTGGCCGGCGAGGCCTGCGCCCGCTGGTGCCAGGAGCGGGGAATCCCCATCCCCTTCGCCGGTCAGGCCCCACCGGATCAGGCCCCCCTGGATCAGGCCACGGCGCCCCGGGACCTGGCGGCCATGTACGCCCTTCGTCGGCGTTTCAAGCCCACGCGGCTGTCCCTGGAGCCAGCGGAACACGCTGGACTCGGACTACCCCTCTATGTCAGGGCCACCAGCCCCTTGCGCCGCTACGCAGACCTGCTGACTCACCAACAAATCCGCCTGGACCTCGCCGGAAGCCCGGTCCTGGATGCGCAGCAAGTCAGCGACCGGTTGGGCGAGGCGGAGTCGGCGGGGATTGCCGTGCGCAGGGCGGAGCGCCTTTCCAACCACCACTGGAAGCTGGTGTACCTACGCAGGCACCCGGACTGGATCGGCGAGGCCGTGGTGGTGGAGATCGAGGAGCGCAAGGTGGTCGTCCTAATCCCTGCCCTGGCCTTGGACGCCAAGGTACGCGCCCCCGGAGCGGCCTCGAACGACAGGCTGCGCCTGACACCCCGCGAGATCGACCTGCCGGAGTTGGAGTGTCACTTCCGCGTTCTTGCGTAAGCGACGCGAAGAAACCCAGGGCCAGGGCAACAGGGTCCCTGGCACGGTTATTGGCCGTGCCCGAGCGACATTTGGCGCCCCCCAGAGGCCGGCCTTGGCCCATAATTTGACCCAAAACAACAAGTAGAACGCTGCCCCTCGTGCTTCGCTTGAAATCCAGGGCATGACTGGCTATGATCCCCCGGAACTGGCGTACCGTGAGTACGTGGACCTTGGGGGAAGGGCGGGTCGCCTAGCGGCTGAGGTGACCCAGGGAGGCGCCGCGGCGCCTGGCGGACGGGCCCGCGGCTCACGGGGTCTAAGCCGCCCCCCGGTAGGGTCTAGGACGAGCCGGGGCGGCGGGGTCGGATCAGGCGCCCCAGCGACGCACTTCACCCGTGTCGACGTGCACGAAATCGGCGCCGGGGTAATGACCAACGCCGCCACGGGACAGGGCCACGGCACAATCGCAGATCCTGCGCGTGCTGGCGTAGCCGAGGCGAATGTCCAGGGCCTGGCCACTCATGTGGAGGCTGTTTCGGGCCACGCCGCTGGAGCTGCGCCGCAACATGGCATTGGTCTGGGCGCTGCGGTAGGCGCTGAGGATCTCGATGGTACCTTCGGGGTTACCGAGCCGGACATTGATATCGTAGAGAAGATCGAAGAGCTTGGGGTCGATGACGGTGACATCCTGGGTGCGGAAATCCCGCAGGAACCAATTGAGCTTGTGCAGGGCTGGACGCTGATAGCGGTCCCCGATGCGATAGGTCACCTTGAGCTTTTCATCGGTGTGCAAATGGCGCAGGGAGATGGAGCGGGGCTTTTCCAGGGAGGTCCTGGCGACTGCGGGGGTAGCGGCGATAGACAGTGCAAGTCCGAGAAAGTGACGTCTTTTCATTGGCACCTCAGCGCTTGGCTATTCACGGGATGTCGGGATTATATTGCACCAAATCGGAAATGCAACCCACTGGAGCAAACTGCCTAGCACATTCTTCTAAATGAGCAGGTCCTAATACCGACTGCGCGCCTGTTTCGCGGCGCGCAGGGGTGTGTTTTCCGTCTGATCCGGTCACTGGTGGCAATCAGGGGCACTCGGCTGGCGCCGATTAGGAATAGGAATACGCCATGGGATGCTGCGGAGCGATAGTTGCCATGTGCCGAGCACATGAGCGTTGTGCCATCGGTCGCACCGCCGTCACTGTCGCGGCGAGTGAGTTTTCGTCGCCTGACGGGTTACTCGACGGCTCAATACGCGCCGGTTGCGGATCTATTGGTATCGGCGCCGGCGGCAGAGCGGATCATGGGACATGGGGACGGCGCAGCGGAGATCACGGGTGCCAAACTCGTCGTTGCTGAATCGGCTCTGCGGGCCCCGCTTGCCGACAAATCGGCCTTGCTAGGCAAGGCGCGCGGGGATGACTCCCAGGCGGGCTCGGCCGTTGGCACCACAGTCCACGGGCAAGAGACCCATCGCCGCACCCCTCGATGCGAGAGGGCCGGCGGCGGCTGATGGGGCTGGTCGCCTGGATACCATGCCGGTTATGATTAGCCGCCAATGGTTGCCGCCCATGGGCAGCCGCCTCGCGGACCCACGAGCCGGCCATGATGGGGCGGCATGAGCTCGGGACCGCCGCATCGAGGAGATTCCGTGAGCAGTGCAATGAGCGGGGGCCAATCCTGGTTCTCACCCGTCCGAGGTTGCGGAGTGGCTCGCGACCTTGGTACTGTTTGCGCACCCCTGACATCATCTTGCCAGCGGCAGCCCCCTTGTCCTCTTGCGCCATACGATCCGTGCCTCGGCCCTGCGGCGCGAAGAGCCGGCGATGAATAGCGTAAGGCCGTGGCTCTGGCTCGCCTCCGTAGTGCCTTTGCTGATCGCGCCAGGCCCGACCCAGGCCGACGTGTTCAAGTACGTCGATGACGCCGGCAAGGTGTACTTCACCGACGTCCCGCTCAGTGGGTCCAAGCTGCGCCTGGAATGGCAGAGGCCCGCCGCCAAGCTGATCGACAAGAGCAAGAAGAAGCTGTTGGCCACCGGGAAGGTTCAGGCGCCGAGCAAATCGGCAGCACACCGACGCAGCCATTACGCGAGCCTGATCGATGCCACCGCCCGCAAGCATCGACTACTGCCCGAGCTCCTCCATGCGGTGATTCGCACCGAATCGGCCTACAACCCCTCCGCCGTGTCCTCCGCCGGCGCCGTTGGTCTGATGCAGCTCATGCCGCAGACCGCCGCGCGTTACAAGGTGGCGGATATCTGGGACCCGGCGCAGAACATCCATGGCGGCGCCGCCTACCTCAGGGACCTGCTTGAGATGTTCGACCAGGACCTGCGCCTGGCCCTGGCGGGATACAACGCGGGGGAAAACGCCGTGCTGAAGTACGGACGTCAGATCCCGCCATACCCAGAGACGCAGCAATATGTGCGCAAGGTGCTGCAATTCCTCTGGGCGGAGCAGTCGCCCTTGGTCGTTGCCAAGGCACGCTGATCGAGGCGGCACGGCCTACGCCCTACCCCTTTCATGCGCCTGCTGCTTCCAGGTGCATGATTCACCTTGGCGCGCCTCGCTGTGATGCTCAGCGCGGCCAACCGCCCGCCGGCGCAGCAGCGGCGGCGCCATCGCCTTGCAGCATCTTGCGAATTGACACCAGGGCACGGTCGATAAAGGGGTGTTTCGGGCGCGGAATGACCTTGGCCCGGCCCGACAGGATCTCGTCCGCCAGCTCTGCCAGGGATTTGATCTCGGCCTGCATCCCGGAGCGGTCGACGAACATACAGGTCGACGTCAGTGGGCTCATCCAGGACAACTTGACGCGACGCGGGATGCCGCCCTCAGTCGATGCGAGCTCGAACCAGGTGCCGAAGCGCAGCTTGCGCAGGCGCTCGATCGTTTCCTTGTGTGGCCCAGACAGGGCGACCTCCGGTCCCGAATCAGCCTGTGGGAGCCCGGGGGGAAGGCCCGTGGCCAGGGAAGCGCCGCGACCGGCGCGGGCCCCATCCCCGGGAGCCGGCGACAGCGCCTCGGCCTTCCAGGCATTTGGGTCATCGAGCAGGGCGCGCAGGCCCTCCACCGAGCTGCGGCTGTAGCTCCCCATCCGCTCGACCTCCCGCAGGACGGCGCTGCGCAGCCGGGGGATACCCTCGATGCGCGCACGGCGTTCCGCCGACCCGATGCCCGGGTCGAACAGGGCAACCAACTGCTCTGCCGTCGCGACAGCGCCCCGCCAGGCGTTGGAATCCTCGCCCGCAGGTTCCCGCAGGAGGATGAATACCAATTGATCGAGCCAGGTCGTGGTGAGGAAGCTCGTCAGCGCGTTCGGCAAAGGATGGCGTCCGATCAGCGCCTGGATGCGCCGGGACGCATGCTGCTTGGACACTTGCAGCTTCTCGCGGCCGCGGGCGGCCTCCTGGGTGCGCTGCTCTACCGTGTCGGTGCGCCGCTGCTGCTCCTGCACCGCCCGCCGGAATTCCTGGACCAGGTCCGCAAAGAGACCAACATCGTCGGCAAACTCCTGCAGCACGCGATCGACAATTCGCTGCATGGCCGGAAAGATACCCCGTGTCGGTGCGTTCTCTTCCACCCACAGGCTGCCTGCCTCGACCATCTCGTCGAGCAGGTGCCGCGCCGGATGGCGGCTGTCCACCAGGAGTCTGCGGTCAATTAGGGCGACTTTGAGGTAGGGGGTGTGCAGATGGCTGAGCAGGGCCTTGGCCAGGTTCGGCAGCACAGGGTCGTTGAGCATGTACTCGAAGAGCATGCCGATCAGGTCGATCAGGTCGGCATCGACGGGGGAGAGATTCTCCCGGCCGACCTGCTCCAGGACCTGATGGCGCTCCTGACTCAGGGCCGCCCGAACCCGGTCGAGGAAGGCCGTGTCGATGTTGACGTTGGGGTAGTCGCCGGATGCCCCACCGGGGCCGACCGCACCGGGCTCGGGCTGGCGGCCCAGGTCTGCGGGACCGCTGCCCACCGGCGCCCCGGCCCCCAGCCAGGCCGTGAGGCCGACACGTTCCTTCGACTTCGCTGCGCTGAGGGCCTGCGCCTGACTTAGGGCCGATACCAGTTTGCCCTTGGCGGCCGCCGCCAGATCCAGCGAGGGCATCGCCCTGTCCTGGCCGGGCGGACCGGACCCGGCGGCAATGCCCGGGGCTCCATGCGTCGCCGGGCGACGAGTCGCCATCAGGGCGAGGATTGCCTCGAAGAGCTCGTCACCCAGGCCCGGCGACTCGCCGGGTATGTAGGCCGCAGGGGCGGACGCATGATCGTCGCGCCCTCCCCCATCCGGCGCAGGTGGGGACTTCAGCGCGGCATACCCGCGGGCCGCATCTGACCGCATCGGTACCGATCTGAGGTTGGGAAGGATCCCCGCCGACTTGAGGATATCGTTGTACTCATCGTATATCCGACGACACTGCCTGAGGACATACCTGTCGAACAAGGCATAGAGCACGACCTTGACCTTGATCTCGACATCCAACCCCTCCAGCGCCCGGCGGAAGGAGCTCACGAGATGGTGCGGGGCGGCGGGAATCTCGTAGTCTTTCAGCTTTCGCCCGCCCGCCAAAACCGACAGACGCTCGCTCAGGGCAAACAGCTGGGGAAAGAAATTGGCATTGGCCTGAGAAATGAGATTCTCCGCGGCGACGCGCTCCTCCATGTCGTCGGGGTTGACCAGCGAGAGCTCCACACCCCCTGGACCGACCGAGTCCGTCCCGAGCCCACGCCCTCCCGGCGTACCAGTGCCGAAATGCTGAAACCCCGCGTTCAACTCCTGGTGGAAGATCTGCTGGATGTCGCCGCGGCGGCGTCTCAGCTGTCCCATGGCTTCGAAAAAGTGCCCCTGGACGACATTGCTCTCGGCACGCTCGGCGAACTCCAGCAGCGCAACGCCGGCCTGCTCGAACAACTCGGGGAAGCTTGCGTCCACGAGATCCGACACCAAGCCTCGGCACCGATCAAGCAGGGCCCCGGCGCGTGCGCGGGAGGTGGCCCTCTGGCTCCAGGTGTCGCTCATGGTCAGCGTCTTGGCAGCCCGCGTCGCGTCCCTCAGTCTTCGCCGATCACGCGCTCGTCCCGCGGCGTCGAGAGGAGTCTCTCCGCCTCGGCCTGGTGATTGGCGAAGACCATGCGGTACTGGTCGCCTGTACCCGGCACCAGTGCCTCCCTCAGGGTCCGCACCAGCATCCGGGCATCTTGGTACCGTTCCTTGGTATCGACATGGATGAGCTGCGATGGGGCCGCGACTCGGTAGACGAAGTAGGGCATGTTGCAGTGCACCGCGGTGGTTGCGCTTCGGATGGCGCTGTGGCTCGCGTCCTGGCCTGTTGGCAACAGGACGATGGGTTGCCGGTCAGGGCCCCTGCGGCCCAGTCGAAGTCAATCGGCCGACGACCATCCCGAGTTTATCTGAAAACCGGCCAGCACAGAAACGCTACGCCGGCCTTGTCCGATGACAGATGAGCCCGCAGGCGCGGCCAGTGCCCCAGCCTGATCCGACCCACAGACCAGTTAAACGGTCCCATCCGGGGGCATGGCCACCTAAAATGTTGCGGCTGCCAAGGCGCCAATGACAAGCGACAAGCATCCACCCGGACCGCCGACCGGCCGGCTCACCCCGAGGCCGGCGTTTGCGCGCCCCTGAGACCCGGGCGGAGCGCGGTAGCCCGGAAAATCTGTTAGGCCCATAAACACAACCTTGGACCTACAAATACAGACCCATGGTAAGGTTAGGGGCTTGGACCTGCGCCCCAGTCGCGGGTCCTGCCCAACGTGTCGAAACGACGCGACCGGCCAGGTACCAGCGTTCAGCAAACAAGGCTCATCCAGGCCGCGGGCGTAGGGCTCGAGGCGCCGGATCGGGCCGAACGGAGAGGCAAGCAATGATCAAACCAGTCGGTTCTGACGACCTCAAGCCCCTGTTTGTCTATGACCCGGACAAACACCACCAGCTGATGCACGAGGCCGAGGGCCTGCCCTCGGTGGTCATCAGCTCCCAGAGCGCCGGCAATGCCGTCATGATGGGCGGCGGCTACTTCAGCCCCCTGCCCGGCTTCATGAATGTC
>Ga0114939_10003394_pt1 | contig 11169 bp, 10 predicted proteins | sample AshMeaCrysSpring_FD_87196 | JGI IMG/M metagenome (GOLD analysis project Ga0114939, IMG submission 87196) | Groundwater microbial communities from Big Spring, Nevada to study Microbial Dark Matter (Phase II) - Ash Meadows Crystal Spring | ecosystem: Environmental > Aquatic > Deep subsurface >... | reverse complement strand
GTGCCACCATGGTGGGGCGGCAAGTGGGCTGCGACCGTCTATGAAGACGTTCACCGGTTTCTGCTACAATTGGGCTTGTGACGATTCATGTATTGCCCGACCAACTGGCTTCACAAATCGCCGCCGGCGAAGTCGTCGAGCGCCCGTTCTCGGTCGTCAAGGAATTGGTCGAAAACAGCATCGATGCCGGGGCGACAGCGATCACCATCGACATTCGCGGCGGCGGTCGCCAACTCATCCAGGTAGCCGACAACGGCAGCGGCATTGATGCGAATGAGATCGAAACCGCTTTCCTGCGACATGCGACCTCCAAGCTCAGCTCGGCCGATGATCTGCGGGCGATTCGCACCCTGGGCTTTCGCGGCGAAGCCCTGGCGGCCATCTCCGCCGTAAGCCGGCTTACGGCCGCCAGTCGCACCCGGACCGCGACGGTTGGGGCACGACTTGTTTTTGAGGGGGGGCACCTCCAAACACGCGAGTCGGTCGGTGCGCCCAGCGGGACCGTAATCGCCGTGGAAAACTTGTTTCACAATCTTCCGGCAAGACTCAAGTTTCTGAAGAGCGTCACAACCGAAAAGCGGTTGATCGATGAATTCGTTACCCGTTATGCCCTGGCCTACCCGGCAATCCGCTTTCGTCTCACTCATGACAATCGGGTGACCTTTCAAACGACAGGGAGTGGTGAATTAACCGATGTGTTGCTGGCTGTCTATGGCCCGGAAACGATTCGCCAATTCATTCGCGTGGAGAAGAGCCGCGAGGCTCCCACCACTCGGAGCGATGCGCCACGCGTCTCGGGTTATGTCAGCGATCCGGCTCTGACGTGGTCCAATCGCAGCCATATCAATCTCTTTGTCAACGGCCGTTGGATTCGTGACAGTCGTCTTACTTTTGCCATGATTCAGGCTTACCATACCTTGCTGCCGGTTGGCCGATATCCGATGGGTTTGTTGTTTATCGACATGGATCCGGAAGATGTGGATGTCAATGTCCATCCGACGAAAGTCGAGGTGCGGTTTCGAGAAGAAGGAACTGTCTTCAGCGTTGTTCAGCGAACCGTCCGCCAAGCGTTGCTGGAGACTGCTCCGGCTCGGGGTCTGGGCGCCTGGCCGGACGCGACCGGTTCGGTCCGCCCGGCCTGGGGCGGGCCGGATCAGTCATCATTTGATCGTCGCGACATGCCCGCGTCCCAACTGGATATCCCGTGGCAATTACGTGGGCCATCTCCGGAACCGCCGGCAGCGGCGGCAGTTCTCGCCGTCAATGACCCGGCTACTTCCCCGGCGGGCGGTGGTCGCCTACCGGTTATGCGGGTCGTGGGTCAGGTTGGTTCAGCCTACATCATCACCGAAGGCCCCGATGGCCTGTTTCTGATCGATCAGCACGCCGCCCACGAGCGCATCCTCTTCGAGCAATTATTGGCCCAGTGGCAGCAGCGGCAGGTGGTGACCCAGGGGCTGGTGGCTCCGGCTACCGTTTACCTCTCGCCGTCACAATCGCATCTCGTGGAAGAAAACCTTTCGTTACTTGGTGATTTGGGATTCACGGTTGAACCTTTCGGTCCGGGCGCTTATCAGGTCCGGGCAATGCCGGCCATCTTGACGCGATCCGATCCAGCCCAGGCGCTGCAAGCCGTTGTGGCCGATCTGGAGAACGAGACCACGCCTATACGAGCTGAACTCGAGGCGCTGGTCATCAAGCGCGTGTGTAAGACAGCGGCAGTTAAAGCGGGACAGACACTAGCGCACGAAGAGATGGAAGCGATGATCGCGCAGCTGGAGATGTGCGAAGTCCCCCACACCTGCCCCCACGGGCGACCAACGCTGATTCACCTCTCGGCGGCGCAATTGGCCCGGCACTTCGGCCGGACGTGAATCATCGGACCAAAAATAAAGCTCCCGGAATCAGGAGCCAAAGGTTGCCCGCAGAACGGGCGGGACTTATAATTTTTTGTTTAGCGGATGCCGAAGGTGGGAATCGAACCCACACTCCCGAGGGAACACGATTTTGAGTCGTGCGCGTCTGCCTGTTCCGCCACTTCGGCTTTTTTGTAGATTATCAGTATAGAACAACGGTATTTTTCTGTCAAACACGGTGGATGAAGAAACGCTGATCCAACGGGCGCAAAAGGGGGATGTCGCCGCCTTTAACCGGCTTGTGGTGCAATACCAGGAACTGGTCTTCAACGTCGCCTACCGGATCATGGGCGATCCGGCCGTCGCCGAAGATGTGGCCCAGGAAACCTTCATAGCTGCCTACCAATCTCTGCGCTCTTTTCGCGGCGGCAGCTTCAAGTCCTGGCTTATGCGGGTGGCGACCAATCGCTGCTATGATGAGTTGCGTCGCCGCAAACGTCGCCCGCAGACCTCACTGGATGAGATCATGGACGAGAATGAGTCCTTCGCTTTCCTGCGCAGCCCCAATGACAGTCCGGAAACTCACCGGCAACGAGTCGAGCTGGCTCTGGCCATCGAACAATGCCTGAAATCCTTACCGGACGACCAGCGGATCGTGACGGTTCTTGGTGATGTTGAGGGTTATGATTACAATGAAATAGCCACTATTACCAAGACATCGTTGGGCACGGTCAAGTCGCGCCTAAGCCGGGCCAGGGCCAAGCTGAGAGAATGCCTGCAAGCTCTCGGCGGGGAACTATTACCCGCTGCCTATCGTCTAGATAACGAGGGATTATCGGCGAGATAAATATGTTTGATTTATGGCGGGATAAAGGTTCGACGGCAGAAGAAAAGCGCCAGGAATTGCTCAGCGCCTACCTGGACAATGCCCTCGCGCCCGTCGAGCGCGAGCAATTCGAAACGAAATTGGCCGGTGATCCTCGCCTTCAAGCCGAACTCCAACAACTACGAGCACTCAAGCTGACAATGCAGCGCATGCCGCGACGGCGGGTACCGCGCAGCTTTGCCCTCGATCCCGCTGTATATGGCCGTCCTAAGTCGCAACCGTTACTCCAGTTGTATCCGGTTCTGCGCGGCGCGACGGCGCTGACGGCGTTCCTGCTTATCTTCACCCTGGCCCTGGGGGTGTTCCGGGGCGGATTTGCCCCGGCCGGGCCGGTCGCCGCGCCGGCGTCTGAAGTCGCCCTTAGCAATGAATCAATGGCAGAGTCCGCACCGGCGGCAGAAGCGGCGATTCCGTTTGAAGCCGCGGCCACTTCCGCACCGGATCTCCGCGATAGCGCGCCGGCCGAACCGGAATTAAGTGCGCCGGCCGCGGTAACCGGCCAGGAGACGGCCGAGGGCGAGCAAGGCGCGGATTCACCGGCTCTGGAAGGCGCGACCGAAGGGGTGGACACGGTGGCTGTAACCGTTGCGCCGGCGGGCGAGATGGGAACGATGGCGACGGAAGCCGTCGGCGTCGCCGAGGAGGTCTCGCCGGCGGCGACGGAGGTCCCGCCTGTAATCCCGACGGAAGAGTCTTCACCCGCCGGAATGTCGCTTCTGCGATCCGTCCAAATCGCGCTGGCGATTGCCTTCATCTTACTCTTGGCTCTTTTCTTCCTGGCTCGCCGGCAGGTCAACCGGCTGTAACTTCATGGGCCAGGAAACGGCCTCCCCCGAAAGCGCGCCGGCCTGGGTTGTTCACTGCCCCCGTTGCGCAACCTTTCTTCGTACCGAGATGGTGCATGACCGTCCGCGGCGAGTTTGTCCAGCCTGCCACTATATCCATTTTACCGACCCGAAGGTCGGCGTGGGCGTGATCGTGATCGAAGACGAACAACTCTTGCTTGTAAAACGGGCCATGAACCCCGGCCGGGGAAAATGGAGCTTGCCGGCCGGCTATCTCGATCAAGGAGAAGATCCCAGGATCGCCGCCGCCCGAGAAACTTGGGAAGAAACGGGTATCGAAGTGATGGTTGAGAGTGTTGTTGATGTGTTCTACAACGCCCCAGGCACCGGCGGCGCGTCGATCTTCATCGTCTACCGTGCTCGCCGGGTGGGCGGAACGCTGGCCGCCGGTGATGACGCGGCTGAGGCGGCTTTCTTCTCCCCGGACAAGCTGCCGGAGCTGGCCTTCGCCAGCACAGATATGGCCGTCAAGCAATTTCTTGGCCGATCCTAGCATCTATCGCCAAACCATAACAAAACCTTAACCTTTCGCGTACCGATTCTTAACTCAGCCTTGCTAAACTCCCAGTTGGCAAGGCTTTTTTCAATGGGAGTAACCACAACAGCTTATAGAAACCAGTCTGACGAACTGCGCTTTCTTCCCGCCAAGCGGGCGAATGCCTACTTGTTGGTGGGGGATGCCACCGCTGTGCCGATCCGGATCGATGACCGAAATCTGCCCGGCGGTCATTTGCGTGAAAACCAGCCCTTTCTGTTGCGGATTTTGCATCTAAACGATCTTCATGGTCAGGTTACTCGCCTGACTGCCCACGGTGAAGCGCCGGTAATCAGTCGCCTGGCGACGCACATCAAATCTGTGCGCGAATCTTTGGCCGGCGAAGAAAATGCCGCGGTTCTGATTCTGTCTGCTGGCGACGATATCGGCGGGAGCCCTCTTGACTTGTTGGTGAACAGCCCGGCTAAAGAGGCGGTAGTCCATCCGATCCATATTCTTTTGGACGAGCTGGGCCTTAGCGCGGCCGCGGTCGGCAACCATGACCTAGATTTTGGCGAAGCCACATTGGTTAACGCGGCACGAGAAATCGACTTTCCGTTTCTGTCTGCCAACTTGGCCGGTTCCTCGGTATTGGGGGATGTTATCTTCCCCGCGATGGTTTATTGTCTGAAAGGCATTCGGATCGGCATCATCGGTCTGACGACCCCGTCGCGAATGAAACACCTTAACGCGGGGACCTGGTCAGTTACCGATCCGGTACAAGCTGTTGCGAATCTGCTACCCTTGCTCCAACCTTTGTGTGACGTCATCATCCTCCTGAGCCACCTCGGCTATCAGAGAGAAAATTATGGCCCCGATAGCAGCCTTGGCGATATCGAATTGGCGCGTATGTTGCCCGCCGGCAGTGTCCAGCTGATTATTGGCGGCCACAGCCACGATGCCCTCAACGAGGATTGCATTCAACCGGTTAACGTCGTCAACAGCATCCCGATTGTTCAGGCCGGTGCTTACGGACGCTATCTTGGCGATGTCACGCTGACCATCCGAAGCCGGAACGGACGGTCGCGGGCCAGCCTGACCGACGCCCACCTGATTCATACAGCGGATCTGCCGGTCGATGAGGCTTTTGAGACATCTCAGGTCCGGCCTTTACTGGATCAGGTTCACCCCTTGCTAAACCGGGTCATCGGTCGTGTTGACCCCGACCCGTCTTTATGGACACCGCATGTCCGGCAACATTTCGATGCCGGTGAATTGGCCCTGGCGAATTTTGTGACCGACGCGATCCATGATCGCTGCCACGAAAACGGATTCCGGGTTGACGTGACGATGATCGATGCCTCGGTCATGCGCGCCGGCTTACCCGAGCGTGAAGCACTCACTCTGGAAGATTGGTTTCGGGTCATGCCCTTTGCCGACTCGATTGTCGGCTACGAATTGACTGGGCAGCAACTTCTCGATTTGTTGTGCGACAACGTCTATCGCTTTGGGCGTTGGGATGAGGCAGTCGTCGAGCGGGGATTTGCCCATTTTAGCCGGCAGGTTCGCTATCAGTCTATCCATGGCTGGACGCGAAGGGAAACTATCTTGCTCAATCCCCTGATTCGAGGCGTTCCCCTAGCGGCACGATTAAAGCATCGCTTCTTGCTGGCCACGCATAGCCATTTCCGCGCTTCGGCTGCGGCGTGGGAAAATATCCACTGGCCGGCCGGGATCTCGCGCGTTGATCGACGGCATTGGCCCGCGATCGAAACGGGGTTATCCTTGCGTGAAGAATGCCTCCATACCATCTTACAATACGGCGGTATAACCCGATCGGCCGGCGCGAAGCTCGACGGTCGCTTGCGTGTCGCCGAGCCAGAGACGGAAGATGAATATCGTCATGTTTTCCATCAACCCCCTTTTCCCCGACCGGGTGATGGGGGGCGCACCGAAACACCTGCAGAACATCGCTATTCACTTGGGTGAGCTCGGCCACGAGGTTACCATCCTTTGTACGGCAGCCGCCGAAAGCCTCCACACCTTCCGTTGGCATCAGAATGTAACGATCCGGCCAGAGTTGCCTTTCAAACAACCCTTTCCCCAACCGTATGATGTACCGGCCTACCACCTGGCCGAAGCCGTACAAACCGTCGCTGATTGTCTGGCCACCGCCGACCGCTTCTACATGCACGACGGGGAGTTCCTGTTTCCCTACGTCTACAGCCATATTCCGACTGTCGTTTCCCTGCGCGACAGTGTCTATCCTGAAACCCAACTCGGCGGCTTCTTATTCCAGGGCGATAACCTCATCACCATTTCCGAACACTCGCGACAATATTACCTCAACACGGTTGGCCGGTTTCTGCCCGGTCTGGCGGAACGAACCCACGTGATCCACAACGGTATCGATTGGAACCGCTTCTGCCCGACGCCACCGCGCGAAATCCTGGAATATGTGCCGGTTGATCCGGTCGCGGATACGATCATTCTTCATCCCCACCGGCCGGAACCGTCGAAAGGATTACCTCAAACCATCGCTGTCGTTGACCAGTTGGTACACCGCCACGACCTGCCCCGGGTCAAGGTGCTGGTGCCGCGCTGGCTGGAGACGGGCCAATCGGCCGACGTGCGCGCTTTCTACGACACCATGCGGCGAGAGATCAGCGAGCGTGGGTTGGTTGAAAACTTCATCTTCCACAACTGGGTCCCCCACGCGCTGATGCCGCAGTATTATAGCCTTGGGGCAGTTACCTTATCCTTGGGTCATTTCGTCGAATCGTTCGGCAACGCTGTTTACGAGTCATTAGGCTGCGGCACGCCGTCGATCGCCGCAAGGGTCGCCACCCATCGGGAACTGCTGCCCGATCACCTGCTGGACAAGGTTCACTTTGGCGATGCCGACGCGGCGGCAACCCTAACCGCCGGCATCATCCGCGAGCAGCGGCGAACTGCCTTTGAAACGATGGATTATCTCAAGCGCCACTACAGCATCGATCGCCAACTAGCCCAATACGCCGCGATCATTCTGAACGCCCGCAAGCGACCGCCCCTGGCATATCGCTATCAAGAACTAACGGCCGCGACGAGATGGCGGCTGGCGCCTTGGTGTTATCAGCGGGAAGAGGGCATCTACCATGATTATCTGGCCGAGCACCGGCTGATGCCGGAATTCCGGCGACTCTTGACCACGTTTCCGGAGGGATTCTCAACCGTCGACGCGATTTCGCTCGGTGTTAGCGAGGATGAGGTAACGTCCTGGCGACGACAGGGTTATCTTGTCCCATTGAGTTGAGCGACCGGCAACTGTTCGATCAGCCGCGGCCGGGCCAGTAATAAACGCTGCAGATGGCGGTCCCGGTCAAAGAACCACCGGACAAGAGACAACTCCCCATTTTTTAGTTCCAGGCCGGTGATAGAGCCGGGCGAGATACACGAGCCGCTATTGAAATAGGGCGGCGAGATTCGACCGGGAAAAGCCGGCTGGTGAGTATGGCCGCAGATAATCGCCTGCTCTGTGTCAGCTACCCACTCGATAAGCCGTTGCTCGATCCGCTTCCCTTGCCCGGTAAAGGGATAGCGTCGCCGTTGCATTTCAGCCAACCGGTTACTGTCTTGAATGGCGTCCTCATAGTTTTTAACGTCGGGATGCGCCTGGAGCCGTTTCCAAATGGAGCGGCAAAAGAGGCGGGTCAGAGCGTAATAACGGCTGCTGGTCAGATCGGCTTGGTGGCCATGCAGCACCAGGATCTGGCGGTCGCAGGTGGCGTGGCGCAGGAGCAAGCTCTGGTAGGTAAGGATGCCGTCTTTTTCTTGTTGGTGCTGGAAGTTGTTGAATGTATCGTGGTTGCCCACCAACAAATAGAGCCGTGCGTCGCGGTTAAACGCTTGGAGTTGATCGAAAACCGGCCGGTGGGCGCGCTGGATATCCTCAAAGTTGCCATTCACCCACAACTCGTCGCCGTCGCCGACCTCGATATAGGTATATCCGTCGTCGAAATAATGACCTAATGTAGCCAGAAATAAGTCTCGATTCCTCAGAAATTTGTCCCCTGTTCCGCCGTCTCCCCGGTGCAGATCGGAAAAGAAAACAATTCGCGATGTATCGTCAAACGACACAGGCACGGCCGATGCCAAACTATGCGCCAGTCGCTGGCGGGCGACGTTGCGCCAGGTTTTCTCAATGATGCCGGGCAGCCCATAGCCGGCGAATCCGGTCGAGAATCCGTCTCTAACGAGAGTCATTCCGAAAAACCTCCCGATCATCGGCTTGCCGGAGGGCAATCGTGTTTCCGGCAAATCGAATCGACTCTATTCGTTTGTTAAGATTCTCTCCCTGGATAGTTTGAGGCAGCAGGGTTTGCAGATTTCGCTACATTTCGAACTTATAATGGCGGTGGCGTTTATACCATTCGGCCCCCATCGTTTCCATGTCAGAACGGCTGTTGAAGTTGGTCTCGTTCACCTGGACGACATCGACATGCTTAAAGCCATAGGCGGCGATGGTATCGCGCAGCTCGGTGTAGAGCATGGCATTGGCCCCTAACCCGCGATATTGCGGCAGCAAGCCCAGACCGTTGACGTTGGCCCACTCGGTTTTTTGGCGATCGCGCAGGATGTGGAACCAGCCGAATGGGAAGAGCCGCCCGCGAGCTTTTTGTAATCCGGCGGAAACATCGTGATAAGAGATGATGAAACCGGCGATGTCATCGCCTTTCATCACCAGTTTGATCAAGGATGGGTCGACGATTCTCAGCAGGGTATTGATGACGGCGCGAGTCTCCTTCTCGGTCGGCGGGTAGTAGCTATGAAGCCCGCTCATCGCCTGGCGATGGACCTCTAAGGCTCGCGGGATCCACTCGCGAATCTCGTTGCGCGATGTGAAGGTTTTCACCCAGAAACCGCGTCTTTCCTTGACCTTGGCAGCGATGTCATAAAGCCGCTGAGGGATCACGATATCGCCACGGGCGTAGCCGGATAGGTAATCGGCATCTTTTACGAAACCGGAATCCTGAATATAGGCATCGTAATACGGGAAGTTCCATGGAATCGTCAGTGCCGGGCGGTGTTCAAAGCCCTCGACCAGCACGCTGCCGTCGATCCCCACCAGGCCGCGCGGGCCGACGATGCGGTCCAGCCCGCGCGCCTTGGCCCACTCTTTGGCCGTGGCCAGCAATGCGCGGGCTACCTCAATCTCCTCGATGACTTCAAAATAGCCGAAGAAAGCGGTCCGGCTGTGGTGGTAATTGTTGAAGTTGCGGTTCTCCAGCATGGCCAGCCGGCCCAGCACCTGCCCGTTTTCCTCGGCCACAAAAAACTCGGCCACCGAGTGTTCGTAATAAGGATGCCTGGAGGCGTCCAGTAGCTCCATCGCATCCCCGCGCAATGGCGGCACCCATTGAGCCGTGTCCTCGTACAAGTCAAAGATGAAATCGACGAAGCGCGCCCGCTCCTTTTTCTGGGTTGTGTCCAGTTTACGAACTTGCATGGCTTGGTTGCTCGGTCTGGACACGACGAAGTTTTTTCATGACCGCGCGCTCGCTGGGGTAAATGCGCTTCACGCCATCGCCCAGCGCCATTTCGATGTCGCGGATATTGCGAACCAGGTTATGGAAGCCCATAACCTCGACGGAGGCGGCCTGGTCGGAGCCCCACATCGCCCGATCCAAAGTGATGTGCCGTTCCACAAATGTCGCTCCCAGGGTGACGGCCGCCCAGGTCGGCGCCAGTCCGACTTCATGGCCGGAATAGCCGATGGGGATATGGGGATACATCGCTTTGAGGGTGGGAATCATCCGCAAGTTTAACTCTTCCGGCGGGCAAGGGTAAGACGAGGTGGCATGAGCCAGCATCAATTCGTTGCTGCTCACCAGATCAACCGCTTCCTGGATTTGCCACATCTCCGACATGCCGGTGGAGAGCATGAGCGGCTTGCCGGTTTGCCGTAATTTTTCCAGGAGGGCGTGGTCGGTCAGCGTGGCGGAGGCCACTTTGTAGAACGGCGTGTCGAACCGTTCCATGAAGTCGACCGCTTCTTCGTCCCAGCATGAGACGAACCAGTCCAGACCTCGTGCCCGGCAATAGCGATCGATGTTTCGATATTGCTCGTAAGTGAATTCAACCTTGTGGCGGTATTCCAGATAGGTGATTCGTCCCCAGGGGGTGTCGCGTTCCAGGTGCCATTGATCGCGGGGAACGCATAATTCCGGCGTGCGTTTCTGGAACTTTACGGCATCAGCCCCGGCGAAGATAGCCCCGTCGATCAGCTTGCGCGCGATATCGAGCGAACCGTTGTGGTTGATGCCGATCTCGGCGATGATGTAGACCGGCTCGCCATCGCCAATGGTGTGGCGCCCGACTTTAACTTTTGATCCAGTCGTCATGGTACTATTCTCCAGCGGTAGCCTCAGGTGTCTCCGGGGGCAGCGCCAACTTGGCAGCGATGATGAACTCGGCGAAATCGCGAAAAGCTCCGTAGCCTCCCCGGCTGGGACAGATATAATGGGCCACCTGTCGCGCGAACGGTGTGGCATCGGCCGGGCAGGCCGCCAGCCCCACCAGTTTCATGATCTCAACATCGTTGGTGTCATCGCCGATGTAGGCTACCTCTTCCGGCGATAAATCATGGCGTTCGAGGATAGCCTGTAAGACGGCCGGTTTATCCTTGATGCCCAGATGTAATTCCTCAATGTGCAGCTTCTCGGCGCGTTTCTGAACCGGACCGGACCGCTCACCGGTGATGATGCCGACCTCGATACCGGCGAATTTGCGCAGTCGCTCGACGCCCATCCCGTCGCGGATGGAAAACCGTTTCATCTCTTCGCCCTGGGCCGAATAATAAACGCCATTGTCCGTCAATACGCCATCACTATCGGTTAACAAGAATCGGATCGCTTGGGCGCGGTGTGTCAGGTCAGTAGACAAAGCCTGATCGAGCGCCGGCGATCCGGTCTTACTCGCCAGGGCGCTTTCTCTCACCACGCTGTCCATCCCCCATCGACCACGAGGTTAGCCCCGGTCATGTAGGCCGAGGCATCACTGGCCAGAAAAACGAGCGCGCCGCGATAATCCCCGGGCAAGGCCATCCGGCCGAGCATGGTGCGGGCG
>Ga0114939_10003393_pt1 | contig 11172 bp, 11 predicted proteins | sample AshMeaCrysSpring_FD_87196 | JGI IMG/M metagenome (GOLD analysis project Ga0114939, IMG submission 87196) | Groundwater microbial communities from Big Spring, Nevada to study Microbial Dark Matter (Phase II) - Ash Meadows Crystal Spring | ecosystem: Environmental > Aquatic > Deep subsurface >... | reverse complement strand
CGAATCCGCCGAGCGCGAACAGGATCCCGAGCAGGAGAAGCGGGTCGGAGGGCGCGTTGGCCATGAGCGCTAGGTTGGTGGTTCCGGTGGCTCCGTAGATGAGGCTGAACCCGTAGAGCAGGAACGCGGCGGAGACGCTGCCCACAAGGAAATACTTGAGCCCGGCCTCGGCCGACGCCCGCGAGTCCTTGCGCAGCGCCGCCAAGGCGTAAAGCGGGACGCTGGCGAGTTCGAGTCCGAGAAAAATCATCAACAGGTCCATCGTCCCCGCCAGCAAAAGGAGGCCGATTCCGGAGAATAATACGAGCGCGACCGACTCGGCATAATGCGCTGCGGGAAACGAATCGTGCGCGAAAACCAGACACACAAAGACCAGCCCGAGCACGGCCGCCTTCACGACCGCGGAAACCGCATCGCCCGAGAGCATTCCGCCGAGCAACTCGCCATCGAACGGGAACACGCACACCGCCGCCGCCGCAAGCAGGGATCCCACCAGCGCGACCAGCGAAATGGGTGTCCGCGCGCGGGGAACGGAAACGCCGAGCCCGAGCGCGACCAGCGCGGCGATGGTGAGGACGGTCTCGGGAAGCAGTGCCAGAATCATCGCGGGCCTCCTTCAACCAGACGGCTCATGAGCGGACTTCCGAGGCTGCGCTGGATCGGCTCGAGCAAGACCGACGGCCACAGCCCGACCACGATCGCGCACGCCACGAGGACCGACGCGCCAATTTTCTCGGGCATCGAAATCGGCGGCCACGGCGCATGGGCGGCGGCGGAAGCCCCCGCCGCGCGCGGCGCGAAGAAGCTGGCCTGCAAAGCGCGGAGCGTGAAGGCGGCCGTGACGACCGCGCCAAGTCCGGCAGGAACGACCAACCAGGGAAACGCACGCCATGTGCCGCCGAGCACGGCGAATTCGGCGATGAATCCGCTGAAGCCCGGGAGCCCCATCGAGGCCAGCGAGGCGAGGGTGAATGCGGCGGCCGCGAAGGGCATGGTGGCGGAAAGGTTCATTTGGCCGAGTTCGGCGATCTGGCGTGTGTGCGTGCGGTCATAGACCATGCGGCCGACCACCGCAAAGAGAAGTCCGCCGATGATGCCATGCGAGAACATTTGCAGGGTCGCCCCGCCGAGCCCGAGAGGGTTGAGGGTCATCAACCCGAGCAGGACAAATCCCATGTGCGCAATGCTGGAATACCCGACCACATATTTGAGGTCGCGCTGGGCAAGGGCGACCAGCGCCCCGAGCAGGATCCCGGCCGCCGCCAGCACGGCCATCGGAACCCGCCACATTTCGAGGCCGTCGGGGAAGAGGGTCATCGCCACCCGCATCGCCGAATACGAGCCCAGCTTCATCACGACACCGGCCAGCAACATCGACACCGCCGTAGGGGCCGCCACATGGCCGGTCGGGGCCCAGGTGTGCAGCGGCCAGATGCCGGCCAGCACGCCGAACCCAAGGAACAAAACCGGGAAGACCCATGCTTGGAACGACGGCGCGAAACCGCCGGCCAACGGGTCGGCCAGTTCGAGCAGGTCGAAGGTCCGCGCTCCGCCGACCGCCCACACGGCGAGCAGGCCGAGCAGGACCAGCGCGCTTCCGGCGACCGAATACATGGTGAGCTTCATGGCACCGTATTGGCGGTTGGTGGAGCCCCAGCCTGCGATGAGGAAGTATTTCGGGATGATGACAATCTCGTAGAAGACGAAGAGGAGGAAGAGGTCGAGGCTTTGAAAGACCCCGTAAACGCCGGCGATGATGACCAGGAAAAATGCGAAGAACGCGCGCGGGCCGCGCGTCACATTCCACGAGAATAAAACGCCGGTCACTGCGATGATCCCCGTGAGCAACACCATCACGAGGCTGATGCCGTCGGCCGCCGTGAAATACGAGATCCCCATTTGCGGGATCCACGGCACGCGCGTCACGTATTGGAAGGCACCGTCCGCCGGATTGTATCCGATGAACGCCCGCATGGCGAAGCCGAGCCCGGCCAGCGCGGCAACCAGGGCGACCACCCGCGCATGCGCGGCCAGCCGCGTGGGGAGGAGCAGGATCAAACCCGCGCCGGCCAGCGCGGTGAGGAATGTCGCGTTGAGAATCATGGCGAGTGGAAAAGTGCGATGAGCACCTGCGGGTAGATGCCGAGCACAAACATGAGGCCGACCAAGGGAGCCACGGTTGCGATCTCGCCGGCTGTGAGGTCGCGGAAGCCGGCGCTGTGTCCGCCCAGCGGGCCGGCGAAGACGCGCTGGATCATGTTCAGTAGGAAAACGGCCGTCGCAAAGAGACCGGCGGTCGCGGCCGCCGCAGCCCATGGCGCGATCTGGAACGTGCCGGCAAAGATAAGAAATTCCCCCACGAATCCGTTCAGCCCGGGCAGGCCGAGCGAGGAAAAGACGGCGATCCCCATGAGTCCGGCGAGCACGGGAGCCGCCGTGCGCAGTCCGCCGAAGTCGCCGATCCCGCGCGCGCCGCCGCTGCGTTTTTCGATGAAGGCGACAAACGCGAAGAGCGCCGACGCGGTGAGGCCGTGGTTGAAAATCTGGAGGATGACGCCGTTGGTGGCGCTGGTTTGCGCGGCGTCGGTTCCGTTTGCGGCGGCGGCGGCGAAGATGCCGAGCAGGCAGTAGCCGAGGTGGTTCACAGACGACCATGCCAGCATGCGTTTGAGGTCGGTCTGCACAAGCGCGGTGAACGCGGAGAAAACAATCGTCACCAGCGCGAGCGCGAGCAACGCCGGCGCGAGCGCGGCCATGTGGCCGGGAAACAGCGGCACGAGCAACCTCAGAAATCCATACACGCCCATCTTGGACATCAACCCGGTGAGCAACATCGTCACCGCGCTTGGCGATTCGGCGTAAGCGTCGGGCAGCCACGCGTGCATCGGCACCACGGGCACTTTCACCGAGAGCCCGAGGAAGATGCACGCGAAGACCAGCGTTCCCGCAAACGGCCACCCAAACCCGGCCTCGAGCGCGACCTCGACAAGTCCGCCGCCCGCCGCCAGCATTTGCAGGTCGAACGTGCCGGTGGCGGCTTGGATGGCAAGAAAGCCGGCAAGGATCCCCATTCCGCCCAGGAAGGTATAAACAAAAAACCGGAACGAGGCCGCCGCCGCGCGCGGCGTGCCGGACGAACGCGCGAGCAGGAAGGCCGGCGCGAGGCTCAATTCGTAGAAGAGGAACCAGAGGATTAAATTGACCGCCACGAAGGTTCCCACCAGCGTGGTTTGCAGCAGGAGCACCATCACGACCTGCCATTTGGCGCGGACGCCGGTGAGCACGGCAAAGGGCGACACGATGGCCGTCAGCAGCAACAACACGATACTGAGCCCGTCGGCTCCCACATGATAGTCGATCCCGAAGGCCGGGATCCACGGCAGACGCTCGACAAATTGGAGGCCGCCGGCAGCCGCGTCGTAATCGAGCGCCAAGCCGAGCGTGTAAACCAGTGCCCAGGCCTGGAAGGCCAGCCCGGACCAACGTGCGATGCGGTCGGAAGGGGCCATCGCCGCCACGAGCGCGCCAAGAAGCGGGATGAGAAGAAGCAGCGTCATGACAGCAACCACCCCACAAAAAAAAGCAGCACCACCGTGCCCGCCGCCAGAATGCGCAGATACGACTGCACGCGTCCGCTTTGCCACGAGGAAAAGAGGTCCCCGCCATCCTTGAGTCCCCCGCAGAGGCTGTCGAAACCGAGGTTGACGCCCATGCGGTCGAAGAAGTCGGCGAGTGCGGAGAACGCGCGGGCGAGTATCCCTGCGGCTCCCATGGTTACCGCGGAAATGATGCGGTCGATGGCGGCGGCGGCGCGCCCGAGGAAACCGAACGCGCGGATGATGGTGGCCGCGTAGAGTTCGTCGATAAAGAACCGGCCGGCCAGCACGCGGAAGCCGCCCGCCCAGGCGCGTTCGAGCGGGTCGGTCGGCGAGAATTTCCGGTAGAGCCAGTAACCGGCCGCGATTCCGCTCCCCGCAAGGAGGACGGAGAGTCCGGCGATGGTGAGGAACCCGTGGTCCACCAACCGCGCGAGATCGAGTTCGGGCGCGTGTCCGGCATGATACCCGTGCAGCCACGGCCATGCGGGCGTGAGCGGGATCGACATCCCGACCGCGAAGAGCGCCAGCACCACCAGCGGGAGGGTCATCACGCCCGGACTCTCGTGCGGATGGACGCCGCCCCGGTAGGAGCCCGCGAAGACGAAACACATCTGTCGCGTCATGTAGAACGCGGTGAGAAACGCGGCCGCGCCGGCGAGGAAAAATGGCACATGCGAGACCGGCCATCCGTGCGCGAGGTGGAGGATTTCATCTTTGCTCCAGAACCCCGAGAAGAAGAACGGGACGCCCGAAAGCGCCATCATGCCGACCGCGTAGGTGAGGAAGGTGACCGGTTGATATTTGCGGAGGCCGCCCATTTTTCGCACGTCCTGTTCGTCGCCCACGCCGTGGATGACCGATCCCGCGCCGAGAAAGAGGAGGGCTTTGAAAAACGCGTGCGCGATGAGGTGCGCCATCGCGGCCGGAACGCTACCCACCCCCAGCGCGAGCATCATGAACCCGAGCTGGGAAACCGTCGAATACGCGAGGATGCGCTTGATATCGGTCTGCGCGACCGCGATGAGCGCGGCCATGAGCGCCGTGCCGGCCCCGATCCACGCCACCACGACCAACGCGCCCGTTGTGACTCCCGTGGCCGCGAAGATCGGAAACACGCGGGCGACCAGATAGACCCCCGCCGCCACCATTGTCGCCGCGTGGATGAGCGCGCTCACGGGAGTCGGACCCTCCATCGCGTCGGGCAGCCACACGTGGAGCGGGAACTGACCCGACTTCCCGGCCGCCCCGCAGAAGATGAGCAGCGCGATCACATTCGACGCGGCAAGACCGAAGCCGACCGTTTGCGCGGCGAGCGCGGAGACCGCGGAGGCTTCGAGGCACCCGTTGCCGCCGTCGTAGAACAGCAGAGTTCCGGTCGAGGCGTAGAGCCAGAGCATCCCGATGAGGAACCCCATGTCGCCGACGCGTGTGGTGAGGAACGCCTTCTTGGCGGCTGCGGCCGCCTCGGGTTTGTGAAACCAGAAACCGATGAGCAGATAAGAGGCGAGCCCGACAAGTTCCCAACACGCAAAAGTGAGCAACAGGCTGTTCGACAAAACCACCCCGAGCATCGCGCCGGAGAAAAGCGACAGAAAACAGAAGAACCGCGCGAAGTTCGCGTCGTCCTTCATATACCCGAGGCTGTAAACAAAGATCAGCAGCGACACGAACGACACCATGAGCGCCATGCCGGCCGAGAGCGGGTCGATCAACATCCCCAACCGCAGCGTCCCGCCCCCCGTCGCGATCCATTCGAAATTTAAACATGCGGGGCCGTCGTGCCCGCCGCCGAGCGTGCCGGCGAACGCGGCCAGCGCGAGCAATGTGGAGGCCGCTTGGGCGAAGATGGCGGCTCCGGCGGCCGGCCCGCGGCGCCCGCGCGGCATGAGGGCGGTGGCGCCGGCCGCGAGCAGCGGCAGCAGGGGAATGAGCGGCAGCGTGATCATCCTTTCAACTCGTCGGCGTCATCGACATCGACCGTATTCATCCGGCGGTGGACAAGGATGATGATGGCCAACCCGACAGCCACCTCGGCCGCCGCCACCGCGATGGAAAACAGCGCGAACATCACCCCCGTGAGGTCGGATGGGCTCGGGGAAAATTTCCAGAACGCCACAAAATTCAGGTTCGCCGCCCCGAGCATGAGTTCGATCCCGATGAGCACCAGAATCGCATTCGCGCGCGACAACACGGCCGCAAGGCCGGTCGCGAACAAGACGGCGGAGATGGCGAGAAAAATTTGCAGGTTCATTTGTCTTCGATGGCAAGGATGGCCGCGCCGACCAGCGCCGCTGTGAGAAGGACCCCCACCGCGAGGAGGGCCGCCACATGGCTGCCCATGAGCACCTCGCCGATCCGGGCCACGGGAGCCGTCGCGGCCGGCGCGCATTTGGTTCCCGCCGCAAGCGGGCTTGTGCTGATCACTCCCAGCAACCCGCCGAGCGTCACGAGACCGATGACGACCCCGGCGGCCGGACCCGCGCCGCGCAGGGCGGTCGCCGTGCGGCGCAGACGGTCGGGCCGCGTGAGCAGGATCGCGAACACGATCAACATCGCCACCGCGCCCACATAGACCATCAATTGCACAAACCCGAGAAACTCGGCCCCCAGCGAAATGAAGAGCACCCCCAGCGCCATGAACGAGAGCGTCAGCGCCAGCGCCGCACGAACGAGGTTCCGCGCCACTACGGCCGCCGCCGCCGCAAGCAGGAGCACCGCGGCGGGAGCCAGCGCAAACCACTTCCCCGCCACCCCCCACGGATCCGCCGCCAGTTCGTTGAGAATATTCTGGATCATTCGGAAAATTGGTAAACCCGGCGCTCAAGCGAGAACCGGCGCGAGAAATTGGCCGAGAGCGCCACGTAGGCCGCCCCCACAATCGCCAGCGAGGCCAGCCACCCGGCGGGCCCGCGTCCGGCATAATGCCAGCACGCCGCCGCAAGGAAGGTCACGAATCCCATGGGAAGAAGAAATTTCCATGCGAAGCCGAGCATGTGGTCGATGCGCAGCCTCGGCAGCGTCGCGCGCACCCACACCATCGAACCCGCCACCGCGCAAACCTTCGCAAAAAACCAGACCCACGACGGCACAAACCCGAGGGCCGGCAGCGGAGCCTGCCATCCGCCCAAAAACAAAGTCACAAACAACCCGCAAATCGCAAACATGCCGATGTATTCGGCCATGAAAAATGTCGCATACTTGAACCCGGAGTATTCGGTGAGATGCCCGGCCACGAGTTCGGATTCCCCCTCGGGCAGGTCGAACGGACACCGATTCGATTCCGCCAGCGCGCAGGTGTAGAAGATGAGCGCCGCCACGAACCCCCACGGCGTGAACACATACCACCCCGGCAGGAATCCGGCAGGGCCCTGCGCCTCGACGATGGCCTGCGGGGCAAGCGAGCCCGAGACCATGGCGGCGGTGAGCGCGGCGATGACAAGCGGCATTTCGTAGCTGATCATCTGAGCGATGGCGCGCATCGCGCCGATGACCGAGTATTTGTTGTTGCTGCTCCACCCGGCCATGAAGACGGCGACCTCGGTCCCGGCTCCCACCGCGAAAAAATACAGGATCCCCGCGTCGAGTTGGACCGGCACCAGATCCCGGCCGTAGGGCAGGATCGCCAGCACAAGCAACGCCGGCACCATCATCACCACCGGCGCAAGGAAATGCACGACGCGGTCGGCCGCGGCGGGCACGATATCTTCCTTTGTGATCATCTTGATGCCGTCGGCCACCGGCTGGAAAAGCCCGAACGGACCCACCCGGTTCGGACCGTAGCGGTTCTGACACCGCGCGAGGATTTTGCGCTCCATCACCGACATGAGCGCGAAGAGGCCGAGAAAAATCCCGATGCACGTCCCGACCACCATCCCGGCCGCCACCAGATCCAGGATCCAGCCCGGCACGCCGAATCCGGCCAGCAGACCGAGCACCCAGTCTTTGAGCCAGACCGGGGCGGTTTCCAAAAACTCGCTCATGCCGCGGGCGCCTCCTTCTTTTCAGCGGCGGCCTTGGCAGTCTCCGCCGCCTTGGCGGCTTTTGCGGCGGCGGCGGCCTCCTTCTTTTTGCGGTCGGCTTCGATGCGGGCGTCGGTTTCCGCCGCCTCGGTCGGGTGGATGCCGTGATAATATTCGTTGGATTTGAGGAGGTCCCTTTTCGTGAGCACAAGCGAGCCGAAGCGATCATACGAACTCGCCTCGAAGACCTGGTCCATCCGGATCGACTCGAACGGACAAACCTCCACGCAGATCTGACAACTCATGCAAACCGAGATGTCGATATTGAACACGCGCGGACGTTTGAGCGCCTTGCCCGCCGCGTCGCGGTCCTGGACGATGTAGATGCACTGCGGCGGGCATTCTTTTTCGCAAATCTTGCACGACACGCAGCGCATCCCGGCCTCGGGGTCGTTGCCGTCGTAAATCAAAAAGGGAAAGCTCCGCGAATTCTCCGGCAGGCGCGGGCGTTGCTCGGGATACAACTCGGTGAGCAGGCGGTCCTTCTCGAAATAACTGCCCACAAAATTCCGCGCCGTCACGGCGAGGCCCTTGACAAGCCCCGCCCCCGGAAACCGCAGTCCGGAAAGCAGCCTGCCCGCAAACGACTCGCTCCACCTGCTGGTTTTCTGCTCGTTCATCGGTCCACCTCCCCGAGCACAATGTCGATCGACCCCAGGATGACCATCACATCGGCCAGCTTCGTGCCGATGCAGAGTTCCTCCAGCAGAGTGAGGTTGATGAGACTCGGCGGACGCACCCGGTAACGATACGGACGGTCCGTGCCGTCGCTGATCAAATAAAATCCGAGTTCGCCCTTGGGCCCCTCGATGCGGCCGTAGGCCTCGCCGGCGGGCGGACGCAGCCCGCGTTGCTTCGCCTTCGGGTTGACCACCGGGCCTTCGGGGATGCCCGCGAGCGCCTGTTCAAGGATGCCGACCGACTCGCGCGCTTCAAGCAGTCGCATCATCATCCGGTCGAAGCAATCCCCGGCCGTGCCGCGCGGCACACGGAACCGGAACCGGTCGTAGATCCCGTATCGATCGACCTTGCGGATGTCGTAATCGACCCCCGAGGCCCGCAGGACCGGCCCGGAGAACCCGCCATTGATCGCGCGTTCCCCCGTCAGCGCGCCGACCCCCTGCAACCGCGCGAGAATGATCTCGTTGCCGGTGAGAAGAGCTTCGAGCTCGTCGAGTTGACCGTGCGCGTCGCGCACGACCGCCCGCGCGGCCTCCAGCCAGCCGACGGGCAGGTCGCACCGGCAACCGCCGAAGCGCATGTAATTCGCCATCATCCGCGCGCCCGTGAGCGACTCGAACAAATCCAGAATTTTCTCCCGCAGCCGGAATGCCCACAGCAACGCCGTCCCCCATCCACCGAGGTCGCCCGCGAGGAACCCCAGAAGCGCGGCGTGGTTTTGCAGGCGGGTGAACTCGCCCACGATGACGCGGATATATTCCGCGCGTTCGGGCACCTCGATGCCGGCAAGCTTTTCGACCGCCAGCGCGTAGGCCCAGTTGTTTGTGATCGGGCAAATGTAGTCGAGCCGGTCGGTGTAGGGCATCGCCGCGAGATACGAATGGGTCTCCGCGATTTTCTCGTGATTGCGGTGCAGGTAGCCGAAGACCGGCTGGAGCCGCACGACCGTCTCGCCGTCGAGCGTCACATTCATGCGGAAAACCCCGTGAGTCGAAGGGTGCTGCGGCCCGAGCGACACGTCGAGCGTGCGGCTGGAGTCCAGCGGCGGCATCACACTCACGCGGCCTCCTTTCCGCCGCGCACTTTTTCAAGGATCTCGTCGTGCGGGGTCGGTTCGTATTCGTAATCGTCGGGCGCGACGTAGTCCTTGCGCATCGGGAAATCTTCGAATTCGTCCCACATGAGGATCCGGCGCAGGTCGGGATGGCCGTCGAATGTTATCCCAAAGAGATCGTAGGCCTCGCGTTCCTGGAAATCCGCGCTCTTCCAGACCGGCGTGAGCGACGGCACGCGGGCTCCCTCCGCGCGGTCGGCCGTCCGCATCCGCAACACCAATGGCCCCTTGCGGCCGCCGATCGAATAAAGATGGTAAACCGCCTCGAGATACCCCGGCACGTCCCGCTCGATGGTTTCCTTGATTTCCTTCTCGACGCCGTCGGTCACGTCCTTGCGAACGACGGTTTCCTTCACCTTGCGCGGCGGCCAGTCCACCCCGCTCACATTCGAGCAAAAATCGTAGCCCAGCCGGTCGCGCAAAAATTCCGCCGCCGCCACCGCGTCCGCGCACCCGACCACGACCGAATGCTGGCCGCTCGGAGACGGGTTTTCCGACCACTCGACGCCCGGAAATGCCGCATGGAGTTGCTCGAAATCGGCCTTCATTCGCCTTGGAGATCGACCGGTTCCGGACGAAAAACCGCCGGGTTGAATGATGGCTCGAGGTCGTGCGCGCCATAGGCGGGCACCGGGTAGTCCCCCGATTCCGCCGGGTCCGCGTGCCGCGCCCGGCCGGGTCCGAAGAGCCTCTGACCCTCGATTTTCTCCTGCAATTTCATGAGACCCTCGAGGAGGGCCTCCGGGCGGGGCGGGCATCCCGGGATCGCGACATCCACCGGGATATACCGGTCGATCCCTTTCAGAACGTTGTAGCCCTCCTTGAACGGCCCGCCCGAAATCGCGCAGGCGCCCATCGCGATCACATACTTCGGCTCGGCCATCTGGTTATACAAACGCACCACCAGCGGAGCCATCTTCTTTGTCACCGTCCCGGCGATCAGCATCAAATCCGCCTGACGCGGAGACGGGCGGAACACCTCCGCCCCGAACCGCGCCATGTCATAACGCGCCGCCGCCGTCGCGATCATCTCGATCGCACAACACGCCAGCCCGAATTGCATCGGCCAAAGCGAGTTTTTCCGCCCCCAATTGTAGAGATCCTCCAGCGGGGCCACAAAAACCCCCCGCTTTGCCATCTCCGATCTGAGTTCTTCGTCCACTGTTTTTTTACGCCGGTCGATTTATACCGCCGGACGAAATATGCACGTATAATAAATCTTTATTCTCGTCCAGAAGAATTTTTCGAATGTTCGGCAACAAGACAAAATCGGACGGAAAAATCAGAAAGAGAAGCGCCCAAAATGGTTGACCGGATGGGCAGGTGCGACTCCTCGAGAACCCAATCTTGCGAATGATCCCAAAATCGCGCATTTCTTGAAAATACGCACGTGATGGGCGGCATCATTGGCGCGCCGACCGGATTGCCATTTCTCGATCGCTGCATCGAGCTTCTGACGATGCACCTGCGATGCGGGGTTTTCAACACGCGCGCATGGATGGCGGCCGGACCCGGCGTGATCAACGCCGAATTGCGGAAGGATCAAACCACCCACCCGATCAAAAAACGGAGTTTTTCAAAAATGCTGAACGGCATGGTCTCCTACCGGAGAACCCCCGGCGTCTCAAACAGCTGGGCCAAGAACCAGCTCAATGGAATCATCGATCCGGCGCGCTACGCAAACGGCTTTCACGAGATTGCTTCGGAAAAAACAAAAGCCCTCCCCGCGCGAGCGGAGAGGGCTTTTGGGTAAGATTTG
>Ga0114939_10003392_pt1 | contig 11180 bp, 12 predicted proteins | sample AshMeaCrysSpring_FD_87196 | JGI IMG/M metagenome (GOLD analysis project Ga0114939, IMG submission 87196) | Groundwater microbial communities from Big Spring, Nevada to study Microbial Dark Matter (Phase II) - Ash Meadows Crystal Spring | ecosystem: Environmental > Aquatic > Deep subsurface >... | reverse complement strand
GACGCGCGGCGTCGCCGCCGGCCGCGCGCGTCGTGCCGCCGAGGTACGCGGTGAGCGCGTCGCGAGCGAGGAACGCCACGATCGCAAGCGCGACGAGGACGAGAAGGAGGCCCCAGCCTCCTTCGTCGCGACGGCGCCTCACCTCCACCGCCCGGGCCGGCCGGCTCAGTTGCGGCTCTGGTCGACCAGCTTGTTCCTGCGGATCCACGGCATCATCGCACGGAGCTTCTCGCCGACCACCTCGATCGAGTGCTCGGCCGTGATGCGGCGGCGCGACAGGAGCGTCGGCGCGCCGGCGCGGTTCTCGAGGATGAAGTCCTTCGCGTACTCGCCGGTCTGGATGCGCTTCAGCATCTCGCGCATCGCCTCCTTCGTGGCCGGCGTGATCACCTTCGGCCCGCTCACGTACTCGCCGTACTCCGCGTTGTTGGAGATCGAGTAGTTCATGTTGGCGATGCCGCCCTCGTAGATCAGGTCGACGATGAGCTTCAACTCGTGCAGGCACTCGAAGTACGCCATCTCCGGCGCGTAGCCCGCCTCGACCAGCGTCTCGTAGCCCGCCTTGATCAGCTCGACCGTGCCGCCACAGAGCACCGCCTGCTCGCCGAAGAGGTCGGTCTCGGTCTCCTCGCGGAAGTTGGTCTCGATGATGCCGGCGCGCGCGCCGCCGATCGCCGCGGCGTAGGAGAGCGCCACGTCGCGCGCCTTCTTCGAGGCGTCCTGGTGCACTGCGATCAGCATCGGCACGCCGCCGCCCGCCGCGTAGGTCGAGCGCACCGTGTGGCCCGGAGCTTTCGGCGCGACCATGATCACGTCGACGTCGGCGCGCGGGGCGACCTGTCCGTAGTGGATGTTGAAGCCGTGCGCGAAGGCGAGCGCCGCGCCCTTCTTGATGTTGGGCTCGACCTCGGCCTTGTAGACCGCGGCGATGTGCTCGTCCGGCATCAGCATCATCACGACGTCCGCACCCTTGACCGCGTCGGCGACCTCGGCGACCTTGAGGCCGGCCTTCTTCGCCTTGTCCCACGACGCGCCGCCCTTGCGCAGTGCCACCGTGACCTTGACGCCCGAGTCGTTCAGGTTCTGCGCGTGGGCGTGGCCCTGCGAGCCGTAGCCGACGATGGTGACCTTCTTCCCCTTGATCAGCGAAAGATCGGCGTCCTTCTCGTAGTACACCTTCATGCCTTGCTCCCTTGTCGTGTGCCGCGGCCCGAGCCCGGGCCGTCGTGGATCAGATGCGCAGTATCCGCTCGCCGCGCCCGATGCCCGAGGCCCCGGTGCGCACCGTCTCGAGGATCGTGCCGGGCTCGATCGCCTGCAGGAACGCGTCGAGCTTGCTGCAGGTGCCGGTGAGCTCGACCGTGTAGCTCTTGTCGGTGACGTCGAGGATGCGTCCGCGGAAGATGTCGGCGAGGCGCTTCATCTCCTCGCGGTCCTTGCCCGCGGCGCGCACCTTGACCAGCATCAGCTCGCGCTCGATGTGGTTGCCCTCGGTCAGGTCGACGACCTTGACCACGTCGACCAGCTTGTTGAGCTGCTTGGTGATCTGCTCGATGACGTCGTCCGAGCCGGTCGTGACGATCGTCATCCGGGACATCGTCGTGTCCTCGGTCGGCGCGACCGTAAGGGACTCGATGTTGTAGCCGCGCGCCGAGAAGAGCCCCGAGATGCGCGACAGCGCGCCCGCCTCGTTCTCGACCAGGATCGACAGGATGTGGCGCATGGATCAGTTCCTCCCGGGAATCGAGTCGCGACCCGCCCCCTCGGGGGAGCGGGCGCCCTGGGTGGGCCCGGCGGCGCTCATAGCTCCTCCGCGAGGATCATCTCGGTGAGCCCCTTCCCCCCGGGCACCATCGGGAACACGTTCTCGGTCTGGTCGGTGATGAAGTCGAGGAACACGAGGCGCTCCTTCTGCGCGAAAGCCTCCTTGAGGGCGCCCTCGACGTCGCCCGGCTTGTCGATGCGCATGCCGACGTGCCCGTAGGCCTCGGCGAGCTTGACGAAGTCCGGCAGCGCGTCGACGTAGCTTTGCGCGTAGCGGTTGCCGTAGAAGAATTCCTGCCACTGCCGCACCATGCCGAGGTAGCGGTTGTTGAGGTTGACGATCTTGATCGGCAGGTTGTACTGCTTGCAGGTGGAGAGCTCCTGGATGCACATCTGGATCGACGCCTCGCCGGTGACGCACGCCACCGTCGCGCCCGGGTTCACGAGCTGCGACCCCATCGCGGCGGGGAGGCCGAAGCCCATCGTGCCGAGCCCGCCCGAGTTGATCCAGCGCCGCGGCTTGTCGAACTTGTAGTACTGCGCCGCCCACATCTGGTGCTGGCCGACGTCGGAGGTGACGATCGCCTCGCCCCCAGTCGCCTCGTAGAGCTTCTCGATCACGTACTGCGGCTTGATCAGCGCGCTCTTGCGGTCGTAGCGGAGGCAGTCCTTGCGCTGCCACTCCTTGATCTCGGCCCACCAGGCCTTCAGCGCGGCCGGGTCGGGGCGCTGCGGCGACGACTCGACGATGCGCAGGATCTCGTCCAGAACGTCAGCGACGTAGCCGACGATCGGCACGTCGACGCGCACGCGCTTCGAGATCGACGAGGGATCGATGTCGATGTGGACGATCTTGCGGTCGGCCCGGTAGAAGTGCTGCGGGTTGCCGATCACGCGGTCGTCGAAACGCGCGCCGATGGCGATCAGCACGTCGCAGTGCTGCATCGCCATGTTGGTCTCGTAGGTGCCGTGCATGCCCGGCATGCCGGTGAACTGGGGGTCGGTGGCGGGGAAGGCGCCCAGGCCCATCAGCGTGTTGGTGCACGGGAAGCCTAGCAGCCGGACGAGCCGCGTCAACTGCGGCGCCGCGTCGTTGAGGACGACGCCGCCGCCCGCGTAGATCATCGGGCGCTTCGCCTCCAGCATCAGCTGCACCGCCTTCTTGATCTGCCCGGCGTGGCCCTTGGTCACCGGGTTGTAGGAACGCAGCGACACCGTCTTGGGATAGGCGTACTCGGCCTTCGCCTGCGTGACGTCCTTCGGGATGTCGACCAGCACCGGCCCGGGGCGGCCGGTCTGCGCGAGGTAGAAGGCCTTCTTGATCGTGACCGCGAGGTCCTTCACGTCCTTCACCAGGAAGTTGTGCTTGACGCACGGGCGCGTGATGCCGACCGTGTCGCACTCCTGGAAGGCGTCCTGCCCGATCGCGTGCGTCGGCACCTGGCCGGTCAGCACGACCATCGGGATCGAGTCGAGGTAGGCGGTGGCGATGCCGGTGACCGCGTTGGTCACGCCGGGGCCGGAGGTGACGAGGCACACGCCGACCTTGTTCGACGAGCGCGAGTAGCCGTCGGCCGCGTGCGCCGCCGCCTGCTCGTGCCGGACCAGCACGTGCTTGACCTTCTCCTGCTTGAAAATCTCGTCGTAGATGTTGAGCACCGCCCCGCCCGGATAGCCGAAGACGTACTCGACGCCCTCGTCCTGCAGGCAGCGCACCACGATTTCCGCACCCGTGATCTGTTGCATTGCGATCCCTCTTGCAGTTGAGCGCACGTCGCCCGGGCGCGCGCCGCCGATGGGCGTGCGATGGCCGGGCCCTGCAAAACCGATGACGCCGGGGGTGTGGGCGCCGAGGTGAGGCTCAAGGGTGTCAAGCCGGTTCCGCCGCGTCCCGGAAGGGAGCCTCGTCCGCGCTCGTGACGCAGGCGAAGGGGACGCCAACGGCCGTTTTTGCAGTACAGCATGCGGGACGACCCGCAGCGCGAAAGGTAGCCAAAAGCCCCCGCGGGGTCAAGCGTTTGCTACGCCGCACAACGGCGCGTCCGGGGAATGCCCCTATAATCCCCCGCACCCCGCCCGGGACATGCGCGCTGGCTACCCGACAGGAAATCTCGGCCTTTCTCGCGGGCGTCGAGCGGCGCGCGTTCAAGCACGCGATGTTCGCCGTCCGCGACGAGGACACGGCGCTCGACGTCGTCCAGGAGGCGATGCTCAAGCTGACCGAGAAGTACGCGGACCGGCCGGCGGAGGAGCTTCCGCTCGTCTTCCAGCGCATCCTGCAGAACTCGATCCACGACCACTTCCGGCGCGCCAAGGTGCGGTCGGCATGGACCGTGCTTTTCTCGGCGCTGGGAAGCCGGGACGACAAGGACGACGACTTCGACCCGCTCGAGGCGATTCCGGGGAATCCGGACGGGGGCGACCGGGCGGAACCTCCCGGGGAGCTCGCGCAGCGTGAGATCATGGCCGCGATCGAGGAGGCGCTCGCGAAGCTCCCTCCCCGTCAACGGGAGGCGTTCCTGCTGCGTTATTGGGAGGAGTTCGATGTCGCGGAAACGGCAGCCGTCATGGGCTGCTCAGAAGGCAGCGTGAAGACCCACTGCTCGCGGGCGGTGCACGCCCTCTCCGGGATGCTGTCGGCTCGCGGAATCAAGCCATGAGCAGCCGGAAAGACGAATTCGCAGCACAACTGAAGGCGCACCTCGACCGGTCGGCGGGCGAGTTGCGGCCCGGTCTCGCCTACCGGCTGCAGGCGGCCCGGGCCGAGGCGCTTTCCCGGCTGTCGGAGAGCACCGGGGCGGTTGAGGTCGGCGGGCTCGCCGGCGCCCACGGATTCGCAGGCGGGCAGGCATTCGGGTCGCCCACGCGCCCGCACCGCCCGCTCCTCGGCCAGACGCGGATCTGGATCGGCGTGCTCGCGCTCGCCGCCGCGGCCTTCGGTTACCACCAGTGGACGCTCTGGTCCGCCGCCCAGGAGAAGGCGGAAGTGGACGTCGAGCTCCTCTCTTCCGACCTGCCATTCGACGCCTTGCTGGACAGGGGATTCCAGAATTGGCTCACGACGCCTCGCGACGACGACTAGCGCTGGCCGCGGCCTGCGCCGCGATGCTCGCGCTCACGGTGACGCCGGCGACGGCTCAGATCCCCCTCACATCGCTCCGCTGGTCCGACCTCTCCCCGCAGGAGCGCCAGGTGCTGGCCCCGCTCGCGCCGGAGTGGGACAAGCTCGACGCCCAGCGCAAGCAGAAGTGGCGCGGAATCGCCCAGCGCTACCCGGGCATGTCCCCCGACGAACAGCAGCGGGTCCAGCAGCAGATGCGGCCGTGGGCGCAGCTTTCGCCTCAGGAGCGCGCCGCTGCGCGCGAGCAGTACAAGTCGCTGAAGAGCCTGCCGCCCGAAAAGCAGACCGAGGTGCGGCAGCGCTGGGAGGAGTACCAGAAGCTCCCGCCCGAGAAGAAGCGCGAGCTGGCCTCGCAGCCGGCCGGCGCGGCGTCTCCCGCCGGCCGCATCCCGGCACCGGCGACGAAGCCGCCGCCGCAGCTCGCGCCCGGCAGCGTGCCGACGCAGTCGCAACCGGGGAGCGCACCGCCGGGCCCCGTGCCAGCCGTCAACGCCCCGCCGGCGCGGTGAGCGCAACCGCCGGCCTCGGCCGCCGGCTGCTTTCGCTACTGTACGAGGCGCTGCTGCTCGTGGCGTTGCTGTTCATCGCCGGCTTCGCGCTCGCGCCGTTCGTGTCCCCGTCGGAGTCGGCGGCCGCGCACACCCTCGGCATCCCGTCGCTGCCGGCGCGCATCGCGGCGTTCGGCGCGCTGACCCTGTTGGGCGCGCTCTTCTACGGCTGGTGCTGGAGCGATGGCCGGCGCACGCTGCCGATGAAGACCTGGCATCTCGCGCTCGCCACCCGCGACGGCGGGCCGGTGCCGCGGCGCGCCGCGCTCCTGCGCTACCTCGCCTGGTGGATCGGGCCGGCGCTGGGGCTCGTCGGCTACGCGCTGCTGCGGCCCCACGGCCTCGGGGTCGTCGCCGTGCCGCTGTTGCTCGCCAACTACCTCGCCGCGCTCGTCGACCCCGAACAGCAGTTCCTTCACGACCGCGTCGCAGGGACGCGGGTCGTCACTTCGTAGCCGCCGGCCGCGCCATCGCCACGGCGACGACGATCACCACCATGCCGGCGACGGCGAGTGCATCGAGCCGCTCGCCGAACATCGCGAACGCCATCAGCGCGGTCACCGGCGGCACGAGGAAGAAGAGGCGTGCGACGCCGGCGGCCGCGCCGTGGCGCAGCAGCCAGTAGAGCAGGCTGATTGCGCCCACCGAGAGCACGACCACCGACCAGCCGATCGCGAAGGCGAACTGCGGCGTCCATTGCACGGCGGACGCGTCTTCGAAGAGCAGCACCAGCGGCAGGTAGACGATCGCGCAGGCCGCGAACTGGATCGCCGCGCCCGTCCGCAGGTCGACGTGCGAGGCGTGGCGCTTCTGCCAGAGCGTGCCGACGCTGATGCCGGCGAGCGCGACCGCGATCGCCGCGAGCGCGACCGGGTCGGCGTCGAGCGAGACCTTGTGACGCACGACCAGCCACACGCCGGCGAGGCCGAGCGCGAGTCCCGCCCACTGCCTGGCCACCACCGGCTCGCGCAGCCACGCGCGCGCGAGGAAGACGGTGACGATCGGCTGCAGGCCGACGAGCATCGCCGCGGTGCCGGCGGGCAGGCCCTTCGACAGCGCGACGAAGACGCCGCCGAGGTAGAGCCCGTGCACGAGCCACGCGGCGATCGCGACGTTCAGGTACTCGGTGCGCCGCGACGGCCAGCGCGCGCCGGTGACCAGGCACACGAGGGCCATCAGGACCGCGACCGCGACGAACCGGTAGAGCAGGAAGGTGAGCGGCGGCGCGTACGGCAGCCCGTACTTCGCCGCGATGAACCCGGTGCTCCACAGCACGACGAACAGCGACGGGGCGAGCGCGGCGAAGCGCGAGGCGCCCTCCGCGGCGGCGTTGCCCGGTGCCTCGGCGCTCACCGGCGGCTCGCGATCGATCGCGCCGGGCGCCACGGCGGGCGGCAGGGCGGCGCGACGCGCCGGCGTGGAGTCGCGCTCAGAAGTTGGGCTTCGGCGACGACGCGCGGTAGCGCTCGATCGACTCGATGATCTCGCGCTTGGCTTCCTCGGCGCCGACCCAGCTGCCCACGCGCACCCACTTCCCCGGCTCGAGGTCCTTGTAGTGCTCGAAGAAGTGCGCGATCTGTTGCGTCTGGATCTCGGGAAGGTCGCGCGGCGACTGCACGGTGCGGTAGAGCGACGACAGCTTGTCGATGGGCACCGCGAGGATCTTCGCGTCGCCGCCGGCCTCGTCGTCGAGCTTCAGCATGCCGATCGGGCGGCAGCGCACGACCACGCCGGTGATGAGCGGCACCGGCGAGAGCACGAGCACGTCGCAGGGATCGCCGTCGTCGGAGAGCGTGTGCGGGATGTAGCCGTAGTTGCACGGGTAGTGCATCGCCGTCGACATGAATCGGTCGACGAACACCGCGCCCGTGTCCTTGTCGACCTCGTACTTGATCGGGTCCGCGCGCATCGGGATCTCGATCACGACGTTGCAGTCGTTCGGGACGTCTTTGCCGGCGGGAACGCGGTCGAGGCTCATCGGGTCGGCGAGGCTGGAGTGGGAAGGGACGCGCGCAGCGTCGCGACGATTATACCGGCCGTGCCCGCGCGCCCTCTCAGCGCGCCACCGCGCGGAACGCGGCGCCGTAGTCGACGTAGATGGCCACGCCCATGGCGAACGCCTCGCGCTCCGCGTCCTTGAGCGGGCGGAACTCGCGCGCGGGGCGGCCGGCCCAGATCCAGCCGGCCTTCACCACGGTCCCCGGTTCCACGTGCGCTCCCGCGGCGATGCACGCGCCATCCTCGACGACGACGCCGTCGCCGACCTTCGACGCCATGCCGATGAGCGCCCCGTCGCCGACGCGCCCCGAGCCCATGCGGACGTTGTGGCCGATCGTCACGCCGCGGCCGAGCACGAGGTCGCCGCGCGAGGCGTCGGTGGCGAGGATCGAATTGTCCTGCACGTTGCTGCGCTCGCCGACGACGATGCGGGCGCCGCCCGCGGCGACCGCGCAGCCGAAGTAGATCCCCGCTTCGTCGCCGACTTCCACGTCGCCGGCGACGACCGCGGTCGGCGCGACGAATGCGCGCGCGACGCACGGCGCCCGGCCCTGCAGCGCGTGCAGCACACCCTCGAACGGGCCCTCGGGAACGAACGGCGCCATGTCGAGCGGCGGCAGGTCGTCGAACGTCGCGAACGCGTGCGGGCGGCCCTGCCGGATCGCGGCCGCCACCGCCTCGACCTCCTCGCGCGTGACTTCGCGCACCGGGGTCGCGGGGGTGCCCTCGTAGAGCCAGCCCCCGGGAAGGTGCTTTCGCGGCGGCACGAGCGCGCCCGGCCCGATCAGCGCGTGGTCGCCGACCATCGCGCCGTCCATCACGGTCGCGCCATCGGCGACCACAACGCCGGGTCCCAGCGTGCAGGCGTGCACCAACCCGAAACGCCCGACCGTGACGTCGTCGCCAACGATCGCGGGGAGCGTCTCGTGCGCGATGTGCACCGTCGCCCGCTCGCCGAAGAAGGCGTTGCGCCCGATCCGCACCTCGGCCCCGTCCGCGCGCAGCGTGGCGAACGGGCGCGCGACAAGGCCCGCGCCGGCGATCGTGCGTCCCGCCACCGCGGACATCGGCGCAAGGTCGAAAGGCGTGGCGAGGTCGGGTGCGAAGTCGAGATAGGGGAGGCGCATCGGTATCGGCGTCATGGGGGAGCCGCGCGGGCAGGGTCGCAGTCTATCGAACCGGCCGGGCGCCCGTGCGATCATCCCGCGAGGCGCCACCGCGGCCCCGCCCGGGCGCGCGGCCGGCGGCGCCGGGCCGGACGCGCGCGCGGCGCCTGCGCCAAACGCGGCCGCGGATGAATCCGGACGGCGCCTTTGCCGCATCGAAGTGTTGGTCCTGCTCACTGCGTCCCGATGCGCCGCCTCGCCCTGCCCCTCGCCCTGCTGGCCGCCGTAGTTTTCGCCCTCGCGGCGGCTTGGTACACGCTCGCCGGCCGCGAGGACGCCCGCGGCGAGCCGGTCACCGCGGAGGCGCCCCCGGTCGGACCGTTCACGCACCTCGCGGTCAACGGCTATGCCGAGCTTCGACTGGTGCAGGGCGAGCGCGAAGCGGTGACGATCGAAGCCTCGCCGCGCACCCGCGCCCGCATCCGGATCCGCTCCGCGGACGGGCGCCTGTCGATCGGTGCCGCGGAGCGCCACGCCTGGTGGAGCGTCCTTGCCGGCGGCGGCGCACGCCCGCCGAGGATCACCGTCCACTTCCGCCACCTCGAGTCGCTCGACGTCGCCGGCGCGGTCAAGGTCGGCGCCGCATCGATCGACGCGGACGTCCTCGCCATCGACGCCTCGGGGGCGACGGCGGTGACGGTCGACGCCCTTCGCGCCAACGCGCTGCGCTTCAGCGGTTCCGGCGCGGTGAAGGGCGAATTCGCCGGCGCGCTCGCCGACCAGACCGTCTCGATCGCCGGCGCGGGCGACTACCGCGCGGGGGGCCTCGCGTCCGAGACCGCGCGGATCTCGGTCAGCGGCGCCGGCCGCGCCGTGGTCAACGTGGCGAAGCGCCTCGATGCCGAGATCGCCGGCGCGGGATCGATCGAGTACATCGGGAACCCGGCGGTGCGCGAGCGCATCAGCGGTGCCGGCCGGATCACGCGCCGGTCGGCGGACGCGGGCGGCGCCCCCGCCGCGCCGGGGCGTCAGTGGACCGTGAACGCCACCGACGGCGGAATCGTCCCGGGCTTGAACAGCAGCGGCCCGCCGGTCAGCGCGTCCCGGTCGGCATGCACGCCCGCGACCGCGCGGATGTCGCCGACGCGGCAGTCGTGCAGGAGGTCGACCAGCATCGTCGCGACGTCGACCACCCGCTCCCACGGGTAGACCGGGCAGCGGAAGCCCTGCGCGTCGCGCGGTTCGAGCACCGACGACAGCGACAGGCGCAACTCGCCGCCTCCCGGGGCGTCGTCGGCGCGGTGCGCGCTGATCACCGCGACCGGCTCGCCGACGCTCGCGCGAAGCTGCCTCAGCGCGTTGCTCGCGAAGATCTGCGCAGAGACGTCGCGCTGCACGCTGCGCCCGCTCGTCAGCGCGGCGGGCAGCGGCTGCGGCGGGCGCGGCAGCGCGAGCACCGAGACGCCGGGCACCGCGAGTTGCGTGCCCAGCGCCTGCGCGAACGGCCGCATCCATGCCGCCCCGCCGCCCGGTCGGCCGAGATCGAAGCCGGGCCCGGCCAGCGCACTGCCGACGAGGAAGCGCAGATGCGCGGACTCGCCTTCGGGAACGTCGACCGGGGCCCTGGGAAGCAGGACGGGAGCGAACCCTTCCGGCTCGGCGCCGAGTCGACAGGCGGCGACGAGGCCGGGCAGCGCCTGCACGTCGATGGCCGAGGGTTCGACGAGCGCATTGGCGAGCGCGAACGCCTGGCTGCCGCCGACCACGGCATGTTCGCGAAGCAGCGCGCCAAGCGCCGGCGCGTCGTGGAGCACGCCCGGCAAACGCGTCGCCGCCCCGCCGGCGGCGCGCCCCGTGACCAGCACCACCGGCAGCGCGAACAGCGCGACGCCGAGCCCGCCCTCCGCGCCGACCGGCCGCGCGAGGCAGCGCGACAGCGCGCGTCGCAGGTGCCGATGGACGGCGGCCGACGGCGCGCTGGCGAGGAGCGCAGCAAGCGCGTCGCCGTCTCCGGTCGCGAGCCGCGCCGCGAGTTCGCCGTCGATCTCTGCGTCCCAAGCCGCCGCTTGCGTCCGCCCTTGAGCGCCGAGGCTCTCGGTCGCGAGCGCGTGCACGGGGGCGACGGGCGCGGACGCCGACCCGGGGTCGGGAAAGGTGCGCGGGTCCGTGAGTTCGATCATGACGCCGCGGCAACCGCATCGGGTTGCCACGGCCCTCGATTGTCGCATGCGCCGGTCGCGGGCCTTCCCGCACGCCCGGCGGGCGGCTCGCCCGGAGCGGGTCGACGCCGCCCCGGGGCGCTGCCGCAGCGCAGTGTCAGGGCACGAGGCAGAACGGGCCGTGCGCAAGCGCCTCCGGGATGAAAAGCGCGCGGTAGAGCCCGAACAGCGCGAACGCGGCGATCAGCGTTCCTGCGGCGAGGCGCACCGCCGGGCGGGCGAGGACCCGCTGCGCGCGCCCGAACAGCATGCCCGCGGCGAGCAGGTTCGGCAGCGTCCCCAGACCGAACAGCAGCATCACGAGCGCGCCGTCGGCCATGCTGCCGGAGAGCATCGCCACCGGCACGACGCCGTAGACCAGTCCGCAGGGGGTGAAGCCCCAGAGCACGCCGAGCGCGAATCGCGACGCCGCCGACCCGTCGCG
>Ga0114939_10003391_pt1 | contig 11189 bp, 12 predicted proteins | sample AshMeaCrysSpring_FD_87196 | JGI IMG/M metagenome (GOLD analysis project Ga0114939, IMG submission 87196) | Groundwater microbial communities from Big Spring, Nevada to study Microbial Dark Matter (Phase II) - Ash Meadows Crystal Spring | ecosystem: Environmental > Aquatic > Deep subsurface >... | reverse complement strand
GAGGTGCACCTGGGCCTGGCCGACCCCACCATCCCCACATTCGAGACCAACGAAATCCTGCCAACTCCTTGACGCGGGACATCTGTGCGATGACACGTGAAGCGGCGGAGCGTCTCACATTCATGCCCGAAACCTGGAGCCATTTCGCAGCAGCGGTGATGCGCTCTCGACTGTCTTTGGTCCGGATCAAGGTGGACCGTGCAGCAAGATACGCCGGGGAGTCGCGGATGCACTCCGTGGCGCTCGTGAACCATGGACTGGCGGCCGTCTCGACCTTCATCGACGTCGTGTTCATCCGACTTCTGGTCGCCGTCGGAGCGGCCATGATGGTGACTCTGTCTGCTGGCGGGGCTGCGGTCCTCGTGAGGTTGTTCACGCCTCTGGCGATCCCGGGATGGGCGACCACCGTATTGGGATTCGCATCGCTCGCGCTGGTCCAGTTCCTGGGCGTCCTGGCGATGCTTACTTTCGTCGTGCTGGCGTCGAGGACGGAAGCGGTGCCCATACCCAGGCACGTTGCATCGCAGCATGTGAAGTCGGTGACGATCGTCCTGTGAAGCCCGAATTCGAGTACCAGGGCACGGAACTGGCCCTGTTCGCCACAGCGGTCAATTGGCGGTCCTACTGGACAAGTCTTGTCGATCCCTATCTCTGCGGCGAGGTGCTCGAGGTGGGCGCTGGTCTCGGGTCAGTGACCAAGCGGCTGCACGCCCGCGCTTGTGTCTGGCATGCCATGGAGCCCGACCCGCACATGGCTGCGTCCATCTCCGATTGGGTCGTCGGAGATCATGCCGACAACGTCAAGGTGCATTGCGGCACGCTTGCTGACCTCCCGGCGACGCCGGCGTTCGACGTGGTCCTCTACGCCGACGTCCTGGAGCACATCCAGGAAGATGCGCAGGAACTGGCGTCAGCGATCGCCCGCCTCCGCGCAGGGGGCCATCTCGTCGTCCTCGTGCCCGCTCACCAGGCTCTCTTCAGCCCGTTTGATGCGCGCATCGGTCACTTCCGTCGTTACAGCCTGGCTTCGATCCGGGCAATCGCCCCCGTTGGGGGTCGGGAAGTCTTCGCGGGCTACCTGGACGCGATCGGGCTTGCCGCGTCCGTAACGAATCGGTTCGTCCTCCGGTCCGGGGAACCAACGCCCAAGCAGGTCGGCCTCTGGGACCGGCTCATGGTTCCGATGTCGCGACGGGTCGACCCCCTCATCCGGCATCGACTCGGCAAGTCGGTCATGGTCGTGTGGGAGAAGCAAGCGGCAAGCGTTCGGCGCTTGGACACGCAGCCATGAGCAGCCCCAAGAGTCCCCGGAACGGGTCGTTGCTTAGGACCTCCGCGATGGTTCTCATGGGTGCTCTCGTGCTCGCTGCCTACTCCTCGTTCCGTAAGCCGCTGTGGATAGACGAGTTCCTCCACTTCGCGCTTGGAGGGCTCGACGTAGCCGACGCCTGGGCTGTGGTCGTGAACTCCACCGTCGGTGTGAACCACGGCCAGACGGGCGTCTACATGATGCTGGACGTCCTGTTGCTGCATTTGTTCGGGGCGAGTTCCCTCGCGCTGCGGCTGCCCAGTCTGGTTGCCGGCGTGGGGCTCCTTCTGGCGGGGGTGTGGTTCCTTCGATTGCGCGGCATGTCCAGCGGCTGGCAGATGCTGGGCTTGGTCGCGCTGGCGGCGCAGACGACGCTCATGTACCACGCCGGGGAGGCGCGGCCCTATATGCCACTGGCCGCTGCCACCGTCGGCTGCCTCGCCTACTACTCCGTCCCGATCGAGACACGAGCCGCCTGGCGGTTCCAACTTCTCGGCATCGTCTCGTTCATTCTCGGCGCGCTGATGCACGCGTACTTCCCCATGATGCTCGCGCTGGTCGCCCCGTTCAGCGCCTGGGTCGCCGTGAGGGACGGCCTGATCGCCCGGACACCACGCTCGGTCATTCGGTTCCTGAATCCTCCCCTCGTGCTTCTGGCGGCCGGCTTCTCCCTGGGCATAGGCCTGCTCACCTGGCTGCGTGGAAGCCCGAGATTCGACCTCGACCCCTATGTCTCGTTCGGAGGCCCGGCCCAGATGTTCGTCGGGCTGCTCGCCAGGCACTTGGAGCTGCTGATCGGCCTTCCGGCGGCTGCCGTGCTGCTTGTCGTTACTGTCCTTGCCCTGGCGCGTGACCTAGAGAGCCGTCGCGCTCTTGCCTCGCCGGCGGCTCTTGTGGCCGTTGGGCTGGCTTCGTCAGTCATCGTCACCTTGGCTTCGGTCTCGCGGTCGTACTGGGTCTTCCCGCGGCAATGGGTGGCGGGGATGTCACTCGTCGCGCTCGGGCTCGTCTGGCTGTTCGCGGAGATCGACGGCGCCGCCAGACGGTCGTCGTCGTGGCGGCTGCTCGTGCCATCGGTACTGTTTCGTGCGCTTGTGGTGGCCTCGTTCATCTTGGCATTGGCCGGTCAGGCGACCGCGTTGGTCAGGTACCAGCAGCAGTGGCAGGCGACCGAAGCCTCGAAGCCAGATCGCCTTGCTGTAGAGGTGGAGCGCGTGGAGGACAATGACGGCTGGGTTGCTCTTGCCAACGTCAACATGAGAACTGGGGGGGACGTGTGGAGAGAGCTGGCGAGGTACTACAAGGACTACCTGCCCGAGCGTGACCCATGACGGCATTCGCGGACGAGGGCCGAGTGCCTGACCTGGATCGAGGTGCCCCCTTCTACGTCGCCGGTCATCGCGGCATGGTCGGGTCAGCCGTTTGGCGGGCCCTGGAGGCTGAGGGGTTCTATGACCTTCATGGACGCGCATCCTCTGAGCTCGACTTGCGTGACCGCGACGCTACGTTCGCCTACCTTCAAGAGATCCGCCCTCGATACTGCGTCATCGCCGCGGCGCGCGTTGGCGGGATCATGGCAAATGCGACGCGGCCGGTCGAGTTCCTCTCCGACAACCTGCGTATCCAAGTCAACGTGATGGACGCGGCTCGGGCCGTCGGCGTCCAACGGCTGCTGTTCTTGGGCTCGTCCTGCATCTACCCGAGAGACGCACCGCAGCCGATCAAGGAGGAGTCCTTGCTCACGGGACCGCTCGAGCCCACCAACGATGCCTACGCGATCGCGAAGATCGCCGGCATCCACCAGGTGCAGGCGGTGCGGCGTGAAGACGGCCTGGCGTGGATATCGGCGATGCCCACCAACCTCTACGGGCCGGGGGACAACTACGACCTCGAAACCGCGCACGTGCTTGCGGCGCTGATCCGTCGGTTCTCTATGGCAGTGGCAGCAGGAGACGATGTCGTTACGCTATGGGGTACCGGTACGCCGATGCGGGAGTTTCTGCACGTGGACGATTTCGCTCGTGCGTGTTTGGTCATGCTCGAGCGTTACGACGGCGTGCTTCCACTCAACGTCGGGAGCGGGGACGAGATCAGCATCGCGGCTCTGGCGGCCCTCGTCGCTAAGGAAGTCGGGTATCTCGGCGATATCGCTTGGGACGATGCCAAGCCCGACGGTACCCCTCGTAAGTTGCTCGACAGCACGGCGATCCGGTCACTCGGGTGGGCGCCGAGGGTCTCCCTCTCGTGGGGAATCCGTAGTCTGTACGCGGGTATTCGCGTCTGGGACGGCAACCCTTCGGTTTGAACAATCCGCCGTTCTCGTGACATTCTCTGCAGTCGGAACCGAGTCTGAACCGCTCCTGCGCGCAACGTCCACCCCGGTCCTCACCCCCAGCCAGGCGAACAGCGCGATTGCCGCCGCGAGCAGCAGCGGGTTCTGGCGCAGGAGCCAGAGTAGGTCGTTGTCCCGCCAAACCTCTGTCATGGCTATGAAGCCCCGCGAGGCGAACGCCCCAACCGCCATGGCAGCCAACTGAATGGCTGCCAGACCTGCGACGAGCCCTCGGAGTCGTCGATCCACAACTCTCGTCCAAGCGATAGTGAACAGAGGCAGGCAGCAGGTCAGGAGCTCGAGGGCGTGTCTGTAGCCGTAGAAGGTGTCAACCCCGTGGAACCAGTTGATCCTCAGCTGAACCAGCGAATACGCGACGCCTCCCAATGCGAAGGCGATGACCCAAGATGGTGCTGATCGAGCGGCACGGATCGCGGAGGGAAGCAGAATCAGCAGAACAGGCGTCCAGACGAACAGTCCGCGGCCGGGTGAGAAGAGGAAACCGGCCACGTTGACAGCGCTGTCGACAAGCGTCCAAGCATCTGCCTGTGTGAGATTGGCCGTCGGATAGGACCCGTAGCCCGAGACGGCCCACTGGCCAAGCATCCATCTATTGACGCTGATCACAATGAGGAGGCCAACGGTCGAGGGCACGCCGATTGCCAGGATCGGACGTATCGATCGTGACCGAAGGCCCAGTGTCAGGCCAACTAGGAAGGCCACGGCGACAAGGTGAGGGCGCGCCAAGGCCCCAAGGCCAATCGCGACGCCGACTAGCCACCATCTGCCTCGAGAAGCGAAGAACACTCCACTCGAGATGGCTAGCTGTGTTGCCGTGTGTCCCCACAAGCCGTCAGCGGAGACTGTCCATGTAGGTGTTCCGAATGCAAAGACAGCCGTCGCCGCGGCTGCCGCCCCAGCAGGGACGAGTCGGCGCAGAGCCAGGTGCATGAGAGAAACCGCGAGTGCGGTAGCGAGCGCCGCCGCGACTGCCGAGGGCCATTCGTCGTACGGAGCGCCGCTGAGAACGTAGATCGGTACCGCCAGCAGGCTGATCCCGATCGGACGGTTGCTGACGACGTGGTCGCCTGCCTGGATGAAGAACGGATTGTCAGGCAGAGGAAGGTACTCAAGCCAAGGTAGACCAGTCTGGGCGAGCGACACGGCTGGCACGATCGCCGCCTGAACGTCGGAGTTCCAGGCCTGCGCGAGTGATGCCGTGGGAACGTAAACGAGAGCAACGAGCACGAACGTCGCGAAGCCGACCCGCGCTTCGGTGCGCGTCGCCCAGGCGAGCCGTCCTCGCCACGCGTTCGTTATGGCCGGCAAATGGGCTCGCCTAGCTGGGAATCAGAGTGGCGACGCTGTTGAACGTTGCATCCAGTCGACCCCGCACGACCGCGACAGCGCCGATGATCGCCAGCACGATCAGCGCAGCGAAAAGTGCGTACTCGATCGCCGTCACTCCGCGCTCAGCTTCGACGCTAGGCAGTCCAACGTGAGACATAACGACCCTCCAGCAGTGCTTCATGGGCCAGACTCTCAGAGGGTCTGGGCCGGCGGATCACCTGTTCGGCGGACGCTTTCAAGGTGGGGCCTCGAGGAGTACATAGTCGCCATCCCTCAGCACCTCCTGCCAGCCGCGAACGTCGCGAAGGACGTAGCGAAGGGCTGAGTCGCCCTCGAGCACTGCGTAATCTGGGTTCAGGCGGTCGAGCAGGCTCGGCCACCGCTGCCCGCGCACGGCGATCAGTTCCAGGTACTCGCGGATGTAGTCCGCGCCATATCGTTCAGCGCGGCCGTCTATGCCGAGCTCTACCTCGCGCGGTCCGAATGCCAGGAGCACTCCTGCAGTGTTGTAGTCATTGAGCACTCGCACGCGCCCCTCAGCCGAAGCCAGGTACTCAGCGATCTTCATCGGTCTGGCGTCCGCAAGCGGGTCGAGTGCATTGATCCGGAGGAGGATGGCGAGGCACATCACAGCGGTCACGAGGGCGCTCAACAGGCCGGTGAAAGGTGACGTATAGGTACTACCTCGGCTCGGCTGCTCGTTCGCTTCCTCCCGCATGGACGAGGCGACGAGTGGAAGGAGCATGATCACTGAGACGATGACGTTGCGAAGCGCGGGCAGGCTGAACACGACCCAGAAGGTCACCCAGATCTTGACAACTGAGCTGTGTAGGACGGCCGCCCTCCTGCTCCGGATGAGGATCACCATTAGTGTGAGACCCAGCGGAATGAACGCAATGCTCCACGGGGACGAACGCTGCCACTCTTGGAGGTGCTCCGTCGTCCCAGCCAGAGTGAAAGGCAGCAGCAGACCCCCGAGACCGAGTGGGGAGGTCACCCCGGCGATGGTCCACGCTGCCACGATGACGAAGAGTCGGCGTATGAATGCCTTGTCCTCGCGGCCTTGAGAGGTCCAATACAGAAGCCCGGCCAGCGTCAGCGATGCCGGCGCGATGACCCATAGGCCATGGATGTTCGCCCAGAGGACTAACGCAAGGGTTGTCCACAGATGGGGGACCCTACCGGTCAACAGGCACCGCTCGGCAGCGTGCGCGACGAGCAGCACCCCGAGTATCGAGACCAGAGCGGGGCGCGGCTGCGCTGACAGCACGACCAGCAAGGTGAGGATGGCGTACGGGACGAGGACAGCCGGCGGAGACACACGTTGGCGAAGGAGGGCGTAGCCCACTCCCATGATCGCGGTGACTAGTACTACAGACACCGCCACAAGTCCGTACCAGCCGACCCGATCCACGATCGCGGCCATCGCGATCTCAGCCAGCCACTGGGACGTGGTCCACGGGGACTCGGGGTCGTACCACGCCCACGCGTCACCCACGCCGGTCGCCTGACCCGTTTCGATGATCTCCCGTCCGACGACGACATGCCAGTAGGCGTCGATGTCGGCAATGGGTGCGACGGCACCGAGAACGGCAAGGAGGGCCAGGCTCGTTGCTGCGAGTCTGAAGGTGAGTCGAGACGACGAAGGGAACCCGACGCGATGCGTCGGGTTCCCTTCGTGCTCGGTTTGAACGTCAGTTCGAGGGCAGCGAGTTGCCCACGCTCGAGAACGTGACGTTGAGGCGCGTCCCGATAAGGATGAGCGCAGCGATGATCACGACGGCGATCAGGGCAGCGATGAGGCCGTACTCGATGGCGGTCACGCCGTCCTCACGGCTCATCCGGGCGGCGGTGTACTTGGCGGCGATGCGGTCCAGCATGTTTCCCCCTTGGCGGGTGGTTGGTCGGATACGTGTTCAGTATGGCCCCACCTCGCCTCTCGAACCGTCATCCGTTCGGGGGACCGGGCTCATGCGGATGAGCCACCAGGCCGAGGCTGACCGCTGTCATCAGGGCCTGAGCGCGGTTGTTGGCGCCGAGCTTTGCGTAGGTCTTTGCTACGTGCGTCTTGGTCGTGGAATCGCTTATGTAGAGGCGCTGGGAGATCTGGGAGACGGTGAGTCCCTGGGACAGCAGCGCCAGCACTTCGGCTTCCCGAGGCGTCAGGAGGTCAGTCGAACGGCCGCCGCCTCGGCGGCGAATGGTGAATCGGCCGCTCGCCGCTGCTCGAATGGCCTCTGCGACATCCCGCGCCGGGGCGTCCTTGCCCACGAAGCCAGCCGCACCCGCTGACGCGGCCTGGTCCTCCATATCTCCGTACATGGTGAGAATCACCACTGCGGGCGCCGCTGCCTGAGCATGGAGCTCGCGGCACAAGTCGAGCCCATTGCCGTCGGAAAGGCGGATGTCGAGCACTACCACGTTCGGTGCCGTCCTCCGAACAACCGCACGAAGCTCCGCAGCCGACGCTGCTTCGCCGACCACCTCGACATCGCTCAGCCGGTCCAGCGATCGACGGAGACCCTCGCGAATCAACGCGTGGTCATCTCCCAGCACGACGGTGATCGTCATCGTCCCCATCCCCCCGGTGCCGCCAGGCAGTGGACGCGCACGATCGTGCCAGAAGGCGATCGGGGGCCAACACTCAACTCGGCCCCCGCGCGGCCTGCGCGTTCGGTCATGAAGCTCAGCCCAAGCCCGTCAGGCCGCACCTCGGCCGCCGGATTGTGGTCACGCGGAATGCCAACGCCGTCGTCCTCAACAGTGATCACTGTGCCACCGGGGCCGACCACGCACGAGACCCACATGTTCTGCGCCTGGGAGTGCCGACGAACATTGGTGATCGCTTCCTGGGCCAGTCGATACAAGTCGTTCTCGACTTCGGCCGGCAGGTCAACCAAGGCCTCCTGCTGTCGAATGTGGACGGCGATACCGGCAATGGCTGCCTCCTTACGTGCGAGTTCCGCGATGCCAGAGGCGAGGCCACTCCCACGCACACCGTTCTCCCGGAGGTCGTGGATCGACATGCGCAACTCGGCTACCACTCGGGTGATCTCCTCGCGCAGGTCGCGAAGGCCCGGCTTGTTGGCCGGCGTCGCCTGCTCCATGAGGCCATCGACGAGGTAGCCGAGCGAGGCTACGTCTTGTGCGACCCCGTCGTGCATCTCTCGAGCGAGGCGAGAGCGTTCGGCCCTGGTCGCCAGGTCCTGCAACTCCTCGAAGAGCGCGGCAGCGGCCAGCCGCGTGCTCCACGTGTCGGTCAGTACGGCGAGACGACTCTCGAGCTCGGCTGGCAGCGGTTTCTCAGTCAGCAACTTCAGCGACACCGGGATCGAGGTGTCGCCGTGCCCGCGCAGTATCGTCACGTACCCGCTGTCGTCGCGCCCGCCCCCTGCCCCTGCCCAACCGATTTCGGGACTGATGCCGCGACTGGCCGGGATCAGGACCCCAGCCTCGTTCGCTATGACGACTGCCGAACCCGCTGCCGGTGCGATCGCTTCCGACGCGTCAAGCAGCGCGACGGCGAGCGGTCGAGGGTCGAGCCCGCCGGACAAGGGCCTGACTAGGCCTCGGAGCTCGGACAGCAGCTGGCCGATCTCCTGGTAGGAGGCGTCGTCTCGTCGGGGCTGACCCTCCCGAAGCCTGAAGACCCAGCCTGCCAACAGTCCGACGCCCACGGCGACGAGGAGCCAGCTGAGGGCGACGAGGTCCGCGCGTTCGGGTCGGCTCAACAAGGCAAGGCCGACGAACGGCGCGCAGGCGGCTACGGCAAGCAACGCTCGCCTCGAGCCGCCCAAGAGGCCAGCCTGGAAGGACGGTACGGCGGCGTAAGGAGCCAAGGGAAGGGAGTCAGGGCTCCCCACCAGGATTGCGACACCGGCCACGAACGCTTCGCCGATGGGGATTGCCCCACTCGCCGGTCGGACGAACGACAGAGCTGTGGCGCCGATGGCAGCCGCCGCTAGCACAGCAAGCGCCACGGCGGACTGCTGCGTCAGCCCCCCGGAAAGAAGTCCAGCGAAGCCCAGCAACAGCACGATCGCTCGGACACCGGCGGCGACGGCAGCGAAGCGCAGATCGTCTCTCGTCGTGGCCGGCACGGTCACCTCCTTTGTCGTCGTGCGGCAGGCTTCATGGTCCACAATGGTCGGATGATGGGAAGACTGCAGTCGCTGGGGGACGTCCTGCGCGGTGCGGACGAGGCTCTCAAAGCAGGGCGATCGGCCGGTGCACAGGTGGTGGCGACGGGGTTCTCCCTCCTCGACATCTATCTTGCCGGAGGACTGCGCTCGGGCGAGCTGACCCTGCTCGGAGGCCCCCAGGGGCTCGGAAAGACCACCTTCGCCCTTCAGATCCTGCGTGCCGCGGCCAAGCAGGGAGGAGGGGGCGTCTACGTCTCATACGAGCACGACACACACACCGTGCTCGAGCGGATGGTCGCGGCGGAGGCCGGCGAGGCTCGAGGGCTCGAGGCCGCACCCTTGCGTGCTATTCGCGAGGCGATCGAGGCTCGTGATGGTCGGCCCGGCACCCTCGAGCAGCGGCTAGACGACCACGAGGGAGCCGGCGATGCGTTGCGCTTGGTGCAGGCCTACGCGCCACGGGTGCTCATCCAACGCGCGAACGGGTCCACGACAGACCTCGCCGAGATTCGCCGAATCGTCGATGCAGCTAAGACCGCGCTGGCGGGCACCACACCGCTCGTCGTCGTGGACTACCTACAGAAGGTCGCCGTCCCTGGAGGGTCAGACGTCGAGGAAGAGCGCGTGACTATGGTCGTCGAAGGGCTCAAGGACCTGGCACTCGACCTGGAGGTGCCGGTGCTTGCCATTGTGGCAGCCGAGAAGGAGGGCCTCGCCGCCGGCAAACGGCTTCGCGCGCACCACCTGCGCGGGTCGTCGGCTCTGGCCTACGAACCCGACGTGGTGCTGCTGCTCAACGACAAGTACGACGTCGTGGCCCGGCACCACCTGGTGTTCGACGTCGGCAACGCGGAGCGATTCAGGTCATGGGCCGTGCTCACCATCGAGAAGAACCGCTCGGGCATGGACAAGATCGACCTGGAGTTTCGTAAGCGCTTCGATCAGGCCCGCTTCGAGGCCGATGGCCAGGCGGTGGAGGAGCAGTTGGTCGACGAGCGGGTGTTCGTCGAGTAGCAGTCAGGCGTCTGCAAACGGGGCCAGGTCTCGTGCCAGATTCCTCACTGCCATCGCTTCTTCAAGGGCCGGCTCGGCTTCGACGAGTACTGCCCGAAGCCCGGCCAGGTCGAGCACCCCGAAGGCGGGATCATCGCGGCCGGCAATCACGACCGCCCGGAGCGACTGGCTTGTGGCAACCATCAGCTGGTCCATCGACGCCAGCGGGGAGCCTCTGAGCTGGGCCCGAGTTATGTCCGTGTGCTCGATGACGGCGCCTCGGTGGCCCGCCAGGACGTCGGTGATGAGCCAGTGCTGCGGCTCGACCATCAGCCGCTCCTCCACCGCGCGAAGCCCCACCCCGCCGGCGACCCGCCATACCGGACCGTCGGGCAGAACGATCGCGATCCGCTCGGCGACCACGCGTTCTGCGGCGGCCTCTGCGACGACTGTGGCCACCTCACGCACCGAGGACAGATCATGCAGCGACGTACGCAGGGTGCGCACGGCGTCGTGGACGGGTGGGGGCGTCTGCACCGGAACCTGCGTGAACGCGACTTGTGGTGCCAGAGGCGATTCGGTCGGCGTCTCCTGTGCAGCGCGTGAAGGCGATCGCAGCGTCGTCTCGATGGCTGCCAGGAGCCGTTCGCGGGTGAGGGGAGGCTCGAGCAACGTTGTGGGCTCAGGAAGATGCGGTTCACGCCAGTCTGGGGACAAGCCGGCGATGACGACCACATGGGAATCCGGTCGGGTCTGCAAGATCTGTCGAATCACTGCTTCACTCAGCGTGACATCGTCTAGATCGATCACGGCCGTGTCGTGGTCGGGGACGTCGTCGCCTACGCCCCACCGGCGAGCATCACCCGGCCGGGCCTCGATGACGTCGTAACCACCGGCCCCGAGCATCGTGGCCAAGGAGGGGCCTCGGCTGGCGACGAGGACACGCATTCGTCTCAACCCCCAAGACTGGGGAGCAGCACGCGGGCGATGTTGATGACGGCAGGGCCGAGCAGCACGATGAACAGAACCGGGAAGATGCAGAAGATGAGTGGGAAGAGGATCT
>Ga0114939_10003390_pt1 | contig 11190 bp, 11 predicted proteins | sample AshMeaCrysSpring_FD_87196 | JGI IMG/M metagenome (GOLD analysis project Ga0114939, IMG submission 87196) | Groundwater microbial communities from Big Spring, Nevada to study Microbial Dark Matter (Phase II) - Ash Meadows Crystal Spring | ecosystem: Environmental > Aquatic > Deep subsurface >... | reverse complement strand
CTCGATCAACTTCGCGATCGCTTAAATGATGCTCTCTCTCAAATTACATCGGAGCGTGTTATTTCCTTGACTTCTTATGACTTTATTCTCGAAGCTCTTTTCTATGCAGCTTCATTGTAAATTAATATAAGGTTTCATACTCCATTTTGCCACCTTCCCGCTTTTGCAAGGCTTGTTAAACCTTGAATTCAGTTTCAAAAATTGAGTTTTCTGCTTGCAGATTCATCGATTTGGCTCGCAATTTGTGGAAACAATTTTCGCAAATTCTGTAATTCAAGCCTTCAATAGCGCTCTATTTGGAAAGCCGAGATGGAAAGACGGCGACGACACTGGTAGCAATAGAGTCTAACTTGTCTGGGACTCATATATAGCGTTTTCCGATATGGGTGAAGTACAGATTTATCTGTGTTCCGAAGTGTTCATCTGTGGTGAGTCCAGCACTGCAGGCGGGTTTCCCGCGCCCTGGGGACTGGCGAACCCGTTAGCAAAGCGTCTCCGTAGGAAATAGGGTTCATTTTTTTCTTGTACCTCAGCAGACTAGGAAACGCTATAATGTCCGTTGCAATACTCATAACTGACTCTACCTGATACATTTAAAATATTAACCAACTTCTCGTTAGCAGAGTGGGTAAAGCGGTGAATCAGAACGAGGCACAGCAAAAAACCAGCGAACAAGTCAATCAAGCAAATCCCAGCAGCTATTACTCTTTGCTAGGGTTGCATCCGTCAGCATCGGTAATTGAGATTCGTCGCGCTTATTGGGAACTCAGCAAACGCTACCATCCCGATACCACTGACTTACCGGGAGCGATCGCCACCCGTAAATTCCAGCAAATTAACGAAGCTTACGCTACCCTGAGTAACCCTGAGCGGCGGGTAAATTATGACCTGAAAATTGGTTATTCGCGCCTTAATGTCATCCAAGCCCCATCTGACTTAAATCGTCCCGTTTCTTGGAAATACGACCCCCAGAAGTCAGCTTACCTTGATCCCACCGATAGACCCCTGTCATCCGGTGAATTATTTGCTCTGTTTATTCTCGGATTAACCTTTGTTGGTTGTTTGTTGTTAGTAATTGTCATTGGTTTAACCCGTGGTGAGTTTGCTTTCCAACCTGTAGTGTCCCCACCAACCGACCTCAGCCAACAGCCAATTACCCACATCTAATGACTAACTCACCAGTAACAACCACTCCGCAAAAACTGTAATTTATTTGTTATTTTGAAGTTTTAATTTTGAATTCCTATGTCATTTCTTCCCGACCACACACCCTTATATAACCATCCGCTCCCCCAAATTGAAACCTGGTTGAGAAACCAAGGTTGTCAACAAGATACAGAACAACTCCATTGCTGGCGCATACAACGTCCCAAATGGGAAGCAGAACTCTGGCTGGATATCGAGCAAATAACAGTCCGATACCTCAAAGCTGGGGAAGAAGGAAAAGATGTCATCCGCTCCTTCAAATATTCCCTAACTCGTGGCGATATCGAACAAGCAGTCTTTTCCGGACCATAGGGAATGGGTAATGGGGCACACACTGATATCACGGATACACGGATGATGGAGGGTAATGGGTAATTGGTAATGGGTAAGACATGAATTTCCCCATGCCCCATGCCCCATGCCCGATGCCCGATGCCCGATACCCGATGCCCCATTCCCTAATCCCCTAGACTTTCCCAAACCGGCGATCGCGCTGCTGATAAGCAGACAAAGCGCGATGAAACTCGGTGCGGTCAAAATCAGGCCATAATGTTTCAGTAATATAAATTTCTGAATAAGCCATTTGCCAGAGAAGGAAATTGCTCAGACGCATTTCCCCACTGGTGCGGATTAATAAATCGGGGTCGCAAATGCCTGCAGTGTAGAGGTGACGCTCAAAGGTAGCCTCGTTAATTTCCTCTGGTTGCAGGAGACCTTGCTTAACTTTATCAGCTATTTCACGGCAAGCTTGGATGATTTCCTGCCGTCCGCCATAATTGGTTGCTACCGTAAATTGTATACCTCGATTATTCTTAGTTTCTTCTACGGAGCGGGAAATTTCTTCTTGTAGGGGTCGCGGTAGGGCATCTAATTTGCCCACAAACCGAATCCGAACATTCTCTTGAATCATTTCCCGTAACTCTTGGCGTAATACCCGCTGGAACAGAGTCATTAAAAATTCCACCTCTTCGGTGGGTCTGCCCCAATTTTCTGTCGAAAAAGCATAAGCCGTCAAGGCGCTAATACCCCAATCGCGACAACAGCGCAGGAGGTCTTTGAGCGCATCAACTCCCCGTTTATGACCCATAATCCGGGGTAGTCCTTGACGCTTAGCCCATCGACCATTGCCATCCATAATCACCGCCACATGCTTGGGGAGCAGTTCGGGGTGCAAATCAACGGGCAAATATTCCAGTTCAGTTTGCTTTGCAGTCATTTTTTATTTCGAGACGCGGTCGATGGTAAACCGAGTAAACGTGACACCAATACCATAGCCTTGCTGAGAAGCCGACGACCCAAACTAATTAAACCGGGAGCTACAGCTTCCTGACGATTTATAGTGGGGGAAAATCGAGCCTCTAACAACTCTTTCAGTTTACTGCCGGTTAGTGGTCTGTTCAGGGTGCCTCGTTCCGCTAAGGAAATAGAACCCGTTTCTTCTGAGACAACCACACATACACAATTTTCGACCCGTTCTGTAATTCCCATTGCTGCTCGGTGACGGGTTCCCAATTGGCGAGAAGCAGTGCGCCCTGAGAGTGGTAAGATTATACCAGAAGCTACAATCCGGGAACCACGTATCAAAGTTGCCCCATCGTGCAGCAGGGTTTTGGGTTGAAAAATGGTCTGGATTAATTCCTTAGAGACCTCAGCATTCAGTTTTACTCCTGGTACTGAAAAATCACGTTCGTCAATCGGGCTGCTGGTTTCTAAGATTAACAGCGCCCCGATGCGATTTTGCGACAATTCTTTGGCTGCATCTACGATTTCGTCAATCACGCTGTCAGTTTTGGGGATCACCAAACCGGAAGGACGAAACAACTGGCGAAATTCACCCCGTCCCAACTGTTCCAAAAAGCGGCGAAATTCTGACTGTAGTACTACTGCCATTGCTACTGCCGAGCCAATCACCAACTTTTCTAGGACAAAATTTAACAACGGTAGCCCCAGTCTACCACTGAGGGCTGAGGCCAGCATCAGCAGAATAAATCCCCGCACCATCCACAGCGTTCGACGCTCGCCAATCACCACTAGGATCATGTAAGTGAGGGCTAGCACTAAACCTATATCCAGAGTCTGAAGCAGTAAGGAGTGTGTCCCTACTAGGTATGTCAGCCATTGCTTCCACCAATCTCCCATGACATCTGGATCAACCTTGTCGAATTACCAATAACGAAGAAAGAAGAAAGAATAACGTCTTCTTCATTCTTTCTTCTTTAGCATCAATAAAGGGCGGAAGCCCCTGAGTTTTCTGCATATAGAGACAGCCTGTGGGAAAATTGATTTTCCCTTCCAACTTGTCATTCAATTCCCCTTTGTTTATGGGAACCCCTGCTGTATGCGCGGGGGTTTGCTCAACGCTGAGAGTCAGGGAAGCCTAACTCTGCAATCGTTCGGGTAAACAATCTTGCCGAATCAGGTCTTGATAGGTTTCGCGGCGCAAAATTAAATTTGCTTCGCTATTGGCCACTACCACGGCTGCCGGTCGAGGCAGACGGTTATAGTTAGACGCCATACTGTAATTGTATGCGCCAGTTCCCAAAACCACGAGCATATCTCCGGGCTGAGTTTTTGGTAATTGGGCATTTTTAATCAAGATATCTCCCGATTCGCAGTGCTTACCGGCAACTGTTACTGTTTCTGTTGCGGGAGCCGACATTTTATTTGCTACCACTGCTCGATAAACAGACTGGTATGTAATCGGACGGGGGTTATCTGACATCCCCCCATCAACAGCAATATAAGTGCGGATTTCTGGAATTTCTTTCGCTGAACCAATGGTATAAGCTGTGACGCAAGCTGTACCAATCAATGAACGCCCTGGTTCGCAAATTAACTTCGGTAAAGGTAGATTTGCTGCCGCACAAGCTTGGGAAATTACTTCACAAATCGGCTTCACCCATTCCTCAATGCTGGGGGGGTCATCGGATTCTGTATAACGAATTCCTAAGCCACCACCAACATTTAACTCTGTAATTGCCAAACCGTATGCTGAGGCTAACTTGAGCCACTGTACCATGACACCAGCCAAATCCTGATGGGGTTGGCGTTCAAAAATCTGGGAACCAATATGAGCGTGTAACCCAGCGCAGTTCAGGTGAGGTTGTTTGCTAACAAAGGCAAATAGCTCATCTAATTGATTAGGATCGAAGCCAAATTTACTATCTAGGTGTCCGGTGCGGATATATTCGTGGGTGTGACACTCAATCCCAGGGGTGAGACGCAGCATGATCCGAACGCGGGACTGGGAAGTATCTCTAGTCACTAATTCGACCAGAGTTTTTAACTCGTACCAGTTATCCACGACAATGGTACAACCAGACTGAATGGCAAATTCTAGTTCATCGCGGGATTTATTATTACCATGCAGGTAGATTTTCTCGGCACTGATTCCGGCTTGCAGAGCGGTGTATAGTTCGCCACCAGACACCACATCAATACCCAAACCCTCGCTGTTGACGATCGCGCACACCGCCAGACAATTCCACGCCTTGGAAGCATATATTACCAGCGATTCACCCTGGTAGTAGCGCCCTAAACTATCACGGTACTGACGACAAGCCGTGCGGAGGGTTTCTTCATCTAAAATATACAAGGGTGAACCAAACTGCTCCACTAGCTTGGTGACATCACAGCCACCTATTTCTAAGCAGTCATCACTATTGACTGTGGCACTCAGGGGTAGTAATTGTTGGTTTGGTGAAAGCTGGGCGCTAGTATTATTCTCTTGGGGTAAATACTGACTACCAGACTGTTGAACCCGTGCAGGGTGAGTCGATACCATAACTGTTAAGAATTTTCGTTTCCGTTATTTCAGTGTACAAAGGCGTTGTACCTGAGCGAAAATTAAATAATTGTGAGCTTGCTAAACTTAGAAGTCAACCCCCTAATTCAACAGCATCTGAGTGCCATGGTCGAGTTAGACCAGGCCTGTTTTGGTGGTCTGTGGACGCTAGAAGGTTATCAACGGGAGTTAGACAGCCCGAATACCGAATTTCTGGGGTTATTTGCGACCACGGCTCCCAGTGGTCTGCTAGGTATGGGTTGTTTTTGGGCAATTTTAGAAGAAGCTCATATTACAATTTTGGCGATCGCTCCCCCATATCAGGGTCGAGGTTTGGGATCAACGCTACTTTATGCCTTGCTCAAAGCAGCTTGTAATCGCGGTTTGGAAAGAGCTACCCTAGAGGTACGAGTTTCTAACTCACAAGCAATTTGTCTCTACGAAAAGTTTGGTTTTAAGACGGCTGGACTCAGACGGGGCTACTACCAGGATACTGGTGAAGATGCCGCCCTTCTCTGGCTTGGCGATTTGCAAACACCCCAATTTCAAGAAAGTTTATCTCAGTGGCACCAGCAAATCACTCACCGTCTGTCTCTATCTGGGTGGCAATTAAATATATAAGAAATTTAAATCAAAGGAGGAAAGCCATTGACGACAAGGCAAAAATTTGCTAATAATTTTTGATTGTGAAGACGGGATTAGCTGAGATTTTGACCGGATTTGGTGTAGGTATTTATGAAAAGAGGCTGATAAATCAAAAATCCCCTGGAAACCGCCCCACTGATACGTGAGAAATAAAAATTACTGTCCTCAAGTGAGGTAATCCCTACCGGAAGTCGTTATCATCGTACAGACAGCCGGACAATTAGCCTATGCTAAAATCAGCGTACCGGCACGACGCAGGTGATGGGAAAAATGCCATGTTTGAACGCTTCACAGAAAAAGCCATTAAGGTGATCATGCTGGCCCAGGAAGAAGCTCGCCGCCTGGGTCATAATTTCGTAGGTACAGAGCAGATCCTCCTGGGTCTGATTGGCGAAGGTACCGGAGTAGCGGCTAAAGTACTGAAATCTATGGGTGTCAACTTAAAAGACGCTCGGATTGAAGTCGAGAAAATCATCGGTCGAGGCTCTGGCTTTGTGGCAGTGGAAATTCCGTTTACGCCACGGGCAAAGCGAGTGCTGGAACTGTCTTTGGAAGAAGCACGCCAACTGGGGCACAATTACATTGGCACCGAGCATCTGCTGTTGGGCCTGATCCGGGAAGGGGAAGGTGTGGCAGCTAGGGTGCTGGAAAACTTGGGTGTGGATCTTTCTAAAGTGCGGACACAAGTTATCCGCATGTTGGGAGAAACGGCTGAAGTTAGTGCAGGTGCCCAGTCGGGTCGTACCAAAACACCAACTTTGGACGAGTTTGGCTCCAACCTCACCCAAATGGCTGCAGACGGTAAGCTCGATCCAGTGGTCGGACGCGCCAAAGAAATTGAACGGGTAATTCAAATCTTAGGTCGGCGGACGAAAAATAACCCAGTATTGATTGGGGAACCCGGTGTTGGTAAAACAGCGATCGCGGAAGGGTTAGCTCAGCGGATTTCCAATAAAGATGTGCCGGACATCCTGGAAGATAAGCGGGTTGTGACTCTGGATATCGGTTTGCTGGTAGCAGGCACCAAATATAGGGGTGAATTTGAAGAACGCCTGAAGAAAATTATGGATGAAATCCGTCAGGCGGGGAACGTTATCCTGGTAATTGACGAAGTACACACCCTGATTGGTGCAGGTGCAGCCGAGGGTGCGATCGATGCGGCAAATATCCTCAAACCAGCCTTGGCACGGGGTGAATTGCAGTGTATCGGTGCGACAACCTTGGATGAGTACCGCAAACACATCGAACGGGATGCCGCTCTAGAGCGCCGCTTTCAGCCGGTAATGGTGGGTGAACCATCGGTAGACGAAACTATAGAGATTCTCTATGGTCTGCGCGACCGCTACGAACAGCACCACAAGCTGAAAATCTCTGATGAAGCACTGGTGGCTGCAGCGAAGCTGTCCGACCGTTATATTAGCGATCGCTACCTCCCCGATAAAGCAATTGACTTAATTGATGAAGCCGGTTCACGGGTACGCTTGATTAATTCCCAACTGCCCCCTGCAGCGAAAGAATTGGATAAAGAACTGCGTCAAGTATTGAAAGATAAAGACGATGCAGTCCGCAAACAAGACTTTGACCGGGCTGGTGAACTGCGCGATCGGGAAATGGAAATCAAGGCGGAAATTCGCGCCATTGCTCAAAGCAAAGGTGGTGGCCGTCCTGATGGTGAAGAACCCGTCGTGACAGAAGAAGATATTGCCCACATTGTCGCTTCCTGGACTGGCGTGCCGGTAAACAAACTTACCGAATCGGAATCCGAGAAACTACTGCACATGGAAGACACCTTGCACCAGCGGCTCATCGGTCAAGACGATGCCGTCAAAGCAGTGTCTCGCGCTATTCGCCGCGCTCGTGTTGGTTTGAAGAACCCCAACCGACCCATTGCTAGCTTTGTATTCTCTGGTCCGACTGGTGTTGGTAAGACTGAGTTGGCGAAGTCCTTGGCGTCTTACTTCTTCGGTTCCGAAGAAGCCATGATCCGTCTGGATATGTCGGAATACATGGAACGCCACACTGTATCTAAGTTGATTGGTTCGCCTCCGGGTTACGTTGGTTACAACGAAGGCGGTCAACTTACAGAAGCAGTGCGTCGTCGTCCTTACACCGTGGTGCTGTTCGACGAAATCGAAAAAGCCCACCCGGATGTCTTCAATATGCTGCTGCAAATCCTAGAAGACGGTCGTCTCACCGATGCTAAAGGTCGTACCGTGGACTTCAAGAATACCTTGTTGATCCTGACCTCGAACATTGGTTCTAAGGTGATTGAAAAAGGTGGTGGTGGCTTGGGCTTCGAGTTGTCCGAAGACCAAACAGAATCCCAATACAACCGCATTCGCTCCTTGGTGAACGAAGAACTGAAGCAATACTTCCGTCCAGAGTTCCTCAACCGTCTTGATGAGATTATCGTCTTCCGTCAATTGAGCAAGGACGAGGTGAAGTCCATCGCCGATATTATGCTCAAGGAAGTGTTCGGTCGTCTTACCGAGAAAGGTATCACCCTGGAAGTTACCGACCGCTTCAAAGACCGCTTGCTGCAAGAAGGCTACAGCCCCAGCTACGGTGCAAGACCGTTACGTCGGGCGATTATGCGCTTGCTGGAAGATAGCCTAGCAGAAGAAATTCTCTCTGGTCGCATTGGTGAAGGCGATACCGCTGTAGTTGATGTGGATCAAGAGACAGGTACTATCAAGGTGAGTTCGGAACAGCGTCGGGAATTATTGCCCCAAGGTGCTGAGTCGTAAAAGTTTTTAGGTTTCAGGTTTTGGCTTGAGTATCAGGTCGAAATCAGGAACGGTAGAGAGTGAGATTCTCTACCGTTTTTTTTGTTGGGTGGACTGGGTAGGGGTGGTTTAGTCAATTAATAGACATCGTGCATAGTCACAAAATATAGCAACAGACGTATAGGTGAGGACATGATATCTTTCTAAGGGAACTCTTAACAGGGAACAGGGAACAAAAAAATGTCCTAATCATTGTGGCGGCTGCTATACTTCTGACAATCTGACTGGAAAAAGCTAGTAGTCCACCAGAGCAATTTTGCTAGGTGAGACCGAGAATTGGTAAGCTACCTTAAGACAGCTTTAAGGGGGTATCATGGCAAAGAAATACATAGTGGACTTAAGTGAGGATGAGGTTTCTCAACTGCGAACACTGATTAAAACAGGTAAACGTAAAGCGCGAATTATTACCCGTGTTCATATTTTGTTGATGGCGAGTGAGGGTAAAATTGATAAAACTATTGCAGAAACCTTACGAGTCCACGTTTCTACTGTCGAGCGTACTCGAGAAGAATTTGTACTTGGGGGTCTAGACTTCATCCTAAGCGATCGCCCTCATCCACCCAAACCTCGTAAGCTTGACGGCAGACAAGAAGCCTTCTTGATTGCCACAGCTTGTTCAGAACCACCCAAAGGAAGGGTACGGTGGACAATGCAACTGTTGGCAGATCATTTGGTCAGTATCGATATGGTGGATTCGATTTCAGACGAAACAGTGCGCCAAACTTTAAAAAAAACGAAGTTAAGCCGTGGCTCAAACAGCAGTGGTGCATTCCAGAAGTGAATGCAGAGTATGTTCTAAGAATGGAAAATTTGTTGGATTTATACAATGAACCCTATGATCCCAAACGCCCCGTAGTTTGTTTTGATGAAACTCCATATCAACTGGTAGAAGAAGTTAGGCAACCGTTGCCTCCCGAACCCGACCAACCAGAGCGTTATGACTGCGAGTATAAGCGTAATGGTAGTGTTAATTTATTTGCGTATTTTCAACCATTAGCTGGATGGCGACATATTGAACTTACAAACCAGCGCACGAAGGTAGATTTTGCAAAACAGATGAAGGATTTAGTAGATATTTATTGTCGGGAGGCTGAGGTTATTCGTCTGGTAGTCGATAACTTAAACATCCACAATCCAGCCGCGTTGTATGAAGTTTTTGAGCCGCAAGAAGCGCGTAGGATTGTTCAAAAATTAGAGTTTCACTACACCCCAAAACATGCTAGTTGGCTGAACCAGGTGGAGATTGAATTGTCCGTTTTATCTCGTCAATGTTTAGACAGACGGATTGGCGTTAGCGAAGCTCCTCTGAAAGAGGCTCGCCAATTATTAAAGTCAGAAATCGCAGCCTGGGAGCAACAACGCAATTGTGAGCGAGCTAGTGTAAATTGGCGCTTTCAAACCACGGTTGCACGCAAAAAGATGGAGCGTTTATACCCGACTCTCTGACCCCGTAAAGTTTGCTTGGTGGACTACTAGTAGGGTGAGCAGTAAGTCTTTCTGTTTCTTCCTTGCACTTGCAGATATTTTTATCGCCACCGACCCTACTTCTTCATTCGCAGCAAAGCACTATTTAACCAGATATAATCTCATTTACTATTTCTCTTGTGCTTCAGCAAATGTTACCCTGACATTGCGACCACCCAGCACACCAGTCTGGAAGGAGGCAACTTGACCAGGACTGAGGGTTGATGGATTAATGGCAATCACACCCCTGTCAATCACGTTGTCATTCTCACCCATAACTTCATAGTGAACTCTGGCTTGGTATATGGTTGTACTGGATTGATTAATCACACGACCAATCACGCGATCGTCTTCGTAAGATACATTACTGATGAGTATCTGGAAGTTCGATTTGTTTTTACACAAGCGGTTGAGATTTACAGTCCTACCATCTGCTGTGTGCATGTAGCAAATTAGCTGGTCAGTGTTTGAGCTTTCCACCACTGGGTATTTACCGTTTACAGTTGGTGAACGGCTAAAAGCAGTATCAGAGATGAATAAAATTGAGCTAGCCCAAAGGGCAGCTGTCAAATGAAAGAATTTCAGCATGGTGACAATATTTAGTAAAAGATGTTTATGGGGAGCAAATAAAATCTTCTGTGGTGGTTCATGTCATTAATTTTGCTGGGTTATCAAAGTTCGGATTCAGGGCTGCTCAGCCCTTTACATGAGCGATAAATCGCTCACTACGAACAAAAGCAGAACTTATGACATGAACTACTAGCCCGCAAATGTCAAGACCGTGTAATGCGGTAGCGGACGGTATAGTTCCAGGTAGAGATACCCGGATTCCACCAGCTGGCGGATTTCTTGAATTTCCACTCTCTGTTCTCGACTTGCGGTCCATTGGCTGGTATGTTCAACTCTATTTTGCCGAGTTCGTCGTCTTTATCAAGAGAAGCAAGGAAGCCAAATCCCTGGACTGCATAGTTGATAACAGCACCAGCAGCGACAGCTTTGGGGTTTCCGGAAGCTGCTAAACCAGTTAATACTGCTTCTGTGATTTTATTCACCGTCGGACCATACTTTGCCCAGTCTTTACCAAAGTCTTCGTCATATGCCTTCATCCCACCACGAATAGTGTCTCCTGAGCGCACATTGCCATTGAATATATAGCAATCGAAGCATAGGTTAGGACATAATAGAAAGAAATGACTCTAAAAAAATGCCAGCATCTTATAGTTACGATTTAAGAACCAAGGTGATTGATGCGATTGATAGTGGAATGAGAAAGACTCAAGCCAGTCGCATATTTCAAATTAGCCG
>Ga0114939_10003388_pt1 | contig 11195 bp, 8 predicted proteins | sample AshMeaCrysSpring_FD_87196 | JGI IMG/M metagenome (GOLD analysis project Ga0114939, IMG submission 87196) | Groundwater microbial communities from Big Spring, Nevada to study Microbial Dark Matter (Phase II) - Ash Meadows Crystal Spring | ecosystem: Environmental > Aquatic > Deep subsurface >... | reverse complement strand
GCGGTGATGGTGGCCACCGGCCGCGGGGCGGGGCTCGGCGTCCTCATCAAGGGTGGCGAGGCGCTGCAGCGCGCCGGCGAGGTGACCACGATCGTGCTCGACAAGACCGGCACGGTGACGCAGGGCCGGCCCGAAGTCACCGACGTGCTTCTCGCGCGCTCCGGCGCGCTCCCGGAGCGCGAGCTCCTGCGGCTCGTGGCCGGCCTCGAGGCCGCCTCGGAACACCCCCTGGCCGCCGCCATCGTCGGCCACACACGCGGCCGTGGCATTCCCGTGCCGGCCGTCGACGCCTTCGAGGCCATCACCGGTCGCGGTGCGGCCGGTGTGGTGGACGGGCGCGCGCTGCTCGCGGGCAACCTCGCGCTGCTCGACGAGCGCGGCGTGCCCACCGGCAGCGCGCGCGACACGGTGGACGCGCTGTCGGCCGACGGGAAGACGGCCATGCTCGTCGCGGTCGACGGCGTGCTCGCGGGGGTGGTCGCCGTGGCCGACCCGGTCAAGCCCGGTGCGGCCGAGGCGGTGGCCGACCTGAAGCGCCTCGGTCTCGAGGTGGTGATGCTGACCGGGGACGCGCCGCGCACGGCGGCGGCCGTCGCCCGGCAGGTTGGCATCGACACGGTTGTGGCCGGCGTGCTGCCCGACGGCAAAGTGGCCGAGGTGGAGCGCCGGCAGGCGGCCGGGCAGGTGGTGGCGATGGTGGGGGACGGCGTCAACGACGCACCCGCGCTCGCGCGCGCCGACGTGGGTATCGCGATCGGCACCGGCGCCGACATCGCCGCCCAGGCCGCCGACGTGACGGTGATGCGCGGCGATCTGGCCGGCGTGCGCAGTGCCATCGCGCTCTCGCGGCGAACCATGAAGACGATGAAGCAGAACCTGTTCTGGGCCTTCGCCTACAACGTGGTGGGCATCCCGATCGCGGCCGGCGCGCTCTACCCGGCGTTCGGCATCCTGCTCAGCCCGATCGTCGCGTCGGCGGCGATGGCCTTCAGCTCGGTGAGCGTCGTGAGCAACAGCCTGCGGCTCCGGCGGGCAGCCCTGTGAGCGCCACCGTGCAGTCCACCCAGACGACGTCCACGAAACGGCGCGGTCGGCCGCGGGCGACGCCGGCCGCTGACGCGTTCACCTCGAGGGGCTCTGGTGCGTGCGGGACGGCCACCCCCCATGCCGCGCCGGCTGGCGAGACCAAGACAGGCCGTCAGGCCGCCGGCGTGGACCCGGAGGCGCGCCGCCGCACCATCCTCCGGCTGCGCCGGATCGAGGGGCAGGTGCGCGGCCTTCAGAAGATGGTGGAGGAGGACCGTTACTGCGCGGACGTGCTCGTGCAGCTCTCGTCGGTACAGGAAGCGCTGCGTGCCGTGGCGCGGGAACTGCTGCGCAGCCACCTGAGGCACTGCGCGACGGCCGCGATTCGCGAAGGGGCCGGCGCCGCCGCGGCGATGTACGACGAGCTGACGGATCTGTTCCACCGACACGCGCGGTGAACCGATACGGCACCAACCCTCGGCGAGCTCAGGGCCGCCCCGCGCGGCGTCGCGGGGCGATGCGCGGGGCGGCAACGACGCGCGTTGCCCTCCAGGGCGCCGTCCCAGCGGCAGGGTCGCCGGGCCGATCGCGTATCATCTCGCGGACGACTGGAGGCCTGGTGGGGCTGATCGAGAAGCTGCGCGGCGGGTTCACCCGCACGTTCTGGGTGGCCAACATCATCGAGCTGTTCGAGCGCTTCGCCTACTACGGCAGCAAGGCGGTGCTGGCCGTGTACGTGGCCGAGGCCGTCGGCCTGGGCCCCGAGACGGCGGGGTGGCTCGTCGGGAGCGTGTTCAACACGCTCCTCTACTTCCTCCCCATCCTCGCCGGCACGGTCGTCGATCGATACGGCTTCAAGAAGAGCCTCTCGCTCTGCTTCGCGATCTTCTCGGTGGGCTACTTCCTGATCGGGCTCGGGGGACTGCCGGCGGGGCAGCCGCTCGTGAACGCGCTCGGGCCCAAGACGTACATGGTGCTGGCACTCGTCGTCACCGCAGTGGGCGGCTCGCTCATCAAGCCCAGCATCGTCGGGACCGTGGCCCGCACGACCAACGAGGAGACGAAGTCGTTCGGCTACTCGATCTACTACATGCTCGTGAACGTCGGGGGCGCGATCGGGCCGCTGCTCGCCGTGCCGGTCCGCGAGAACCTCGGCATCGCCTACGTGCTCGTGATGTCGTCGGCCACCTCGTTCCTCCTGCTGCTCGCCGTGCGGCTCTTCTACCGCGAGCCGCCGCGCCCGGCCGACGCGGCGCCGACGAAATCCATGGGCGGGGTGCTCGCCGACATGGTGCGCGTGGTCGGCAACGTGCGGTTCATGGCGTTCCTGGTCGTGTTCTCGGGCTTCTGGATGATGTTCTGGCAGATCTTCTACGCGCTGCCGTTCTACGTGAAAGACGTGCTGCACTACGGCCGGTTCGAGGTGATCGAGACGGTGGACGCGTGGGGCATCATCCTCTTCACCATGCCGGCCACGGCGCTGGCCAAGCGCCTCAGGCCAATCCGCGCCATGACCCTGGGGTTTGCGCTCGCCACCGCGTCGTGGTTCCTGATGGGGACCGTGCCCACGCTCACCGTGACGGTGGCCGCGATTCTGATCTTCGCCATCGGCGAGGCGACGCAGGCCCCGCGCTACTACGAGTACGTGGCCGACCTCGCGCCGCCCGAACAGGTGGGCACGTACATGGGCTACGCGTTCCTGCCGATTGCGATCGGCACCTTCCTCGCCGGGGCCACGGCCGGTCCACTCGTGTCCCACTACATCGGCACGCGCGTGGACGGCGTGCTCGTGCCGGGGCCGGGCGCGGCGGCACCCCAGCACATGTGGTACTGGGTGGGCGCCATCGGCGTGGTCTCGACGACGCTGATGCTGCTGTACGATCGGTTCGTCGCGCCGAAACACGCCGCCGCGCCGCGGTAGGCCCGGCCCGCGGGCACGCGTGCACACCGGGCACCACGAACCAGCGGTGTCCCTGACAGGCCTTCAATGTCTCGCGTCCTGCTGATTGCCGCGACGACGGGTTACCAGACGCGCGCCTTCGACCAGGCGGCTGCGGCGCTGGGTGTCGAGCTGGTGTACGCCACTGATCGCTGCAAGGGGCTCGACGACCCCTGGCACGATGCCGCCATCCCGGTTCGCTTCCACGAGCCCGCCGAGTCGATCGCACGGCTGGTCGACGCTGCGCGCGCACGGCCGATCGATGCCGTGCTCGGCGTCGGCGATCGTCCGGCCGTGCTCGCCGCCCGGGCGGCCGCGGCGCTCGGGCTGCCGGGACACTCCCCGGAGGGTGCGGCCGCGGCCACGAGCAAGCCCCTCTCGCGCGGACGATTCACCGCGGCCGGGTTGCCGATGCCGTGGTTCTTCACCATGGCGCTCGACGGAACCTTCGACGCGGTGGCCGACCGGATCGCGTTGCCCTGCGTTCTGAAGCCGCTGGCGCTTTCGGGCAGCCGCGGCGTCATGCGCGCCGACACCCCGGAGGCCTTCACGGCGGCGGCGGCCCGGCTGCGGGATCTGCTGCTCACACCCGAGATCCGGGCGCTGAAGGACCCCGCACACGACGAGATCCTCGTCGAGGGATTCGTTCCGGGACCGGAATTCGCGCTCGAGGGCGTGACGGATGCGGGCGGCCTGCGCGTGTTCGCCGTGTTCGAGAAGCCCGATCCCCTCGACGGCCCGTTCTTCGAAGAGACCATCTACGTGACGCCGGCGCTGCTGTCCAGGGAGCGGCTCGCGGAGGGCGCGGCCACGGTGGCGCACGCCGCCGCGGCGCTGGGGCTGGTCCACGGGCCGGTCCACGCGGAGTTCCGCCTGAGCCCGGCCGGCACATTCGTGTTGGAGGTTGCGCCCAGGCCGATCGGTGGCCTGTGCGCTCGGGCCCTGCGCTTCGCCGGTCGAGGAGAGGTCGGCCTCTCCCTCGAGCGCCTGCTCCTGCAGCACGCGCTCGGCGACACGCTCGAGGGCTACGGCCTCGAGGCGCTCGCCTCGGCGGTGATGATGATCCCCATCCCGCGTCGCGGGCACTACGCCGGGGTGGATGGCGTCGAGGAGGCTCGCCTGGTCCCGGGCGTCGACGACGTCGTGGTCACCGCGAAGCCGGGGCAGCTGATGATTCCGCTGCCCGAGGGAGGAAGCTATCTCGGGTTCGTCTTCGCGCGGGCGAGCACGCCGGCGGCTGCGTGCGAGGCCGTCCGCGCCGCGCACGCGCGGTTGCGGTTCCGGTTCGAGACCTCGGTGGCGATCGCGCCGCCCGCCACCCCGTAGGACGCGGGGCGCGGTCGGGTTGCGTGCCGTTGTCCGGGCCGCGCGGGCCCGGCCCCTACTTGCTCTGCGGCGGCACGTACCCGGGCGGATGCGAGGCGCCTTCCCCGAAGAAGAACTCCTCCATCTGGCGAGCGACGAGCTGTTGCGCCTCCTTCTGGAAGGGCATCAGCCGGTACTCGTTGAGGATCATCTTCATTCGATCTTCCCACATCCTCCACGCGTCGGCGGAGACGTGCTCGAAGATGCGGTCTCCGAGCTCGCCCGGCCACGGCTTCTCCTCGAGGCCGGGCATCATCCGCCCGAACTTCGCGCAATGCACCATGCGGGGGCCGCTGCCGCTCGGGGTCTCGTTGTTCGCCATGCGTCTGCACACTCCTCGTGGTGTCCCGACACCACGAACCACGGACACGCGCCGCCATGCGCGGCGCTCAACCGAAACATGGTACACGCCCCGTGTGCGCACGCGCCAGCGCCGCGCCACCGGCTGATATACTCTCGCCTCGACCGGCCGCCCCGCGCCGGCCCACTCGCCGATGGCTCTCTCCCGACGTGGCCTCGCCACGATCGGTGTGCTCGGGGGCAGCTTCCTCGCCGCCATCGAGGCCACCATCGTCGCCACGGCCATGCCCACCGTCGTTTCGCAGCTGCACGGCCTGGCGCACTACAGCTGGGTGTTCTCGGGCTACATGCTCACCTCCACGGTCACCATGCCCTTGTGGGGCAAACTCTCCGACCTCTACGGCCGCCGCCGGCTCTACCTGCTCGCCGTCGGGCTGTTCCTGCTCGGGTCGGCCTTGTCGGGCGCGTCGCAGTCGATGCGGCAGCTGATCGTGTTCCGCGCCATCCAGGGCGTGGGGGCGGGGGGGCTGCTGCCCCTGGGGATGACGATTCTCGGCGACCTCTACACGCTGAAGGAACGCGCCCGCGCCCAGGGGTTGTTTTCGAGCGTGTGGGGCATCGCCTCGATCGTGGGACCGCTCGTCGGGGGCTACATCACCGACACGCTGTCGTGGCGCTGGGTGTTCTACCTGAACCTGCCGTTCGGGGCCGTGGCGGCCGCGCTCGTGGGACTCGCGCTCGTCGAACCGGATCGGCGCGGATCGGCGCGGATCGACGTGCGCGGGGCCCTCGCCATGATGGGCAGCGTCGCGCTGCTGATGCTCGCTCTCGGGCAGACCGGCGAGCGCAACCCCAGCGTGCCCGCCCCGTTGGTGGTCACGCTCTATGCCGCCGCCGTCGTGCTTGGCGGGCTGTTCGTCCTGAGCGAGCGCCGCGCAACCGAACCGATCATCCCGCTCGACCTGTTCGCCGACCGACTGGTCGCCGCCACCACGCTCGCCGGGTTCCTCGTCGGGGTCGCCATGTTCGGGGCGCTGTCGTTCGTCCCCCTGTTCGTGCAGAGCGTGCTCGGCGGCACCGCGCGCGATGCGGGACGCGCGCTCACGCCCCTGCTGCTCGGCTGGGTCACGATGTCGATCGTGAGCGCCCGCCTGCTGCCGCGGTTCGGGTATCGGCCCATCATCATCACCGGGCTCACCCTCGTGACCGTCGGGTTCCTCGGCCTGATCCGGGTGGAACGCGGGGCGGCACCGGCGGCCCTGTACGTGGACCTCGGCCTGATGGGGCTCGGCATGGGGACGACGATGCTCTCGCTGCTGCTGGCGTTGCAGAGCGCCGTGCCGCGCGAGCGGCTCGGCGTGGCCACGTCGATCGGCCAGTTCACGCGCAGCATCGGCGGGGCGCTCGGCGTCTCGATCATGGGCGCCATCGTCTCGGTCTCGCTCCCGCCAGGTGGTGAACTGGATCCCGATCTGATGCAGCGGGCGCTGCACAACGCGTTTGTCGCCGGCGCCGGTGTTGCCGTGCTCGCGTTGGCTGCCGCCTGGCGCGTCCCTCCCGGGAAGCCGCGGCCGCGTCACGCCTGAGGCCAGCCCATCTGTCTCGATTTCCTGCTCCGTGTATCAAGTCGAGGCATCGCGGGGCTGGCCCCGCCGGGGCGGTGGCCTGCGGCACCGGCCGAGACGCGCCGGATTTCGGCCGTTCTGCGGCCGGCCCGGCTGGCACAACTGTTGATTTTGTTCGAGGCGGACCGGGTGGCCCGTCCCGCGCGTTGCGCGCGAGGGTGGTGCGCCGGCTCGGAGGGAACACATGAGCGACGAGCGGATGACCGGCCAGCAGGAGCGGCGCGTGAAGGAACGTCGAGGCTTCGCCTCGATGTCACCCGACAAGCAGCGGGAGATTGCGAGCAAGGGCGGGCGTGCGGCCCACACGAAGGGCACGGCGCACGAGTGGACCTCGGAAGAAGCCCAGCGCGCGGGCCGCAAGGGCGGGCAGATCAGCCGTGGCGGTCGCGGGCGCCTCGTCGACGCGCCACTCAGCAGCCCCGAGTGAGCCACCCGGGTCGAACCGCCGCGGGAGACGGCCGCGCGGCCGTCTCCCGCCGTGCGTTCAGTTCACCCACACCGACACGCGCTGCTGCTCGAGGTCGGCGGTGACAATCCGTCGCACCTCGACGCGGGCATCGTTGAAGCACGCGCCGGCGCCGAAATCGGTGAGGGTATCGGGCACGAGCGCCGTCGTGACGCGCTCGTTGCCCGTGCTTCGGGTCCAAAGCCCCTTCGGGAGGCTCACGGTGCCCGGGGCGATGGCCTCACCGAGGGTGACCAGGCAGTGGACCTCGCCCAGGGCGTTGAACACGCGGACCGTGTCGCCGTCCTCGATGCCGCGCGCGGCCGCGTCATCGCGGTGCATGTACAGAGACGCAGGTTGCACACGGAGCTCGCCGAGCGTCGAGTTCACGGTCTTCTCGCTTGCGGGTGAGATGAGACACAGCGGGTGCTGGTCGGTGGCCGGGTCCGGCTGCCACCCGTACGGCTCGGCCCCCGGCTCGGAGACGAGCCCCTCGGGCCACAGGTGGATGCGATGATCAGGCGTCAGCGGGAACACGTCGACGAACTGGACCGGGGCGGGTCCCGACGGAGGGACGGGCACCGCGTCGGCGAGCAGGGCCGCGCCGGCATCTGGGGGCAACGCACTCGCGACGCGCAGCAGCGCCTCGGCCTCGCACTCGTACGCGGCGGCCGCCTCGATGCCGAGCCGTGCCCCGAGCGCGGCGAACACCTCGACGTTGGGCCGCGACTCGCCAACGGCCTCGATCACCGGCTTCACGAGCTGCAGGCTGTAGGCACCGTAGCCCCGCGCAATATCGTACGTTTCGAGGAACGTCGTCGACGGCAGCACGAGGTCGGCGAATCGGGCCGTGTCGGTCATCACCTGATCGAACACGACCGTGAAGAGGTCCTCCCGCGCGAGGCCGCGGAGGACCCGGTTCTGGTCGGGCAGCGTGACGAGCGGGTTGTGGTTGTAGACGAACAGGACGTCGATCGGCGGATCGGTCAGTTCGGTGAGCGCACGACCCACCCGATTCATGTTGATGACGCGCGTGGCGGGCTCCGGCGTCTGCAGCCAGCGCTTGGTGATGCCCCACGCGGCCGAGTTGCTCATCGTGAAGCCCCCGCCCCGGACGCCGAACTTGCCCGCCACGGCGGGCAACGCGAGCACGGCCATCACCGCGCTCCCGCCGTTGCGGTTGCGCTCGAGGCCCCAGCCGCAGCGAATCAGGGCCGGCGAGGCCGACGCATACAGGTCCGCGAACTGCGCCAGGGCGCTCGGCGGGAGACCCGACACCTCGGCGGCGCGCTCGAAGGTCCACGGACGGGCGCGATCGCGAAGGCGTTCGACGCCCGTGGCGTGCTCTGCCAGGAACGCCGTGTCGGCGCGCGCCGTGTCGAACAGGAACCGGATCAACGATAGCGCCACCGCCACGTCCGAGCCCGGCCGCAACGGGAGATGCAGGTCGGCCGTGCGGGCCAACCCCGTCCGGCGCGGATCGAGGACCACGAGCGTGGCGCCCCGCCGCTGCGCCTCCTTGACGAACGGCACGAGATGGCTGCCCGAGGCCATCGGGTTGGCACCCCAGATCACGATCAGCTTCGCGTGCACGTAGTCGGCATACGCGACACCGGGCATCCTGCCGTAGAGGCCCTCGTAGGCCGCGCCGGTGGCCGCCGCGCACACCGTCCGCGCCATCCGCGACGCCCCCAGCCCGCCGAACAGCTCCGCGTCGGCCGTGTCCTGGCTGACGAACCCGTTGGAACCGCCATAGGAGAGCGGCAGGATGGCCTCGCCGCCCCACTTGGCGCGGGTCGCCTCGATCCGCCCGGCGATCTGCTCGATCGCCTCGTCCCAGCTCACCCGCTCGAAGGCGCCGCGCCCCTTCGGTCCCTTGCGGGCAATCGGGTACTGCAGGCGCTCGGTGCCGTACACGCGGTCGGCAAAGCCCCGCACCTTCGCGCAGATGAAGGCACCGGTGGTGGGGTTGCGCGGCGACGCATCGATCGAGACGATGCGGCCTTCCTCGACCTCGACCGACAGGCTGCACGAATCCGGACAATCGAGCGGGCACGCCGTCTCGACCGTGCTCTTGCCCCAATGGCGGGGCGCATCTCGTCTGGCCATGGGATGCGGCCAGTCTACACGACTACTTGGCTGCCCTCACCCGCGCGCCGTCCTCGAGCTCGCGCAGCGCCTGGTAGGGGCCGGTCACGATCGTGGTGCCGTCGGTCACGCCGGCCACCTCGATCGCCAGGCCGCCAATGATGCCGGTCGTCACGGGCTGGAAGCGGACCCGGTCCCCCTCCACGACGAACACACCGGGTTGCTCGGCCGGCGCCGTGCCGGTCCCTGCCCCGCCCTGCCAGGCACCGGGCGTGGCCGCCGGCGCTCCCGCGGCCGCAGCCGGCGCCGTCGGGCGGCCGCGCAGCACGACGGCTTGCAGCGGCACGGTTGTGACGTTGGAGCGCTCCGCGGTGAGGATCTCGGCGTCGCACGTGAGGCCCGGGCGCAGGGCCGCATCTGGCTGGTCGAGGCGCACCACCACGCGAAACTCCCGAGCGGCCGCCGTGCCGGTGACCGGCAGGGCGCTCGCCCCGATCTCGACCACCTTGCCCGAGAAGCTCCGTCCCGGCAGCGCGTCGAGCACCACGCGCGCGGGCATCCCGATCGTCAGCCGCAGGACGTCGGCCTCGGCCACCTTCACCTCGGCGTCGATCGTGGCGAGGTCCGAGACGGTCATGAGCGTGGTGCCCGGCTGGTTTTGGATGCCGATGACCACCATCTCGCCCTCGCGCACCTGCAGGCGCGACACGACCCCATCCATGGGGGCCGAGATTTCGGTCTTTCCAAGGATGTCGCGCGAGCCGGCGGCCTGTGCCCTGGCCTGGGTGATGCGACCCGCCGCGGCCCGTCGCGTCTGCTGCGCCCGGTCCACCGAGGCAGCGGTGGAGGCAACCTGCGCCTTGGCGGCGTCGCGCGCGGCCTGTGCCTGATCGAAGTCGGACCGTGGGGCAAGGCCCTCGGCGAAGAGGGCCTTCTGCCGGGTGAGCTGCTGCTCGGCTTCGAGCAGGCGCGCCTCGGCGGCAGCGCGCTCCGCCTCGGCCGTCCGCACCTGCTGTTCGGCCGCGGACGCTTCGGCGGTGAGCGCGCTGACCTGGGCCTCGGCCGCGCTCGCGTTGGCCCGCGCTTGCACGGGATCGATCACGGCGAGCACCTGGCCGCGCCGGACACGATCGCCCTCGACCACCCGCAGGTCGACGATGCGGCCCATGACGCTCGAGCCGATGTCGGCGTAGCGCGCCGCGATGATCTCGCCCGAGGCGGTGACCGAGGATCGGAACACGGCCTGGCGGGTCACCGGCTCGGTCAGCACCTCGACGGCGCGCCCCCCGTTGCGACGCAGGGCGATCACCGAGACGAACACCGCGACCACGAGGAGGGTGAGCAGCAGCCAGCGGAAACGACGCATGCGGTGGGCCTGGGCGTGAGGGCGTCGGTGGGGCGGGCCGGTGGATCGGCCGCGACCGTCGAGCCGGTCCCCTATAATCGCACGGATGGTTGTCGAGGTTGCGCGGCAGGCGAGCGCCACGCTGCGGGCGCATCCGTTGCGCACGACGCTCGGTGCGCTGGCGATCTTCGTGGCCGTGTTCACGATGGCGGCGGTGACGACGGCCCTCGACGGCTTCACGCGGTTTGCGTCGGCCTCGGCGGCGCGGGCCTTCGGGAGCGAGACCTTCGTGCTCGCCCAGGTGGCCTCCCGCGGCAGCGTCAGCCGGAAGGAACTGGAACGGAAGCTGGAGCGGAACCCGCCGATCCGGCGCTCCGACCTGCGCTTCCTCGAGCGGCACGCCGGTTCCCAGGTGGTCTACGCGCCGAGCGCGCAGCGGGGCGGTGACGTGATGGCTGGCGGGCGGCGCTTCGAGAACGCGGCCATCACGGGCACGACGCCGAACCTGGCCCGGATCCGCGACCTCTCGCTCGCACGTGGCCGGTTCTTCCTCCCTGACGAAGAGACCCGCGCGGCACAGGTCGCCGTGATCGGGGCCGATGTCGTCGACGCGCTCTTCCCGGCGCAGGATGCCATCGGACAGGTCGTTCGACTGGCGGGCCGCGGGTTCACCGTGGTGGGTGTCCAGGCGCGGCAGGGAACCTCGCCGGGCATCTCGCTCGACCGCAACGTCTGGGTTCCGCTCACGGCCTGGGAGCGGGTCTTCGGCGCTTCGCCCTCGCTCCAGGTGCTCGCCCGGCCGGCCGCCGGCGTGTCGGCCGCGGCGGCCGAGGCCCACGTGCGGGCCACGATGCGGGCGCGGCGGCAGCTCGGGCCCGGAGCCGACGACACGTTCGACATCCTCACCCCCGACGCGGCGCGCAGCTTCGTGTTCCGCCTGTCGGAGCGAATCGGCCTCGCCGCCATCCCCATCTCGATCATGGCGCTGCTCGCCGCGGTGGTGGTGGTCACCAACACCGTGCTCGTGTCGGTGAGCACGCGGACGCGCGAGATCGGCGTGCG
>Ga0114939_10003385_pt1 | contig 11204 bp, 15 predicted proteins | sample AshMeaCrysSpring_FD_87196 | JGI IMG/M metagenome (GOLD analysis project Ga0114939, IMG submission 87196) | Groundwater microbial communities from Big Spring, Nevada to study Microbial Dark Matter (Phase II) - Ash Meadows Crystal Spring | ecosystem: Environmental > Aquatic > Deep subsurface >... | reverse complement strand
TCGCAGTTCGCGCTCTTCTGAGCCACGGGACTCCACGGAATGACGTCCGCATCGGCGCGCGCCGCGGCCACCTACCACGAAGTGGACGTGTCGTCCCGAAGCCCGCTCGAACTGGTCGTGCTCGTGTACGACGAGACGCTGGAGGCGCTGCGCGCGGCGCACACCGCCATCGACCGGCGCGACCTCGCTGGCAAGGCCGCACCCGTGTCGCGTGCGCTCGGGCTGCTCGGCCAACTGCTGGCCAGCCTCGACATGGAACAGGGTGCGGAGGTCGCGGCCAGACTCGACGCGCTCTACACGTATGTCCTCTTTCGCATCTCGGAGGCGAACGTCACCCTGCGAACCGAGCCGCTCGACGACGCCATCCGACTGTTGCTGCCGCTGCGGAATGCGTGGGCCGAGCTGGCCCGCCGCGAGGCCGCGCAGGTGGGGAGCCGTGAAGGGCAGCGATGACCCGCGCGGAACTCCTCGATGCGATGGCAGAGTACCAGCGAGGGCTGACGGCGGAGCTGTGCATCCTGAACCAGGTGCAGGTGCTCGCCCGTTTGCAGCGAACCGCCTCGGACACGCACGACGCGACGGCACTCGCGACGATCGCGGAGCGACGCGACAGACTGATGGCCGGCCTCGTCGATCTCGAGCAGCAACTGCGTCCGGTACGCGCCACGCTCGCCCGTGAACGCGACGCGGCCACGGCATTCCCCGCGTTCCGCGATCTCGTGCGCCTGCATCGCGAGGCCGCCTCGCTCGTCACCGACATCCTCTCGACCGATCGCGAAACGGCTCGCGCTCTCGAGGAGGCCGAACGGGCCCGGCGTCTGGCCGCACACGTGCTCGACACGGGGGAAGCCACGCTCGCCGCCTACCGTAGGGTGATCACCCCGGCACCGGGCTCGGCCGGTCTCGTGGACCGGCTGGGCTGATCCTCTTCGCACCCGTCTTCAGCCCGTCGTCGGGCCGCGGCCGGCCGCGGGGCCAGGAGTGACGCTCTCCGGGGGGCCCGACCACCCGAGCGCACCTCCGTCCTTGGCAATCGCCCTCCTGGGGTGCCTGCGGATCGCTCACGCGCTGATGCGGACAAGGGGGCGGGCGGCCGCCGGCTGGACTGTCCGCGTCACCGCGGCTCGTTCGCCGAAGACGAACTGCGTCCGCTCGACGAACCCGAGCGAGGCGTAGAGCCGGCGCGCCGCCGTGTTGGATCCCGAGACGAGGAGGGTGACACGTGCGGCGCCGTGGCGCCGGGCTGCGTCGAGGCTCGCCACCAGGAGCGACCGGCCGAGCCCGCGTCCACGGCGGTCAGGCGCCACGGCGACCTGCGCCACGTGAGCCGTACGGGGCGCCACCCAGGTGGTGACGACGAAGCCGTCGAGCGTGTCACGTCCAGGCGCGGCAAAGGAGCACGGGAGCGCGAGTTCCCCGCACGCCCTGGTGCGCACCATCTGCGTGAGGTAGGTTGTCCACTCCTCGATCCGTCCGTTCGGCGCGAAGCACCGCATTCCCGAGGATCCCGCATACGCACGTGCGAGGAGCCGCACGGCATCGGGTAGGTCGACCATGTCCCAGGGCCGGAGGTGTGGTGTGGGGGACGCGCCGGCCGCGAGCGGCGCCAGAGATCGTTCGAGGTAGTAATACGGCTCGAGCCGGAAGCGTCGCCGCGCAAGTGCCGCAACGACGGCATCCGACTCAGGGTACAGAAAGCCGTCGTAGTGTCGGGCCGCGCACGTCTCGGGCGCAGCGATCACCGCGTCGAGCAGTGAGCGGATGGTTGCTGCACGGTGTCCGGCGAGCGCCCCGATCTGCAGGCGCGCGTCACGAACCAGGAAGTAGCACCAGCCCGCGATCTCGCCGTCCGGCTCCCGAGCCACCCACCCGGGCAGCACGCCGGCCTGCCGGGCGTCCTCGACGATCTGCCACGACGCGTCGAGATCCCACGAGAGGTCCCTGAGCCAGCGGGTGCGCTCGGCGGCGTACAGCGGGGCGATCTGGCCCGGCGCGAGGTCGCGCCAGTCCTCGAGTCGCATGTCAGCCGCCGTCCGTGGGGCCGCAGCGCGTGGCGCGGGCGGCGTGGACTGGTGCTGCGCTGTCGGCCGCCCGGCGGTTCTCCTCGCGGATGAGATCGTAGACTTCCCGCCGATGCACGGGCACCTCGGGTGGCGCAGTCACCCCGATCCGCACGCCATCCCGTCCGATCCGGAGCACGCGCACCTCGATCCCGTTGCCGATGATGATCGTCTCGTCGCGCTTGCGCGTGAAGACCAGCACGGTCACCTCGGAGCGATCGACAGCGGATAGCGCAGGAGGTGGGGGCTCTGGTGCGGCAGCACCTGACAGCCCCGCATCCGGGCCGGGTTGATCGCGATCGGGGCACGCAGGTTCGCGTAGGGCGCCCCGGCCTCGTCGAATCCGACGAGCGACAGCAGGATCATGGGCTCGCCAGGGTGACACCCGAGGCGAAGGAGATCCGTCTGGCTCAGCGCAACCTGGTAGTCGGGCACGACCTCGCGGGGGTCGACGACGAGAAAGGATGCCGGCGGGCCCTCGACGGCGTGCAGGCACGAGAACGGCCCGAGTTCCTCGGGGGCGAGGAGCACGAAGCGGCCGCACTGCTCGAATCCCGGCAGCCCGCTGGGGAACTCCACGGCTGCCGCGCGATCGAGCGGGAAGACACCAAACGGCGTGTCGATGGACTCGGCGGCGTACACGCGAGGGTGCGGGAGCGACACGACTGGCCTCATTGCAGGTAGTCGAGCAGCGAGACGCGGGAGCGCGCCCCGACGGCCGCCACCGCCGCCTCGTGGGCGGCCTGGGCCTGGTTCATCGCGGCGATGGCGGCGGCGAGGTCCACTTCTTCGAGGCTGGCGCGACGGGCTTCGGCGGATCGCGCGAGCATCGAGAGCCGTGCCTTCTGGGGCTCGACCTCCGCGAGAGCAGCGCCAACCTGGCTTTGCGCGGCCGCCACCCGCGCGTCGGCCGACTCCAACCCCCGCATGACGGCCTCGATCTCCGCGCGGTCCTCGGCCCTGATCGCGCGAGACAGCATGTCGAGGAGTGTGAATAGGCTGACTGGGTCGGTGCCCTGCGCGATGGCGCTTCCATCCATCGTGACGGCAACCGACCGCGTTCCGTCGACGTCGAGTCGCTGGTGGCCGCTGTCGCCCGCGTAGGGTGCAACGCCATCGCCCGTGACCCGGAACGGCACCTCGGTCGCGCGCGTGCCGGAGAACACATACACGCCCCGCAGCGAGGTGTTCATCGCCGAGGCGAGGCTGTCACGGATCGAGGTGGCCTCGAGCGCGTAGGCCTCGCGCCGCGCCGGATCGTCGAGGGCGGAGGCGGCCGCAACCGCCAGCGTCTTGGCGCGCGAGATGCCCTCGATGACGTCTCCGAGCACCGCATCGATGACTCGGAGACGGGCGTCGGCGGAGTCGACCGCCCGGCTGTAGCGATCGAGGGCCCGCGTGTCGTCCCGCGCCGCGGCTGCAAGGCGGGCGGCCGCCGGGTCGTCGCTTGCCACGTGAATCCGGCGCCCGGAGGACACCTCGCGCTCGCGGAGCACGAGGTCGGCCGCGGTACGCCCAAGATCGCTGAGACCGTTTCGATACAGACTGCCGAACGTGATTCGCATGCCGCTGACCTCAGCCACGGACCAGGCCCATGAGCACGTCGAGCATGTCGTCGATCGCGCCGAACACGCGGGCGTTGGCCTCGTAGCCGCGCTGAAACCGCATCATCTCGGCGGCTTCCTCATCGAGGGACACGCCCGAGATGCTGTCCCGGAGGTTGAGAAGCTGGTCGACGGCGTCGGTTCCAGCCGCCGCGGCGTCGCGCGCTGCCGCCACGCCCCCGCCAACCTCCGACACCAGGGCAGCCCACGCCTCGCCCATCGTGGCCGTTCCGTCGAGCAGCAGCCGTTGATCACGAATCGCCACCAGCCGCCGCGCGTTCTCGTTGTCCCCGGCCGCGCCGGAGGCCGAGGCCGCGAACCTCGCCTCGCCACCGGGCGCCAGCAGCGCATCCGACATCGACAGCCGGCTGCCCGCACCATCCACCGCACCCGGTGAGGCGAAGAACGCCTCGCCAGTGGCCCCCGTCAGGTCATGCCCTGCCTCGTGCTGCGCGTTGATCCGTGTGGCCACGGCATGCGCAAGCGTGTCGAGTTGCGCCTGGTACGACGGAAGCACGTCGTCGCGCGTCTTGATCAGGGCGCCGAGCGTGCCCCCCACCGAGCCGCTCAGCACGGCGCCGTCGACCGACAGCGTCGCAAGGCCAGTCGGCGTGGAGTCCAGCGACAACGCCTGGGCGGTCCCGCCCAGCACGAGTGCCAGGCCGCCGGCAAGTTCCACGTCGAGGCCGCCGTCCTCGCGGGCGACCGCGTGCACGTCGACGAATTGCGCAAGTTGATTGAGTGCGAGGTCGAGCTCGTCGCGCAGCTGTTCCGTCCGGGCCTCCCCGGGACGGGTCGCCGAGAGTTCCTGATTGAGCGCCGCGATGCGTCGCGTGAGATCGTTCACCTGAGTGGTTGCGACACGGAGACGGCCATCGACCTCGCGCACGCTGGCCGACAGCTGTGACGACACCTCGCGGAAGGTCGCGGCCAGCGCCGCTCCCGCTTCGATCGCCGTGCGCCGCGCCGCGAGCGACGTCGGGTCGTCGGCCACCGCGGCGAACGCGTCGAACAGGTCTTCGAGCTTCGCGTCGATCGACGCGCCGGGCGCACCGAGCCCCACCTCCACCATCCCGAGCACCTGTGCGCCAGCCTGGTGGCCGGCCAGCCGGGAGATCTCGCCTCGCAGATGGTGCGTGAGGAAGGTGTCGCGAACCGCGTGCAGTCCCGTGGCGGCGACGCCGCCGCCCGCGCTCCAGCGGTCCAGGGGCGCGAGGGCCTGGAGATGGGCGATCCGGCGGGAGTAGCCCGGCGTGTTGACGTTGGCGATGTTCTGGCCGGCCACGTCGAGCCCAAAGCGGTGCGCCTCGAGGGCGCGGGCCGACACACCGAGCATCGAGAAGAGGTTCGCCACTAGCCCCTCGCCTGCAGCGTGACGCCGCGTTCTGGTCCGGACGCGCGCGCCTGGCCGTCGTACCCGACGGAGCGGCCGACGGCCGCGAGAAGTGCCTGAAGCGTGGTCGCCCCCGCCGCGTTGATCCGCTCGCAGCGCGCGAGCGCCTCCCGCGCCGACACCAGGCCCGCAACCCAGCGGGTCCGCGAGGCGTCGTCGACACTGGGGACGCCGAGGCGACGCAACTCGTCCGCCGCGTCGAGCAGCAGCGTGTGGGCGTGCTCGATCTCAGCGGCCCGCCCGCTCTTGAGTGCGTCTCCGGCGAGCTCCAGCGTGGCCTGGAGGCGACTGAGGAGGGTGAACCCGGTCTGCATGGCGTGCTCCTCGCGCCGGGCCGGGTCGCCCGACGCCGGTCAGCGGGACAGAAGGCTGTCGATGATCTTGTCGGCGAGGCGCTGGACGTCGTTGCCCACCTCCCCGGCGGCAAGCTTCTGGCGGGCGCGCTCCACGACGTCCTGCCGCACCTCCGGGGCCTGGCTCACCGCGCGGACGGCCGCGTCGAGCAATCGGGCGTCGGAGGAGACATCCACGCGGTCCTGGGTGGCCTGCGCGGCGCGTTTGGCCTGCTCGGTTCGCGCCTGCTGGACACGGTCGGCGGCCGAGGCGGCACTCGCCGACGGGCTCTCGTTGGCGGTCGTGGCTGGGTTCGGGCGCTGGCCCTCAACCTTCATGCGCTACTCCATGGCCGGCAGGGAAGCCGGCACGTGTTCGCCAGGAGAATCGTCACGCGGTGCTGGCAACTTTAGCGCGATCTGAGCAGCGCCGGCATCCAGCACACCGTCCGGGTCCACCCGCCGCCCGTCAACGAGGACCTCGAAGTGCAGGTGGTGGCCGGTGGCACGCCCCGATCTCCCGACTCGCCCCACCACCTCGTCCTGAGCAAGTTCCTGGCCAGCCACCACGGCCAGCGACGACAAGTGGGCGTAACGGGTCCGCACCCCTCCCGCGTGCTCCACCTCCACCATCAGCCCGTAGCCGCCGCTGTCTTCCGCCCGCACCACACGTCCCGGCCCCGCGACGGGCACCTCGCGCCCATAGGCGGCTGCGACGTCGATCCCCCCGTGAAATCGCCGCTCTCCGTGCAAGGGGTCACGCCGCCAGCCAAAGGCCGACGTGCGGGGCCCTTCGAGCGCGAGGGAGAGGCTCAGGTCAGGCTCGGCCACCACGGGCACCGAAACCGGCTCCAGCCCGACACAGGTCCGGTCCGGGGCAGACACCCCGGTCGTGGGCTGCGGTGTCGGTGGCGCGACGGTGGCCGCCGAGGCGGCGACGCCCGGGGCCAGGCGCGCCAGCCCTCGCTCGAGCACCGCGGCGAGTCCCAGCCCGCCCTGAGCCGCCAACGCCCTGGCCAGTTCGACGTCCACGGTTTCGGTCATGGTGCCTGCGCCGAAGCCCTCCCCCGCCGCGCACTCCTCGAGGAACGACTGGCGCATCTGCTTGACCATCTGCAGGAGCAACAGCGACTCGAACTCCTGGGCCACCTCGCGCAGGCTGCGGGCGCCGGAGGCCCGCTGGCTGGAACCGCCGCCAGAGAGGGTGACGAGCGGGCCGAATGCGCTGAGGGCGTCGGTCGCCATGGCCTGTGTTACAGAATCACGAGCTCGGCGCGGAGCGCGCCGGCCACCTTGAGCGCCTGCATGATGGCGATGATGTCGCGCGGCGTCGCACCGAGCGCGTTCAGGGCCCGGACGACGTCCTGCAGGGTGGCGCCCTCGTCGAGCGCAACGAGCTGCATGGTGCCTTCGTCCACCTCGATCCGCTGGTCGGGCACGACGACCGTGTCTCCGCGGTGCGAAAACGGCGCCGGCTGCGACACGTCGTAGCGCGTGCTGATTCGCACCGACAGGTTCCCGTGTGCGACGGCCGCGGCACGGATGCGGACGTTGGCGCCCACCACCACCGTGCCCGTGCGCTCGTTGATCACGACGCGCGCCGGCGCGTCCACCTCGACGGGCAGCGGCTCGATGCGCGCCATGAGGTCGGGAACCGCCCCGTGGTACGCCGCAGGCACGTCGAGGGCCACGGTAGCGGGATCGACGGGGTGGGCAACGCCGCTGCCGAGGTCGGCGTTGATGGTCTCCGCCAGTCGCCGCGCCGTCATGAAATCGGGCTCGCGCAGCGCGAGCAGGATCTGTCCACCGGAGGGCATCGTCGCCTGCGCGGGGACCTGGACGATGCCGCCGCCCGGCACGCGCCCAGCCGTCAGGTGATTCACCGCGACGGCGTTGCCGGCACGCCCCACGCCGAACCCGCCGAGGGACAGCGGTCCCTGCGCGAGCGCCTGCACGCGCCCGTCGACGCCTCGCAGGGCGGTGGCGGTCAACGTGCCCCCCTGCAGACTGCGTGCGTCCCCGACCGAGGACACGGTGACGTCGAGTCTCGCACCGGGGCGCGCGAAGGACGGCAATTCCGCGGTGACCAGCACCGCGGCGATGTTCTCGACCCGCATCGCGGGGCTCCCCACGTCGAGGCCCAGCCGCTCGAGCATGTTGGCCAGGGTCTGCGCCGGGAAGTAGGTCTGCCGCCGGTCCCCCGTCTTGTTGAGGCCGACCACGAGACCGTAGCCGATCAACGGCGTGGAGGGAATGCCCTGCAGCGTGGCGATGTCCTTGACGCGCGTGCTGCTGCCCTCTGCGGCCAGGGATGCCGCCGGCACCGCGAGGCACAGCGCGACGAGCGGCAACGTGAGGATGGGCCGGATCATGGCGAGCGTGCTCCTCTCCGCGTCAGAACACCTTGTTCAGCAACCGCACGAGCCACCCAGGCCTCAGGTTGTCCTTCATGAGGCCCTGCCCGAAGTAGCGGATGCGCAGCTGGCCCACCCGGGTCGACAGCACCACGTTGTTGCGCGCGATGTCGGCAGGCCGAACCACGCCGGTCAGCACCACCACCTGGCGATCACCGTTGATGTCGATCTCACGGGCACCCTCGAGGACGAGGTCGCCGTTGGGCAGCACTTCCACGACGCGCGCCGTCATGGTGGCGCTGAGCTCGCTCGTGCGGGAGGTCGTGCCGCCCCCCTTGAACTTCGTGGCACTGTCGAACTGGGCCATCGGCGAGGGGTTGAGCCAGTCCGGGTACGCCTCCTCCAGGCCGAAGAGATACGGCACCGACACGCTCCCCCCTCCCTCCTTTGTGAGCTTCGAGTCTGCGGTGCCGAGGGCCTCGATCCGTTCCACCACGCGCACGGTGACGAGGTCGTTCACGTCACGCGCGCGTGGGTCGGTGGCGAGGGTGGCCATCCAGTCGAGACGCGGTCCGACGCTGTTTCCGGCGCGGGCCGCCGCCAGGTACCGTGAGTAGAGCTGCTCGTAGTTCTCGTCGGTCTGGACACGTTTCCCTTCGTCGGCCCCGTGTGCCGAGACGATCGCACCGAACATCAGCAGACCCGCGATCTTCACGAGAGCCAGGTTACGGTGCATGGATCACCTCGATCTCCTGCGGCCCGACGATGCGGCCGCGCAGTGCGCGGTGGGAGTTGCGGTTGATGACACGAATCACGTCGCCGAGCTGACCGGTCTGCTGCGCCACCGTCAGGCCGACGGCCTCCATCGCGCCGACGCGTACCCGGGTGCGCACCTCGTCGCCGCTGCGCACGAGGGGCACCGGTGCCACCATGGTGGCCGTGAGGATGGCCCCGGCCTCGATGGCGCGCAGCGCACGCGCACCCAGCAGATCCTGCGGCAGCCGCCGCAGTGGTCCCTCACCGACGTCGTCCACGACGAGGATCAGGTCGCCCTCGCGCAGTTCCTGTCCGCGGGCGATCGCCTGCGCCGCCCTGGCGTGCCGAGCCACGACGCGCACGGTGGCCGTGGCTTCGCCAGCCCGGACACCCCGGGGCTGTCGTGTGCCCGTCACAGGGCACGCGGGTTGCGCGGCTCGGGTCAGGGTGAAGCGCATCGGGCGACCCAGGCGAGAACCCGGTTCGGGAGCGGCGCACAGGGCACCGTGCCCGCTGCCGGGCGCGAGGACCACGCTCAGCGCAGTGACGCGCACCGCCGCCTCCTCGCCCACGCGCGTGCGGACGGCAACGGCGATCGCGGTTCGAATCTCGGATGCGACGGCCTCGGCCACAGCCGGAGGCTGGGTCACGGGCTCCTCCCCCGAGGCGGCACCACTGGCGCCGCCCCAGAGTGCGAGGGCGCACAGGCCCGGTCCGAGGAGCCGGACCGGCCACTCAGCGGGCAAGGTTGTTCACCTCGGAGAGCATCTCGTCGCTGGTCTTCACGACGCGCGAGTTGGCCTCGTACGCGCGCTGGGCGAGGATCATGTTGACCATCTCCTCGACGACGCTCACGTTGGATTCCTCGAGGAATCCTTGGACGATCGTGCCGAGACCGTCCTGCCCCGGGGCGGCCGTGACCGGTTCGCCCGACGCGCTCGTGTCGCCGTAGAGGGTGCCGCCGAGCGCGGCGAGGCCTGCCGGGTTCTGGAAGGTCGCGATCTCGATCGTCCCGAGCTGCTGCGGCGCGCTCTGTCCGGGCATGGACGCCGACACGATGCCGTCCTTCGAGACGGTGATGCTGGTGGCCTCTGCCGGCACGCTGATCCGCGGCTCCAGGAGATAACCCTCGGCCGTCACGATCTGGCCATCCCCGTCGAGGTGGAGAGCGCCGGAACGGCTGTACGCGGTCTCCCCGTCTGGAAGCGTCACCTGGAAGAAGCCCTGCCCTTCGATGGCGAGGTCGAGCGGCGCACCGGTGGTGCGCAAGTTGCCTCGTGCGAAGTCGCGGGCGGTGGCGACGGGACGCGTGCCCAGTCCCACCTCGAACCCCACCGGTGTCTCACCGGTCTGCGAGCTCGGGCTGCCGGCGGGGCGGTTCTGCTCGTACACGAGGTCCTCGAACTCCACGCGCGCCTTCTTGAACCCCACCGTGTTCACGTTGGCGAGGTTGTGCGCGATGTTGTCGATGTTGGCCTGCTGGGCGTTCATCCCACTCGCGGCCGTGTAGAGCGCTCGGATCATCGTAGGTCTCCTGCCCGCCAGGCCCCGCGTTCACGCGGCCCGGCACATCGCCGATTGGCCGATCGGCGGGGTCCCGGTCATCGCTTGCCCAGTTCCGAAATCGCCCGGCCATCGAGGTCGTTGAGCATCACGCCGATGCCACGCTGCAGGGCCTCGAAGGCGCGGGCGGTCTCGGTGAGCTGGACCATCCGTTCCGGCAACGCCACGTTGGACTGCTCAAGGGCGCCACCCCGCAGGAGTGGTGCCGTGAGCGGGGTCGCTGCGGTCGGTTTCGCGGCCCTGAAGCGGCCCGCCTCCTCACGCGACAGCGTCCCATAGTCGGCCACGTCCACCACGAGGAGCCGCCCAGCCACGGTGCCGTCGAGCCGGAGCGTTCCATCGGCTTCCACCGACACCGTGCCCTTCCCGAGGGTGATGGGTCCGGTCGTGCCCAGCACTGGGAGACCGTCGGCAGTGACGAGCAGGCCGTCGCCGCGCCGCTCGAAGTGGCCATTGCGCGTGTAGCGCAGCCCGGCGGGCGACTGCACGACGAAGAACCCCCGTCCCTCGATGGCCACATCGAGGTCGCGGCCGGTGGCGTCGAGCGCGCCGCTGCGGAAGTCGAGGCGCGCGGCGCCGCTGGCCACGTCGATCGCCGAGTCGAGCACCCCCCCGAAGTCGGGACGCGGCGCGGCAACCGTGCCTGCCCGCTCTGCCTTGTACCCAGCCGTCCCCACGTTCGCGATGTCAGCGGCCAGCCGGTCCAGCTGGGCCATCCGTGCCCGCAGGCCACTCAGTGCGACGTACGCGCCCCCAGCCACGTGTCCTCCTACTCTCGTGCGCCGGTGTAGGCGGCGGCGTGCGAGCGATCCTGATGCTGTCGCGGCGCGCGGTCGTGTGCCACCGACGCGGCGGACGATTCGCCGAGGTGGAGTCTGAGCCGCACCTCACCTTCGGACATCTGTTCGTCGGCGGCAATCTCCGACGGAGAGGCGCCGCGGCGTGCCGCGGCGCGCACCCGCGTCGTCGTCGCACGCGGCGATGCCGTCCGGACGGGCCGCCCGGACGTGCCGCGGATCAGCTCGCTGGCCACGGCATGAAAGCCCGCCTCGCTCGTTTCCGTCAGCAGTGCGAGGGCATCGGCCAGAGCCGCCGTCCGCTGTTCGAGCCGTCCCGCGGTACGACGCGCCGAGGTCGCGGCC
>Ga0114939_10003384_pt1 | contig 11206 bp, 7 predicted proteins | sample AshMeaCrysSpring_FD_87196 | JGI IMG/M metagenome (GOLD analysis project Ga0114939, IMG submission 87196) | Groundwater microbial communities from Big Spring, Nevada to study Microbial Dark Matter (Phase II) - Ash Meadows Crystal Spring | ecosystem: Environmental > Aquatic > Deep subsurface >... | reverse complement strand
GAAATGGTGGGGCGGATGATCGCCACCCTCGGGGTGCGCGCCAAAGTGAGCACCACACTCGACCGCACCCGGGCCATCCGGGGTGCACAATTCGTCATTTGCGCGATCCAGGTCGGCGGACACGATCCCGGCACCACCACCGACTTTGAAATTCCGAAAAAATACGGATTGAACCAGACCATCGGCGACACGCTGGGCATCGGCGGGATTTTCCGGGGGCTGCGGACGATTCCCGAGCTGCTGAAAATCGCCCGCGATATTGCCGATGTGGGGGCTCCCGGCTGCCTGCTTTTGAATTATACCAACCCGATGGCGATGCTCTGCCGGGCCGTGGACCGCGAGACCGGCATCCCGTGCGCGGGCATGTGCCACTCGATCCAAGGCACGGCGCGCCAGCTCGCCGCCTATGCCGCGCTCGACCAGGAGTCGGTAACCTACCGGGTGGCTGGAATCAACCACATGGCGTTCTTTCTCGACTTCCGTTCGAACGGTCGTGACGCCTACCCGCTTCTCTTCCGGTTGCTCGATGATCCGGCATTCCACTCCGACCGGGTGCGGTTCGAAATGATGCGCCGCACCGGCTACTTCGTGACGGAATCCAGCGAGCACCAGGCGGAATACACTCCCTATTTCATCCCCCATGGCGATGCCCTGGTCAAGGAGTTCCAGGTTCCGATCGGCGAGTTGATCCGCCGCAACACGGCCAACATCGCGTCATGGGAAAAAACCGAACGCGAATTGCTCGGCCCGCAAAACGGAACAATGCCGATCAACCCGCGCGGGCACGAATACGCATCGTTCATCATCGAGGCCATGACGGCCGGGACGCCGTGCGTCGTCTATGCCAACCTTCCCAACCGCGGGCTCCTCCCCAATCTCCCGCCGGGCTGTATTGTCGAGGTTCCCACCCTTGTCGATGCGAATGGCATCCAGCCGACATCGGTCCACGATTTCCCGGAGGTTCTCGCCGCCCTCTGCCGCACCAATATCAACGTGCAGGAACTCACCGTGGAAGCCGCCCTCAGTGGACGCCGGGAAGCCATCTACCATGCCGCAATGCTCGACCCCCTCACCTCCGCGACGCTGCCGCTCGACCGGATCTGGGCAATGTGCGATGAACTCATCGAGGCCCACCAGAAACACGGCCTGCTCGCCGGATTCCGCCCCACCCTTCCCTCCACGGGCCGCGCGGCCAAGGGAATCTCCGACAGCGCGGTGGCCCGGCTCCGGCCCATCGGCCCGGCAGACCCCGCGCCGGGGGCGCGCCAAGTTCTGGAATTGTCCCTTGAGCCGGGGGCCGATTTCGCCGTCGGCACCGCGCTCCGGTTTTCTTTCTCGGCATCTGCCGGGGGCATCGTCCCGGAGGTGCTGGAGGTCCCTGCCGAGCCCAACGGGCGGGCCCGCATCGAAGTGGTCTTCCCCGACGGCTTCTCGCAGTCCGCGCGCGTGGACATGCAATGTGATGATCCGCTCGTGCTTTGCATCGGGACCGTGCTGCGGGAGCGGAGGGTGATCCGCTCCAATGGGGAGCCCGTTTTGATCGAGCTTGCCGGGTTTCCGGCGGCACGGGCCGAGTTCCACGACGAGGATGGGCGGATCGCCATCCGCGTTGAGGTCAATGATTCGAACATCCAACCCGTTCCCGCCAGCCCATGGGAAGGATCCGCCGTCGAGCTGTTCTTCGCGTCGGACGAGGCCCCTCATCCGGCACAATTCCTTCTGGTCCCCTTTCCGGAGGACCATTCGGTCCGGCTCTTCGCCATGCCCGGCCTCCATGAGATTGTGCTGGAAGGTTCCTCGCTGGAGGTGCAGCCGCTCTCCTACGCCGCGCACATCCACCTTCCCCGCACGGCGCTGCCGTCCGGCTGCCTCCTTGTGGATCTCATCGCCGACATCGGAGCACTTGGCGACGCACACAGCGGGGGAAGGGCCGCACTCAACGGCCGGCTGGACTCCCATGCCACCTCGGATCACTTTTCCGTTCTCGCCTGACCCGGCCGGAGGATCTTGATTTTCATGGCCGATTCCCAAGTGCCACCGTCCGATCCCGCCCGGGTGCCGGCTCCGCCATCGAGAGTGGAATTGGCGGTCTATGCGTTCGGAAATTCCGCTGCCGTCATGGGAGCGTGCATCAGGGCACAAAGCGCTTCTGCTCGAGCGTGCGCCACTGGTAGTAGGGCGCGAGGTTCTTGTTGTAGTTGGCGGGAAGCGTGAAGTCGGGGATGTCCGGATCTTTCGGGTCCACGTAGCGCTCGATCGTCGAGCTGCCGCGGAACTCCGAGACGACTTTGTCCTTCGACTCGTCCCACTTGTCCCAATCGGCCGCCGTCCGTCGACCGGCGGGCACCTGTTTGAGCGCTTGGACGCGATAGTGGACGGTGTAGGTGTTGGATTTGGTGGTCACGCGCGGGTAAATCTGCCCGTAGGGCGATTCTCGCAGGTTGTCGCCGGTGAGAAGCTTGTCGTCCCACCATGCGGAGGTGTTGTTGTAGCGTTGCAGCGGGGTCCCGCCCGCCGGGCCGCCGACGCCGCTGGCATTGGTTTTCGGCACGAGGAAGACCGTGCAGATTTCCGAGGCCGAGCGGAACCCCTGCCCGCCCGTTCCGAACCGGCGGTCCTTCATCCCGGCCACGGTCGCCTCGACATCGATATCATGGCGCCAGGAGGGATTGGCAGCGGATTCATCCGACGAAAATTGCATCTTGTAGTCGCCCGAGCGGGCGGTTGGCAGGGCGGGGATTTTCATCGCCTTCAAGGCCGCATAGATCCCCGTCGCCCTCTCGATATGAGTGAACGGTGCCAACTGGAAATTGAGGTTGGTTTTTCCGTTTGTCGAGCAGGGCTCGCTGATCGCGTAGGGCTCGACAACCGGCATCCAGAACTGGTCCAGGAATAGGTGATCGGGCGCGGAAATATAGGGTGGCGGGATGTCCGGCCCGCCGCCTCCGAATCCGGGATGATCGGATCTTGCCGCCGGGTTCGGACAGAAGAGCAGCGTGCGCCAGGGTGCCAGCGGCAGCGAACCAAAAAGCACGGGCGACGGAATCTGGCGGATCGGGGAAAACGAGGCGAGGACCGATTCATTCGACGCATTGCCCCGGTTGGCCGGGAAGTAGATGTTGCTGTAAATGCTGCCCGTGCTATTCACGTAGCCCTCGTCGCCCTTGTTGATAAAGGCACCATCGTAGGTATTTCCGGATCCCGTGTTCCAGTCCCCCGCGACGTCGCCGCCCGATCTTCCGGTCATAAGCGCTGCCGACATCGCGGCCGGCACATACGGCCGCGAATAATCCGAGTAGGCGAGCGCGGCGGCAAGCTTTCCGCGCGTCTCCGAGGCCGGTTTGTTCTTCTGCCATGTGGCGGGATTGGTGCTGAACCGGCTGTTGCCGAATCCGGGGGAGATATAGGAGTTGATGCCTCCCGCCGAGCGGGCGACCACGCCGTGGATCTGCGCCCGGTCGGGATCGAGATAGCCGTCCATCGGGCTGAAATCCGCCGCGGTACATCCCGCAGGCTTGCGATGACGCGCGCATCCGCGCGCGACGGCCCGGAGACGTTCCACTGGAGGCTGCGGACCACGTCGCCCCGGCGGAAAAAGTTTCCCCGATCCGCCCCCACGACACTTCCATCGAACACTTCGGTCAGGCGGTTCTCGAAATTCCTCCCGTCGGTGAGGAAGCCGGAATACCAGGGGACCGTCCCCGCAGCGGCCTGGAAAGCCGCTGCGCTGTCAACTCCCGGAATCGGCTTGATCACAAACGGAACCGGCAGAACCATCTCGGGGAGTTCGATCTCGAATTTTTGGATGTATTCCGAGTCGCCGGGCATGGCGTTTCCCGTGCCCGCGAAAATCTTCACGGTGATCGTCCCGCCGCTGAAACTAAATGTTTGGGGACCCGACCCCGGACGCAGGTCCCTGTAATTTCCATCGCTTTCAAGTCCGAAGCGCAAGGGGTCGGCCATCGGCGAGATGGGAACGGTGCCGCTGAAGAATGGGTAGATGGTATTTTCCGGATCCAGGCGGTTGGGCGAGACGGATGTGCCGTCGGATATCTGCAGCGACCGCCCGCCGTCGGGCCAGGCCCCGTCGAGTCGGGTGGGCCGCTGGAACATGCCGAGAAACCCGCTGTCCGGGTAGGGGGAGATGTCCATGCCGCCGGGGCGGGTGAGGAGGACGGCATTGGATCCGGCAGGGAACCCGAGATTATGAACCACGCCGGCCCAATCGACCCTGAGGTTTTCCAGCCCTTCGATCTTGTAGCGGACGGCGGGGGCCGTGTCCGGTTGGCCGGGGGAGATGTTCAGTGGCACCAGATACACGATCGCGCGCATCGCGGTCGTCTGCGGATCTCCGATCCCATTGTAGTTGCCATTTGAGTCCGGCATATCATCCGGGAGTCCGTCGGGACCCGGATTGGGCAAATGGGGCGGGGTGGGATTGAGCGTGGTCTCGTCCCTCCAGTCGGTGGCGTAGAAAAGAATGCCCACCTCACGGAGCGTGGGAAAGCGGCCGAACCCCTTGATCTGGCTGCCGCCCAAGGACGGGGTGGCCGCGATGGGGACAACCGCCCCGATCCCCGTCGGATTGATGATGGAGTCTCCGGGGGGGCCGAAAGGTGCATAGGTATAATAAGGCGGGAGTGCCCGGCTCACCGTGTTCACAAGCGACCGGATGCTGTCGAATGTCTGCACGAGGAGCCGGTTCAGATCTTTTCCCGCACCGAATGCGGCTCCGAAGCCGGGCGCGGTTTTCAGAAGGTCCTGCTTGATCGCGAGAAGCAGCCCCTCGTTATTTCCTCCAGGCGGGAGGTCGAGGGTCTGGCTCTGCGAGGAGCCGGGATTCGCATCGTCCGTGAAAGTGGCCGCCCGATGAAAGTGGTAGGCTTTCCTGTTGAGGATCGATGCCAGATCAAGGAGGAGGTCCTTGGCATTGCGCTTGTCGGACTGAATCTGGCATGGCCAGAGTGAAATCCGGGGCCTCTCGAAAAGCGTGGTTTCCGGGGCGCGGTTGCTGGCCGTGAGGAAGAATGGGAGCTGGCGGACGGTCGCGGCCGGCAGGGCGGGATTGTTGAGTTCGCGGTCGGTCCCGGCGAGCTGCGGGGCATAGAGGAATTCGTTTGCATTCGAGTAAAGGCGGGCGGCGTCCAGCGCAAGGCTTCCGCCCGATAAAATGGATCTTGTGCCTCCCTCGGTGCCTCCGCCCGCGATGCGTGGCGACAGGTTGTAGTAGGGCAGAAGGTTTTGGCCATAGGACGTGCCGCTCGGGTAGGTCGATGCGCCCGCCGATCCGAAGCCGATGTTCGGCCGGGGAAGCCATTCTCCGAGAACCGCGCTCAGCGAGGTGAATGCCGGATGCCCGGGGAGGCGCTGGTATTCATCCGAGACCGGGACAGAGAGCGAATACCCCAGGGTGAGAGGCGATACCCTGCCCTTTTCCTCATTGTTGATTCCGTAGGGGATATCCCAGAACACGCCCTCGCTGGCGGTGTTGATGTTGACCTTGCAGGTCTCATCGTCGGTCCAATACGCCACACGGCCGACGATCGGGTTGTCCGCCGCGGCGTTGAGGCCGGTGGCGACCGACCCGTTGCCGCCGGGGGCAAACACCGAACCGTCCTGTCGCACATAAAGCCATTTGACCGGCATGGGCGCGGGGTTGTTTGTCGCCGAAGCATTTCCCGCGGTGAATCCCGGCGCGGCCGAGACGGAGAATCCCTGGACGCCCTCCTGCACGGCGGTGGCCGGGTTGTCGGTGGGCACCCCATACACCGGATCCGACACTGCCGAACCGGATTGCAAATCGGAGGGCGGTGTGACGATCGGATACACCAACGAGCCCCCCGCCGCGACTCCGGGCGCATTCAAATCGCACCAGAGCGCGTTGTAGGAACCGGAAGAAGCCGGCGCGCCCGACTTCCAGTCATCGAGCGCCGCGCGCTCGGCCGCGACATTCAGGGCTCCCGAGGTCGTGATATTGCCCGATGAGTAAAGGCAGTAGGATTTTTCCGGATCGCCGTTCTGTCGCCATGTGCGGATGAGACCGGGTTGCGAGGCCCATGCCGTGAGCCGGGAAAGGTCCGGCGTGCCGTCGGCATTCGATTCGTAGCCGGTCGTCGCCTGTGTGACCGCCGACTTCACAAGATCCACGGCCAGAGCCGCCAGCCTCTGCGAGTCGCCCTGGTTAGAGGAGGCCGCGGACTCGCTGCGCTCCGTGGTGGTGGAAAGAAATATCGACAGAACGAGCACCACAACCAGCACAAGGATCGCCAGTGTGATCACAAGCGCGGCACCGCTTTGCGTATTCCCCCCGCCGGGACCGGCCACCCGGCGGATCGGCCGGGTCGCGGGCGTCCCGGGGCTTCGGTTGTTTCTCTCTGATTTCATGGCCGGTGGAGTGTGAAGGATCCGGTTGACGGCTCGATTTGAATGGTCGCGAAGTTGTCGGGTGGCCTGGCACCGTCGGGCGGAGTCCTTTCATTGTAAAGTGTGAGAAAAAAATTCGTTACCGAAGCGGCGGCCAGCTCGGGAATGAACCCGAGGTTTGTCGTGCCGTCGGGCCGGAACCGGAAACCCCGGTATTTGTAGGAAGTTCCGATGCCGGGAACCTGGGGGTCGTTTGCGGAGGCCGGGACATTTGGGAGCGCGGCCAGCGAGGTCATCTCCGGAGGGCTCCCGATCACAACTCCGGAGGGAAACACCCGCACCTTCCCGGCCGGGATCGCGCCGCCCTCGGTGATCTCAACGATTTGAACCGCGCGAATGGCGCTCGCGGAGCCCGGAACCGCCGGGTCGGGCATCTCGATGAGACGGAACTCGATGTCATGGTTTTTCGTCACCGCAAGCTGCCTGGCCAGTGACAGCGCGCCATTCACAGACTCGATGCCAAGGCTCACCCTTGAGCCGCCCAGGATCCCGCTGAGCGATGGCAGGGCCACTACGGCAAAGAGCCCGATGATCGCAACCACCAGCAGCAGTTCAAGCAGGGTGAATCCCCCGTGGCCATGTCGCCTCCCGCGTGCCGAACCCCGCAGAAATGCACCCCCCGGAGCAGACCGGAAAAAGCCTCCCCCCACCCCGCTTCCCCTACCCGGGAAAATGATATTCGTATCGATCATCATTGCGTGACCCATTGGGCCGGCCCGATCGCCACCGTGGAGTCGAACCTGTGATAGCCCAGCCGATTTTCCACAAGCTCGGCCTCAAGCCGGGCGAGGGATTCGTCATCCGTGGCATCTGTCAGGACGATTCCGGAGTTATTGATCCTTTGGGCCGAAGCCTCATCCACCGCGATCATCGTCACACGCACATGCGGAGGAAGGTTGTTGGCCTGCACCGGCTGCACGGGGGTGGTGCGCGGTTCGGAGGAATAAACGCGGGAGGCCCTTGGCTGGCGGGAAGCATCCGTGAAGACGGCTTCAAAAAGCAGGGCGACAATGTTGTCGGCCAGGCGGTGGGAATAGGCCCGTCTGGCAAGGGGATACGAAAACCATTCGGTTCCCCGGTAGTCGGCATTCCCGGAAGTGAGGCTGTAAATCGAAAGGTTCTCCGCGGGTTCGATCATTTCATAAAGCCTGTAACGGTCTTTGGATGGCCATGAAACTGTGGGAGGTGGAGCCTCCAGTCCGGCTCCCCTCTCAATAAAGAATCCGGTCGTGTTCAAAAGGGAGTTCATTCCGGACAAAGCGGCGCTTTCCACCTTTCCCAGCGGGGCTTGAAAAAAAACCGCCATCCCGCGCAGGTCGCCCCCGCCGGGAGCGGTCAAGCCCGCCGCGTTGGTCTGCAGGTAGCGAAGTTCGCTGATGCGCTCGTAGCGCGCCGGAACAAATGTCGCCGCGTTTGCCGTGGTCCGGGGAAGGCCATTCGCATCCACGTAGTCCCAGTAGGCATTGAGTGTCGCCTGGGCAAGACGTTGGTTGATCCGCTCGAACCCCCGCCGCGCCTCGCGGAACTGCTCGACCTTTGAGTTGGTCTGCCGCACAAGGTTCTGAGCCGAACTCACAACCGACAACATCAGTATCGAAATCAAAGCCAGAACGCCCATGGCCACAAGCATCTCAATCAACGAGAATCCGCGGAAGGATCCGCCGGCCAACCGGCTTGCATCCCGCGCAAATACCCGGATGCGGGGCCCGAACATCATTGAAAATGCGGGCGGAGCCGCACCGGACTCGCCGAGGACTGGATCGAGGCGGTCTTGAGAACGGTGTCGGGTGCCGCGGACCGACCCACCGCCAGCATGGCCAGTTTCCTTGCCATCAGACCGCCCGCCGCATCGGCTCCCGCGCCTTCTGTGATTCTGACTTGGAACACCGCGCCTTCGGAAGTGGAGACGAGATCGCCGGAGGAGGTGAAGTAGATGGTCGCGGGGAGTTGCGGATCCCCCGCCAGGTAGGCTTCGGCCTCTCTCATGATCTGAGAAATTGTGGATGCCTCGATGCTTTCCCGGCTGGCGCCAAGGGCGATCCCCATCATCCCGATCAACGGGACAATCGCAAAAGCAAAGATCCCAAGCGCCATAACGACCTCCACAAGAGAAAACCCGCGAGGGGACCGCGGTGGAAAGCCCGGTTCATGCGAGCCGGCGAGGGTGGAGAATTTCATAGCTGGGTAACCTCTACAAAAGCCATGGGACAGCAAGCCCCGTCTGGCTGAAGCCGTTAAGCGGAACCGGGTTGCCCGCCGTCGCGGCAGTCCAACCGGTCGGCCAGCTCGCGGATGGCCTGCGGAGAGTTGAAACGAAAAAGCAGCCCGCCCCATCCCGGCGAGATCGACCTCGCGGAACCGCGCCGGGGACTCCGGCGCGAAAATTTTTTCCGGCGGAACCACAACGCTCGGCATGGCTCCCAATCTCGCCAACAGGCCGGTCCGCATCCTCACCAATTCCATCCTGATTGCCCACCGGATCACTGCGCTGCGCTCGCAATCCCAGGGTGCCGTGGTCTATCTGACCGGCGGCTACGTTTATCCCGGGTCGGGCCTTCTGGTCGGACCCGAAGCTGTCGCCAGCCTCAAGAAATATCGCGCCCGCTGGGCGTTTCCCTCTGTCGGAGGGCTCGATTCCGAGGGCGGCACGAATACCAACCAGCTCGTCGTCGAAAGCGAGATGACCATGATCCAACACAGCGAGTCCGCCGTGGTGCTCGCCGACTCATCCAAGTGGAAGCGACGAGAAATGGTGCGCGCTTTCCATTGGAGCCAGATCGCCCATCTCGTCACCGACTCGATTCCCCGGGTCCGCAGAGGAGTCATCCCCGGACTTCTCACAACGGGCGACCGGTAAAACAGTGTTGGCGCTTGGGGCCCAAGTTCGACACGCCCATCGCGGCGGAGATGGGATCAGGCTTCGACGGGCTTCAAGCCGAGATCTTTCCAGGCCAGATCCGCAAGGCGGCGCCCGATTTGGCGTTTGTGGCGGGGGTGGATGTCGTTTTTGTCGCCACAGTCGAACCCGATGGCCATGCCGGTGAATGGCACGCTGTGGCGGATGCGGGCCTGGACCGCCCGGAGCCCGTCCCAGTCGCCGGGGCCGTCGAATTCGGGAAGCTGGACGAAGTAAAACGGCCATTGCGGAGCCTGCCAGTCTTCCCGCCAAGCCGTGATCAGGCGGCAGAAAAGATCCTCATAGCGGGCCGGATCATCCACATTGCTCTCGCCTTGACACCAAAACACTCCCCGGCACGTGTAGGGGACCAACGGGCGCAGCATGGAGTGGTAAAGCAGACTGGCCGAGCTTGGGCAGAGCGGGTTTCCAGGATGGAGCGGCGGGCGCTCCGGCTGGGCCGCGTGCAGGACGGGTGAGGCGAAATTGCGCGAGCGGTTGGAGTTGAATGTGACTTCCCCGTAGCCTGGGATCCCACTGATCGCCATCAGCCATTTGTCGGCACCCGCGCTATAGCTCTCGGCCGCGCCGGCGGCGTACAGCGCAAACCACGGCGGTCACATAAGCACCCGCGTTGATCGGGCCGTAGTCGTTGATCGGGGAGAGCGAGACCGGAGAGCGATCATAGGCGAGTGTCCGGTTGTTCCGTATATTTCCCGAGCTTTTGAAAACCCACAGCTTTGCTTCCGCTCGCATGGCGGGAAAAACTTCAACCTTGCTTTCACTGGTTGGAGTGCCCTCCGCCCATGCCGGTTGCACGGCGAGGCGGCCGCCCCGAACGCGGGGGGTGTCCTCCGGCGCTGGGGCACCGTTGTCCGCGTTCATGACATGGGATAGCCCGGTTACCGTGTAAACCTGCGGCCCGGTACCGGGTCCGGAGACAACCCGGAGTTTGAGGTTCGGCAGGCCGCGTGCGGGCCGGTAATCGGGCCACCGGAAGTCCTCCGGAACCTCGAGCCAGCCATCAGCCGCCGCGGCAACCCCAACACCGGAGATGCGAAGGTGCGCCTCGTCGGAGTTCCATGGAATGAAGCGCGCGCTCTGGACGGGAGGTGCGTCTTCGCCGGGATTTTCCGGATCTCCCAGATAAAGCCACTGGGCGTAATTACTCAGAAAAAACCAGGGTTCTTTTCCGTGAACGCTTTTGTCCATCGCCTTCATCCCCTCGTGGTTGAGGAGGTGTCCGGCGAGGGCGAGCCTCAGGCCGTAGCCCGTCATCATCCCGCCGTCATGTGCAAGGATGAGTCCGGCAAGAACCGCTTCGTTAGTGTCTATGCTGCGCTGGAGGACGCGGATGAGACAGGCCCGGCGTTCCTCCGGCGTGAGCCACCCGGCAAACGCCCCCACAGCGGCATCGCCCGTGACCATCAGGATGTCCGAAGAATACGTCGCGCCGCTGTTGTTTCGGTAGGAGTGCGAGCCGCGCGCGTCATTGAACCCGAGCACCATGGTGTCGGGCCCCGGCAGGAGCGAGGTCAGCCGCGCGGCGGAAAACTGCGGCGGAATCCCTGAAATCGGGTTTCCGAAAAGGTCGGCCTTCGGGGCGGGAATAATGATGCCGGCGGCCTCGGGGACGATATCCGATGTCCGGATGAACTCCGGGCGGGCCCGGCGTTCGGCACTGCGGAGCAGGCCGGGACGGAAGGCATCCTCCGGAGGTGCCGTCGCAAGCACGGTGAGAATGGCCGTGGCTTCAAGAACAGTCTGACCCGTCTTCTACACTTTCGAAGCATTGAAAAACAGCTGATCAAGTATTGATGCGGCTTCGCGGGCGGATGGCGGCGTAAAATACTGAAATGTAGTGCAACTTTTTCAGTTGGAACTGCT
>Ga0114939_10003383_pt1 | contig 11209 bp, 13 predicted proteins | sample AshMeaCrysSpring_FD_87196 | JGI IMG/M metagenome (GOLD analysis project Ga0114939, IMG submission 87196) | Groundwater microbial communities from Big Spring, Nevada to study Microbial Dark Matter (Phase II) - Ash Meadows Crystal Spring | ecosystem: Environmental > Aquatic > Deep subsurface >... | reverse complement strand
CACTTTCACATCTTAAGTCCAGGGAAAATTTTGGATAAGATATATTAATAAACCATTGATTTGGTTGCCAAACTGCGATAAGCGTCAGTTACATAGAAGCTGAAGCTAAACCAGTATATGTTGAGTTGAGGAAATAACAACTTGTCTAAGCAAGATTTAATCGAGATGGAAGGTACAGTGACCGAGTCACTGCCTAATGCCATGTTCCGCGTCGATCTGGATAATGGCTTTAATGTCCTAGCTCATATTTCTGGCAAAATCCGCCGAAATTACATCAAAATCCTACCAGGCGATCGCGTCAAAGTAGAGTTAACACCCTACGACCTGACAAAGGGTAGAATTACTTATCGTCTTCGCAAAAAGTAACAGTCAGTATCAACTGAGAAAGATTTAGTTGCGGACAGAAAACGATAAATCCTGATTTGCATTTATGCAAATGATTTTCCTGCCCTAGAAAAACAATGTTTTGCTAGTAGATGATCTACTTAGTTTCTCCCAGTTAAGTTAAGGATTCACTACTTGACAAAACGTACAATTACCTTTGTATTACCTAACAAAGTAAATTTATGTAATCAGAGATACTATAAAATCGCTAAGCATTGTCAATGAAAACAATTGCCCAAGGATATTTGCTCAAAAATTGGTATAATCTAGAATTTGGAGTCAAACGAAAAAGGCATGAAAGTTAGAGCCTCAGTCAAGAAAATCTGTGAGAAATGCAGCGTCATTCGCCGTAAGGGTAGAGTGATGGTAATTTGTGTCAATCCAAAGCACAAACAACGTCAAGGTTAGAGCGATCTACTAACTGCCAGTATAAACGCTGGCGAGGAAAGCATCACCCCTAACAGTAAATTTACAGCACTGAAGACAAGAGTAGGGAGAAAATAATTGTGGCACGGATTGCCGGTGTAGACCTACCACGCGACAAGCGTGTGGAAATTGGTCTGACTTACATTTACGGAATTGGGCTTAAACGCTCACAACAAATTTTAGCCGCTACTGGAGTTAACCCAGACACCAGAGTTAAGGATCTCAGTGATGCTGATGTAGCAGCACTGCGGGCAGAAGTAGAAACTAACTACCAAATAGAAGGGGATCTGCGGCGCTGGGAAGCAATGAACATCAAGCGGTTAATTGACATTGGCACCTACAGGGGTCGGCGTCACCGCATGGGCTTACCAGTCAGAGGACAAAGAACCCGTACCAACGCCAGAACTCGTCGTGGTAGAAGACAGACCGTGGCTGGCAAAAAGAAAGCTCCAGGGAAATAAATAAATTTCTCAACCATACCCAAAGCAAGTTAATACGTAATTCAACTAGACCGATATGGCGCGACCACAAAAAAAGACCGGCAGTAAAAAGCAAAAACGTAACGTACCCAACGGCATTGCCTACATCCAATCTACGTTCAACAATAGCATTGTCACCATTGCTGACCCCAACGGTGATGTCATTTCTTGGGCTTCTGCTGGTTCAAGCGGGTTCAAGGGAGCCAAAAAAGGTACACCCTTTGCAGCCCAAACTGCTGCTGAGAGCGCAGCACGGCGAGCTATTGACCAAGGGATGCGCCAAATTGAGGTGATGGTCTCAGGACCGGGTGCAGGTCGAGAAACCGCTATCCGGGCTTTGCAAGGGGCTGGGTTGGAGATTACCTTGATCCGGGATATTACTCCCATTCCGCACAACGGTTGTCGTCCGCCCAAGCGCCGTCGAGTCTAGATGTAACATGCGGATTAGCTGGTAGATAGTAAATTCCGCAAAATTACCTAAAAGCTAGCTATAACTAGACCGCCAACTCTATCGCTGGCAGCAAAAGCAGTTTGGTAGGTCAGAGTAGCTGGGCAATTACTAAATTTTAGGTAGGCATAAAATTGCCTGCTTTGGGAAGCTCTAAACAAGGGAGGCTACTCCGTGGCGCAGTTTCAAATTGAATGTGTAGAATCCAATACTGAGGAAAGTCGGAATTACTACAGCAAATTTGTCCTGGAACCTCTCGAACGCGGTCAGGGAACGACGGTAGGCAATGCTTTGAGGCGGGTTTTACTCTCAAATTTAGAGGGTACAGCAGTTACAGCCGTGCGGATAGCAGGTGTTACTCATGAGTTTGCCACAATTCCAGGCGTGCGAGAAGACGTTTTGGAAATCTTGATGAGAATGAAAGAAATCGTTCTCAAAAGCCATTCTAATCAACCTCAGATTGGCAGAGTACTGGTCACAGGTCCGGCAACAGTGACAGCGGCACATTTTGATTTGCCTTCAGAAGTAGAGCCAATCGACCCCAGCCAGTACGTAGCTACCCTAGCCGAGGGTGGAAAGCTAGAAATGGAATTTCGGATTGAGAAAGGCAGAGGGTATCGTACTGTAGAACGCGGACGTGAGGAAGCTACATCGTTAGACTTTCTGCAAATCGACTCGGTGTTTATGCCCGTGCGGAAAGTAAATTACAGCGTAGAAGAATCCCGTGGCGATGGCTCAGTACCAAAAGACAGACTGATGTTGGAAATTTGGACTAATGGCAGTATAACTCCCCAAGAAGCTCTCTCTGGTGCTGCAACTATCCTAGTGGATCTGTTTAATCCCCTGAAAGATATCACTATTGATGCAGTCAGCGAGGATGTGGAGGCAGGTGTAGACCCAGCCAGTCAAATTCCTATCGAAGAGTTACAACTGTCTGTCAGAGCTTATAACTGTCTGAAGCGAGCCCAAGTCAACTCTGTAGCAGATTTGTTGGATTACACCCAAGAAGACCTGCTAGAAATCAAGAACTTTGGTCAAAAATCAGCCGAAGAAGTGATTGAAGCCCTACAACGGCGCTTGGGTATCACCTTACCGCACGAAAAACAAGCAAAGCATCCTTAGTCAACACTCAACAGTCAACAGTCATTAGTAAAAACCTGTGGACTAATGACTAATGACTAATGACTAATGACTAATGACTAATGACTAATGACTAACAACTAACAAAAAGATTATGCGTCACCGTTGTCGAGTTAAAAAACTCAGTAAACCAGCTGACCAGCGCCGTGCCTTACTGCGCTCGTTAACCACTGAATTAATCCGTCATGGTCGGATTACCACTACTTTAGTGCGTGCCAAAGCCTTGCGCCCTGAAGTAGAAAAAATGATTACCCTGGCAAAGGAAGGCACACTCGCAGCACGTCGTCAAGCCTTGGGCTACATTTTTGACAAACAGCTAGTACATGCCCTGTTTGAACAAGCTGGCGAACGTTATGGCAATCGCAACGGGGGTTATACTCGTATCCTCCATACAGTACCCCGTCGCGGTGATAACGCCAAAATGGCAATCATTGAACTTGTCTAGAGAAGAGCTGCAAGGGGCATGGGACGTGAGGTATGGGACATGGGGCATAGGGCATGGGGAAATTCGGTTGTTACCCATTAGCTATTAGCCATTAGCCATTATCTATGTCTTTATGCTCACTCAGGAATCAGAACTTTTAACTCAGGACTCAACCAGAGTCGCCTTGGTAATTCAATACCAGGGGACTAATTTTCATGGTTGGCAAAGGCAACCGCATCATTCTAGCGTCCAAGAAGAGATAGAAAAGGCTGTTGCTGCTGTCCAGGGTCATCAAGTTCCTGTAATTGCCGCTGGGCGTACTGATAGTGGAGTTCATGCTGCTGCCCAAGTAGCACATTTTGATTCTATGGGGATGATACCACCCCATAAGTGGGCTACCATCCTGAATAGCTATCTGCCGCAAGATATCTTAATTCGCGCCAGTGCTGCCGTTAGTAAAGATTGGCACGCTCGGTTTAGTGCCACTTACCGTCGGTATCGTTATACGCTCTACACCGATAAGCGTCCAAACTTGTTTGTCAGACCCTACAGTTGGCATTATTATTATGCACTCCTAGATGAATCGCTCATCCAGGCAGCCCTGAAACCTCTGCTGGGAAAACATCATCTGGCAGCATTTCACCGGGCTGGGTCTGCCCGCTCCTCTTCTTGGGTAGAGGTGCAAGCGGCAGAGTGTTATCGCACAGGACCATTTCTCCATATTGAAATTCAGGCAAATGGATTTTTGTATGGCATGGTGCGACTTCTAGTAGGAATGCTGGTGCAGGTGGGGACAGGTGAGCGATCGCTCGAAAACTTCACCAACCTCTGGCAGCAGGAGCGCCGCCAAGAAGTGAAACATGCCGCCCCAGCCCAGGGCTTATGCTTGTTGCGAGTCGGGTATCCAGAATTTCCCTTTCCCCCGGAAGTCTGGTTTGACACTCAACCCCAGTTTGTCTTTCCGACAGAGGTCCCAGGGGAATATTGTCCAGGAGTGGGTTAACCCCACCCATAATCAAACCGTTTATCTAAATTACACTCAAACCAAACCTCAACCTCAATGAACAAGACCTACCTCCCCGCTGTGGACTCACTGGAACGTGAGTGGTACGTAATAGACGCTACTGACCAACGTCTCGGTCGGCTTGCCAGTGAAATCGCGATGATTCTCCGGGGCAAAAATAAACCCCAATTCACTCCCCACATGGATACTGGGGACTTTGTAATTGTCATCAATGCTGAAAAAATAGCAGTTACTGGCAAAAAGCGTAGCCAAAAGCTTTACCGTCGCCACTCCGGTCGTCCCGGTGGGATGAAAACCGAAACCTTTGCTAAGCTGCAAGCTCGTATTCCAGAACGGATTGTCGAACATGCCGTTAAGGGAATGCTGCCCAAAAATAGCATTGGACGCCACTTATTTACCAAACTCAAAGTGTACGCCGGACCTAGCCATCCCCACACGGCTCAAAAACCCAAAGAATTAAAAATTAGTACAATTCCAGGAGTAGAAAGCTAATGCAAGCAGTAGATAATACTGGCGGTCGCGCCATGTACTGGGGTACGGGTCGCCGTAAATCCGCCGTAGCCCGGGTACGCTTAGTTCCAGGTAATGGTCAGCTAGTTGTCAATAAAAAACCTGGAGACCTGTATTTTCAATTCAACCCTAATTACCTGGGTCTGATCAAAGCACCCTTGGAAACTCTGGGACTGGAGAGTGAATACGACATTTTAGTGACCGCAGAAGGCGGTGGCTTGACCGGACAATCCGATGCTATCCGTTTAGGAGTAGCTCGCGCTCTGTGTCAGCTAGACCCGGATAACCGCTCACCTTTGAAAACTGAAGGCTATCTCACCCGCGACCCCCGCGCTAAAGAACGTAAGAAGTACGGTTTGCACAAAGCCCGCAAAGCACCCCAGTACTCCAAGCGTTAAAGGATTTTGGATGTTCTCATCTCAAAGCGCAAAGTGGCCCAGATTCTTTGCGTCTTTGCGCCTTTGCGTGAGTATATCAAAAGCTAAAATTAATATAGACACACAAGAGACTTAACAATGGCAAAACCTGATATTCATCCCAAATGGTATCCAGACGCCAAGGTTTACTGCAACGGCGAAGTTGTAATGACTGTTGGCTCTACCAAACCCGAATTGCACGTTGACGTTTGGTCTGGGAACCACCCCTTCTACACTGGTACCCAAAAGATTATTGACACTGAAGGTCGTGTAGAACGCTTCTTGCGGAAGTACGGCATGGGTGGACAGAACAAAGGCGGCAAAAAATAGCGGTTGGCAGATGCTGTAATTGAAGACCCAGAATGCTGGGTCGATTTTATAGTTTTTATTGCCAACCTGCTGTTTTTATGGAGCTTTTGCACTCGTCATGGCTGAAACATACCTGCTAGATAAACTTAAATCCGTTGAGCAAACTTTTAATGAATTAACCCGTCGCCTTGCTGACCCCGATACTGCTAAAAATCCTGATGAGTATCAAAAAATAGCCAAGTCTCGTTCTTCTTTGGAAGAGGTGGTAAATACCTATGAGACTTGGAAAACTGCCCAACAAGACTTGATTGGGGCTAAGCAGGTGCTGAAGGAAGCCAACGGCGATCCAGAATTGCAAGAAATGGCATCTCTGGAAGTCGAAGAACTAGAGCAAAAAATAGAAGAATTAGAAACTCGCCTAAAAATCTTGCTCCTACCCCGCGACCCCAACGATGATAAAAACATTATGTTGGAAATTCGCGCTGGTACTGGCGGTGATGAAGCAAGTATTTGGGCTGGTGACTTGCTACGGTTGTACTCCCGCTATGCTGACAGCCAAAATTGGCGCGTCAAATTGGTCAGCGAGTCGCTAGCAGAAATGGGCGGCTTTAAAGAAGCTATTCTGGAAGTTCAAGGCGAGAACGTTTACAGCAAGCTGAAATTTGAAGCGGGAGTGCATCGGGTGCAGCGGGTACCCGTAACAGAAGCTGGTGGAAGGGTTCATACTTCTACTGCTACTGTAGCAATCATGCCAGAAGTAGATGATGTGGAAGTCCACATTGACCCGAAAGATATTGAAATGAAGACGGCTCGTTCTGGTGGTGCTGGTGGACAAAACGTCAACAAGGTGGAAACTGCTGTTGACTTAATCCACAAGCCTACTGGTATCAGAATTTTCTGTACTGAGGAGCGTAGCCAACTGCAAAATAAAGAACGGGCAATGCAAATCCTGCGGGCAAAGCTTTATGAAATCAAGCTCCAGGAACAACAAGAAGCTGTCACCTCTGCTCGGCGCTCTCAGGTGGGTACGGGTTCCCGCTCCGAGAAAATACGTACCTACAATTACAAAGATAACCGCGTCACCGACCACCGATTGAATCAGAATTATTCCCTGAACTCGGTGTTGGAAGGCGATATCGAGTTAATTATTCAAGCTTGTATCTCGCAAGACCAGCAAGAACGCTTGGCTGAGTTAGCCGCGTCTGGTAATTAGTCATGCTGTAGGGGTGGAGTTTCCCCACCCCTCATAGCTAGTTCCCAGGTTGAACCTGGGAACTAGTTAGGGGATGCTCTACCTCCCGTTGTGGAAAAACTCACCAGGGTAAGGCATTGCCTTACCCCTACGACTCAGCACTCAGAACTACTTTGTGCAGCAAGTCTTCCCAACCGCTAGTCGTGAGTATTGCTTCTAACTGCGACAGGCGGTTTTTCAATGTCTTGTCAATAGCATATACCACATTTTTAGCATAGGCGTAGTATTCTAGCTCATACTGGAGTATGCTATTGAGTAGCAGCCATTCCTTGAGGTTTTGGCAGGCGTAAATTAGCTTCTCAACTTCCCGTTGCCAACGCGCAAATATTCTGTAGCTGAAAAACCCACTGTAGACATTACCCCTACTATCCCAGAAGGAAATGCACACCTGGTGCTTGAGAGGGTGGATTTTTTTGATTTTATAAACAGGTTCCCCTTGTCGTGCTAGAGCTTCCAGCGCTTCATCTTCTGTTATTTCCCATGCTTGGGGATTGATTTTCTTAGCAGCTATCAGGCTTTTACCTCGGCGGCGATAGCGATGAATCTTCTTGGTTTTGCCAGCCATAATTCTACTCTTCTATTCTGTTTTTGCTTGCAGACTCACAATTGCGATTTTCCAGGCTAAGATTGAGTCAACTAGTCGTCACTATTTGCAATAAAACTTTAAATTGACAATTCTACATTTAGTTTATCGTTGAGCAACTGAATTGTCAACAGCTAGTGATATATGCAAAATGGAAAAGTAAACTGGTAGGAGCCGTTGGTAAAGTACTACAGCAGTGAACTTAGAAGCAAGAAAGAAACTAATTGAAGTGGTGAAAATGGCTCGTGGTGCTATGAGTCAGCGAGGTTTTGGCAAGCTTTTGGGAGTTTCAGCCACTGCTGTGCAGCTGTGGGAGAAGGGGGAAACGGTTCCGGATACGGAAAATTTGGCGAAGATAGCGGCTCGTGCTGGCTATACGATGGAGGAACTGCTGAATTACCTGGATGCTAAGCCGCTACCGGAACCTTCCGACGTGAATCAGATTTTAAAGCATATCAAATCAATGCCTCTGAGTGAAGTGGCGATTATTGCTCAGGCTGCGGTGCAGCGGATTGTGGCTGCGGCTGAGAGTTCTGGGGATGAAGCGAAGGTTAGTTGAACCGCCAAGATGCCAAGGAAGGCAGAGAGGAATAATAGAATAGGCCTCCTATATATAAGCGCTTAAGCGCTTACTATAAACAGTTTATGGGGTTCGTAGTAAGCGATTTATCGCTCGTTTAAGGGCTTAAGCGCTTACTACAAAGGATAGAAGAGGCATCCTAGTATAGGAAGAAACTAGGATGTTTTCTGATATGTCAACTACGGTGGAAAGTTTACATAAGTTTGTTAAGTTTTGTCAGCAGCATATCAAGGGGGAAGAAAGGAAGGAAGCGCAAACGTTTCTTGACCGCTTTTTTAGAGCTTTTGGACATGAGGGGGCTTTGGAAGCGGGAGCGAGTTATGAGGAGGCGATAAAAAAAGCCAGTAAGAAGGGAAAGACTGGTTTTGCTGATTTGGTGTGGAAACCCCGCGTGTTGATTGAGATGAAGAAGCGGGGGGAAGATTTAAGCAAGCATTATTCCCAGGCGTTTGATTATTGGACTAGGTTGGTTCCTAATCGTCCGAAATATGTGATTTTGTGCAATTTTGACGATTTTTGGATTTTTGATTTTGATACGCAACTGGATACCCCTGTCGATACTATAGCGCTAGAGCAGCTACCGGAAAGAGCAGGGGCTTTTGCGTTTATGGAGGTGGGAAACCGGACTCCTGTTTTCCGGAACAACCAAGTGGAAGTGACGGAAAGAGCAGCAAGACGGATGGGGGAGTTGCTGTTGGAGTTGGAAGCAAGGGGAATTGAGAAGTTGACAGCGCAACGGTTTATCCTTCAGTGTGTGTTAGCAATGTTTGCTGAAGATAGGCAACTTTTACCCCGCGATATGTTTATTTCCTGCGTTCAAGAGTGTATAAATGGGGCGAGTTCCTACGATGTTTTGGGTGGTTTATTCCGGGAAATGAATCAACCAGGAATTACCCCTGTAGGGCGCTATAAAGGGGTTGATTATTTTAATGGGGGGTTATTTTCGGTTATTCATCCGATTGAGTTAACACGGCAAGAATTGGCTTATTTGGATGTATCTGCTAGGGAAAATTGGAGTAAAGTACGTCCGGCGATTTTTGGCAATTTATTTGAAGGAACGGTGGATGCAAAAGAACGCCATGCGCGAGGAATTCACTTTACTTCGGAAGCGGATATTATGAAAATTGTCCGTCCGACAATTAGTAGATATTGGGAAGATAAAGTTGAAGCTGCTAATACAATTAAAGAGTTAACAGCACTGCAATTAGAATTACAAAGTTATCGTGTTCTTGACCCGGCTTGTGGTTCGGGGAATTTTCTTTATATTGCCTATCAAGAATTAAAGCGGATAGAAATGTTGCTGTTAGATAAAATTGCAGCCAAGCGGAAATCTACCCATGAGCAAATCCAAATGGGTTTTGTGACGCCACAACAATTTTATGGCATGGATACGAATCCTTTTGCTGTGGAATTGGCAAGGGTGACGTTGATGATTGCACGCAAGATTGCAATTGATAATTTGAATTTAACTGAACCAGCGCTACCTTTGGATACGTTAGATAATAATATTGTCTGTCAGGATGCTTTGTTTAGTGAATGGCAGAAAGCTGATGCGATTATTGGTAATCCTCCCTTTTTGGGTGGGAAGCACATGAGAATAAATTTAGGTGATGAATATATAGATAAAGTTTTTGCTCGGTTCCCCGAAGTCAGAGATTCTGTAGATTTTTGTGCTTATTGGTTTAGGTTAGCTCACAATAATATTAGTGAAACAGGAAGAGCGGGATTAGTTGGAACAAATTCCATCAGTCAAGGTAAAAGCCGCGTTGCTGCTTTAGATTACATTACACAAAATTGCGGTTATATTCATGAAGCAGTTTCTACTCAACCTTGGTCTGGTGAAGCGAATGTTCACGTCAGTCTTGTGAATTGGAGTAAGGAAAAGTCAAAAAAATATTATTTAGATAATCAGGTTGTTTCCCAAATTAATTCCGCCTTGAAATCAACTATTGATGTTACAGCGGCTGTGCGGTTAAACGCAAATAGCAATAAATGTTTTCAGGGTGTAACTCCCATTGGGAAAGGATTTATCGTTAGTGAACACCAGGTAAAAGATTGGATAAAATTAGATTTCAAAAATCAACAGGTGCTAAAATTATTTTCGACTGGTGAAAACTTGACTAAAAATTCCTGCGGATTACCTGAACGATGGATTATTGATTTCAATGACATGATAATTGAAGAAGCGAGTGATTATCAATTACCTTTTGAACATGTTCAAGCTACAGTTAAGCCCGAACGTGATAATAATCGTAGAGCAACATACAAAAATAATTGGTGGAAGCATGGCGAAAACCGACCTGCGATGAGAAAGAAACTTATTTATTTGTCTTGTTATTTTGCTGTTCCAGAAACATCTAAATGGGCTATTTTTATAGTATGTCCTTGTGAGTGGCTACCAGGAAATGCTGTACGTGCCGTAATATCAGATGACTTTTACATTCTCGGAATACTTACATCTAAAATTCATCGACTCTGGGTAAAAGCACAAAGTTCTACACTAGAAGATAGAACTCGCTACACTCACAATACTTGTTTTGAAACCTTCCCTTTTCCCCAAACTCCCGACACCAAATTAGTTGCAAAAATTCGCACAAAAGCTGAAGAATTGCATCAATACCGCACCCAACAAATGGAAGCGAAACAGTGGGGAATTACTACCCTGTACAACAAATTCTTTGATGAACCAAGCAGTCAGCTTTATAAACTACATCAACAACTAGATGAATTAGTGATGGAAGCCTATAATTTTAAAGATAGTGATGACATTTTAGAGAAGCTGCTGGAATTGAATTTAGAATTAGCCGAGAAAGAGAAACAGGGTGAAACTGTTGTCGGTCCCTGGGCACTTGTGTGATGTGGCACCGGATACGGCACCGGATGGGTAACGGATGTAGCGGATAATTAACTCGTGTGAACATAAAATATGTGCTTATTAGATACCCGATTTATTAGAGAAGTCGGGTATCTGGTTGTTATGTTTCTAGGACTTATGCACTCGGTAGGAAAAAATAATACTTTGAGATTGCTTCCTTCGTCGCAATGACGGAAATACATAACCTTTTATTTTAAAATGGTAATTTATGGATTTTCTTGAGGTACAACAATGTCGCTACGCAATGAACCCTCTGATTGGCAGCTACCCTCAAATGAAAATTATTTACCACTTTACTATAAGGGGGAATTGGCAGGATTTTTTAAACAAGAATATGCTGAGAAAATTCTGAAATTTTT
>Ga0114939_10003382_pt1 | contig 11211 bp, 8 predicted proteins | sample AshMeaCrysSpring_FD_87196 | JGI IMG/M metagenome (GOLD analysis project Ga0114939, IMG submission 87196) | Groundwater microbial communities from Big Spring, Nevada to study Microbial Dark Matter (Phase II) - Ash Meadows Crystal Spring | ecosystem: Environmental > Aquatic > Deep subsurface >... | reverse complement strand
GCGTCATGCGGACGCAAATCGAGCGGCACCAGCGCGAGGTGGGCGACGTCCTGGCGAAGTTCGTCGGCGAGGAAAGCGCGCTGCACCGGCTGCTTGCGCCGGACGACACCAACCGCTTCCTCGGCGATGCGCGAGCGAGCGCCAGATCCGCCGGCAGCTGGGCGAGCTCGACGAGCACCTCGGCGCATTGCGGACGGACCGCCGCTAGTCGGCCCCCTCGTTCCGACGCTCGAGGGCGCGTCCGCCGGAGCCTCGCCGCCCCAGGGTCTCCGCGGACGCGGCGCGCCGCGTCACCTGCGTAGCGGCGTCGCGCTTGTGGCCGGAAGCCGCGGCGGGGTTGCTCCTCCGGGCTTGCTCAGGCATCGTTGCCGGGGCACCTCGCATGCTCGCGCGATTTGGGCGCGACGCTCACCGCCCGCGCTTTCCGGAGATTGCCGCGATGTCCGCACCGCTTTGCTTCGTCGCCATGCCGTCCGGCCGCAGGCAGGGAGCCGGCGACGTGGCCATCGACTTCGACGCCGTCTACGCTGAGCTGATCGAACCGGCGATAGCACTGGCAGGGATGAAGCCGTTGCGCTCCGCCGACGAGCCCGCAGCCACCATCGACGCTGCCGCGTTCGAGTGGCTACTCCTCTGCGAGTACGCGGTCGCGGACTTGACGCTGGCGACGCCGAACGACTTCTATCGACTGGGCGTGCGTGCCGCGCTGCGCCCGACGCGGACCGTGGCCGTGTTCGCGCGCAGCGGCCGGCCGATTCGATTCGACGCCGAAGCCCTGCTCGCCCTGCCCTATACGCTGTTGCCCGACGGTCACCCGGCGAAGGCCGAAGAAGAGCGCGGGGCGATCGCGGCCAGGCTGCAGCAGGCGATACACGCGCAGCCCGCGCATGGCGTCTTCCAGCTGACGGAGGATTTCCGCGACGTGCAGCGCCTGAAGACGGACGTCTTCCGCGAGCGCGTTGCGTACAGCGAGCAGATCAAAGCGCGGCTCGCAGCGGCACGGCGAATGGGCGCCGACGCGGTCCGCGAGGTCGCAACATCGCTCGACCGGCCCATCGCCGTGACCGAGGCGGGCATCGTAATCGACCTACTGCTCTCGTACCGCGCAGTGAGCGCATGGAACGACATGATCGCGCTGGTACCGCAGATGGCGCCGCCGCTCGCCGCGAGCGTGATGGTCCAGGAACAGCTCGCCTTCGCGCTCAACCGGGCGGGTCACGACCAGGAGGCGGAGGCGCTGCTCGAGGGACTCATCGCCCGCAGGGGAGCCAGCAGCGAGACCTGCAGCCTGCTCGGCAGGGTCTACAAGGACCGCTGGCAGGCCGCAGTCGAGGCCGGCGACCCCGAGCGGGCCCGCGATCTCATCGACAAGGCCATCGGCGCCTATCGCCGCGGCTTCGAGAGCGACTGGCGGGACGCTTATCCGGGCATCAACGTCGTGACTCTGATGGAGCTGCGCGAGCCGCCCGATCCGCAGCGCGAAGCGCTGCTCCCGGTCGTCCGCTACGCCGTCGAGCGGCGCATCGCTGCGGGCAAACCCGATTACTGGGACTACGCAAGCCGGCTGGAGCTCGCCGTCCTCGGGCGGGACGAAGCGGCGGCGAGGCAGACGCTCGCCGATGCGCTGGGTGCGGTCCGCGAACCCTGGGAGCCCGAATCGACGGCGCGCAACCTGCTGCTCATTCGCGAGGCGCGCGAACGGCGCGGCGAGCCGACCCGCTGGGCGGCCGAGATCGAGGCGGCTCTCAAGGCGCGTGCGACGCGATAAGGCGCTTCGCTTCAGCGCGCCGAATTCGCGGAGGACGCTGCGAACGCCTCGACGATCTTGTCGGCGAGCTGATCGGTCCCGCCGTACTCCCAAGCGCGCAGATATTGGATCTGGGCCAGGTACGGCGGCGTCGCGAGCTCCTCGGGGTGCCGCTTCACCGGCAACAGGCGAAGCTTCCGCTGATCAGCCAGCGCCACGAGCGCCTGCGCCTCGTGCTCGCAGTTGCCGCTGCGGAAGTAGGACGGCGTGAGCAGCATGATGCCCAGCGCGCTCGTGGAAAGCTTCGCGAACAGATCGTCGATCCAGCGTCCGCCCGGCGGCAGCGATTCGCCCTGGTCGCGGTAGTCGAACACCGCCTGGAAGCGCCTCTTCAGCGCCGCAACGAGCGATGCGGCGAAGTCGCGGTCGTCGCCGGAGTAGCTCAGGAAAACGGTTTCCTTGCGCAGGGCCGCGCTCTCGAAATACGCGACCGCCTCGGCCGGGGTGCCGACTAGCCGGCGCGGCTCGGAGAGCGTCGCAAGCCGCGCACGAAACTCGCGGCCGAGGCTGTCGTCTGCGTCGCAACGCGCGATGTCCTTCGGATACCCGACCTCGAAGGGTGCGAGCAGCGTCTGCTCCAGCGGCGAGGGCCGCGGGGCGCCCTGCGGCTGGGTCGGGCGCGTGAAGCGCATCTGCGGCACGAAGTAGCCGTGCAGGAATCCGGGCATGCCCGACGTGCAGGAGTCTTCGCTCACGTCGGTCAGCATCCAGTCCAGCTTGCCGAGCGCGCGGAGGAAGCCGCGGTCGCACGGCGCGCCCCAGCGGAAACGGACCGGGGTGATGCCGCGCGCATCCAGGGACTCCTCGATGGCCGCGATCTGCTCGGGGGGGAAGCCGGTCGGCACAGCGGCGCGTTCAGGCAGCAGGATCCCGACCTGATCGCGCGTGCCGGCACCCGGCTGTACGCCCTCGGTCTCGCAAGCGGCTGCGGCTTGCCGGCAAAACGCCTGCACCACCTCGCTGAACTCCCGGTGCCGCCGGCTTCGGCCGCGCTCGCCGATCTCGCGGTGGTCGTAGCGCAGCTCGACGACGTTCGGCGGCGGAGCGATGACGTTGCGGTACCGTTTGTCGACGAAGAGCAGCGCCGGACGCCGGGCGCGGGCGGCCAGGTCGAGCTCGAGGCGGAAGTAACGCGAAGCCTTGACGGCATTCTCGACGTCGTCACCGTCGACGTCCGCGGGGAGCGTGTAGAAGCCGATAAAGGCGTCGGCGTCGCGCACGAGGCGCTCCAGGCGGGTCACGTTGGTCGCCTTCGTGCCGACGTCCACCTCGAATTGCACCTCGGCGTGCTCGTTCAGCAGGTCATAGAAGTAAAGGTTCGTCTGCACCGACTGGTAGCGGTGGCTCAGGAACGCCTTGAAGATGGGCCGGTCCATGCTTGGGTCCCCCTTGTTCTGGGTCACGCCCGCGCAATCACGCGAGGAGCGACTTCAGATCGGCGAGGATCGCCGCCAGCGCTGCCCGCTTCTCCGCGTCCTGCGCCTGCCCGACGCTGCGTTCCAGCGTGGCGATGGTGGTGTCGAGCTTCCACGCCTGCGGGCCGGCGCGACGCACCTCGCGCGCGTAATCCTTGGCGAGCGCGATGTCCTGGTCGAAGAACACGAGCGTGAGCAGCGTCGGCTTGCTCCACTCGTTCGCCGCGTCGCGCTCGCACGCGAGGCGCGCGACGTGAGCCGCCATCGTGGCCCGCCGATCGTCGCCGGGGTCGCCCCGCTCGCGGTAGAGGAACGGAAGGTTCGACGACGGGTAGAAGTCGTTGAGATCGAGGCGCATGCCGCGGTCGTAGTGCTCGATCGCGCGGTCGAGGTGGTCGCGCGCGGTCGCTGCCCGGCCCGCGGCCTTCGCCTGGTCGGCGAGCTTCTTGTAGCGACCGCCGATCAGCCCCTGCCGCTCGGAGCTGTCGCCGCGCTGCTCGATCAGCGACTCGATCGCCGCGATCGCCTTCTCGTGGTCGCCCGACTTCGACACCGCGAGCGAGCGCTGCTCGCGTACGCTCGCGAGATCGCGGATGTCCTGGGGCAGCGCGTCGACGTACTCGATGGTCTCCTGCCAGCCGACGACGTCGCGCAGCAGCGCGACGAGCTCCAGCGCCACCGCCTGCGAGATCGGTTTGCCGGGCGGGTTCTCGGCGAGCAGCGCGAGCGCAAGCTCGCGCCTCCTCGCCCTGTCGCCGCTCAGGCGCGCTTCGCGCACCCGCGCCTGGAACGCCGCGATCGCGTCGAGCTGCTTGCGGATCGCCTGGGCGCGCTTCGGATCCACCTTGCGCGGGTCGGGGAAGCCGGGGATGTGCTGGAACATCGGCGAGGCGCCGCCGGCGAGGGCGTGCGCGCCGGCGATCAGCGACTCGCGGACCTTTGCGGCCGTGGCGTCGGTGATCGCACCCTCGGGCAGAGGGAACGTGAGGCGGCGCATCTGCGCGGTGTCGAAGAGCGGCTTCGCCCAGTCGGCGCTCACCAGCACGCAACCGGTCTCGCGGCTGGCGTGGCGGATGCCGATCTCGTAGTAGACGTTGCCGTTCGGGATCGTCATGTCCGCGACCACGAGGTCGGAGAAGAACAGGCGTTCGAGCATCTCGAGGATGATCGAGGCGCCGGTGTCCTGGTCGGCACGCACCGGCTCGTAGCCGAGCTCCTCGATCACCGGTTGGTAGGCGCGGTTCCAGAGCGCGTCGAAGTCGATCTTCGCCGGCGTACCGTCCGCGGCGGAATCGACCGGCTTGGTCCCGAAGGGCATCACCATGAAGCAGATCGGTCTCGGCATGGTCGGTCTCCTTCGCGTGAGGTGGTCCTTGCGCAGCGGTGCGACCCGAGCGCTATGGCGAGGGCATGCCGCCATCTGGGACGTAGGTCCCGCGGCCGAGCGTCGCCTCGATGCGATGGCGCAGGCGGCGCGCGAAGTCGGCGAGACCCTCGGAGCGCCAGGTCACGAAGTTGAACTGCCGGGCGTCGAAGTGGACGCCCTTCAGGTCTTCCTCGCGCACGGTCCAGATCACCGGCAGGTCCAGCCCTTTCGCGAATCCTGCCTCGAAGTACACGCCATTGCTCGCCCCGGTGGCATCGGCGACCACGAACCGGCTGCGGCGGATCATGGCGATGATCTCGTCGTCGATCGGCTCGTTGTGCTCGTGATGGTCGAGCCGCACCGGCCGGAATCCGGCGTCGCGGATCGCGGGCTCGATGCCGTGCAGCCAGGCATCGCGTACGCTCTTGTCGAACCACATCGCGCAGAAGCCGATCTCGCTCTCGGCGCGGGTGCGGCGCAGCTGCTCGAGGTAGGCGTAGCCGGTTGGCGTGATGGTAACTTCGTAGGTTGAGTTGCGCCCCTCGGACAGTCCTTCCCAGGTCAGATAGCCCAGCTCGCGCGCGAGGTAAGGGCCCGCCAGATACCAGAACTCCTCCGGGTCGCGCGATGCGCTAAACGCGAGCCAGCGCGGCAGGAAGTAGTCCTCCGGATAGGACGACTCGAGCCCGGGAAGCGTCGGACCATGCCGTTGGACCATTCGACGCGCGAGCACGGGCACCGGCTTGCCGAGGGCAGGCGCCTCGACTTCCAGCGCGAGCATCAGCGCCGCCGCCCGTGCGCTCAGAGGCGGCGTCGGCAGCGCGGCGAGCGCGTCCATGTCGCGGGCCTCGATGCCCGCGCCCGGGTGTCCCCGGAGCCAGAAAGCGGCGTTCGCGATCCGCCGCGGCGAGGGGTCGCGGCCGCGCCAGTCGTCCTCGGCGGCCTCGCGGATCGAGAACTCGCCGCAACGCGGACAGAGCACCGCGAGCGGATCGCCCGCGGCCACGTCCGCGTCCGGATCGTCGCAGATCGGGCAGAAGCGCTTCACTTTCGGCGCCCCTTGCGCCGCCTCACTTCGCCTTCACCAGGATCACGGCGAGCGCGTCGTCGGCGGTGCGCATCTCGAGCCGGTCACCCTCGACGCGCGCCGTCGCGACGGTACCGAGCGCCTTCAGGAACTGCTGCTCCTGCTCCATCACGCCGTCCGGCTTGGCGCAGGCCATGCGCGTCGCCGCTGCTGGGCCGAAGGTGAGCTTGCGGCCGTCCTGAGTGTACGCCGCGTTGTAGCGGTTGCAGCCCGCCGATCCCGCGACCCGTCCATCGTCCGAGAATGCCAAGGTCAGGTCGGTGCCGACGATCGTGCTCACCACCGCCTGCCGGCCGTTGTTGAACGAGTTCACCTGCCACGACGTGCCGGCGAGGCTCTGCGACTGCGCGGCGAAGGCGGCGAGCACCGCACCGTCGGCGCCGAGAAGCTCCAGGGTGCCGCCGGAAACGCGATAGCTCCTCGCCTTGCCGAGCGCGACGGTGAACGCCTCCGCCTGCCTCATGACCGGCGGCGGGCAGGCCATCATCGTCGATGCGCCGCGTTGGCCGAACTCGACCTTCCCACTCTGCGCGGTGAACGTGTTGCGGTAGCGGTTGCAACCGTCGCTGCCGACCACCACGCCGTCCTCGAACTGCATGGTCACCGGCGCGCCGGCGAGCGGCGCCTGGCCGCCGAGCGACGCCAGTACCCACGCAGTGCCCGGGAGCGAGGGCACGGTCTCAGCGGCGGTCATCGTGGTGCAACCGGCAGCGAAGACGCTCGCGGCCAAAGTGAGCGCGGCGAGCAGGGAAGATCGGATCATGTAGGTCCTCGTGAATCGTCATGGCGGGGTGTGGCATCGATGCGACAGGAAGGAATAGACCCCAAGCGCGCCGCTTGCGCAAGCCTCGCGGCGACCCCGCAGGGAGCGGGGTCCGGCACCCGCGCGGCGCAGGACGGGTCTTGCGCACCCCATGCCGGTTGATGCACCGTTCGCCACCATGACCGCACCCGTTCCGCTCGTCCAGTTCCTCGTCTTCGGCGGCGGCGGCGATCTCGCCAGCCGAAAGCTGATCCCGGCGCTCGCCCGGCTGCGTCGCGCCGGCCAGCCGAAGGCGGACTTGCAGGTGATCGCGATCGGGCGGCGCGAGATGGCGGACGATGCGTATCGTGCCGAGCTGCGCAAGGCGATGCCGCCGGCGGTCGTCGAGGCGTTCGAGGCGTTGGCACCGGGCGTCTTCTACCGTAGTGCCGACGTCGGCGATCTCGCGTCGCTCGAGCGGTTGCGCGGAGCGCTGGAAGGTCTGTCCGGCGGGCGCGAGGTCGGCCGGCTCTGCTATCTCGCGCTGAAGCCCGACCTCTTCGGTCCGACGCTCGTGCATCTGCGCGAGTCGGGGATCGTGCAGCGGCACGACCATGCCGACACCGCGTTCCGCCGTGTGGTGATTGAGAAGCCTTTCGGCCACGACCTTGCGAGCGCCCGCGCGCTCAACGACACCGCGCAGAGCGTGCTCAACGAGCACCAGGTGTTCCGCATCGACCACTACCTCGGCAAGGAGACGGTGCAGAACCTGCTCGGCCTGCGCTTCCACAACGCGATCTTTGAGCCGATCTGGAACCGCCGGCACGTGGAGCTGGTGCAGATCACCGTCGCCGAGACCGTCGGCATGGAGGCAGGCCGTGCCGGCTACTACGACGGCACGGGTGCGCTGCGCGACATGCTGCAGAACCACATGCTGCAGATCCTGGCCCTCGTGGCGATGGAGCCGCCGACTTCGCTCGAGGCGGAGGCGCTGCGCAACCAGAAGGTCGAGGTGCTGCGCGCGCTGCGCGTGTTCGACCGCGAGGACGTCGCGCGGCACAGCGCGCGTGCGCGCTATACGGCCGGGAAGGTGAACGGCAGCGAGGTGCGCGGGTATCTCGAAGAGCCGGGCGTCGCACCGGGCTCCGACACCGAGACCTACGTCGCGCTGCGCGCGCAGATCGACAACTGGCGCTGGCAAGGCGTCCCCTTCCTCCTTCGCCACGGCAAGCGCCTGCCGAAACGGATGACCGAGGTGCAGGTGCAGTTCCGCCTGCCGCCGGTGCAGCTCTTCAATCGGCCGGCCGGCGTGAGCGACGCGGAGCTGCAGCGGCTGCTGCGCACCGGGTCGATCTGCCTTATCCGCCCGAACGTCCTCACCATCGGCATCCAGCCGGAGGAGAAGATCAGGCTCTCGTTCGGGGTGAAGGAGCCGGGCCCGCAGATGGTCATGGCGCCGGCGTCCATGACCTTCGACTACCGCGAACGCTTCGGCGCCGAGCCCCCCGAGGCCTACGACCGGCTGCTCCTCGACGCCATGAACGGCGACGCCAGCCTCTTCCTGCGCGCCGACGAGATCGAAGCGAGCTGGCGTTTCTGCGACGCGATCCGTGCGGGGTGGGTGGAAGGCGCGGCGCCGATGCTCGGGTACGCAGCGGGCAACTGGGGACCGGAGCAGGCGATCGAGCTCTTCTACGGTTGCGAGGGCGGGTGGTCGCGGGGGTGAGCGCGCGGGGCCGAGGGAGCCCGCGAGCGCAGCGACTCGGCCCGCTCGGCCCCGACGCCTGCTGCGCGACGCGGAACGGACGCTCTTCCGTACGCGTTGTGCGGCGCGCTCCTAGTCCATCCGTTCGCGCGCGACCGCAGGACACCCCGACCTGCCCGGCTCGATCCAGCGGACATCCAGATAGACGTGCTGGAATCGCTCGATCGCCGCAGTGAGCTGCTTGTTGGCGGTCCACATGCAGGTGTGGAGCTCGAGCGACCGCGTGCCGCTCGATCTCACCCAGTCATCGAGCCTGTCCAGGTTGGCGAACCGTTTGCCGTCAGCCGCGTAGTAGGTCGGGTAGACGCGCACCTGCTGTACCGTGGCCGCGGCCGGTTCGTTGGCCAAGGCCGGGCACTGGGCTGCGGACCAGAGCAGCGACACCGCCACCAACATCACACCACGACGCTCGATCGTATCCTTGCTCATTCCTTGACCTCCGGACTCGGGTGGCAGCGCCTCGTAGTGCCATCGCGGCGTGGCGGGATCAAGTTGCCTCGGTTCGTCCGAACGCGCGTTGGCAGCACCGTGCTCGAAAGATGACGACGGCAGCACAATGCAGCCTAGGCTTGCGCCGGGCAACTCAACCTTTGGCCTAGCCGGCCGCAGCCGCGGGAAGCACTCGGATCGGGTTCCGATTCGACTCGTCCGCGCCGCGGCGATCAGGCGAAGGCTGAACCGCGAGGCTCTTCGGCGGTGTTCCGCAGGGTGCGCCGGACAACGATGATGCAGAGCCTGCGGCCAAGCGATAGTTTGTACACCCGTACAGCCTCAAAAGGACGCGGAGCATGGCTCAGGCCGCGGCGGCAGCGCACGCCGGCTCGGCAGGCGCGGCCAGCTACGCGCGCCACCGGCCCGAACAGACGCTCCTCTACCGCATCGTGGCGCAGCACTACCGCACTTGGTCGAACTCCCGGCCGGGCAGGGCCAACCGTTGCCAGACTACGTGCAGCAGGAACTCGCCGCAGACCTCAAGTGCAGCCGCCACGAGGGCAGGTTCGCCGGCGCGTGGCGGCGGCCATGAACGTGATCACCTCGCTCGCGATGATCGGGTGCTCGTGACCGGAACGCGGCCGGACGCGCCGGACGCTGCGACGGCGCGCCGGGCGCAGGCCGTACGCGTCGCGGGCAACGCCCACCGCGTCGCGCTCACGGCTGGCGCGGCTGCTCTTCCTGCGGCAGCGCGACCGAGCCGAACAGCGCGGGCTTCACCACGCCCATCGCCTCGCCGAAGATGAGCGGCGCCGCCGCTTCACCGGCGAGAACCTGGATGCGGCGCTGCAGTTCCGCGACCTTGTCCGGATGGGCCGCTGCGAGGTCCTTCCTCTCGCCCGGATCCTGCGCGAGATTGAAGAGCTCCACCTTGCTCGGCAGCGTCGCCTGCCACACGAGCTTCCAGTCGCCCACGCGCACCGCCGCACGGAAGGGCTCGATGTCGATGGCGACCTCGTCGCGCGGCGAGGGCGCGTTGGACGCGATCGTCGCCCACGCGTCCTTGCCGTCCAGGGGCTTCGCGCGCGCCGTCGTGACGCCGGCGAGGCCGGTGAGCGTCGGATACATGTCGACGATGTGCAGCGGCCTGTCCACCACCGTCCCCGGCGCGATCCTCCCCGGCCAGTTAGCGAGCGCCACGACGCGCACGCCGCCCTCGTAGAGCGTCCCCTTGCCGTCGCGGTAGGGTCCGTTGTCGGCGGGCATGGTGCTCTTCGACATGTCCACCTCGCCGGTGAACTTCGCGTCGCGCGGCCCGCCGTTGTCGCTCTGGAACACCACCAGGGTGTTCTGACGCATGCCGCGCCTCTCCAGCGCCTTCAGCACCGCGCCGATCTGGTCGTCCATCGCGGTGATCATGGCGGCATAGGCGCGCCGCGACGGATCCTTGATGTCGGCGTAGCGGTCGAGGTACGACTTCGGCGCCTGGTAGGGCGCATGCGGCGCAGTGAAGGCGAGATAAAGGAACAGCGGCGTCTTCGGATCGTGGCCCTCGATGAGCTTCGCCGCGTCGCGCCCCATGAGCTCGGTGGCGTAGCCCTGCTCCTTCACCAGCTGGTTGTTTCGGAACCAGTCGCGCGTACCGTGCGCCGAGTGAGTGTAGTAGTCGATCTCGCCGAGCAGCGGGCCGTACTGGTAGTCGAAGCCGCGCTGGCGCGGCCAGTACTTGCGGTCGGCGTGGCCGAGATGCCACTTGCCGACGATGGCGGTTCGGTAGCCCGCCTCCTTCAGCGCCTGCGGCAGCAAGAACTCGTCGGTCGCAAGGCCGTACTTGCCCGCCGAGGGGATCACCAGTGTCTGCAACCCGTAGCGGTGCGGATAGCGGCCGGTCATCAGCGCCGCGCGCGAGGGCGTGCACATCGGCTGGGCGTAGAACTGCTCCAGGCGCGCGCCCTGCTGCGCCAGCATGTCGATGTTCGGCGTGCGGATGTCGGAGCCGTGGAAGCCGACGTCCTTCCAGCCCTGGTCGTCGGACACGATGTAGACGATGTTCGGCCGCGGGGCGTCCGCGGTCCGCTCGGCTGATGCCGCCGCCGGCGCAACGCCGGCGGCGACGACGACGACGGCGAGCAAGCTTCGAATCGATCGGACAGGCATGGCGGCCACTCCCGCGCGGTTGAGGCCGCGTATTGTAATGACAATTTCGTCAAATTGACGAGTCTGTCCTATCATTCCGTGCATGCCGTCCGTGCGGACAAGATCCCCCGGCGCCCCGCCTGCCCGCCCGCCCAAGCAGGACCATCGCGCGCGCGTCGGCGCCGAGCGCCGCGAGAAGACTCGGCTGCTCCTCCTGGAGAGCGCCATGCTCGTGTTCGCGCGGCGCGGCGTCGAAGCCTCGGTGATCGACGAGGTGATCGGCACCGCCGGCATGTCGCGCGGCACCTTCTACAACTACTTCCGCAGCAACGAGGAGTTGCTCGCAGCGGTCGCGCAGGCATTCAGCGACGAGATGCTGCGCATCGTCGACCCGGTGGCGCGCGTGCACGCGGACCCGGCGGCGCGGGTCGCGACCGGGGTCAGGTCGATGCTGGCCGTCG
>Ga0114939_10003381_pt1 | contig 11214 bp, 6 predicted proteins | sample AshMeaCrysSpring_FD_87196 | JGI IMG/M metagenome (GOLD analysis project Ga0114939, IMG submission 87196) | Groundwater microbial communities from Big Spring, Nevada to study Microbial Dark Matter (Phase II) - Ash Meadows Crystal Spring | ecosystem: Environmental > Aquatic > Deep subsurface >... | reverse complement strand
GCTGTACCATTGGATAGGCTGCCCACAAAATCGGTGGAATAGCGCCCGGCGGCCAATAGATCGTGAAGGTCTTTGCGGTAGGATGTCCATGCGTCTCGATCGACGACGCCGGAGCTGCTGCCTTCCGTTATGGAATCCCCCAGGGGCATGATCCGCACGGCGTCGGAAAAAGCATTGCACGTGAACCCTGCCAGTACCAGCAAAACAGTGAGACAGATTCTGCCTGAAGTCCGGCGTATCCAAATAAAGGCATTGTATCGGCTTGTCCGCTCCGCTGCATGCATGACGATCGCTCCACCACTCCCACTTGGTAGCCCGTGGCCATGGATTGTTCCTTTAGATTACGTTAGGAGCCCATTCCACCAAGCAAAAATAAACTAAAGGGCCGCACAGATCAAGACCCGCAGAGCTTCTCCATCCACGGAGCTTCCAATAGGATAAAAAAAAAGAGGGCAAGAACGTGATCAGATAAAACGGTCTGCTTTACATGAGCTCATCAAGCATATCGATCGCTTCCGTTACCAGGAAATAGGCGTTCTCCTGAGCGCTGCACGTCATCATCCAGTCGTTGCGGTCTGGTTTGCGAGTTTGAGCGCATCCATCCATTCTTTGCAGTACGTCATGATCAAGCGTGCGCATCGCCTCCGGATACCGCGCGTTGTTGATATCGCGCATGGCCGCACTCAATCGGTTGGCCAAGGCCGTTTTCATCCCCGCGTTTTTGAATAAATCCGAGGGCAGGTTACTGATTCGTCGGTTGGTGTCCCGCAGTTTTTGAATGATTTCAAGGGGCGGCGCCATCTGCTGGGGATTGGCCTTTTCCACAGCCGGCGCTGCGGGCCAGGGGCGAAACCGCCACAGCTCGACGCCGCCTGCAACGAGCAGGGCGGCGGCCGTGCCGATTAAAGCCAATCTCCACATGGTGCCCCGCGGCCTGAGCCCTGCCGTCTTATGCCCGGTAGCCCTTGATTCCAGTAGGACCTTGTAAACCTTGACTGGCGAAGCGATGTTCCCCATGCCATGTTCTCCAAGAAAGGCGTATCCATAGGGCAGCTTGGTCCTGATTTGGTCAAATGCCGCCTTGGAAAGGCAGACGCCTCCGGGCTCGGCGAGGGATTCAATCCGGGCGGCGAGTTTGACACTGTCGCCATAGATTCGAGATCCCTCCTCGATGACATCGCCAAAGTTGATTCCGATGCGGAATTTCATTCTCCGATTCAGTGGCAGTTCGTCGTTTTGAACCTTGAGCTCTTTCTGCACGCGCACGGCGCACTCGGCCGCATCCCCCACGCTGGCAAACATGGCCAGCAAGTTGTCCCCGGCGGAATCCGCCACCCGGCCCCGGTGCCGGCCAATGAACTCGCCGATGATGCCCTTGTACTTCTCAAGGATCCTGACCGTTGCCGTTTCGTCTTCGCCCATCAGGCGGCTGTAGCCGGCGACATCGGCGATCAGGATGGCAGTCAGTCTTCGCGTGAATGTGTCCTGTGTCATGATGCACCTCCTTGGTCAGAAGGCCAGTAAATGCGGCTGTCCAACGCAACTGCGGAATTTCCAACGCCGAACCCGTCTTGGAGCCAAACCGCATCCAAGCGGCCAGGCTCCTGGCTTCTGATCCGAATTGTATCCATTCCGGAGGCAGATGAAACCCGATCAAATCCCTAAAAATACACTAGCAGATGGGCGTGCGGCGCCATAGTGGTGGCACGCTCCTTCCTCATCCGCGCCTGGATCTGACGGTGACAACTGGAATTGGGCTTCAGCCTATTGCAGGTAGTTCATGTTCGGGGAGGTGCTGAGTTCGGGCGGTGCGGCAAAGAAGGCTTTCAAGACCGCCCGGATTTCATCGATGCCGGTCGCGTTCTGCACTTTCGTGGAAAGGGTATGCCCATACCGGAAGTTCGCCGCGAAATACTGCATGAATTTCCGCATGCGCCTCACGGCCGCTTTCTCTTCGAAATGCCGGGCGGTCAGGTCCAAGAGCAGCGCCGCGGTTGTTTCGTAGGTGTCCGGACCCGGCTCGAACCCTTCCGTCCATTCGGCGAAGGTCCATGGTCTTGCGATGGCGATGCGCCCGATGGCGACGGCGTCGCACCCGGTCTGCTCCAGCATGCGCAGGCACGTCTCCGCATCGAAGACGTTGCCGTTGCCGATGACCGGTATGCGCAGCGCCTGCTTGAGCCGGCCGATGTACTCCCATTTCGGCGCCCGCGCACGCCGGTCCGGGGCGACGCGCGGGTGGAACGTCACCGAATCGGCGCCGGAGTCCTCGAACCTCCGGCCCATTTGAACCGCGCCGGCGGGATCGTCCTGCCAGCCGGTGCGGAATTTGACGGTAAGGGGGATCCGGACCGCCCGGCGGATCCTGGCGACGATCTTCCCTGCCAGTTCCGGCTCGCGCAGAAGCGCCGCACCGCAACTCTGGCGGCAGATGGACCCGGTCGAACAGCCGAAGTTCACATCCACGCCGAAAAACCCCTCTGCTTCGATGCGCTGCGCGGCGGACGCCATGCGCTCCGGGTCGCGGCCCACGATCTGGCAGGCAAGTTGAGGCAGTTCCTCGTTTCGCCATCGGAAGTAATTGGAAACATTTGGATTTTCGGTAGGCACCGTCTTCGAGCTGCACATTTCTGAAAACAGCAGCCCGTGACCGCCGAATCGGCTGAGCAGCTGCCGAAAGGCCACGTGGCCCAGAAACGTCATGGGCGCCAGTACAAGCCTTTTGGCCGAGGCGTTGGACCCGATGGTCAGGGGCCGGTTCAACCGGCTGGAAAGGGAGGCGAGGCGGTCCAGGTTAGGGTCGTCGGGAAGCATGGCGATGATATCGTCTTTCCGCTGGAGTCGGTTTGTAATATACTTCCGGGATAGATGACAATTCAACTCCTTCGAGGCATTCCATGTCCCTTCGTCTTCTGGCCCGCGACCTTTACCGGCTGCAGCAGGACGTCGACAAACTTGAAAAGCAGCTGGCCGAAACCCCTTTCGACCAACAGGACTCCATACTGGCGCGGCTGAACGCGGCGCGGGCCGAGCGCGACCGTCTCCGACGGTTCCTGGACGGCCAGAAGGATTCTCCGCGGAACCCTCGAAGATAACGATCGTTCCGACCCTACGATGCATGTCTCATGAGGCCCCGCTGAAACCCATGCATGCCGTCGCGGTGGTGGGCTCCGTCGCCATCGACCGCAATATAATTTCCGGCCGTACCCTGCTCAAGGTCGGCGGCGCGGCGACCTATGCCGGGCTGACCTACCGGCGTCATGAACTGGCCACCTGCATCGCCTGCAACGTAGAGCAGGCCGAAGCGGCAATCCTGGCTGTTCTGTTACGGGAGGGCATTCAAGTCTGCAACGGCCGAACGGCGCACACCACCCGATTTGTCAATCGCGTGCGGGCGGACGGCCGAACCCAATGGGCGCCTTCGCTCGCCGCCCCCATCCGCTGGCATCAGATCGCCTCCGTGGCGGAAGGCGTCGATGGCATTCACCTGGGGCCGCTGCATCCCGAGGACATCGACCCGCAGGCATACCTTCGGCTCGCTGCCTCGCCAAAACTGGTTGCGCTCGATGTGCAGGGGCTGGTCCGCAGGGTCTCGCGCGGTCGGGTCGTCCCCGGGGCATCGGAGCACTTGCCGGCCGCGCTCCAGGCGGCCGACATCGTCAAGGCCGACCAGTCCGAGCTGGAAGTGATCCTCGCGGCCTGCGGCCAAGGCATAGACGCGCTCATGGATCGCTTCGACATCGACGAGTGGATCGTCACCAGCGGACGGCGAGGAGGGACCATCCATGTCCGCGGCGGCGGGTGCTGCGCGTATGAAGCGGCGCCGGCCGTCCCGGCGGTCGATCCGACCGGCGCCGGCGACGTTTTTCTGGCGGCTTACGCGGCGGCAAGATGTCACCAGGGTCAGCCGGTGGCAGCCGCCGGCCGCCATGCCGCCAGGCTCTCCGCCGAACATGTGGCCGGAGCCTATATCACGCCGGCGGCCCTGGAGGTTTCGCGACGGCACGCACGTTGACGAGCTGCCCGCGCCCCGGAATGGACGGGATCACCCAGGCATCAACGTTGACAACGAAGCGAATGACGTATAAATGTCTGCTTTCAGACGGGGCGTCCGATCTTGGCGGAAACCGCTTTCCGCGCGCACGGCCGCCATGGTCGCCCTGAGGACGTGCGATCCTCCGATGCTGTGGATGCCTGCGCCGGGTGAACGGATGACTCTCTCTTCCCATAGACTGATTCCCGATAGCCTCCAGCGCGGCTTCATGACCCTGCTGGCGCCCTTGGTGCGGCTGCTGACCCGGCTGGGCGTGAGCCCGAACGCGCTTACCGTCGCCGGGGTGGTTGTCACCACCGCCGGGGCGTTGGCCTTCTTCCTCCAAAGCCACAGGGCGGGCGGATTCCTAATCCTCCTCGGCGGCCTTTGCGATGCCAATGACGGCTCCCTGGCGCGCAACTCCGGCAAGGCCACCCGTTTTGGCGCGCTTCTGGATTCCTCCGTCGATCGGTACGCGGAATTCGTGATGCTTTTCGGCATCGGCGGATACTTCCTCATGGTGAGCGACTATGTCAGCGCCGCGGCCACCTTTCTGGCGCTGTGCGGGTCGTTCATGGTCAGCTACACGCGAGCCCGGGCCGAGAGCCTCGGACTGGCCGCCAAAGTGGGCGTCATGCAGCGCCCGGAGCGCATCGTTTTTTTAGGCGCCGGCGCGCTGATCCATCCTACCGCGCTGATCATCGCCATATGGATGGTCGCGGTCTTTGCCAACTTCACCGCCCTGCAACGTCTGCGCTTCGCCTTCAAGCAGGACTCGATCCCACCTCAGACAAACGGCCGGGCGCCCGGGCTGAAATCCGCCACCTTCACCAAGAGCGGTGCGTGAAACGGCCTTTGCGCGCATTGAGCTTGGGCTTTCTGAAAAGCCGTGGATCCGGATGACCTCGCAGGAGTTCATACGAGATGACGACGCGCAAACCCGACTATGACATCATCGTGGTGGGTGCCGGCCCGGCCGGCCTTTTTGCCGCATTGCACCTGTGCGAGCATTCGGACCTGCGGGTGCTGATCATCGAAAAAGGCAAAAGCCCGCACAAGCGCCGCTGCCGGATCAACGACTACCGGGAGTGCTCTAAATGCAAGCCCTGCGACATCCTGAGCGGCATCGGCGGAGCCGGCCTGTTTTCGGACGGCAAACTCAACTTTATCTACAAGCTGGGCAAGACCGACCTTGCGCAGTTCATGCCGGTTCCGGACGCGGAAGCCCTGATCGCCGAGACTGAAACGATTTTCAACCGTTTCGGAATGGACGGCCCCGTCTTCCCCACCGACATGGATCGTGCGCGCGAGCTGCGCAAGCACGCCAAACGCTTCGGGATCGACCTGCTGATCATCCGTCAGAAGCACATGGGCAGCGACCGGCTGCCCGATCGCATCGCCGCCATCGCCGACCACCTGCATGCCAAGGGAGTGGCCATCCATACTTCCGAAGAAGTAAAGGAGGTCACGGTCGAAAACGGCCGCGCGGTTGGGGTGGTGACCGGCCGCGGAAGCTACTCCGCCCGGCAGGTGATCCTGGCTCCGGGCCGGGTCGGAGCCGACTGGATGGGCCGCATCGCTCAGCAATTCGGCCTGGGGCTGTCGCAGCGTGGCATCGAGGTCGGGGTGCGGGTCGAGGTTCACAATGACATCATGCAGGATCTCTGCGAGGTGATTTACGACCCGGCTTTTTTCATTCAGACCCTCAAATACGACGACTTGACGCGAACTTTCTGCACGAACACGGGCGGTTTTGTCTCGCTCGAGAATTACAGCGATTTTGTCTGCGTGAACGGCCATGCCTACCGCGAGCGCAAGTCCGAAAACACCAATTTTGCCTTCCTGTCCAAGGTGGTGCTGACCGAGCCGGTGACCGACAACCAGTCCTACGGTGAGGCCATCGGCAGCCTGGCGACCCTGATCGGCGGCGGCAAGCCGATTCTGCAGCGTTTTGGGGACTTGAAGCGCGGCCGCCGCAGCACCTGGAACCGCATCCACAAGGGCTATATCCGTCCGACCCTGACCAACGTCGTCTGCGGCGACATCGCCATGGCCCTGCCGGAGCGCATTCTCACCAACCTGATCGATGGGCTGGAAAAGCTGAACCAGGTCATTCCGGGCGTATCCAACGATGAAACCCTGCTCTATGCGCCGGAAATCAAATTCTTCGCCACCCAGATTGAATCCAGCCGGGAGCTCGAAACCGCCGTCGCCGGCCTCTATGTCGCCGGAGACGGCCCCGGAGTCGCCGGCAACATCGTCTCCGCGGCGGCCACCGGCCTGATCCCGGCCAAATCGATCCTGGAGCGCCGTCATTCCGACGATCTTGCGGCCCGCTCGCCGCTTAAAAAGGACCGCGCGTGAGGATGGGCCGATTCGATCCCATTGCCGTCGTGGCACTGTCCGGCCTTTTCCCCGGGGCGCTGGACATTAGCGCATTCTGGTCCAACATCCGCCGCGGATTCGATGCCGCCGCCGAGGTCCGCCCCGAGCGCTGGATCGCTTCGCCGCCGGTCATGACCGGCGGCGGGCTGCAGCCCGACCGGGCCTACTCCTCCCGCTGCTGTCTTCTGCCGGACTTCGATCTGGACTCCGAAGGCCTCGACCTGCCGGCCGGAATGATCGACCGGCTGGATCCACTGCACCTGACGGCGCTGCGGGCTGCGCGAGACGCCCTGCAGGGCGTCCAGGCTCCGCATCTCGACCGCGAACGCACGGGAGTGATTTTGGCGGCCCTGGTGCTGCCGACGGACGGTTCTTCCGCCTTGACCCGGGAGATCCTCGGCCCGATCATCGAGCGGCATGTCCGAGGGGAACCGTCGCCCGGCCCTTTTTCGCGCCGCCCCGATCCGACGCGCTATTTCAAGAGCCGGGTCGCCGGCCTGCCGGCCGCCCTCATCGCCAGAGCGTTCGCGCTGGGGGGCGGCAGCTACACGCTGGATGCCGCCTGCGCTTCATCCCTGTATGCCGTCAAACTGGCCTGCGCCGAGCTGCAGGCCGGGCGCGTCGATGCCATGCTGGCCGGTGGGGCGGCCCGGCCGGACTGCCTCTTCACCCAGGTGGGTTTCAGCCAGCTGCGCGCGCTTTCGCCGACTGGCCGCTGTGCGCCGTTTGACCGGGACGCCGACGGCCTTGTGGTCGGCGAGGGCGCGGGGATCCTGGTGCTCAAGCGGCTGGCCGACGCGCAGCGCGACGGCGACCGGATATGGGGGGTGATCCGCGGGATCGGCCTTTCCAACGACCTGCGCGGCAACCTGCTGGCCCCGGACGCCGACGGCCAGCTGCGGGCCATGCAGGACGCCTACCGCAGCGCCGGCTGGTCCGCCTCCGATGTGGATCTGGTCGAATGCCACGGGGCCGGAACCCCGGTGGGGGATGCCACCGAGCTCGCGAGCCTCGTCCGGCTCTGGGGCGAAACCGGCTGGCAGCCCGGGCAGTGCGCCATCGGTTCGGTCAAGTCCATGATCGGGCACCTTCTGACCGCAGCCGGTGCGGCCGGGATCATTAAAGTGCTGCTGGCGATGCGGCACGAGACGCTGCCGCCGACGATGCATTTCCGACAGGCCCCGGCCAACAGTCCGCTCGCCCGCAGCCCCTTCCGAGTCCAGACCGAGGCAGCACCCTGGCCGCGCCGCGCGCCGGATTTTCCGCGGCGGGGCGCGGTGAGTGCTTTCGGCTTCGGCGGGATCAACGCCCACCTGCTGATTGAGGAGTGGATGCCGGAAGCCGGAAGCCGGAAGTTAGAAGGCGCCGGCAAGCACGGCATCCAGCTCTCGCTCCTGGGCGATCAGTGCGAGGATGTTCTCGACGCCGGCGCCGCCTCTCCCGATATCACCGCGTCGCCCTTCCGCCCTCCGCCTTCCGCCCTCCGCCTTTCGAATTCCCCCATCGCGATCGTCGGCATGGCCGCTTCCATCGGTATGGCGACCACCCTGGAGGAGCTCCGCGAGGCGATTCTGCAGGGTGTTCCCCTCCGCCGGGCGCGGCCGCCCGGCCGCTGGAAAGGCTGCGATGCAGCGTTGGCCGATGGCGGCCGCTTGGACGGTAACTTCCTGGAGGAGGTGCTTGTCGAACGGGGCGCCTTCCGCATTCCGCCCCTGGAGATGGGCGATATCCTGCCCCAGCACCTGCTGATGCTCAAGGTGGCGGCGGCCGCCATGCGCGACGCGGCCCTGCCCCTGTCGGTCGAGCGGCCGCGGATGGGCGCGCTGATCGGCATCGACTTCGATTTCGAAGCCACCAATTTTCACCTGCGGTGGTATCTGGAACGGGTGTTTCCGGAATGGCGGCGGACCCGCCCCGCGAATCTCTCGGATGAGCAGGCCGCCGAATGGCTCAAGGCGCTGCAGGACGCCTGCGCTCCGGCTCTGACCGCCACCCGCACGATCGGGGCGCTGGGCAGCATGGTCGCCAGCCGGGTCGCCCGCGAGTTCCGCTTCGGTGGAACCAGCTTCGTGGTCTCCGCCGAGGAGGTGTCGGGGCTGCGGGCGCTGGAAATCGCCGCCCGTTCGCTTCATTGCGGAGAACTCGACGCGGCCCTGGTCGGCGCGGTGGATCTGTGTGGTGATCTGCGCGCCATGGCCGCCCGGCTGGACCTCGTCGCCCTGACCGGGGCTGCAGGCCCCATTCCGCCCGGCGAGGGGGCGGCCGCTCTGGTGTTGAAGCGGATGGCGGATGCCCGGGCGAACGGCGACCGGGTCTACGCCGTGATCCGCGGCATCGGTTCAGCCGGCGGAGGCGGCCTGGATGGCTGCATTCCGTCTGAACGCATCCGTTCGCGCTCGATCCTCCAGGCCGGCAGAGAAGCCGGAGCCTTGCCATCGGCATCGGTCCTTTTCGACCTCCAGGACATGGCCTCGGCTGCGGAGGGCCTTGAGGATGCCCGGGCGGCTTGCGGCCGTGCGGCCACGGACAAAGTTCGGCCGATCCTTGCTTCCTCGGCCGCGCTCCTGGGCGGAACCGGAGCGGTCCAGGGACTGGCGGCGGTGGTGGCAGCGGCGCTCTGCCTGCATCACGAAGTCATTGGACCAATGCCCGCAATCGACCCGGCGGCACGCTCGCGATGGCTGGCCGCCGGGGCCATCGTCCCCGAAACGGCTCAACCATGGCTCCCATCCAGTACCGACAGAAGGCGTGCGATTGCCGGCGCAGCCACACACGACGGAAACTGCTTGCATATTTTACTTGAAGAAAATGAACTTAACCAACCGCAACAAAATAAAATAAAATTACAAAAGCATCTCTCCGAACCGGAGGGGTCGATCACGCCTGCGGAAACACGCAAGGAGTGGATCCACATCCCCGTCGCCGGAAATGGCTTGGCGCTGCCGCCGGCGCCCCGGCCGGCCGGTTCCACCCCTGAGGATCGGCGGCCTCTCCCTCCGGACCGGCCCGCGCCGGGCGCCGATGTGATCGCGGACTGCATGCAGCGGCTGGCTGCCGTATCAAAGGCTACGGCCCGGGCGCACAGCGCCTTTCTCCAGAAATCGGCCGAGATGACCCGCGTGTTCGCCGCGACCATCGAGCTGCAAAACCGTCTCCTGGCCTCGCCCGGCGCCGCGAGCCCCGCGGAGAGCCCCGAGTTCGAGACTGCGGCAGATTCGCCGCCGGCGTTCAACCGCGAGCAATGTCTTGAATTCGCGCGCGGGTCGGCCGCACGGGTGCTGGGAGCCGAATTCGCGCCCGTCGACGCCTTCAGCGCCCGGGTCCGGCTTCCCGACGAGCCGCTCATGCTGGTGGACCGCATTCTCGAAATCGAGGGCGCCAAGGGTTCGCTCGGCTCCGGCCGGATCGTCACCGAACATGACGTGCTCCCCGGCGCCTGGTACCTGGACGGCGGGCGGGCGCCGGTCTGCATTTCCGTGGAGGCCGGACAGGCCGACCTGTTCCTGTGCGCGTATTTGGGCATCGATCTTGCCGTGCGCGGGCAGCGCACCTACCGGCTGCTGGACGCCACCGTGGAGTTCCACCGCGAGCTTCCGCGTCCCGGCGAGACCATTCGGTACGTCATCACCATCGACCGATTCATGCGCCAGGGGGAGACCTATCTTTTCCTGTTTCATTTCAAGGGAACCATCGCCGGCGCTCCGTTTATCACGATGACCAACGGCTGCGCCGGTTTTTTCACCCCTGAAGAGGTCGCCCGCTCCGGCGGAATCCTGGCAACCGAACAGAGCGCACCGCCGCCGCCGGGCGGGCCTCCGGCGGGCTGGGCGCTTCCGGTCGAACTGGCCCGTGAATCCTACGACGAGCTCGCGCTCGAGGCGCTGCGGGCCGGCGATCTGGCGGGCTGTTTCGGAAAGCGCTTCGCCGGGCTGGAGCTGGCGCCATCGCTGCGGCTGCCGGGCGGCCGCATGCGCCTGATCGATCGGGTCCTCGATCTGGAGCCCGAGGGGGGTCCCTACCGCCTGGGCCGCATCCGCGCCGAGGCGGACATACACCCGGACGACTGGTTTCTGACCTGCCATTTTGTGGATGACAGGGTCATGCCCGGAACCTTGATGTACGAGTGCTGCGCGCACTCCCTGCGGGTCATGATCCAGCGCATGGGATGGGTGAGCGACCGGCCGCAGGCCCGCTACGAGCCGGTGCCGGGCGTAAGGGCGGTCCTCAAGTGCCGCGGCCCGGTGACGCCTGCCACGCGGAGAGTGGTCTATGAGGTGGAGCTGAAGGAGGTGGGCATCGCTCCCCAGCCGTTCGTGATCGCCGACGCCAACATGTATGCCGACGGACAGCACATCGTCCGCTTCCAGGACATGTCACTGCAGGTGACGGGGGTCTCCCGCGAGGACATCGACGCGTACTGGCGGCAGCGGCCGAAGCCGACCGAGGCAGCGCCTCCCGGCCCTTCGGCCCCGGTCGCCTTCGACCGCGCGCACTTCGAGGAATTCGCGACCGGACGGCCTTCGCTGGCCTTCGGGGAGCCTTACGCGCCCTACGACACCGACCGTTTCATCGCCCGGCTGCCCTCGCCGCCCTATCTCTTCATCGACCGGATCAGCCGAGTCGAGCCCGAGCCATGGGTCCTGCGGCCCGGCGGGTGGGTCGAGGCCGAAATGGACGTGCCGGATGATGCCTGGTACCTTGCGGCCGAGCGCTGCGACGCGGTGCCGTACTGCGTCCTGCTGGAGGCCGCGCTGCAGCCCTGCGGATGGCTGGCGGCTTACATGGGCTCGGCGCTC
>Ga0114939_10003380_pt1 | contig 11214 bp, 12 predicted proteins | sample AshMeaCrysSpring_FD_87196 | JGI IMG/M metagenome (GOLD analysis project Ga0114939, IMG submission 87196) | Groundwater microbial communities from Big Spring, Nevada to study Microbial Dark Matter (Phase II) - Ash Meadows Crystal Spring | ecosystem: Environmental > Aquatic > Deep subsurface >... | reverse complement strand
GCGGAAAGCATCCACGCCGTCCTGCAGGATGACGGGAACGCTCGCCAGGGTCTTGACATTGTTGATCAGCGTCGGCCTGCCGCCGAGCCCGCTTTCCGCAGGGTACGGCGGCCGGTGAACGGGCATGCCCCGGAACCCCTCAATGGACCGGATCAGCGCGGTCTCCTCGCCGCAGACGAAGGCGCCCGAGCCCTGGAACACCTCGATGTCGAAATCCAGCCCGCTCCCCAGGATCCCCCGCCCCAGAAGCCCGAGCTCGCGGGCCTGCTCCACGGCCCGCGTGAGGAGGCGCACGGCGAGCGGATATTCCGCGCGCACGTAGATGATGCCCCGGCCGGCGCCCACGGCATGCGCGCCGATGGCCATGCCCTCGAGGACCTGGTGCGGGTTGCTCTCCAGGAGCGTGCGGTCCATGTAGGCCCCGGGATCGCCTTCGTCGGCGTTGCAGATGACGCATTTTTCGGTATCCGCCGCATCACGGACGCGCGCCCACTTGCGGCCGGTCGGGAATCCGGCGCCGCCCCGGCCGCGCAACCCGGACCGGGTGATGGCGCTGATGAGGTCATCCGGGCGGCGCCCTAAAGCGTCCGCCAGCGCGGCATAGCCGCCCTCGGCGATATAGTCGAAAATATCCTCCGGGTCGATCCGTCCGCAGCGCTGCATGATCAGGCGGTGTTCCAGGCTGAAACGCGGGAACTCCATGACCGAAGGAATCAGCTCGTTGGCGACGGTGGCCCCCAGGATGTGCTCCAGGCGCGGGTCGCCTTCCTTGATGAAAAGCTTGGCCAGCATGCGCGCCTTGCCGGCGTTGACTTCGGGATAGAAGATGGGGGGAAAGCCCGACTGCGGGTGGTCGATGACCACCACCGGCTCGGCATAGCAGTGCCCGCAGCAGCCCACCGGCCGGATGAGCGCTTGGACGCCCACCTCCGCCAGCGTTTCTTCGAAGGCGCTCCGGGTTTCCTGCGCGCCGGCGGCGATGCCGCAGGTGGCCATGCCGATGTGGATCTTCGGCAGCGCCGAGTCGCTCCGCTCCCGGCGCCGCCGGTCGGCTTCATCCCGAAGTTGGCGGTAGCGGTGCGGGGCGGTCGGGTTCATGCGGACGTGTCGCGCGCTCCTTTTGCTCCTGCTCGATCCTGACCCTCAGGACGATGCCCTCCACCTTGGAGGGCTGCATCTTGCCGTAAAGCGATTCACCCACGATGGCGACCGGCGCCAGCGAGCAGCAACCCACGCAGGCCACCCGGTCGATGCTGAACTCGCGGTCCGCCGTGGTCTCCCCCACCTTGATCTGCAGCTTGCGTTCGAAGTTCTCCAGGATGATCTCGCCTCCCTTGACGTGGCAGGCCGTGCCCAGGCAGACCTTGATCGGATGGCGGCCCGGCGGATTGAAGCGGAACTGGTTGTAGAAGGTCGCCACTCCATAGACTTCGGAGGCGGAGATCTCCAGCTGCCCGGCCACCAGACGGATCGCCGCCGGGTGGAGATAGGCGAGCCGGTCCTGCACGAGCTGCAGCATGGGGATCAGCCGGCCGCGATCATGGCCCATCCCCTCCAGCGTCGCTTTCAGTCCGTCCAAGGCTCCGGCTTCTTCGGCCGCGAGCTCCAGCTCTTCAGTGTTGCCCAAGAATGCCACTTGACGTCGTCATCTACAGGTTGTCCAGGGCGCCCAGAGTCACCTGAACCCGCTCGCGCAGCAGGAGGCAGAGTTTCTCAAGGATGCGGAAACCCAGCTCGATGTCGCGGACCATGAGCCGCCGCAGATCGGCACCGTTGATGGAAATCAGCGTGGCCGCCCGCTTGCAGACCGCCGTAAGCATCAACTGGTGCGGCTCGCTCAGCAGGGTGGACCACGCCCCCAGGATTTTGCCTTGGCCGAGAAAGGCCACCGGCACCGTCCCCTTGCGAGGCCCCACGCTGACCGCGCGCTCGAGCACCACCTGGCCCTCGGCCACGAGGAAGATCTCCTCACCGACGCCGCCTTGCCGGTAGATGGTGTCGCCGGCATCGAACCGGCAGGTCCGGCAGATGGGTGCAATATCGGCGATCTGGTTCGGGTCGAGACCCTTGAAAAACTCCGACGCTGCCAGGATGTCGCGGATGGTTTCCGTTTGCATGGGAACCCTCACGAGTGAGATCCGGCCGGCGCGCCGCCGCAATCGGCCACCGCGTCATAGACCTGAAGCAGCCGGTTTCCGAGCGCCCGCGAAAGCTGCCGGTAGAAGATGACGCCGCTGTGGGGGTCGTTGTCGATCAGCGCCGTCAGCCGACGCCCTTCCAATCTGAGAATCGTGGCCGGCTGGATGCAAACCGCCGATAGCGTGTGCCGATCGCGGCCGATCAGACTCGACCACCCGAAAACCTCGCCGAGGTTGGCGATGGCGAATACCTCCGCACCCTCGTCCCCCAGGCGCAGCCGGATCTCGCCCTGCATGAGGATATAAAGGAACTCGGCCGGATCATCGCGGTGGTAGACGAACGCACCGGCCGCAAAGGCATGCCGGGTGCCCGCCGCCATGATCGCTTCAAGGATTCCGGGGCTCAGCCCCCAGAAGATGTCCGATTGCTTCAGACGCATGGCCCGGCCCTCTTCGAAGGTGGCAGCGCAGCCGCCGGTGGATTTTGTAGTACGCCTCACCGTCGGATGTCAATCGCACCCCAGTCCAGAGGCCTTTCCCGCTTTCCGGCACCTTTTTTGTTGAAAACCGGTGTGGGGAGTGATAGGCAATCTGTTTTCACGACCTGAACGGCCGCGGCGGCGGTGCCTGACTGCGGATGGGGCGAGGAGGCTGATATGGACAACTGGACGTTTGGATTCACCATGCTGATCGTCGGCATGGGGGGGACGCTGGCGGCCCTGGGCGCCCTGGCCTTGATGATGGGCCTGCTGAAAAAGCTGTTCCCGGTCAAGGAAGAATCCAAATAGGGCGGAGCAAAGCGAGGTTACGCCATGTTCGACGCAGTTCTGAACGGTTTGAGCGGACTGGGAGCGGGAGTGCTGAACCTGCACTGGTCCAATCCCGTCATGATAGCGCTGGGATGTCTGCTGCTCTATCTGGGGATCAAAAAAGATGTGGAACCGCTCCTGCTGGTGCCGATCGGCTTCGGCGCCATCCTGATCAACATCCCGCTGGCGGATTTGATGGGCGAGGAGGGTTTTCTGCGCACCATCTACAACATGGGCGTCGCCAATGAGCTTTTCCCTTTGCTCATCTTCATCGGGATCGGCGCCATGACGGATTTCGGGCCGCTGCTGGAGAACCCTAAAATTTTTCTTCTGGGCGCCGCCGGCCAGTTCGGCATCTTTCTGACCATCGGCCTGGCGCTGCTGTTCGGCTTCGACAAGCTGGATGCCGTGGCCATCGGCGTCATCGGCGCCTGTGACGGGCCCACGGCCATCTACGTATCTTCCCGGTATGCACCGCACCTTCTCGCGGCCGTCTCCGTGGCGGCATACTCCTACATGTCCCTGGTGCCGATCATCCAGCCGCCGATCATGAAGTTCCTGACCACGGAAAAGGAACGCCAGATCAACATGTCGGAGCTCACCACGACGACGCCGGCCTCCAAGACGACCAAGATCGTCTTCCCGATCGTGGTGACCATTTTCGGCGGGCTGATCGCACCCAACGGCCTGCCGCTGCTGGCCACCATCATGCTGGGCAACCTGATGAAGGAGTGCGGGGTTGTCGGCCGGCTGACCAAGGCGACCGAGAACGAAATCGCCAACGTCGTGACCCTGTTTCTGGGCATTTCGATCGGCGCCACCATGGATGGCCGCGCCTTCCTGACCCCTCAGACCATCATGATCCTGGTCTTCGGCTTCGTGGCCATCTGTCTGGACACCGTCTGCGGGGTGCTCTTCGGCAAGCTGATGTGTGCGATGAGCGGAGGAAAGATCAACCCCCTGATCGGCGCGGCGGGCATTTCGGCCTACCCCATGGCGGCGCGGGTCGTGCAGAAGGAGGGTTTGAAGTACAACAAGTTCAACTTCCTGCTGATGCATGCCGTGGGGGCCAACACCGGCGGCCAGGTGGGATCGGTGATGGCCGCGGCCATCATGCTCTCGGTGCTGAAGGGGATGGGCATCATCCCTTGAGAACGGACGGCGAGATAAAAAACGAGCCGGGCGCCTGAGAGGGCGCCCGGCTCGTTTTTTATTTGGAGTAGAGCTTCAGATAGCCTTCGCGGAGGGAGGCGCTGGCATCGTAAACGTTCTTCTTGTATTTTTCTTCCTTGAGGTTGATCAGGCGGAACTGCTTGGTCTCCTGGTCCGAACGGATGACGGAGCCGGCGGGCACCCAGGTGTTGCCCGGGATGGTGGTGCGCATGATGATCGATCCCACCCCGACCCACACGGATTCTTCCAGGATGGAATCGTAGACGACCGCCCGGATCGCGACAAAACAGTCGGACTTGATGGTCGCGGGGCCGTGGACGATGACGCCGTGGGAAATATTGGAGCGGGCTCCGATGACGACTTCGCTGCCGGAGCGTCCGTGGATGATCACCCCGTCCTGGACGCAGACGTCTTCGCTGACGATGACCGGGTGGACCTCGCCGCTGTCGTCGATTTCATCGGCGCGGATCACCGAAAGCGGCCCCACATAGGCGCGCGCGCCGATGACCACCTTTCCCATGATTTGCGCGCTCGGGTCCACGAACGCCGTGGGGTCTATTTTCGGCCAGTCCCCCACGGGATTCGGCCGTATCCCGCTGATAGGCACCTGTGACGCCATCGAAAGTTCCTCCTCTCTGGTAGACGCGGTCGCATGAACGGTCCCGTCAGGCACCGTCGTCGGTGCCTGCGTCGAAAACTATAGCCGCAAACAAAAATTACTGTCAATGAGAATAGTATCGTCGGTACCAGTCGATGAACCGCTCGATGCCGGTTCGCAAAGGCGTGGCCGGCCTGAAACCGACGTCGGCCGCCAGATCCTCGATGTCGGCGTAGGTCGCCGGCACGTCTCCCGGCTGCATGCCCAGGTACTCTTTGCGGGCCTGGCGGCCGAGAACGGCTTCGAGCGTCTCGATGAAGCGGGTGAGTTCCACCGGCTGATGGTTGCCGATGTTGTAGATCTTGTAAGGGGCGTAGGACGTCCCCGGGTCCGGCCGGTCGCCGCTCCAGGCCGGATCGGGCACCGGCAGGCGGCTCATCACGCGTACGACCCCTTCGACGATGTCGTCGATGTAGGTGAAGTCGCGCTGCATGCGGCCGTGGTTGAAGACCTGGATCGGTCTGCCGTTCAGGATGGCGTCCGTGAACAGAAAAAGCGCCATGTCCGGGCGGCCCCACGGCCCGTAGACGGTGAAGAACCGCAGGCCGGTGCAGGCCAGTCCGTACAGGTGGCTGTACGTGTGGGCCATGAGCTCGTTGGCCTTCTTGGTGGCGGCGTACAGCGACACCGGATGGTCGACGTTGTGATGGACCGAAAAAGGCATCCGGGTGTTGGCGCCGTAAACCGAGCTCGAGGAAGCAAACACCAGGTGCTGGACCGCATGGTGGCGGCAGCCTTCCAGGATGTTCGTAAAGCCGACGAGGTTGGCGTCGATGTAAGCCTGCGGGTTCTGCAGCGAGTAGCGCACCCCGGCCTGAGCGGCCAGGTTGACCACCACGTCGAAGCGCCTCTCCCTGAAAAGCCGCGCCATCTCCGCACGATCGGCCAGGTCCATCCGCGCGAAGGTGAAGCGCTCGCGGCCTTCAAGCTGCGCCAGCCGGTCCTCCTTGAGCTTCACGCTGTAGTAAGGATTCAGGTTGTCCAATCCGACGACCGTCGCGCCGCCTTCCAGCAGGCGCTTCGCCAGGGGAAAGCCGATGAATCCGGCCGCCCCGGTCACCAGCACATTTTTGTATTCGAACACGGCCCTTAGCTCCTTGGTTATTGATTAATTTTTATAAAAATCAATTAATTATATAAATTTATATAAAGTCTAAGATAAAGGCGTGCAAATCTCGCCCAACGCCGATACCAAGCTTCCAGCGAAGGCATAGTTTTTTCTGTGAGAGCGGCATCTTGCCGCGACGATATCCCGGCTGGAAACCACTCCCACAAGGGCACATTTCCTTCATCACCACGTACAAGCAGCCGCCGCGCAGCCCCGGGGTCGGCCTTCTTACGAAGCCTTCAGGGAGTCCCGGTACCACGCCATCGTCACCTCCAGACCCGTTTTAAAACTCACCCGCGGAGCAAAGCCCAGCTCCGCGCGCGCGGCATCGATGGCCGACACGGATTGAGGCACATCCCCGGGCCGCGGCGGCCCATGCACCGGTTTGGCGGTCGAGCCGGAGAGGGCCGCTATGGCCTCCCAGAGCTGCTTGATCGTGACCGATTGGCCGGTGCCCACGTTGAACACCTTTCCGGGAGCGGACGGCGATGTCGCCGCGCCGATCAGCGCCTGCACCACGTCGCCTACGAATACAAAGTCCCGGCTCTGGCGGCCGTCACCGTTGATCACCGGCCCTTCGCCCGACAACGCCCGGGTCATGAAGATGGAGATGACCCCGGAATAGGGCGAAGAAGGGTCCTGCCGGGGTCCGAACACATTGAAGAAGCGCAGGCTCGCGCACGGCAACCCGTATAGCCCGCTGTACACCCGGGCATGGTATTCGACGGCCAGTTTTTGAACCGCGTACGGCGTCAAGGGCTTCGCCTCCATGACCTCGCGCTTCGGAAGCCGGGGGTCATCGCCGTACACGGCGCTCGAGCTGGCGAAAACAAATCTTTTCACCCCCGCCTCGCGCGCCGCCTCCAGCACGTTCAGCGAGCCGATCTCGTTGACCTCGGCCGAGCCGACGGGGTCTTGGGTGGTTTTGGGCACCGACACCACCGCCGCCAGGTGAAACACCGCTGCACAGCCCTCCACGGCCTCGGCGACCGCTGAACGGTCGCGGATGTCTCCGCGTACGAAACGGAGCGCGCCGCCCGGCGCCGGAAGGTTGCGTTCGCTGCCGCTGGAAAGATCGTCGAGCACGGTCACGCGGCATCCGCCGGTGAGCAGCACATCGACGAGGTGCGATCCGATGAACCCGGCGCCGCCGGTGACGAGAACCCTTTGAAACGGAATCCGCATGCGCACTCCTGAGGGTGAGGCCTGCCGCAGATGGTACCCCAATCCGCGCCAAAACTCAATTTGGTAGAAGTCCTTGACTTTTATTCGTCTCGTTATAATTTCGACGTATGCAGCCCCGCATCACACTCAAGCTTTACGCGACGCTGCAGGCCTTCCTGCCGCCTGCGGGCGAAGACTACCCCATCACTCCCGGGATGACGGTCCAGCAGATTCTCGGTCAACTGAACCTGCCCGAGGAAAAGGCCAAGCTGATCTTTATCGATGGCATGAAGGCCGGCGTGTCGTCCAGGCTGAACGGCGGCGAACGGGTGGGAATCTTTCCGCCCGTCGGCGGCGGTTGATCACTCCCGGCGGTATCCCCGGGCATTGACGCAAAGAATGGAACCGATCCCGGCGCTGCTCGCAGCTCCCTGATATTTCCGCTCTCCCGCCCGACGGAGTTCTGCCCTTCGATCCAATCCGGAGCCTTGGAGCGGATGGATCTTCAAAACCCATCGACGTTGATCCTTGACCCTCGTCATCTCGCAAGCGGTCTTCGGCAGGGTGCCCAATATTGGGCACAGTTGCCGGAGAATGTTTGCGAACAATTAGTTTTTTCGCATTATCATCGAATGTTATAGTATATTCCCGGATGGCAGCAGTCTTGCTATCAGTTCGCCCATGGAAAAAGGCTCCACCGAGCCGCAACCGTCAACCTGAAATTATGGGAGGAATCATGATGGGTCGCTTCAGTCGTTCCTGCTTGATGATTCTGCTGGTAGGCGTCGCTCTGGTATCAGGGCCGAGTGGTTCAGCCCTGGCTCAGGACAAGGCCTATCCCGCCAAGTCGATCACCTACTTGGTCACGTTCGACCCGGGCGGGCAATCCGACCGCGAGGCACGCCGGCAGCAGCCCCTCCTCGAAAAAATCCTCGGTCAAAAGGTCGTCGTCGACTACAAGGTGGGCGGCGGCGGCGCTCTAGGCTGGAGCGAACTCGTGCGCGCGCAGCCGGACGGCTACCTGATGGCCGGGATCAACATCCCCCACATCATCCTGCAGCCCCTGCAGCAGCAGACCGGCTACGCCACCGAACAGATCGTGCCCGTCGCCATCTTTCAGCGCACGCCGCTCGCGCTGGCCGTCCTGAAAACCGCCCCCTACAAGGACATCAAGGAATTCCTGGCCGCGGTCAAGGAGAAACCCGGCGACATCAGCATCGGCGGCTCCGGCACGTTTTCCGGCCATCACGTGGCCACGCTGCGGCTGCAGAAGCTGGCCGGCACCAAGTTCAACTACGTGCCCTTCACCGGCGCCGCGCCCCAGATCACGGCCTTCTTGGGCGGCCATGTCAACGCCGTCTTCGGCAACTCCGACGATCTGGTCAAGCACGCCGACTCGATCCGCGTTCTGGCCGTGGCCGACGAAAGCCGTTTCTTCGGATTCCCGGACACCCCGACGTTCAAGGAGTCGGGCATCGACATGGTCGAGTCCATCGACCGCGGCATCGGCCTGCCCCCGAAGACCCCGGATGCCGTCGTGAGAAAGCTCGAGGCGGCGTTCATGCAGATCGCCAAAGACCCTGCCATCCAGGAGCAGATGAAAAAAGAGGGCTTCGTGCCACTGTCCCTGGGTCATGAGCAGAGCAAGGCCCACATCGAAAAGATGACGGCCGTCTACAAGGACATCGTCAAGGACATCAAGAAATAGGAGCCGATCCGTGCCTAAGACCAGACGCTCCGGAAACATCGCCAGCGGCGCTTTTCTTGCCCTTCTGGGCCTCGCGGCGGTCTGGGCTTCGACCTCGATCGGCGAAGGTGCGGGCGGGCATCTGCACCCCCGCACCTTTCCCATGCTGATCGGAGCGCTGTTGCTGGCGGGCGGCGGCGCGCTCGCCGCATCAGCGGCCGCCAAAGCTCCCGGCAGGCCGATCGACTGGCCGGACGCGAGAGGCTGGACCCTGTGGCTGACCGCCCTGGCAGCTCTCGTGCTCTTCGTCGCTCTGGCCAAGCCGCTCGGATTTCTGGTCTGCAGCTTCATTTTCGTGGCCGGATTCATATGGCACTTCGGCCGCTACCGCCCGGCGGTGGCGCTGGCCTGGGCCCTGGGCGTGACCACCTTCATTTACTTCGTGTTCATACGCCTGCTCGACCTGACGCTGCCCATGGGCTTTCTGGATTTCTTGTCGTAGCCGAGCGTGTCGAGGTGTTGAATGGAGGCATGGACGTCCCTGCTGAACGGCTTTGCCGCCGCATTGACCCCCTATAACCTGCTTTTCGCCCTGATCGGCAGCATCGCCGGAACGCTGGTGGGCGTGCTGCCGGGTCTGGGACCCACGGCGGCCATCGCCATGCTGCTGCCGCTGGCCACGCACCTGGACCCGGCGCCGGCCATCATCATGATGGCGGCCATTTACTACGGAGCCATGTACGGCGGCTCCACCACCTCGATCCTCGTGAACATCCCCGGCGAAGCCTCGTCGGTGCCCACCGCCATTGAGGGCTACCAGCTCAATCTTCAAGGCCGCGGCGGGCCGGCTCTGGGGATTTCGGCCATGGCCTCTTTCGCGGCCGGCACCATGGGGGTGGTCGGACTGACATTCTTTGCGCCGATGCTCTCCCGGGCTGCGCTGGCGTTCGGTCCGCCGGAGTATTTCGCGCTGACCTTTCTGGGCCTGAGCCTGGTGGTGAGCCTGTCCGGCCGGGACCTCGGCAAAGGGCTGCTTTCCGCGCTCCTCGGGCTGCTGACCGCCATGGTCGGCCTGGACCCGCTGACCGGGGTCGCCCGGCTGACCTTCGGTTCCATCGAGCTCATGGCGGGCATCGATTTCGTGCCGATCATCATGGGTCTCTTCGCGATCAGCGAAATCCTGACCAACGCCGAAAAAGAAACAAGGTGCATCCTGGAAGCCAAGCGCATCGAATGGCTGCCGACCTGGCAGGACATCAAGGACAGCTGGGCCGCCACCACCCGTTCGGGGGTCATCGGCTTTTTTGCCGGCCTCATTCCGGGATGCAGCCCGGCGGTGACCTCCTTCATGGTCTACGATCTTGAAAAACGCCTGTCCAGGCATCCGGAACGTTTCGGCAAAGGCGCCATGGACGCCGTGGCCGCCGTGGAGGGCTCCAACAACGCCACGGCCAGCGGCGGGTTCGTGCCGCTCTTCGCCTTCGGCATCCCCTCGGGACCGGCGCTGGCGGTGCTGCTCGGCGGATTCCTGATGTACGGGCTGCAGCCGGGGCCGCGGCTCATGCAGGAGCAGCCCGCGCTGCTGTGGACCATCATCGCCAGCATGTACATCGGCAACTTCATGCTGCTCGTGCTCAACCTGCCGCTGGTCGGGTTGTGGGCGCGCATGGCGCTGATCCCCTTCCCCATCCTCGGCCCGATGATCGCCGTCTTCACCCTGATCGGCGCCTACAGCCTGCGCCATTCCTTTTTCGACCTCTGGATCAGCCTGCTCTTCGGGGTGGTGGGATACCTGATGCGCAAGTTCGACTATCCCGTGGCGCCGATGGTGCTCGCGACCGTGCTCGCCAAGCTGATGGAGACCTCCTTCATGCAGTCCCTGGTCATGTCCAAGGGATCGCCGCTGATCTTCTTCACTCGCCCGATCTCGATTGCGTTCATCGCGCTGACGGTCATCTCGGTGGTCAGCGGCTTTCTGCTGCGCCGAAAAGCCCTGTCGCAGCAGGTCGAACTCGAAGAGAGCGATTCGTGAGCGCCGCGGAAGGCGCCAGCCGGCGCCGGCGCTCAACCGGTTCTGATGCGCTGAAAAATATGCAGGAGGGGGCAGAAGGCTGGCCTCACGGCAGATATACGCCGCAGGCCGCTAGCGCAGACTTGGCGTACAGGCTGTCAGTATTTCGCCGATATACACCGTCCCCGGTTACGTAATTTGGTTTCTTTAGCCTCCCGGCGCAGCCTGGCGCAATCCTGGGCAAGGTGATATTTGGGGCCAGGAGACCTCTAAGGGCCAGTGTGTGGTCGTGTACTGTTTCAAAGACGGATCGGTAAGCCAGTCCATTACGGCGGCTCTCGCTAAGTAATGGATTTCATAAATATGCTCACGCAAAAATCCCCCCTGCCCCCCCTTTAATTAAGGGGGAAATCTTCTCCTCCCTTTGGCAAAGGGAGGCCGGGAGGGATTTGACAGCAGGTTTCAT
>Ga0114939_10003379_pt1 | contig 11214 bp, 11 predicted proteins | sample AshMeaCrysSpring_FD_87196 | JGI IMG/M metagenome (GOLD analysis project Ga0114939, IMG submission 87196) | Groundwater microbial communities from Big Spring, Nevada to study Microbial Dark Matter (Phase II) - Ash Meadows Crystal Spring | ecosystem: Environmental > Aquatic > Deep subsurface >... | reverse complement strand
CGAAGGAGCGCGTGGGAGTCAGCCCGCGCGCCCGGGGCCAGCCTCTTCAGGACGAGAGCCCCGGGGTCAATCCGTGCCGAACAGTCGGTCGCCGAAATCGCCTAGGCCCGGCACGATGAACTTCTGCGCGTTCAGGTGCTCGTCGACCACCGGCGTATAGATCCGGACCTCGGGATGGTGCTGCTGCACGGTGGCCACGCCCTCCGGCGCCGTCACGATGCAGAGAAGCCGGACGTCGCGGGCGCCCTGCCGCCGCAGCAAGTCGAGCGCCGCAACGGCGCTGCCTCCGGTGGCGAGCATCGGGTCCACGACGAAGACGACACAGTCCTCGAGGCTCGCGGGGAACTTCGCGTAATACTGCGAGGCGATGGCCGTGACCTCGTCGCGCTGCAGGCCAATGTGGCCCACGCGCGCGCGCGGCACCACGTCGAGAATGGCGTCGAGCATGCCGAGCCCGGCGCGGAGCACCGGCACGACGACCACCTCGGCAGCGAGTTCGCGTCCTTGCGCCGCGGCGAGCGGCGTTTGCACGGTGGCCGGCCGGGTCGGCAGGTCGCGCGTGGCTTCGGCCGCCAGCAACAGGCTGATTCGACGCGCCATGGCTCGGAAGGTGTCGGGCCGGGTGCGCGCGTCGCGCAGCTTGAGGAGGATGTCGTGGACGATTGGATGCTCGACGAGGTGCAACGGCACGGGCACACTATACACGGCTTGCGGCTGTCGGCTGCCGGCCCGGGCCGGCAACCGGCGACGTGCGACGGGCGCCGAACGAGGGACGGCGAAAGCCTGCTAGAATCGCGCCGCCTACTCGCCGGCCTGTTCGAGCACCGCGATGTAGGGGAGGTTGCGATACTGCTCGGCGTAGTCCAGCCCGTAGCCCACGACGAAGTGGTCGTCGATGTCGAAGCCCACGTAGTCCACGTGGACGTTGACGAGCCGGCGCGAGGGCTTGCTGAGCAGGCACGCCGTCCGCAGGCGGCGCGGGGCGCGGGCCCGGAGGATGTCCTGCAGGTAGGTCAGGGTGAGCCCGGTATCGACGATGTCCTCGACGATGACGACGTCGCGGCCCTCGATGCCGCTGTCGAGGTCCTTGAGGAGCCGCACCTCGCCCGAGGTCTTGACGTCCTTGCCGTAACTGCTCACCGCCATGAAGTCCATGGTGACTCGCTCGCCCATGGCACGAACGAGGTCGGCGAGGAACAGGAACCCGCCCTTGAGCACGCAGATCAGGTGCACGGTCGTGTCGGGCGGCGTGTCGCGCTCGATTTCCGCCGCCATCTCGACGATGCGGTCCTGGATCTGGTCGCGGGTGACGAGCGTGGCGGCAACGTAGCTGGGCATGGCCGAGTGTCCCGTCCGTGCCGCCATCGTGCCGGCGCCGCCAGTGGCGCGGGGCGGTGGCCGCGCGGTTTTGGGCGCTGAAACATAGCACAGATGAAGCGCTTCTCGCTGATCACGGAGGCCGACGCGCAGCGGCTCGAACCGGGCACCACGGTGGCCCTGCGGCCGGGGGGCCACGTCACGCCGCTCGCGCGCGACACGCTCCGCGAGCGCCGCATCGAGGTGCTGGCGGGCGAGCCGCTCGACGAGGCCGCGGTGGCGGGCCTCGTGCCGGTGGCCGCGCCCCGGCGTGTGGCACTCGGGTGCGACCACACGGGGCTTGCGCTCAAGCGGACGCTCGCGGCGCACTTGCGTGGGGCAGGGCTGGCCGTGCACGACCTCGGCACCGACACGGCCGACCCGGTGGACTATCCCGACATCGCCGAGCGTGTGGCCCGCGAGGTGGCGCAAGGGGAGGCCGACGCCGGCATCGTGATCGACGGGGCCGGGATCGGGTCGGCCATCGCCGCCAACAAGGTGGCCGGCGTTCGCGCCGCGATGTGCCCGACCGCCACGATCGCCCGCTATTCGCGCGAGCACAACGGGGCGAACGTGATGACGCTCGGCGCCACGCTGCTCTCGCCAGCCGACGCGCTCGCCATCGTGGACACATGGCTCTCGACCGCGATGACCGAGCCGCGGTACATCAAGCGTCTCGAGAAGATCGCACGGATCGAGGCACGACGCGAGCGTTGACGTGCCTGGCGCACGGTGCTTCGGGCTTCGACGTGCTCCCCCCTGCGCCGCACCTCCGCGAGCCACGCGTCTCTGGCGTGCGGCGGCGGGACCGAGCGGGTCGCTGACGTTGGCGCGAGGCATGAGGCAGACGGGGCGCAGGGCCGTGGGGCGTAGGGCCTGCGGCGCAGAGCGTAGGGCGTAAGGCGCAGGGCGTAGGGCGTAAGCGTAGGGCGTAAGCGTAGGGCGCAGGGCGCAGGGCGTAAGGCGGGCGTAAGGCGTAAGGCGTAAGGCGTAAGGCGTAAGGCGTAAGGCGTAAGGCGTAAGGCGTCATGGATCTCAGCCGTCTCATCGAACTCGTTACCGAGGAAGTGCTCGCGGCCACGCGGGCGCCGGCAGGCCCGCGCCGGTGCGGGTGTCACGCCGTGCTGTCGGAGTGCTGCCCGGATCACGTCGCGGGCGTGCTGCGGGCCGGGGCGTCGCGGCTCGGACTGCACGCAACCGGCGGCCCGGCCGGCGAGGTGGCCGCCATGATCGATCACACGCTGCTCAAGCCCGAGGCCACCCGGTCCGAGATCGAGCAGCTGTGCCAGGAGGCGCGCGACTTCCGGTTCGCGACGGTGTGCGTGAACCCGGCCTGGGTGGCCATCGCCGCCGCCTCGCTGCGCGGCTCAGGGGTCGGGATCTGCTCCGTGGTAGGGTTCCCGCTCGGCGCCACCACGCCCGACGTGAAGCAGTACGAGACGCGTCGCTCCAATTACGACGGCGCCACCGAGATCGACATGGTGGTGAACATCGGGGCGCTGAAGTCCGGCGACCTCCGGCTGGCCGAACGGGACATCGAGGCCGTGACGCTCCCGTGCCGCGACTGCGGCGTGATCTCGAAGGTCATCATCGAGGCCGCGCTGCTCACCGACGACGAGAAGGTGTCGGCGTGTACGCTGGCGAAGGCGGCGGGGGCAGACTTCGTGAAGACCTCGACCGGCTTCGCGCGCGGCGGCGCCACGGCAGCGGATGTCGCGCTGATGCGCCGCGTCGTGGGCGCCGACATGGGCGTCAAGGCGGCCGGCGGCGTCCGCGACTACGCGGCACTGCAACAGATGGTGGCCGCCGGGGCGAGTCGCGTGGGGGCCAGCGCGGGCGTGCGGATCATCCGTGAAGCCAGCGGGGGGCCAACGGCCGCGGCGCCGGGGGCATACTGAGCGGCCACAGCCTCGAGGCCGCCTCAATCCGAAGCATCACCCCGGTTCTTGATCCGTGGTGCGCGTTTCTTGGTGCGTTCTGCGTGCGTCGTTCGCGGTTCGTGCGTCGCGGGGCGCCTGGGACCGGGGGCCGTCGGCGGCCGTCTCGGGTGTTTTCCCGAGGCGGGCTCGGGACTTTCTCCCGGGCGTCTCGTGTGCCGACCCGATTGTGGGCACGGGCGGACGGGCCTACGATCGAGATGCTTGCGGGACACACCCCGCGGGCCCAGGAGGCGAGGACATCATGACACGGCATCAGGGCGGCGATCGGGTGAAGGCGGGGTTCTATCTCAACGCGGCGAAGTGGAACGTGAAGGCGCTGTCGGGCGCGGGCGGGGTGCTGCCGGGCGGCCCGGAGGACAGGTTCCTGCGGGTGCCGGCGGCCGCACTGTTCGTGTTCGCGCCGTTGATGGGCGCCGTCTACGCGATCTTCCTGCCGTTCATCGGGATCGCGATGGTGGCGCAGCACCTGACGAAGAAGGCGGGCGAGGCGGTGGCCGACGTCGCGCACGCGGTGACGGGCACGATGGCGCCGGCGTGGCGGCCGGGCGAGGCGCATTTCACGGGCGAGCCGAAGACCGACGCGAAGCCCGCGGCGCCTGCCGACACGACGCCGGCCGGTGACGACCCGCTCAAGGCCATCGAGGACGAGATCGACAAGCGGCCTCGCGCCTAGCGCCGAGCGCCGGGTCTTCCTTCGCAGCTGGACGCCGCGCGGCGTCGCGGTGGGGACTTCCGCTCTCCGGTGGCGCTGGGCCACATCCGGGCCCGCCACCGGGGAGCCCTCCTGGCTGCCGAGTGCCTGACCGGCGCGCGGGAGAGCCCGGCGACACAGGCCGAATCTACGCTTTGACCACTCCCTCTCGAATCGCGAACTTCACGAGCTCGGTGCGGTTGTGCAGTCCGAGCTTCTGCATGATGTGCTCGCGGTGCGACATCGCGGTCTTGACGCTGATGTCGAGCAGCTCGGCCACTTCCTTGTTGGAGTGCCCCTCGGCCACGAGCTTCAGCACCTGCTTCTCGCGGTCGGTGAGCGCATCGTAGGGCGATCCTCCCGCACCCGGTCCCGATTCGGCAGGCACCGGTCGCAGAGCCTCCTGCGCCACCTCGGGGTCGAGCACGAGACCGCCACGGGCCACGGCGCGAATCGACGCCGCGAGTTCCTTCCCCGCGGACTTCTTCAGCAGATAGCCCGACACGCCCGCCTGCAGGAACCGGTGGATGTACTCCCGGTCCTCGTACTGCGTGAGCACGATCACCTTCACGTCGGGATGGGTGCGGCGGATCTCGAGGGTGGCCTCGAGGCCCCCGAGCCCCGGCATGGCGGCGTCCATCAGCACGATGTCCGGCCGCAGGGCGTCCACCTGGGCGATGGCCTCGCGCCCGTCGGCGGCCTCGCCCACCACCTCGAGGTCGGGCGTGGCGCCGAGCAGTGCACGGAGCCCCTCCCGCAGGATGGCGTGGTCGTCGGCAATCAGCACGCGCAGCGTGGGCATGATCAGTCAGTCGGTCAGTCGGTCGGTCGGTCAGCCGGTCGGGCGGCCGCGTCGGGTGCCGGGCCGGCCGGGGCGGATGTTTCGGGCAGCGGCACGGTGATGGCCACGTGCGTGCCGCGGCCGGGCGAGGAGTGAATCTCGACGCTGCCGCCGAAGAGTTCGATCCGCTCGCGCATGCCCATCAGCCCGAGCCCGCGCATGTCCCCCGGTCGTGGTGCCACTCCCGCCACCTCGAAGCCCGCTCCATCGTCCTCGATGTCGAGCCGTAGCGTGTCGCCGCGCCTGCCCATCTCGACGACGACGGTGTCGGCGCGAGCGTGACGCGCCACGTTGACGAGCGCTTCCTGGGCGGCACGGAAGAGCGCCGTCTCGAGTTCGACCGGCAGCCGAGCGGGCAGCGGCGCCACGTCGAACCGCACGTCGATGCCGCGCGCCTTCAGGTGCCGCTCCGCGTACCACTGGAGGGCAGGTACGAGCCCGAGGTCGTCGAGCACCGACGGACGCAGGTCGTGCATCAGCCGGCGCAGTTCGTCGAGGCTGCGCGTGGCGATGGCACGGGCCTCGCGCAACTCGCGGTCGCGGGTGGCGGGTGGCGCCTCCGCGGCGAGCTCGAGGCGCACGCCGAGCGCGGTGAGCATCTGGGCGGTGTCGTCGTGCAGTTCGCGCGCGAGGCGCTTGCGCTCGTCCTCCTGGGCGACGATCACTTTGCGCAGCAACTGTTGACGGACGACTTCGCGCTCCTGCAGGGCGGCGTTGGCGGCCGCCAGTTCCCGCGTGCGCTCGGCGACCCGGGTCTCGAGCATCGCGTTGGTGGCGGCCACCTTCTCGAGCGAGGCCGCCAGGGCTCGGCGCATGCGCTCGAAGGCCGTGCCGAGCCGGCCCACCTCGTCGCGGCCGAGGGGCGGGATGGCCACACGGAGGTCGCCCCACGCGATGCGCTCCGCCGCCCCGGTCAGCACCTTCAGTGGCCGGGCGACGCTGCGCCCCGCGCCCCACGCGAACAGCAGGGACGCTGCCACGAGCGTCGGCGCGAGCCAGCTCAGGGTGCGGAGGAACGCGACGCGGCCGATGTCCGCTCCGGCGCCGATCACGACGCGCCATGGCGCCAGCCGCAGGCTCGCCACGGCGTCGCGCGCCGTGGGGTGAAGCGTGGCTCGCGGGCTGTGTCGCGCCGGGTCGCTCGCAGCCACCACGTGTCCCTCCGCGTCGAGCAGCAACACGGTACCCAACGCGGGATTGAGCGCCGCCTTGGCGAACTGCACGAAGTGCCGGCCGGCCGGATCGATGGTCCCACCTGCGGCGCCGGCGACGCGCTGCGACCAGTCGCGGACGGGCACGAGCAGGAGGATCACGTGGGCCTCGGGCGACTCGGTGAACGTGGCGATGTCGGGCACGCCGGCGCCGAGGACGCGATGCAGGGGCTCGCGCAGCAGCGGGAGGCCGGGCGGCGCGGCGGCAGCGGGCTCGTGGGCGATCACGGCTCCGCCGGGGTCGAGGATGAAGACCGCGTCGAGCACCTCGGCGTCGAGGGCAGCCGACTGCAGCGTGCGCTCCGGGATGGGCGTGCCGTCGTTGAGCGGCGTCCGGGCTTCGGTGGCCAGCCCCTGCAATACGCCGAACACCCGCGCCAGCCGGTCGTCGATGTCGGAGGCGATGAACGCCGAGAGCGCGGTCCGCTGGCGGGCACCCTCCGCCTCCAGCCGCCGCAGCGCGCGATCGCTCGACCAGCCGAGCGCGGCAATCGCCGTCAACATGCCGACGGCGACGAGGAACATGACCCGCGCGCCGATGCTCGACCAGCCACCCGGCGCTGGCGGGGGTGGCGTCGTCACACGCGCCTCCGGTGCAGGCTGCGCACGAGACGGAGCAGGTCTGGCGGGGTGGCGGCGCCGAGCACCCGGATGACCACGCGGCGGCCGTCGGCGACGAGCGAGAGGTCCGTCCACACCCCGTCGGGCCCCCGAACGCGATTCAGCCGGGCCGGCCGGCCCCCGACGTCGAGGTCGCGGGACTCAACGACCTCGCCGGGTGGGAGGAGCCGTGAGGGAATCGCGAAATCGCCTCGGATGGACTGTGCGATGAGCACCCGCTCCTCGCCGGTGCTCCGGTCGCGCAGGGCGATGAGCGTGGGCTGGCCGTCACCGGCCGAGAGCGCGACGCGTGCCGGCGGCCAATCCAGGACGTCGGGAAAGTAGGCGGGCACGAGCAGGCGCGTGTGCAGGTCGCGTTCGAGGGCGTCGACGCTCTCGTAGCGCTGCACGCCGCGCGGCTCCCCGCGCAGCCACGCCGGGACGTGGTCGGCGAGCCGGAGCAGCAGCGCGAGGAGCGCCACGCACGAGAGCAGGACGTAGGAGAACCGCCGCCCGCCGACGGTCCCACGCGGAGGCACCCGAACGCCGGAACGGACGAGATCGCTCATATGACGAAGACCAGCAGCATGGCCAGCGTCGCCACGAGGCCCGCCACGGCCGGGGCCATGCGGGGGGCGACGGCGTCGGTGTCTGGATCGTAGTCGAGAAGGCGTCGGCAGCGCTCCTCGATGATGCCGGCCCGGCCCCGGCCGAGGACCCCGAGGAACTGCGCGTCGCGGCCTCGCACCGACCAGATGAGCGCGCGCGCGAGGGCGAGCGGCGTGCCGGTCACCGTGGCGGCTACCCGGTCGGCCTCCCACTCCATTTCCTGGGCGGCACGTCGTCCGAACAGCTGCGCCACCGGGTTGAACCACTGCACGAGGCGCAGCGCCAGGAGCACCCAGCCCCGCAGAACGTCGTGGCGCGCGATATGGGCCACCTCGTGCACGACGGCGGCGCGCAGCTGGTCCCGCGGCAGCCCGTCCACGACGCCGCACGATGCGACGATGGCGGGGCGCCAGGCGCCGTGGCAGTGGAGCAGCCGGACTGGGGTCTCGACGATGTCCACGCGAGTGGGCGGGGCGCCCATGGCCGGCACTGTGTCGTCCACGAGCGCCGTGAGCGCGGTCACGACCGGATGGTCGGCCGGGAGCGGCGTGCGCTCTGCACGGAGGTCGCGCCGCCGGGCGGCGAGCAGGTGCAACAGGTCGGGCACGAGGAGCACGATGCCGAGGAGGGCGGCCACGCACAGACCGAGGTCGCGGAGGCCGACGCCGGCGACGGTGAGGCGGTTCCAGCGCGCCGTCGAGAAGAGGGCGAGGTCGGCGAACGTCTCGGTGCCACGGCACGGCGCGAGCCAGCGGAGCGCGAACGGCAGCACCAGCGGCAGGACGAGCACGCACGTGCGAAAGGCGAGGCGGGCGACGGGTGCGCGAACGGGAACGCGGCGGATCACGACCTGCACGACGAGCGCCGCCACGACGCCGTGCGCGAGGATCTCGGCGGCGAGATCAGTCGGTGACGCCACGGCCGGGCGCCGCGTGTCGAGGCGGTTCGCCCGTGAGTCGCTCCAGCTCGAGCGGGTGCTCGTGGGCCAGACGCTCCTCGGTGATGCGCCCCGTGAAGATGGTGGTGTCGAAGGGGAAGACGTCGGGGTTGAAGTGGGCGTTGTAGACGTGCCAGATGATGACCACGAGGAAGGCGAGCAGCCCCTCGTTGCTGTGGGCCACCTTTGCGGCCGGGATCACCTGGCCGGGCAGCCACCGGGCTGCCGCGACGGGCCACATGAGGATGATGCCCGTCGAGATCACGACCACTGCGCCGAGGATCAGGCCCCAGTACTCGAACTTCTGCCGGTAGTCGAAGCGATCGAAGTGGGCCTGGTCGGTCGAAACGCCGAGGTAGTACTGAATTTGAGTAATCGCGTCGGTGAAGTCCTTGCGGTCGGGAACGATCCAGAGTCCGGCCCGGCCCGTGAGCACGTCCCAGATTGCCCCTGTGACGTGCACGACGGCGAGGCCGGCGAAGAGCAGGCCGGCCGTGCGGTGGAACCAGCGCGCGGCGTCCACGCCGCCGAAGACGCCAAGCAGCCAGCGCGAGATCTCGGCTTCGAAGAACTTCTGCGGCAGTCCGGTGACGGCGAGCAGCGTGAAGGTCACCATGACGGCGACGTGCTCGGCCCGCTGCCGGGGCGAGAAGCGGACGAAGTACCGGCTCATCGGTTCACCACCACGCGCCACAAGTGCAGCAGGATCTGGAGCACGAGCCCGCCGATCATGAAGGGGATGAACACCTTGTAGGCCAGTTCCACCGCGTAGACGAGGGGCGTGCGGCTCCAACTGGGTTCGTAGTGCGACAGCCACGCGTCGGGAAAGTTGGCCGAGGCGTCCGTGTGGCACTGCTGGCAGGTCTTGACCAGGTTGGCCTTGAGCACCGGCGAGTTGGGCGCATCCACCTTCGTGATGTCGTGCACACCGTGGCAGTCCGTGCACCGCGCCACGACCTTCTGGGTCTCCTCGTTCGCGCCGCCACCGCGGAGCGACGCGGTGGCGCCGTGGAAGTCGGCGAGGTAGGTGCGGTGCACTGCCGTGGAGAGGCCGTACTTGCCCATGACCTGCTCGTCGCCGTGACAGGCGGCGCAGATCTCGGGCGTGTGGTCGCGCCAGTCGGCTGCGCGCGGGCCAGAGACGTCGTGGCTGCGGTGGCAGTCGGAGCAGGTGGGGACATCGGCGTTGGCGTCCTCGAGCAGTGCCCGGCCGTGCACGCTCTTGGCGTACTTGGTCGAGACGCCCTCGTGGCACTTCGCGCAGGTGAGCGAAACGCGCGAGCGCGGGCGGTCCAGCGGCTGGATGTCGTGCGCGCCGTGACAGTCCACGCACAGCGGGGCGGTCGTGTCGCCCCGGCTCAGGGCCGCGAAATGCACGCTGTCGAGCGTCTTGGTGTAGTTGGCGAAGTGGCAGTGCTTGCAGCTCTCGTAGTAGGCGAGACTGAACTCGCGCTTGCTCGCGAAGCTCCGGGACTCGTGCGGGATGTCCTTGATGTCGGTATGGCAGTCGGTGCAGGTGAGCTTGTCGCCGTGTACCGATTTCCGGAACACCGCGCCGTCGATCTGCAGCGACCGCGTCTCGCCGTTTGGCAGATCGACGGCGAGGCTGGCGTCGGCGTGGCAGGCGAGACAGGTGTCGAGCTGATCGGTTCGGGCCGGCACGGCAGGTTGTGCCGCGAGGGCCAGCAGGAGGGCGATGGGGGTCAGCATGCCGGTGAACGGACCTGAAGCGTCGAGTGATGTGGAGGCGTTCCGGGCCCCGTCGCCGGTGCCGGTGGCCCACCTCGGGACTCATCACAGCAATGGGGTTGCCAGCCGGGTCGCGGCGGCAAGCTCTTGTATTTCCTATGACTTCCAGTCGAGAGCCGCCTGCCGGTCTGCCGCACTGCCGGGTTCCCGGCAGTCAGAGGGCCCGCTTGGGCCAGATCTTGCCCCGCATCTCGCACGATCTGCCCCCCCGGCTACCGGGACACGGACCGACGGCCCCCGGCACGCCTCAGGGTCTTGGCTCCTCCGCGTGCTCGCGGGCAAGACGCGGCCCCCCCGCAGCAGTGCGGTGCGCTACAACGGCTCGAACCGGGCCGTGAAGTGCCGCAAGCACGCGGGGGCCTGGACGATGCGGAAGCCGCGGAGCGCGTCCTTGATGGCCGCGACGTGCAGCACGGCCTCCGCGACGTAGTCGATGTGCGACTGGGTGTAGACCCGCCGTGGGATGGCCAGTCGCACCAGATCCATCGCCGCCGGCGTCTCGCTGCCGTCGGGGTGCCGGCCGAACATCACCGTGCCGATCTCGACCCCGCGCACGCCGGCCTCCAGGTACAGGGCGTTGGCCAGCGCGATGCCCGGGTACTGGAGCGGGGGAATGTGCGGCAACATCGCGCGCGCGTCGATGTAGATCGCGTGGCCGCCGGGCGGCTGGATGATCGGCACGCCGCCTGCCGTCACCTTCTCGCCGAGATAGGCCGTCGAGCGGATGCGATACCGCAGGTAGGGCTCCTCGACCACCTCCTCGAGCCCCCGTGCGATGGCCTCGAGGTCGTAGCCGGCGAGGCCCCCGTAGGTGGGGAAGCCCTCGGTGAGGATCAGGAGGTTCCGGCACTGCTCGGCCCAGTCGTCGCGGTTCATCGCGAGGAAGCCGCCGATGTTCGCGAGGCCGTCCTTCTTGGCCGACATCGTGCAGCCGTCGGCGAGCGAGAACATCTCGCGGGCGATGTCGCGCGGCGGCCGGTCGGCCTGCCCCGGCTCCCTGAGCTTGATGAAGTAGGCGTTCTCGGCGAACCGGCACGCGTCGAGGAAGAACGGCGTGCCGTGGCGGTCGCACAGCCGCCGCACGCCGCGCAGGTTCTCGAGCGACACGGGCTGGCCGCCGCCCGAGTTGTTCGTGACGGTGACCATGACGAGGGGGACCCTGTCCCCCTTCTCGGCGAGGACCGCCTCGAGCCGAGGGACGTCGACGTTGCCCTTGAAGGGGTGCACGGCCGCCGGCACGCGCCCCTCGGGGATGACGAGGTCCCGCGCCTCGGCCTCCT
>Ga0114939_10003378_pt1 | contig 11215 bp, 21 predicted proteins | sample AshMeaCrysSpring_FD_87196 | JGI IMG/M metagenome (GOLD analysis project Ga0114939, IMG submission 87196) | Groundwater microbial communities from Big Spring, Nevada to study Microbial Dark Matter (Phase II) - Ash Meadows Crystal Spring | ecosystem: Environmental > Aquatic > Deep subsurface >... | reverse complement strand
CACTTGAAGGAAATAGATATTTTGATCTTGTTCGTTGGGGTATAGCAAGAGAAGTGATGACAACATTTTTCAATAGTGAGAAGAATAAAAGGATATACTACCAAAATGCTACGTTTAAAAGTGGTGAAGAGTATTTCCCTATTCCAGTAGCTCAGTATAACTTCTCTGGTGGGAAATACAAACAAAATCCAGGATACCCAGAGTTCTAGAAAAACATAGATTGCTAACTACTGAAAATAATTATTATAAACAAAGGGCTGAATCTTAATAAAGATTCAGCCCTTTGTTTATAATAATTGAATTACTAAATCTGATATAAGAAATAGTTTAAAACAGATATACTACTGAATATTGTAAAGTGATCAAAAAGCAAGAGTGTAAGATCATTGAAGATCCATAATAATTGAATGAACTCTAGTTTCAACATTATGGATTAATTATGCAGAATAGTTGTCTTCATGAGATAGTAATAGGGTTACGTCCTGGTAGGGAGATAAGTTTTACAATATAGGAGTAACTTTAAAGGATCGTCTCTAAAAGAAACCGATATACGTGTACATGATTGATCTTCTATTATTGCCTCAATAAAATAGATATATAAACACTTTAGAAAAACCTAAAACTATTAGTCTTGTAAAGGGCTACAGCAAAGATGAACTATCTGGAAATATAGAGACTTTAAAAAAAATACAGAAGAGCTACTTAGCAATAGCTAAGCAAAAGAGTATTCAAGGAGAGAACATACTATTCTAAAGAGACAAAAAGAGCTACATGAAATAGATCTTCCCACATCTTAAATATGTGACCTGGAGATTCAAATGAGTTGGGACTATCAATTAAGGAGTCTTATAGAAATAAATATCGTAGGAATAAAACAGTTAGTTTATTTACAATTTAGCGTAACTAACAAAATTACTCTAAAATGAAGAATAGATAAAGAATAAACTATGTAGCAATATTAGATATACAATACAGCATATTGGCATAAAGAATAAATGATCCCTTATATAATTGATAATATAGCAAGTAAAAAAATAGGGTATGCCTAAAAGGCATACCCTAATATATTTAGATTATTCAGCTACTGCTGTTGTTTCTTCTACTTTCTTTTTAGAAGAACGACGAGTTTTTGTAGCTTTTGCTGCTGCTGGAGCTTTAGCCATATTCTCGTTATAATCTACCAACTCGATGAAACACATAGAAGCATTATCACCAAGACGGTTTCCTGTTTTGATAATACGAGTGTAACCACCTGGACGATCAGCAACTTTAGTTGCGATGTTTTGGAATAATTCAGTTACAGCGTATTTATTTTGAAGATAGCTAAATACTACACGACGTTGGTGAGTTGTATCTTCTTTTGATTTTGTAATGATTGGCTCAACGTAAACTCTCAATGCCTTTGCCTTTGCAACAGTAGTGAAGATTCTCTTGTGCATGATCAAAGAAGTAGCCATGTTTGAAAGCATAGCAGCGCGGTGAGAGGCAGTACGACCCAAATGATTGAATTTCTTATTATGTCTCATTGTGCGTTTACTCTTTATCTAATTTATATTTAGAAATATCCATTCCGAAAGATAGGCTTAACTTTTCAAGAAGCTCATCAAGTTCAGTCAAAGATTTCTTACCAAAGTTACGGAACTTCAGCAAATCGTTTTTGTGGAACGTAACAAGTTCGCCAAGTGTTTCAACGTCCGCAGACTTCAAGCAGTTTAGTGCACGAACCGAAAGGTCCATATCAACTAACTTAGTCTTGAGTAGCTGACGCATATGAAGAACTTCTTCATCAAACTCCTCATTACCATCTACATCTTTAGTCTCAAGAGTGATTTTCTCATCAGAGAACAACATAAAGTGGTGAATAAGAATCTTGGCTGCTTCTTTCAAAGCGTCTTTTGGATGAATCGATCCATCAGTACTGATTTCAAGAACTAATTTCTCATAATCAGTTTTCTGCTCTACACGGTAATTCTCAATAAAATACTTGACATTTACTATCGGAGTATAAATTGAATCTATTGCGATAACATTAAGCTCGTCGTTAGCTGATCTATTTTCATCAGCTGGAACGTATCCACGACCTTTATTAATGTAAAGCTCCATTGTAAAGCTAGCCGATGAATTCATCGTACAAAGCACTAATTCTGGATTGAGAACCTCAAAACCAGTTAGTTGTTTGTTAATATCGCCTGCTTTCAGTACTTCAGTTCCTGAAACGTTGATCGTAACTTTTTCATTCTCAATCTCCTCAACAACTTGCTTAAATCTTACCTGCTTCAGATTAAGAATAATGTTTGTCACATCTTCAATTACGCCTGGAATAGTCGCAAATTCATGCTCAACTCCATCTATTCTGAAGTGGGTGATCGCAAAGCCCTCTAACGAAGAGAGAAGAATACGGCGTAAAGCATTACCAACGGTAATACCGTATCCTGGCTCTAACGGACGAAATTCGAATTTACCGAATTTGTTGTCTGCGTCGAGCATCAATACTTTTTCTGGTTTTTGAAATGCTAAAATCGCCATGAAATCAAAGTTTATTATTTAGAATACAATTCTACAATCAACTGCTCTTTAATGTTCTCAGGAATGTCAGCTCTCTGTGGCAAGTGAAGGAATTTACCTGACAATGAGCTCTGATCCCACTCCATCCAAGCATATTTGCTGTGGTTGAAGCCAGAAAGTGCGTTTGTAATAATTTCTAAAGACTTCGATTTTTCGCGAACACCAACAACTTGACCTGGTTTTACAGAGTAAGACGCAATGTTTACTACTTTACCATCAACCACAATATGCTTGTGTGAAACTAGCTGACGAGCTGCTGCACGAGTAGGTGCAATACCTAGACGGTAAACAACGTTATCAAGACGAGCCTCTAGAAGTTGAAGTAGTACTTCACCTTTAATACCTTTTGTGCGTGATGCTTTCTCGAATAGGATACGGAACTGTCTCTCAAGTACTCCGTAAGTATATTTAGCTTTTTGCTTTTCTTTAAGCTGGATGCCGTATTCAGAAGTTTTTCTTCTTTTGTTCTGACCGTGCTGCCCAGGAGGGTAGTTCTTTTTTGCGAGAACTTTGTCTGGTCCAAAAATAGCTTCACCAAATTTACGAGCAATTCTGGTCTTTGGTCCGGTATATCTTGCCATTTTACTTTTGTCTTTAATGCTTTCTATGAATTGAGTTATGCAGCCGCGATTGCTGAGAGGTAGTAGCAATCATCCCATAATTTCAATCCCATAGAAATCGGTTGTAATAATTTATTAAACTCTTCTTCTCTTTGGAGGACGACATCCATTGTGTGGTAGTGGAGTTACATCAATGATTTCAGTAACTTCGATACCCGCACCATGTACAGTACGGATTGCAGACTCACGTCCATTACCAGGTCCCTTAACATATGCCTTCACTTTTCTCAAGCCAAGATCAAATGCGACCTTTACACAATCTTGTGCTGCCATTTGAGCAGCATATGGAGTGTTTTTCTTAGATCCTCTAAAGCCCATTTTACCAGCTGAAGACCAAGAAATCACCTGTCCTTCACTGTTAGTAAGAGAAACAATAATGTTATTGAAAGATGAATGAACATGTAGTTGTCCATTGGCATCAACCTTCACATTTCTCTTCTTAGCTGCGACTGCTTTCTTTGCCATATTACTTATTATTTAGTAGCTTTTTTCTTGTTTGCAACAGTTTTCTTTTTCCCTTTACGTGTACGAGCATTGTTTTTAGTACCCTGACCACGTACAGGAAGACCGATACGGTGACGCACACCACGGTAGCAACCAATATCCATTAGACGCTTAATGTTCAACTGAACTTCAGAACGAAGGTCACCCTCCACTTTAAATTCAGCAACAATGATTTCACGGATCTTAGAAGCTTGGTCGTCACTCCAATCTTTTACTTTGATATCTCTATCAACACCGGCTTTTTCCAAAATAGTGTTTGCGTTGCTACGTCCAATACCATAAATGTATGTAAGTGCAACTTCCCCTCTCTTGTTTTGAGGCAAATCGACTCCAGCAATTCTTATAGCCATATTATTACTCTAAAATTTTTCAGTCTGCAAAAATAATAATTTATCCTTGACGTTGTTTATACTTAGGATTTTTCTTATTGATAATATACAAGCGTCCTTTTCTTCTAACGATTTTACAGTCAGCAGTACGCTTCTTTAAAGATGCTCTTACTTTCATAACTATTAAGTTTGTTTATTTGTATCTAAAAGAAATTCTACCTTTGGTCAGATCGTATGGAGACATCTCTACTTTCACTTTATCACCTGGAAGAATTTTTATATAGTGCATACGCATCTTTCCAGAGATATGAGCTGTGATCATGTGTCCATTCTCCAACTCTACACGGAACATTGCATTAGACAACGCTTCTACAATAACTCCGTCTTGTTCAATTGCTGATTGTTTTGACATAATAAAACATTAAATTTGTTTCTCGGCTAAGACCTCTTCGATATACTCAAATGTAGATAGGATATCTGGACCAGTTTCTCCGACCGCAATAGTATGTTCGAAATGCGCTGAATACTTATTATCGCGTGTGCGAGTAGTCCAACCATCTCTTTCAAAAACAATAGAGCGAGTACCAAGATTTACCATAGGTTCAATGGCAATAACCATTCCTTTTTGGATCTTAGGTCCTGAACCTCTACGACCGTAATTAGGCACTTCAGGGGACTCATGTAGATTCCTTCCTATTCCATGTCCAACAAGTTCGCGAACAATTGAAAATTTGTTTGCCTCACAATGAGATTGTATAGCAAAACCAATATCACCTATTCGGTTACCTTCTTTAGCTTGTTCTATCCCTAAATAGAGAGACTCTTTAGTTACTTGTAGTAGTTTCTTATGTTCTTCAGAAATATTACCTACAGCAAAAGTGTAAGCAGAATCACCGAAGAAACCATTCAAAAGAACACCACAATCAACAGATACAATATCTCCGTCATTTAGTTCATACTTAGAAGGCAAACCATGTACAACATGAGAGTTTATCGATATGCAAAGTGTGTTTGGAAAACCACTATACCCTAAAAATCCGGGTATTGCATGATTATCTCTAATAAACTCCTCTGCTCGCTTATCCAGTGTTAAAGTATTTACACCTGGTTGGATCAACTTTGCAACTTCTGCTAAAGTCTTTCCAACCAAGCGTGCACTTTCTCTAATAAGCTCTATTTCTTCCTTAGTCTTGAGAATTATCATTCTTAATAAGCAGCAACAGAACTGGTTCTTCCTTTAATTTTACCGGATTTAAGTAATCCATCATAGTGTCTCATTAATAGATGACTCTCTACTTGCTGAAGGGTATCTAAAACAACACCCACTAGAATAAGAAGAGAAGTACCTCCAAAAAATTGAGAGAACTCAGCACTTACACCTGCAACACGAGCAAAAGCTGGAAGAATAGCAACAAGTGCCAAGAAGATAGATCCTGGTAGAGTTATTCTAGACATAATGCCATCGATATACTCTGCGGTCTTCTTTCCTGGCTTGATACCAGGAATAAATCCATTATTTCTTTTTAACTCATCAGCCATTTGAGTTGGCTGAATAGTGATTGCAGTATAAAAGTAAGTAAATGCAATGATCAATAGAGCAAACGTTACGTTGTAACCAATTCCCCCTTGATGAACAAATGATGACAAGAAAGGTCCAACTGAATCAAGTTCAGAGAATCCAATAAGAGTAACTGGAATAAACATAATTGCTTGCGCAAAAATGATTGGCATTACATTAGCAGCATTGACCTTTAAAGGAATATACTGTCTTGCTCCACCATATTGCTTATTTCCAATAATTCTCTTCGCATATTGAACTGGCACCTTTCTAGCACCTTGTACTAGTAGGATTGCACCTGCTATAATAAATAGAAGGACTACAATTTCCACCAATAACATCACAAGACCTCCAGCTCTTTCATTTACTCTAGAAATAGCTTCTTGAAGTAATGAATGTGGTAGTCTAGCAATAATACCTACAAGGATAATGAATGAGATACCATTACCAATACCCTTGTCAGTTATACGCTCACCCAGCCACATGATAAACATGCTACCAGCAGTCAGTATTATCGTTGAAGAAACGAAGAAAAACCAACCAGAAGGTATCATTGATCCTGCTGCTCTCATCTGTACTCCTAAGTTAATAAGGTAAGATGGGGCTTGGAAAAGAAGGATCAATATGGTTAGATAACGTGTATATTGGTTCATCTTTCTGCGACCACTTTCACCTTCACGTTGCAGCTTCTGAAAATAAGGAACTGCGATTGAGAGAAGTTGAATAACAATTGATGCCGAGATGTAAGGCATGATACCTAAGGCAAAAATCGAAGCGTTCGAGAAAGCACCTCCCGAAAACATATCAAGAAGAGATAGTAGACCACTATTGGTTTGTTCAGCCAATCGAGTCAACCCTTCGGGGTCAATTCCAGGAAGTACAATATAGGAACCTAATCTATAGATTGCAACAAGCAAGATGGTAGTGAGGATTCGATTTCTCAAATCCTCAATCTTCCATATATTTTTCAAGGTTTCGACTGCTCTCATAATAATTAGAGTTTTACTACTGTTCCACCTGCGGCAACAATAGCAGCTTCAGCAGACTTAGAGAAAGCATGAGCTTCAACATCTAATTTAATTGTCAAGCTACCATTACCAAGAATTTTAACCAATTGGTTAGAAGAAACGTAACCTGCATTGATCAATGTTTCAACAGAGATACTAGTCAAATTACCTTCAGTAGCCAAAGTTTGAAGCAACTCTAGGTTGATCGCTTTGTAATCTACACGATTGAAGTTCTTGAAACCAAATTTAGGCAAACGTCTTTGCAAAGGCATCTGTCCACCTTCAAAACCTATTTTCTTCGAGTAACCAGATCTAGATTTGGCACCTTTGTGACCTCTTGTAGAGGTACCACCCATACCAGAACCAGTACCGCGACCAATGCGCTTCTCTGTTTTAATAGATCCAGCTGCAGGTGTTAAGTTATGTAAGTTCATAATACAAAATAATCTTTTTAGGATAGAATTAATCGATTACTTCTACCAAGTGTTTAACTTTCTCAACCATTCCCAAAATAGAAGGAGTAGCTTCGTGCTCTACTACACGGTTCAATTTTCTCAAACCTAGTGCATCAAGCGTTCTTTTTTGAGTCGCAGGACATTTAATTCTGCTGACAACTTGCTTAATTTTAATTGTAGCCATTGTTAGTTTCCTTATTAAATTATCCTTTGAATACTTTCTCAAGTGAAACACCACGGTTTTGTGCAATCGTGATTGGATCTCTTAACTCAGACAAAGCTTCGATAGTAGCTTTAACCAAGTTGTGTGGGTTAGATGAACCTTTTGACTTAGCCAAAACGTCAGTAACACCAACAGACTCAAGAACCGCACGCATCGCACCACCTGCTTTAACTCCGGTACCATGAGAAGCTGGTTTAATCAAAACCTCTGCTCCACCGAATTTAGCCCATTGCTCATGAGGTATAGTACCTTTAAGAACTGGAACTTTAACCAAGTTTTTCTTAGCTGCTTCTACACCTTTTGCTATTGCAGTTGTAACTTCATTAGCTTTTCCTAGGCCCCAACCTACAATGCCGTCCTCGTTTCCTACTACAACAATGGCAGAGAATGTGAAGGTACGACCACCTTTTGTTACTTTAGTAACACGGTTGATAGCAACCAATCTATCTTTCAACTCTAAATCGTTAGCCGATTTTACTCTATTGTTTACTGCCATGCTGTATTAAAATTTAAGACCGCCATTACGAGCTGCGTCTGCTAGTTCTTTAATTCTACCATGATATAGGTAACCATTTCTGTCGAATACAACAGCGGTAACACCTGCCTCAAGAGCTTTTTTTGCAATCACTTCACCCACTTTTGTTGCTTGTTCTTTTTTAGCACAAGCTTCCATTCCTAGTGAGCTTGCAGCAGCCAAAGTTTTACCGCAAGAATCGTCGATTACTTGAACATATATTTGGCTATTGCTTCTGAAAACAGTCATACGAGGACGTTCTGTAGTTCCAGAAATCTTTCTACGTACACACTGTTTAATCTTAAGTCTTCTTTCTACTTTTGATGTCATAATGTCTATCTATTTATAGATTATTTACCGGCTGACTTTCCAGACTTTCTACGGATCACTTCACCTACGAATTTGATACCTTTCCCTTTGTACGGTTCAGGTTTGCGGAAAGAACGGATTTTAGAACAAACATGTCCTAAAAGTTGTTTGTCACAAGATTCCAAAATAATAAGAGGGTTCTTATTTCTTTCAGATTTAGTTTCAATTTTGATTTCAGCCGGCAACTGAAGATAAATATTATGGCTATATCCCAACGACAAATCAAGGATTTGTCCGTTGTTACTTGCACGGTAACCTACACCAACAAGCTCAAGTTCTTTTTTGTAACCTTCAGATACTCCGATAACCATATTGTTAATCAAAGATCTGTAAAGACCATGAAGAGCTTTAGTTTGTTTTTCCTCGTTAGGACGAGTGATGATTACTTGACCTTCTTCAATTTCTACAGCGATATCACCTAGGATATCCTGAGAAAGAGTTCCTTTTGGTCCTTTTACAGCAACGATTCCGTCTTTAAACTCTACGTTTACACCAGCAGGAATGCTAATTGGTAATTTTCCTATTCTTGACATAATCTTAACCCTCCTCTGATTAGTAGATATAACATAGAACCTCTCCACCGATCATCAATTCACGAGCTTCTTTATCAGTCATTACACCTTTAGAAGTCGAAAGAACTGCGATACCGAGTCCATTCAATACACGTGGAATCTCGCGATAACCTACGTACTGACGCAAACCTGGAGTAGAAATACGAATCAATTTTTTGATTGCATTTACTTTGTTTACTGGATCATACTTCAAGGCAATCTTGATTGAACCTTGAGGACCTTCTTCGATAAACTTGTAGTTCAAGATATATCCTTTATCGAAAAGGATTTTAGTAATCTCTTTTTTGAGATTAGACGCCGGAACCTCCACAACACGGTGATTAGCTTGAATTGCGTTCCGAAGTCTTGTCAGAAAATCTGCTATTGGATCTGTCATAATTTATTGAATTAAATTGATCCGGCTTCCCGGACAATATTTAACGATTGTTTACCAAGATGCCTTCTTTACACCTGGGATCAAACCTGCCGAAGCCATTTCACGGAATTGAATACGTGAAATACCAAATTGGCGGATATAACCCTTAGGACGGCCAGTCATAGAGCAACGATTGTGCATACGAACTGGAGAAGCATTTTTTGGAAGTGCTTGAAGAGCTTCGTAGTTACCTTCTGCTTTAAGCTGTTCGCGCTTAGCAGCATATTTAGCAACAAGTTTAGCTCTCTTCACTTCACGAGCTTTCATTGATTCCTTAGCCATATATCAGTTCTTATTTAGCGTTTTTAAAAGGTAAACCAAACTCTCTCAAAAGTGCGTGACCTTCTTCATCTGTCTGTGCAGAAGTTACAAAGGTAATATTCATTCCCAAGATTCTACTAATAGAATCGATATTAATTTCTGGGAAAATGATCTGCTCTTGGATACCCAAAGTGTAGTTACCACGACCATCTAATTTCCCTTCAATACCTTTGAAGTCACGTATACGAGGAAGTGCAACGCGAACCAATCTCTCAAGGAACTCATACATCTGCTCGCGACGTAATGTTACCATTACACCAACAGGCATCTTCTTACGAAGTTTGAAGTTAGAGATATCTTTCTTAGATAGAGTAGCAACAGCTTTTTGACCTGTGATAGCAGTCAATTCATTGATAGCAACATCAATGATTTTTTTGTCTGCTACCGCGATACCCAAACCTTGGTTGATTACGATCTTCTCCAACACTGGAACTTGCATTACAGAGCTGTAGTTAAACTCGTTCATCAAGGCAGGAACGATTCTCTCTTTATATTCGTTTTTTAGGCTTGCAGTATTAACCATTACTTAATCTCCTCTCCTGATTTTTTTGAATAACGAACTAAAACGCCTTCTTCATTTAATTTTCTACCAATACGAGTTGCTTTTCCTGATTTAGGATCAACTACGTTTAGGTTAGAGATATGAATAGGAGCCTCTTTTTTCACAATACCTCCTTGAGGATTTGCTGCATTAGGCTTGGTGTGTTTAGCCACCATGTTGATACCTTCTACTACTGCACGGTTTTCTTTCACAAGAACTTCGAGCACGCGACCAGTTTGACCTTTGTCTTTACCAGTATTTACGTAAACGGTATCTCCTTTTTTAATATGTAACTTACTCATCAGCTTACTAAAATTATAGCACTTCAGGTGCAAGTGAAACAATCTTCATATTTGTAGCACGAAGCTCTCTTGCTACAGGGCCGAAGATACGGCTAGCTCTCATATCGCCTGCTGCGTTCAAAAGAACACAAGCATTGTCATCAAAACGAATATAAGAACCATCTGCACGACGTACCTCTTTTTTAGTACGAACGATGATTGCTTTCGATACTGCACCTTTTTTTACATCACTAGATGGTATTACGCTTTTAATAGCTACGACGATAACATCGCCAACTGAAGCGTAACGTTTTCTTGTACCACCCAAAACTCTGATACATAGAGCTTGTTTAGCTCCGCTGTTATCAGCAACTGTAAGTCTTGACTCTTGTTGTATCATGTTTACTTAACTCTTTCGATAATTTCGACTAATCTCCATCTTTTTGTTTTGCTCAAAGGACGAGTCTCCATGATTCTAACAGTGTCGCCAATGTTGCACTCATTCTTTTCGTCGTGAGCATGATATTTCTTCGTCTTATTCACGAATTTTCCGTAGATAGGGTGTTTTTCTTTCCATTTTACGGCAACTGTGATAGACTTATCCATCTTATTGCTGAAGACAACACCTTGTCTCTCTTTTCTTAGCTTTCTTGTTTCCATCAGGCTCGTAATATTATTGGTTGTCTCTCTGACGCAACACTGTTCTGATGCGTGCAATAGTTCTACGCTGCTCTTTGATAACAGCAGGGCTCTCTAGAGGAGTAATGCTATGGTTCAATAGCATTTGGTTCAATTCTACTTCAATAGCAGCAATTTTTTCAACCAATTCCTTAGAGCTAAGTTCTCTGATTTCTGCAATTTTCATACTGATTACGCATTTAGGTTTTTAACATCGTAGTCGCGTCTCACTACCAACTTAGTAGTAACCGGTAGTTTTTGTG
>Ga0114939_10003377_pt1 | contig 11215 bp, 13 predicted proteins | sample AshMeaCrysSpring_FD_87196 | JGI IMG/M metagenome (GOLD analysis project Ga0114939, IMG submission 87196) | Groundwater microbial communities from Big Spring, Nevada to study Microbial Dark Matter (Phase II) - Ash Meadows Crystal Spring | ecosystem: Environmental > Aquatic > Deep subsurface >... | reverse complement strand
GAGTCCGTCGAGCGCATCATGGTGGTGCGCCAGCGCGGCGACCGGGACAACCCCCTCACCCAGCTGGCGGTCCTCGAGGACGGCATGCTCGTCGAGCACTACGTCGACCAGGCCACCCAGCGCAGCATCATTGGCAACATCTACCTGGGCAAGGTGCAGAACGTGCTGCCGGCCATGGAGGCAGCCTTCGTCGACATCGGTCGGGGACGGAACGCGGTGCTCTACGCCGGCGAGGTCGACTGGAGCCTGTCCGAGGGCAAGCCCAAGCGAATCGAGGAGGCCCTGACCTCGGGGCAGAGCGTGCTCGTGCAGGTCACCAAGGACCCGATCGGGCACAAGGGCGCTCGGCTGACCAGCAGCATCAGCCTGCCTGGACGGTTCGTGGTCTACGTTCCGGGCGGCTCCATGAGCGGCATCAGTCGCAAGCTGTCCGACACCGAGCGATCCCGGCTGCGCAGCATCCTCAAGGACGTCGTCCCGGACGACGCGGAGGTGATCATTCGAACCGCCGCGGAGGGTGCCGGCGAGGAGGAGTTGCGCCGCGACGTGGCCCGGCTCAAGGCCCAGTGGGAGGACATCGAAGCCAAGGTCGCCTCCGGGTCGGCTCCCGCGACGCTGTACGCCGAGCCGGACCTGACGCTGAAGATCGTCCGTGACCTGTTCAACGAGGACTTCGCCGCGCTCGTCGTCTCCGGCGACGATGCCTGGGACACCATCGAGCCCTACGTCTCGTTCGTGGCGCCCACGCTGGTGGACCGGTTGCAGCGCTGGGATTCCGACCAGGACGTGTTCGACCACTACCGGGTGGACGAGCAGATCGCCAAGGCGCTCGAGCGCAAGGTGTGGCTGCCGTCCGGAGGGTCCCTGGTCATCGACCGAACCGAGGCGATGACCGTCATCGACGTCAACACCGGAAAGTTCACCGGCGGTGGGGGCAACCTCGAGGAGACGGTCACCAAGAACAACCTGGAGGCCGCCGAGGAGGTCGCCCGCCAGCTCCGGTTGCGCGACATCGGCGGCATCATCGTCGTCGACTTCATCGACATGGTGCTCGGGAGCAACCGTGACCTGGTGCTGCGCCGGCTCGTGGAATGCCTGGCCCGCGACCGCACCCGCCACCAGGTCGCGGAGGTGACCTCGCTCGGCCTGGTGCAGATGACCCGCAAACGCATCGGCACCGGCCTGCTGGAGACGTTCAGCAAGCCCTGCGAGTGCTGCGGCGGCCGCGGTGTGGTCACCACGACCGAGCCGGTGCCCGTGCCCCAGGGGTCCTCGCGGGAGAACGCCCGGCGCGCCCCGGCGAAGCGACGCGGTGGCGCCGGGAAGTCCAGCAAGCACACCGACGACGTGGGGACACGCCGCGAACAATCGACGCAGGACGCCGCCCCCGAGCACGCCGCCCCCGAGGACGCCGCCCCCGAGCACGCCCCGTCCAGCGAGGACCAGGCACCGGCGGCGGTTTGACCCTGCTCGGACGGGCTCCGTACCATGGTGGGTCGGCCCCGGCTGCCCTCAGACCCCTGGTCACGAACGAGAAGGCGACCCCCGGCGGTCAGACCCCGACTCGGCTCCCGGATGCCCGGGACGAGAAGCCAGCACGAGGCCAGCACAGCCTGGCGGGAGAGAGAGTGTGCGGTGTACGCGATCGTGCGCAACGGCCACGGCCAGACCAAGGTCGAGGTCGGTGACGTCATCGAGATCGACGCGCCGGCGCAGGTGGGCGCTACCGTCCAGCTGCCCGCGGTGCTGGTCGTGGACGGTGACGCGATCACCAGCGACGCCGACGCCCTCGCCGGGGTCAGCGTGACCGCCGAGGTTCTCGGCCAGGTCAAGGGCCCCAAGATCCGCATTCAGCAGTTCAAGAACAAGTCCGGCTACAAGCGCCGGCTGGGACACCGCCAGCGCTACTCGAAGGTCAAGGTCCTCGACATCAGCGCCTAGGCACCGAGGCCGGGCACACCGCAGCACATCCACCACGGGCACGCAGACGCAAGGAGCGCGAAGATGGCACACAAGAAGGGCGCCTCGTCGTCCAAGAACGGTCGCGACTCCAACGCGCAGCGGCTGGGGGTCAAGCGCTACGGCGGCCAGCTGGTCAATGCTGGGGAGATCCTCGTCCGGCAGCGCGGCACCCACTTCCATCCCGGCCCGAACGTCGGCCGCGGCTCCGACGACACCCTCTTCGCGCTGCAGGCCGGCGAGGTTCGGTTCGGCAGCCGTCGGGGGCGCCGCATCGTCGAGATCCTCCCCGCTGGCGCTCCCGCTGGGGAGTAGCCGATCCCGCTGGTCACCTCGTGGCCATCCCCACCTTCGTCGACCGCGCCGTCCTGCACGTCACCGCCGGTGACGGGGGTGACGGCTGCGCGTCGGTGCGCCGGGAGAAGTTCAAGCCGCTCGGCGGTCCCGACGGCGGCAACGGCGGCCGCGGTGGCGACGTCGTCCTCGAGGTCGACCCCAACGTCACCACGCTGCTGGACTACCAACGACGCCCGCACCGTCGCGCCGGCAGGGGACGTCCGGGCCAGGGCGACCACCGCAACGGCGCTGATGGCACCGACGTGGTGCTCGCCGTGCCCGACGGCACTGTCGTCCTGGACGACAGCGGCACCGTCGTCGTGGACCTCGTCGGCGCCGGCACCCGCTACGTCGTGGCCCACGGCGGACGCGGCGGGCTCGGCAACGCCGCACTGGCCTCGCCGCGGCGCAAGGCTCCCGGGTTCGCCCTGCTAGGCGAGCCCGGTCAGGCGCGCACCGTCACCCTGGAGCTGAAGTCTGTTGCGGACGTGGCGCTGGTGGGCTACCCCAGCGCCGGCAAGTCGAGCCTGGTGGCGGCTCTGTCGGCTGCCAGGCCGAAGATCGCCGACTACCCGTTCACCACGCTGACGCCCAACCTCGGGGTGGTCGAGGCCGGACAGACCCGATTCACGATCGCGGACGTGCCCGGACTCATCGAGGGCGCCAGCGACGGGCGGGGCCTAGGGCACGAGTTCCTGCGTCATGTCGAGCGCTGCGCCGTGCTCGTGCACGTCGTCGACTGCGCGACCCTCGACCCGGGCCGCGACCCGGTCACCGACGTCGAGGTCATCGAGGACGAGCTGCACGCCTACGGCGGGCTGGACGACCGCCCGCGGCTGGTCGCGCTGAACAAGACCGACGTGCCCGAGGCGCGGGACCTGGCCGAGCTGGTCCACCCAGACCTGCAGGCCCGCGGCTGGCCGGTGCTGGCCGTCTCGGCTGCCACCGGTGAGGGGCTGCGCGCCCTGCGCTATGCGCTGGCCGACATCGTGCTTGCCGCACGCGCGGCTGCGCCGCCGCTGGAGCCGACCCGCCTGGTGCTGCGTCCGGAGCCGGTCGACGAGACGGGCTTCACCGTCACCCGCGAGGCGACCCCGGACGGGTACCGGTTCCGGGTGCGGGGCGCCCGACCGGAGCGCTGGGTGCGGCAGACCGACTTCTCCAACGACGAGGCGGTCGGGTACCTGGCCGACCGGCTCGCGCGGCTCGGCGTGGAGGACGAGCTGGCCGGCTGCGGTGCTGTCGAGGGCGACGAGGTGGTCGTCGGAGCCGACAACGACGCCGTCGTGTTCGACTGGGAGCCGACGGTGGTCGCCGGCGCGGAACGACTCGGCCCCCGCGGGACCGATCCTCGGCTGGAGGGCCGATGAGCCCGCTCCCACCCCACATCGGCGCAGCCGAGGCGATGACGGCCGCCCGTCGCGTGGTGGTGAAGGTGGGCTCGTCCTCAATCGCCACGGTCTCCGGCGGATTGGACGGCGCGGCCCTGGATCGCCTCGTGGCGGTGCTGGCCGACGCGCGGGACCGCGGCGTCGAGGTGGTTCTGGTGTCCTCGGGGGCGATCGCGGCCGGTCTCGCCCCACTCGCCCTGGCGCAGCGTCCCCGTGACCTGGCCACCCAGCAGGCCGCAGCGAGCGTGGGCCAGGGGCTGCTGCTGGCCCGCTACACGGCGGCCTTCACCCGGCGAGGCGTCACCGTTGGGCAGGTGCTGCTCACCGTGGACGACGTCACGCGCCGCACGCACTACCGCAACGCCTACCGGACGTTCCAGAGGCTGCTGGAGATGGGGGTGCTGCCGGTGGTCAACGAGAACGACACCGTCGCCACCCACGAGATCCGCTTCGGAGACAACGACCGGCTCGCCGCGCTGGTCGCACAGCTGGTGCACGCCGACGCGCTCGTGCTGCTGTCCGACGTCGACGGCCTCTACGACGGGGACCCGCGCAAGCCCGGTGCCCGGCTGATCGCCGAGGTCAACTCGGCGGCCGACCTCGACGGAGTCGACGTGCGGCGCCCCGGGGCGTCAGGAGTGGGCAGCGGCGGCATGTCCACCAAGCTCGAGGCGGCGCAGATCGCCACCGAGTCCGGCATCGGTGTGGTGCTCTGCGCTGCGCAGGACGTGGCCGACGCGCTGACCGGTCGGGCGGGCACGTGGTTCCGGCCGCGTCGGCGTCGCCGCGCCACCCGGCTGCTGTGGCTGGAGCACGCCACCGAGTCCCGCGGACGGCTGCACCTGGACGCCGGGGCGGTGCAGGCCCTGGTGGATCGACGCACCTCGCTGCTGCCGGCCGGGATCACCGGGGTGGAGGGCAACTTCGCCGCGGGCGACCCCGTGGACCTCGTGGCGCAGGACGGGGCGGCGGTGGCGCGTGGCCTGGTGAACTACTCCTCGTCCGAGCTGCCGCGGCTGCTGGGCCGCTCCACCCGCGACCTGGCCGCCAAGCTGGGCCCGGAGTACGAGCGCGAGGTCGTCCACGCCGACGACCTGGTTCTGTTCCGCGGGCCTACGCTTGCCTCATGACCGAGACCACCACGGAGGTGACCGAGGCCGACGTGCTGGCAGTGGCGAAACGCGCGCGCCAGGCCGCCACCAGCCTCGCGGCTCTGACCCGCGACAGCAAGGACGCGGCCCTGCTGGCCATGGCCGACGCCCTCGAGGCGGCCACCGATCGGGTCGTGGCCGTCAACATCGAGGACCTCGACCGGGCTCGCTCGTCGGGCACCGCGTCCGGGCTGATCGACCGGCTGACCCTGACCCCGGAGCGCATCGCTGGCATCGCGGGCGGGCTGCGCCAGGTCGCCGCGCTGCCCGATCCCGTCGGAGAGGTGGTCAGCGGCTACCAGCTGCCCAACGGCCTCGGCGTGAGCCAGGTGCGGGTGCCGCTCGGGGTGGTGGGGATGATCTACGAGGCCCGCCCGAACGTGACCGTGGACGCGGCCGGGCTGTGCCTGAAGTCCGGCAACGCGGTGCTGTTGCGCGGGTCGTCCTCGGCGTTCGCCACCAACACCGCGCTCGTCGACGTACTCCGCGAGGCGCTGGCCGCCCAAGGCCAGCCCGAGGACGCGGTTCAGCTCGTGCCCGGGACCTCCCATGACTCCGTCAAGCACCTCATGCGGGCCCGCGGACTGGTCGACGTGCTCATACCGCGCGGTGGCGCGGCGCTGATCTCGTCGGTGGTCACCGAGTCGACCGTCCCGGTCATCGAGACCGGGGTCGGCAACGTGCACGTGTACGTGGACGCGGCCGCCGACGTGGACAAGGCCCTGGCCATCCTGCTCAACGCGAAGGTGCAGCGTCCGACGGTGTGCAACGCGGCCGAGACACTGCTGGTGCACCGCGACGTCGCGCCATACTTCCTGCCGCGCGCGCTCACCGCGCTGGTGGCAGCCGGTGTCACCGTGCATGCCGACGAGGCCGTCGCTGCTGCCGCCGAGGCGGTCGGGGTGCCGACCGAGTCGGTGACCGATGCGGACTGGGCGGCCGAGTACTACTCGCTGGACCTCGCTGCCGGCGTGGTGGACTGCCTCGACGACGCGGTGGCGCACATCCGCCGCTGGTCCAGCGGCCACACCGAGGCCATCGTCAGCGACTCCGTCACCGCGGTGCGGCGCTTCGTGGCCGGCGTCGACTCGGCCGCGGTGATGGTCAACGCCTCCACCCGGTTCACCGATGGGGAGCAGCTGGGGCTCGGTGCCGAGATCGGCATCTCCACCCAGAAGCTGCACGCTCGCGGCCCCATGGGCCTGAGCGCCTTGACGTCCACGACCTGGGTGGTCACCGGCGACGGGCACGTCCGATCCTGACCGTGGCGCACTGGACCCCGCTACGCTGAGGCGTCACCTGGAGGAAGGAGAGCGTCCTGATGCTGATGAGCGAAGAGGTGATCGACCTGCCCGTCGAGTCGTGGGTGTTCGGCGCCACGGCTTTGGGGCTGCTGCTCGCGCTACTGGTCATCACCCTCATCTTCGGTAAGGGACGTCCTCACGGCTAGCACGATGGGCCGGTGGGTGGTGCGGCTATGACCCAGCGTCGGCTGGGCATCATGGGCGGCACGTTCGACCCGATCCACCACGGACACCTGGTGGCCGCCAGCGAGGTCCAGTCGTGGTTCGACCTGGACGAGGTGCTGTTCGTCCCGACCGGTGAGCCGTGGCAGAAGGAGGACCGCGCGGTCTCCGACGCCGAGGACCGGTACCTGATGACGGTCATCGCCACCGCGTCCAACCCGCGGTTCTCGGTGTCGCGGGTCGACATCGACCGGCCCGGGCCCACGTACACCATCGACACGCTGCGCGACATCGCCGCCTCCCGTGGCCCGTCCTGGGATCTGTACTTCATCACCGGGGCCGACGCGCTGGCCAAGATCGTCACCTGGCGGGACGCCGACGACTGCTTCGAGCTCGCCCACTTCGTCGGCTGTACCCGCCCTGGGCACGAGCTGCGCCTGGGAACCCTTCCGCCGGATCGGGTGGCGCTGGTCGAGGTGCCGGCGCTGGCGATCTCGTCCACGGACTGCCGTGACCGGGTCGCCGTTGGGGAGCCGATCTGGTACCTGGTGCCCGACGGCGTGGTGCAGTACGTCTCCAAGCGCAGGCTCTACCGGACGGAGACGACGAGCACGGCTGAGGAGTCGACCGCGTGACCGCGCCACCGGAGAGCATCGCCTTGGCGGCGCAGGCCGCGAAGGCCGCCGCCGACAAGCTCGCGGTGGACATCATCGGATTCGACGTATCCGAGCAGCTCGGCATCGCTGACGTGTTCCTGCTGTGCTCGGGCGCCAATGACCGCCAAGTGAAGGCGATCGTGGACGCCATCGAGGAGCGGATGCGCGAGTACGGGCAGCGGCCGGCGCGCCGCGAGGGCGAACGGGAGGCCCACTGGGTGCTGCTGGACTACGTCGACCTCGTCGTCCACGTCATGCAGCCCGACGACCGGCAGTTCTACGCCCTCGAGCGGCTCTGGAAGGACTGCCCCGTGCTGGCTGTGGCGCCCGAACCAGTGTCGCGGCGCGAGGGGTAGGCCGTGACGTCGGAACGGGCGGACCAGCCGCGCACGTCGCTCGTCAGCCCCTCGGCCGGGCCGGTGACCAGCCGGGTGCAGGTGGTGCTCTGGCGCCACGGTCAGACGACCTGGAACGCCGAGGGCCGATTCCAGGGCCAGACCGACGTCCCCCTCGACGACCTCGGACGGGCCCAGGCCCGCGCGGCCGCCGGTCTGCTGGCCCGTCTGGAGCCGCGCCTGCTGGTCTCCTCTGACCTCGCGCGGGCCCGCACCACGGCAGAGGCGTTGTCAGAGGTGACCGGACTGCCGGTCGAGCTCGACCGCGACCTGCGGGAGACCAACGGTGGGGTGTTCCAGGGCCTCACCGGGGCGCAGATCCGTGAGCGCCACCCGCAGGACTGGGCGGCCTGGGTTAGTGGCGACCCGCACCACCGGCCCCCCGGCGGGGAGTCACGCACCGACGTTGCCGCCCGGATGCTCGCGGCTGTGCTGCGCACCGCGGGCCGTGTGTCCGGCGACGGGCTGGTGGTGCTGGCCACCCACGGCGGTGCGGCGCGGCTTGCGGTGGCCCAGCTCATCGGGCTGCCGCTGGAGCGGGTGGGCTCGCTGGGGGTCATCTCCAACACCGCCTGGACGATGCTGGAGCGACGGGCCGGGCCGCGGTCCGACGAGTGGGTGCTGGTCGAGCACAACGCCCGCACCCTCCCCGAGCCGGTGACGATCGAAGAGGGCTGACCTGCCGGGTCAGGTACACTGAATGCTTGCCGTGTGGGCGGCAATCCGGGGCTGTAGCGCAGCTGGTAGCGCACCTCCATGGCATGGAGGGGGTCAGGGGTTCGAGTCCCCTCAGCTCCACCCCCGTTCCCCCAGCACCGCGTGGCCCACCGCCTCACGGCTGCCGTGCGAGAGCCTCGGCCCAGACCTCCAGCATCGCCGGCGTCTGCGCTGCGATGGTGACCTCGCGCAGCGGGCTGGGCGTCGACATCAGCACGGTGAGCGCAACCCGGGTCACGTCGTCCAGCGGCCATGACCCGAGCACCAGCGCGCCGGGGAGCACCAGGGTGCGAGCCCCGCGCTCGATCGCTATCGCGACGGCTCGCCGGTAGGTCTCGGCGAGTGCTCGCTCCGGGCCGCTCGGTGGTTTCCAGCGTGCGGCCTGCACCGTGACGACGGACGGACCCACCTCGGCGGCACGCCGTCCAGGCAGGATCACCAGATCGGCGGGCTGGTCCTCGGGCTTACCCAGCACCACGCGAACCCGGGGTCTGTGCACCGCCCGACCGTGACACAGCCAGCCCGGGGGCGGCAACGCGGGAGCACGTGCCGCGCTGTGCGACACGGTGGTGCAGGCTGGGCGCGTGCGCGTTCTCGATCTCGACCAGCTCGGACAGGTGCTCGGCTCGCTCGGACTCGACGAGCCTCGCGTGGTGGTCAGCGGCAACTTCGCCGCCCCGTCCCGGGTGCTCGACGTGCTGGACGCCTCGGTCGAGACTTACCGGTTGTGCCTGCTCAACGGCCAGCCGGGCATCCCCGACCGTGACGGCGTGACCCTCGAGACGGTGTTCGTCGGGGAGGGTATGCGCCGCTCGCCGAGGCTGCGCTACGTCCCGTGTCGGCTCTCGCTGGCACCGCTGCTGCACCGCACCACGCTGCGCCCGGACGTGGTCGTCGTGCACACCTCCCTCCCGCGTGAGGGCACGGTCTCGCTCGGCATCGAGGTCAACGTGCTCCCGGCGGCCATCGAGGCGGCCCGGATGGCAGGCGGCACCGTCGTCGCGCAGGCCAACGCACGCATGCCGTACACCTTCGGCGACGCCGTCCTGCCGCTGGCGGACCTGGACTACCTGGTGGAGGTGGACGAGCCGCTGGCATCCCCGCAGGCATTCTCGATCGACGACGTGTCGCTGCACATCGGTGACCGCGTCGCCGCGCGGGTGAAGGACGGCTCGAGCCTGCAGCTGGGCATCGGCGCCGTCCCGGACGCGACCCTGCACGCCCTCACCGGACGGCGCCATCTGCGGATCTGGTCGGAGATGTTCTCCGACGGGGCCCTGGCCCTCGAGCGGTCCGGGGCGCTCGATCCCGGCTGGCCGCTGGTCGCCTCGTTCCTGTTCGGGTCGCCCGAGCTGTACGCCTGGGTCGACCGCAACCCGCGGGTGCGGATGCTGCGCACCGAACGCACCAACGACCCCAGCGCGATCGCCCGCAACCCGCAGGTGGTCTCGGTCAACACAGCACTTCAGGTGGACCTGTTCGCCCAGGCCAACGCGTCGCGGATCAACGGCAAGATCTACTCCGGCTTCGGCGGGCAGACCGACTTCATCGTCGGTGCGCTGCACTCGCAGGGCGGGCAGGCAATGATCGCGCTGCGGTCGTGGCATCCCAAGGCGGACGTGTCGACGATCGTGCCACTGATCGACGAGCCGCTGACGTCGTTCCAGCACAGCGCGGTCGTCACCGAGAACGGCGTCGCCGAGATCTTCGGCAACAGCCAGCGGGAGCAGGCCGAACAGCTCATCACGAACACCGCGCATCCGGACGTCCGAGAGGAGCTCTGGGAGGAGGCGGCCGCGCTGCGCCTCGTCCCGCCCTACTCCGGTGGGCTGTGAGGGGGACGGGGCGCCTCGCGCGTCTGGGCGTTCTCGCCGGCGTCGCCGGGTTCTGGACGTGCGCCACGGCCGCCGCGAAGGGCGAGCCCGGTTTCGACCCGTCCGAGGACTACCTCAGTGCGTTGGCCTCGGTGGGCGCTGCCCGCCCCGTCCTGGGGCTGGGCATGTTCGCCTGCGGTGCGGGGGCTGTGCTGGGCGCCGCCGGCGTTGTCAGCATGCTGTGCCCGCGAGCGGCGCTGGCTCGCCGAGCGCTGCTGGCCGCGTCCGGGTTCGTCGCACTCGCGGGCCTTGCCCGCGTGACCTGCCTGGCGGGCGCGGCCGGCTGCAACGCCGGTCCGCTGGTGCTCGAGCAGGTGACGGTCTCCAGCCGGGTGCACGCGGTGTCCGTCGCGGCCTACCAGGTGGCGTTCTCGGTTGGGCTGCTGGCCCTGGCGGCCAAGGCTCGGGCCGACCGGCGGTTCGCCCTGGCCGTCGTCGCCCTGGTAGGGGCCGTGCTCACCCCCGTGCTCGCCCTGAACCCGCTGCCGCTGCCCGGGGGCACCTCGCAGCGTCTCTGGGTGGCGGTCGGCCACGTCGCGTTGGTGCTGCTGGCCGTCTGGCCCCGCGGGTCCTCGTCCAGTCGCGACTGACGGGGCGCGCGGCCCTCGTGACGAGGCGCGCGGCCGGGGGCGGGGGGGCACGGATACCGTGCGCGCATGGACGACGTTCCCGCGCCGGGCGACGTCGTGCTCTACGCGGCGGTGTCGCTGGACGGGTACCTCGCCGGGCCCGGCGACTCGCTGGCGTTCCTGGACGACGTCACAGGGGCGGCGGACACCTACCCGGAGTTCATCGCCTCGATCGGGGCTCTCGTCATGGGCCGCCGCACGTACGACGTCGTGCGGTCTTTGGCGCCCTGGCCTTACGGCGAGCTCCCGACCACGGTGGTCACATCCCGGCCGATGCCCGACGCGCCCGCGGGGGTGACCACGGATCGCGGGCACGACCTGCCAGGACTGGTCCAACGGCTCCGCCGGCACGGGCGAGTGTGGCTGGTGGGCGGCGGCGTGCTGGCGAGGACGTTCCTGGCAGCCGGGTTGCTGGACGAGATCGACCTGACCGTCACCCCGCACGTGCTGGGCGGCGGGGTGCCGCTATGGGGTCCGGGCACCGGGGCCCACCGCCTGCAGATGGCGTCGATCGGCGACGTCGGCGCAGGCGCGGTGCGGGTGCGATGCCAGGTGATGCCGCGGTGAACCGGCCGCCGGTGCTGGTGCTGGGGGACTCGCTGACGTTCCACGGCCCCCACCGGCAGGAGCTGCTCAGCGAG
>Ga0114939_10003376_pt1 | contig 11215 bp, 7 predicted proteins | sample AshMeaCrysSpring_FD_87196 | JGI IMG/M metagenome (GOLD analysis project Ga0114939, IMG submission 87196) | Groundwater microbial communities from Big Spring, Nevada to study Microbial Dark Matter (Phase II) - Ash Meadows Crystal Spring | ecosystem: Environmental > Aquatic > Deep subsurface >... | reverse complement strand
TCCAGGTCAGCCATGATCTGGCGTGCCTTGGGATCCAACCCGGCCATTTCGCCGATACCGTTGGCATTATCCGAGATCGGACCGAAGGAATCCATTGCCACGTTGTTCCCGGTTAGCGTGAGCATGCCAATGCCCGTCATAGCGATACCATACAGGACAAAGGTAAACTGAATGAAATCGGCCGAGAAACGCTCAGTTACCAGCGATTCTGTTGGCACACCCTGGTAAATCAAAATGGCGGCCACGATAGTTGCGGCGATGACGATGACCGACCACACGCTAGATTCATACCCCGAAGCCAAACCGGAGAGGATCGTCGTGGCCGGACCGCCGGATGTACTGTCACGAATTTCCTTGACCGGACGATAGTGAGTTCCGGTGAAGTAGTCCGTGAGGCGATCGATCAGGATGGCCAGCACCACACCGGCTGTTGTTGATAAGAATGGCCGCCACCACCCTCCAGGCACACCCGGCATGTAGAAAATCGCGACGATTCCAAACAGGACGACAGAAATGGCCGCGGATGTGAGAAATCCGCGGAAAATGGCTTGCATGGCATTGCCGCTGTCATCGGATTGCCCTTTGACCAAGTAGGTTCCGATGATTGACGCCAAAACACCTATACCGCGCACCAACAAGGGGAAGAGGATGAACTCATTATGTCCGGTGATGAGGGCCAGGGTCACGCCAAGGATCAGCGCCGAGACGATGGTTACCTCGTAGGACTCAAAGATATCGGCGGCCATACCGGCACAGTCACCAACATTATCCCCAACTAGGTCAGCGATGACGGCCGCGTTACGGGGATCATCCTCCGGCATGTCTTGCTCGACCTTACCGACCAGGTCAGCACCAACATCGGCGGCTTTGGTATAAATACCGCCGCCGACACGCATGAAGAGCGCGACCAGCGTGCCGCCAAAGCCAAAGCCTAGCAAAGCGTCGGGAGCGGCTATTCCGAATAGCATAAAAATCAACGTCCCGCCTAACAGACCCAAGCCATCCGTCAGCATGCCGGTTATGGTTCCAGTTCGGTAAGCGATCCGGAGAGCATCCTTGAAGCTGGTGCGCGCCGCCGATGCGACCCGAACATTGCCCTCAACGGCCATACGCATCCCGATTTGCCCGACCAATAAGGAAAACCCGGCCCCCATGACAAAAGCCAAAGCCCGGCCGATACCGACGATCAGGCGAATACGATCCTCGCCCATGCCCTCAAATACCTCCAGCGAGAATTCGGTCGGGGGGACGATATAAACGCTTAGGAACAAGGCGATAGTCAAAATTGCGATGAAGGGTAAAATGGTTCGCAGTTGGCGAGTCAGATATGCGTTTGCGCCTTGCTTGATAGCATTCCAGACTTCCTGCATCTCCGGCGTGCCTTTATCCTCTTTCAATATCTGATTGCGAAGATATAAGGCATAAAACAAACCCAAAAAGGCGATCGCCAAGACGATCCACACGGCCACAGTCTCAAACTGAGTCAGCCCCATCCCCAAAAACCGGAATACTTGCTCCATCGTGATTTCTTTGGACCTCCTAGGATGATTAGGTTTGATTTTGAACGAACAACAGAAGTCGCTGCCGGTCGTCTTCAGTGCAAAATAGCCCTGTCAAGAACGCCCAATTAAACGCTATTATATTAGTGCATTTTGTCTCAAATACCACAAATATTCGTCATTGGAAATAGGTGCCGTTGTAGGCGAATTAGCCAATCGTTGACAGCTTTGAATGGGTTTTATAGAATGCGACTACATTTAACCCAGACGCGAGGCTATCTTTTGGAATCATTTGGCGGGATCACCCCGCCTTTTCATTTGATTTCGGGAACATTTATCACCAGCGGAAGTAATATTACGAGGAGGTTTATTTCCATATGATGGAACAAATAGCGGCTGCGGAAAACTTACGGCTTTCTTTGCCATTGATTTGGTGGTCCGGACTCATTGCCGGTTTGCTCGCCCTGGGTTTTGCTTACCTTTTTTATCGCCAGGTGATGGAAGAAACCGAAGGCACGCCAAAAATGATCGAAATCGCCCAGGCTGTACGGGAAGGGGCGATGGCTTATTTAAGAAGGCAGTTTCGGACCGTTGGCATCGTTTTTGCCGTGCTTTTCATCATCTTTATCATATTGGCATTCCTGAACCTTCAAAACCCGGTGGTGCCGCTTGGTTTCCTTACCGGTGGTATCTTTTCGGCCTTGGCCGGCTACATCGGGATGAAAACAGCGACCAACGCCTCCGCGCGGACAGCCCATGCGGCCATGAATTCGTTGAATAACGGCTTGCAAATCGCCTTGAAAGCGGGTGCCGTCATGGGTCTGGTCGTTGTCGGCTTTGCCCTCATCGATGTTACTTTTTGGTTTTCAGTCCTCTATTACCTGGTTCCGGTCATCTTCCCCGAGAGCATTGTCAATATTCCGAACCCCTTACCGATTATCACGGCGACGATGTTGAGTTTCGGCATCGGAGCTTCGACCCAGGCGCTTTTTGCCCGCGTCGGTGGCGGTATCTATACGAAGGCGGCTGATGTTGGCGCTGACCTGGTCGGTAAGGTTGAAGCCGGTATTCCGGAAGATGATCCGCGTAACCCGGCTACCATCGCCGATAACGTGGGTGATAACGTCGGTGATGTGGCGGGCATGGGTGCTGACCTTTACGAATCCTACGCCGGTTCGATTCTGGCGACTCTGGCGCTAGGTGTAGCCGCCGTGGGCGCCGCCGGCGCGGGGTTTCTCGGAAGCACTTCTCTGGCCGAGATGGAAATGCGATTCATTTCCGTGCCCATCAGTCTGGCTGCCCTTGGCGTGATATTATCGATTGTCTCCATCTTCGCCGTTCGCGCGCCCGAAGACGCCTCCCAGAGTCAACTGTTCAGCGCGCTCAACCGAGGACTTTACATCAGCTCGATCGGTATTGCCGTCCTCGCCTTACCTTTGCTTTATTTCCTTGCCCTGCCGAACTGGTTCTCGGTTTGGATCGCAGTGGTAGTGGGTCTGGTAGTCGGCATTGTTGTCGGGAAGTCGACCGAGTATTACACCTCCCATGCTTATTCGCCGACGCGCAGCATAGCCAAACAGGCCGATACAAGTTCCGCCACGGCGTTAATCGAGGGGATGGCGGTCGGCATGGAGTCGGGCGGCATCCCGGTGGCGGCTGTCGCGATCGGGATCACCGTTAGCTACTATATCGTTGGCGGTTTAGACAATATCCTGATGGGTCTGTTTGGCGTGGGCATCGCCGCAGTGGGCATGTTGTCGACTCTGGCCTTCACCCTGGCTACAGACGCTTATGGACCAATTGCCGACAATGCTGGTGGAAATGCTGAGATGGCCGGGCTTGATCGGCAGGTCCGCAAGCGTACCGACCAGTTGGATGCCGTCGGCAATACGACCGCGGCTATCGGGAAGGGTTTTGCCATCGGCTCGGCGGCTTTGACTTCGCTCGCCCTGTTAGCCGCTTACTTTGAAGCGGTGAGGTTAGCCCTGGTCGAACTCCGCGGCATCGAGACGGTCGAAGTCCTCGGCCAAAATGCGGCCGTTGCCACGATGAGTATTGAAGCGTTTCTGGCATATTACAATGTTACGATTTTGAATCCGGCTCTGCTCATCGGTTTGTTCGCCGGAGTGGCCACTGCCTTTTACTTCTCGGCGATGACGATGCGGGCGGTCGGGCGCGCAGCAGGCGGCATGGTCGAGGAAGTCCGCCGGCAATTTCGCGAGGACCCTGGCATCCTGGAAGGTACGTCCCGGCCGGATTATGCCCGCTGCGTCGATATCAGCACCGCGGCCGCTCAGCGCGAGATGGTCGCCCCGGCCATGGTCGGCATAGGCGTTCCCGTGGTTCTCGGCGTGCTATTCGGTGTGGCTGGCGTATTGGGATTGCTGGCCGGCGGTCTGGTGGCCGGATTTGCCCTGGCGATCATGATGTCCAATGCCGGTGGGGCGTGGGACAATGCCAAGAAATACATTGAAGAAGGCGAACACGGCGGTAAGGGGTCAGATGCTCACAAGGCGGCGGTCGTTGGCGACACCTTGGGCGACCCGTTTAAGGATACCGCCGGGCCCTCGCTTAACATTCTGATCAAACTCATGGCGATGGTCTCCCTCGTATTCGCGGGACTGGTTGTCTTTTTCGATAACGGCCTGGGCTTGGTGATCATGTTGTTCAGCCGTTGATTCAGGTAGTCCCTGGACCTAACACGTAACGCTAACCCGGAAATCACCACCCACGTTAGGAAATAGGGTACAGAAGGGTGCAGTAAAAATTTCTGCACCCTTATTTGTTGGGTATAATTCATAGGTAGGACATATGTCAGGGGAAATAGCTGGTTAACATGACAACATTGTTGGTGTTTGCACCGGCCAACGGCCATACCAAAGCCCATCACCCCGAAAGTCACCGGCGAACGGCGGTGTTGATGCCAGCCTTGCAACGTTCGGGGATCCTATCCCAGCTTCATACCATCAACCCGACGCCCGCGACCGTGGATCAATTACGTCGTGTCCACACCGTTGAACATATCCTTTACGTCGAGCAACTGTCGTTGCGGGGCGGCGGCATCTTAGACCAGGGAGATACCTACGTTACACCGGAAACATTTGAGCTCGCAGCCATGGCGGCCGGTTCATGTTGCGCAGCGGTCGACCAGATCATCACAGGGGCGGCTAAGAACGGCTTTGCCCTTATACGTCCCCCTGGTCACCATGCCGAAACCGACCGGGTCAGCGGGTTCTGCATCTTCAACAACGTGGCCGCGGCCGCCAGGCAAGCCCAGGTCGAGCATGGTCTTAAGCGCGTGGCGATCATCGATTTTGATGTCCATCATGGCAATGGGACACAAGATATCTTTTTTGAAGATGACTCCGTCCTATTCATTTCCATCCACCTCTATGCCCCTTTCTTTTATCCCGGCATCGGCGGCATCCATGAGATCGGTACGGGAAAAGGGAAAAACTATACGCTCAATATACCATTGCCACCGTATGTCGGTGATAAAGGCTACGAGCGCGCATTTACCGAATTGATCCAGCCAAAATTGGACCAGTTTTTACCGGAATTGATCCTGGTATCGGCCGGTTTCGATGCCCACTGGCAGGATCCGCTGGCTATGGCCGGTCTGAGCCTCACCGGCTATGCGACGATCACCCGCATGCTGATCGAATTTGCCGCCAAACACGCGAAAGAGCGCATCCTTTTCATCTTGGAAGGTGGCTATCAGCATGATGTTCTCTCAAACGGTGTCGTTAATACGCTCTATGCCTTGCTGGGACAAGACCAGATCAGCGATCCGTTCGGTCTGATGCCCCAAAAAGAACAGGATATTAGCGAGTTAATTGAGCGGCTACAAAAGCATTACTTGCTTTACTGACCGTAAAAACCGATAATTGTTAAAGTAGTTGACCATAAATGATGGGAAAGGGTGAAAGATCACCCGCTTGGCGCTAACCGAGTGAATAGGTTGCGCGTCAACTGCCGCCCGCGGCCATGGCGTTGCTGGCGCGGAGGAATCGAAATGGACAGTGGTACCAACGAACAAGATAGCCTCTATAACAAAGCTTCCCGCGAAGAAATCGAAGAAGCCTTGCGATGGCTTGAGGAATTGTCGGACAAAAACCTTTACCAACCAGCGGACAAAACCGATCTGCCGAAGACAGTCAAAGCTGTAAGCGAAGACCGACCTGCTTCACCAAGCGAGACGACTGAATTACCCTCCGACGTTGAATCGCCCTTTTACGGCATCCTGGACACCTCCGAGGATGATCTGCCGGAATGGTTGCGGGAAATTTCAACAACCTCCACCATGGCGATGCTGGAGGGCGGCGAAATGGAAAGCCGGCTCGATTGGCTGGCGAAGATGGCCAAGCGAGAATCAATAGAAGAATTGCCCACACTGGAGTGGCGGCGGTTTTCCAGTCCCCTCCACGAAATGCCCTTGCCCAAGGAAGAGCCTGAGGCTGTCACCGAAATCGTCGCGCCGCAAGTGAGCGGCGACACGACAGCTGCCGAGGTTCCAGGCGCTGAAGGTAGTTTGGATTTAGCCTTAACCCGCGAACACCTGCAAGACACCGTACCGCAAGAAAGCGCGGTTGCCGAGCCGGAATTTGGTGAAACCAAATCATTCGATGATCTCGATGCGGCCATGGCCTGGATCGAAGAGTTGGCCGCCAGCCAGGATGCCCCAATTGAAGATCTGCCCAGCGTAGCCGATAGGGCGTTGGCCTCCAAACTGATGCTCGAAGTCGGCCTTGAGAGCCAGGCAGCGGAAACACCACCCTTGCCAGCACCGCTATCCCAGTTGGATGATTTTGAGTCCCATCCGACTTACTCATCGGATGAAGACCCGGCCGATACGGTCGTTCTGATGGAAACAATAGCCGCCGAATCCGGTCGCGGGATTTCCGAGCCCGAGGACGAGCCCGGTCAAATCGATGCATTTGCCCCGGAATTGATCGTAACGGATGATATCTTGGAAGCCAAGGAGCAACCACTGGAGATCGTTCAACCATCTGAAGAGGAATCACTCAGCGACGGCGCGGACGCCATCGACGAAGTGGTCATGCTGGCTGCGATTCTTGTGGATGAACCTGAAGTCTCCGGCGCTATCGGCTCGTCTACCGGTGAGGATATTGCGGATGATGAGTTTGAATTGCCTGACTCCATGGTAACGACTGATGACCTTGCTCCAAGCGAACCGCCAACAATGACTTTCGAGGAAGCTATCGCCTATCTGGAAGGCATTGCCCAAGGAAGCCCGGAAACAGAACAGCCCCTTGAATTGGATGATGACCTATTTGCTTACCCAGTAGTCCGGGCTGATTCACCACCTGAGGTATTGACGATAGCCGACGAAGACGAAACGAATGACAGGTCCGCGGATGAAAAAACGTTGGAAGAAGCGGATCACGTTGACGAAGACCAGATAGCCGGAGAGGTTCTGGTCATTGCCACCATCGTTACAGATAGTGCGGATCAAGAGACGGAAGATCAAGTCGCGGAGGATCTACGGGTGGTTGTAACCGAAGCCACATATCAACCCGAGCCGGATCTGAACGGGTCCGGTGTGTACCCCCTGGAAGTGAAATTACTGGCGATCGATGCTTTGGCTTTCCCGGTTGGAAGGCGTTTGGACGATTTCACGACAAACTTGGGCCAAAACCAAACCACGAGCCCGTTGCCCGGCGATCTTTTGTCCGCCGTGGATTGGCTGGAAATGGCTCTGGAAGAGCAAACGTCCGATCATGATGCGCTCTCGCCCGAAATCGCTGACGAAGATCTGATCCAGATGATGCCGGAAGATCCGGATGAGGCACTGGCCTGGTTAGTTCGTATGGCTAATGATGAACTGGATGACAGGCCAACTCAACATCTACCTGTGACAGATGCGGATGAAGCGCCCTCCCGGACGGCCGAGTTGATTCCCGTGATGACTGCTGAAGGCATCTCTACGACAACCACGGGCGGGATCGAAACTGATTTAATGCTGATGCCGGAGGATCCTGACGAGGCGATGGCCTGGTTGGAGAGTCTGGTTGAGGTTAAGAGTGGCGAGACAAGCCAGCTGGAAGAGGTCGGTGCCGGAGATCAAATAGCGGCCACAACAACGCCCGCGCCGGTCATCCCGACGACTACAAAGATAGCGGCTACCTCCCGCCGACCTACCCGAAAGACCGGCAGCGGGACGGCCTGGATCGATCTATTAAAACCATTGGAAAAATGACGCTCAGCTGGAACCTCGGCCATCGTTAACCGGCCGAGCACACAAAGCAAAGAATGGAGTGATTGAATGGAACGGACGTTGGTATTGGTCAAGCCTGACGGCGTGCAACGCGGATTAATTGGTGAAATCATCTTGCGACTAGAGCGCCGGGGGTTGAAACTGAACGGCATGAAATTCATGCAGATGTCGCGGGACCTGGCCTCAGTGCACTATGAAGTGCATAGAGAACGGCCATTTTATAGTAGCCTGGTGGATTACATTACCTCAGGCCCGATCGTCGCCATGGTCTGGGAGGGCAAAGATGCCATCCAGACGGTCCGCACGACGATGGGAGCTACGAACCCGGCCACAGCCGTGCCGGGGACAATTCGGGGCGATCTGGCCGTGGAGATCGGCCGCAATCTCGTTCACGGATCGGACAGCCCGGAAAATGCCGTTCGTGAAGTTTCTCTGTTCTTCTCCGAAGATGAATTGGTTCACTGGAACAGAGAGACGGATCGCTGGATTCGAGAGTAACAAGAAAATTTCATCAAACCGGTTCGAGTGAAATCGCTATTGCATGCGAACGACAACACGACCGTTATGCCACAGCGATTCGAGGTCGTAATATTCCCGTTTTGCCGGCGCAAAGAGGTGGATCACGATCTCGCCGAAGTCAACCAGCACCCAGCCGTCACCGGGTTGCCCTTCAACTCCCTTGGGTAACCTATCGCCGGTTTGTTTTGCCGCTTCGAGAACAGCCTGGCTCAAGGCTCGTATTTGGGGTTCAGATTCACCGCTACAAATAATAAAGTAGTCGGCAAAAATGGCTTGTTCGTGAATGTCCAGGACGAGGATATCGATGCCTTTTTTGTCCAGCAAGGCATCGACGAGTAGATGGGATAGCTCCAGACCTTCCAGAAAACACCTCCGATAAGATGAAAATGCGTGACTATTGTAGCCCGCATAGACCGGTAAAGCGAACACAAAAATATGATGTCCCTGTTTGATGGGCTCTCTAACGGAAACGAGCAGGCTATCTGGCGGGTGGGCGAACTAACGAGCTACATCCGCCAACTGTTTGAACTCGATTACCGGTTACAGGATATCGATGTAGCCGGCGAGATCTCGAACTTCACCCGAGCTGCCTCCGGTCATCTATACTTCACTCTAAAAGATCCCTCAGCCCAGATCAAGTGCGTGATGTGGCGTTCCCATGCGGAGCGATTGCGCTATCGACCGGCTGAAGGGGACGCGGTGATCGCCCATGGTCGGGTCTCGGTTTATGAAGCCGGAGGTGCATACCAGTTGTATGTCGATCACCTCCAACCGGCGGGCCGAGGCGATCTGGCGGCCGCCTTCGAGCGATTGAAGGAAAAACTGGCCCTCGAAGGATTATTCGACGCTGACCACAAACAAACCATTCCGCCGTTCCCCCAAAAAATCGGGATTGTCACCTCTGCTGACGCGGCCGCGCTCCGCGATATTCTGACCGTCCTGAAACGCCGGAATCCACTGATCTCGGTCCTTATCGCGCCGACCCTGGTCCAGGGCGAGTTAGCCCCAACCCAGATCGTTCGAGCCCTCCGCTGGCTGGATGATCGCGACGATATCGATACGATCATCATCGCTCGCGGTGGCGGGTCGATCGAAGACCTTTGGGCCTTCAATGATGAACGCGTTGCCAGGGCCATCTACAATGCCCGGCACCCGATCATCTGTGGGGTCGGGCACGAAACGGATTTCACCATCGCCGATTTTGTGGCTGACCTTCGCGCCCCGACGCCATCGGCGGCGGCCGAATTGGCCGTTCCCGATCTCGTGGGTGTTCAGCCCCTCATCCTGGAAGGAATCTCCAGGCTCGAAGAAGCGATCTCAGAACGACTGGCGGATCATCGCGTCCGCGTTCGCCAACAGATGCAGGTCCTCGGGTTACTCAGCCCGCGGCGGTTACTGGACAATGACCGGCAGAGACTTGATATCCTCGTGGATCGATTGTCGCGCACAGTGGCGCGACGCCTGGAACAACAACAGAACAGGCTGGCGCTGGCTGAGCGAGAATTATCGGCCGTCAGTCCCACGGCAACGCTGGCGCGTGGTTTCGCCATCGTCCGAGATGAGAACGGTCGGGTCATATGCAGCGTGAAGGTCATAACGCCGGGACAAAAAATTGCTGTCCAGGTAGTTGACGGCGCGTTTGGGGCAACAATCACCAAGTAGCCTGGATTTCGACGGCAATAGCGACCGACTGAAAGTAGATATCGACCGTGTCATCGATGTCGCGCCCATAGCCACCAGCCAGCAAAACCGCGACCGGCACGCCCTCCTGCCGGCAACGTGACAGTACCTGCCTGTCTCGCGCGGCCAACCCCGCTTTTGTCAACGCCAGGCGGCCGAGCCGATCGTTCATAAAAGGATCGGCGCCGGCCAGATACAGAACGAGGTCCGGACGAGCCTCGGCAAACGCTTTATCCAATCCGGCTCGCAGTTGATTAAGGTAAGCCTGATCGGACGTTCCGTCCGGCAAGGCGATATCCAGGTCGCCGGGGATTTTGCGGAACGGGAAATTCTTGGCCGCATGCATGGAGAAGGTGTAAATGCTGTCGTCGCCGGCAGCTATCTGGGCAGTGCCATTGCCCTGGTGGACATCGCAGTCGACGACGAGAACCCGGCGCAGGCGGCCTTCGGCCTGCATGGCCCGGGCTGCGACGACAACATCATTGTAGAGGCAAAAACCCTGACCGTGATCCCGGCAAGCGTGGTGGGTACCGCCGCCAAGGTTCACCCCCACGCCGTCTCGCAGGGCGATTCGGGCTGCCGCGACGGAGCCGCCGGCCATGTGGCGGACACGAGCTACGAGTTGTGGCGACCAGGGCAGCCCGATTCGCCGTACCTCTTCCGGAGACAGTAGGCCATTCTCAAAACGGTCGAGATAGTCAAAATCATGGGCGCGCAGAACCTGGCTGTCACTGATCTCTGGGGCTGGAATCAAGCGATCCGTAGGGACAAGACCGGTTTCCAGAATACGATGGCGCAGCAAACTGTACTTCGCGGCCGGAAAGCGATGGTCAGCGGGAAGCTGTAAAGGCAGGTGGTCGTAGTAAAAAACACGCATCTGGTCACCCAGGCAATTCACCGGCATCAGTGCGCCTCTTTCACTCCGATTGTTACCCGATCCGGACGGGAGCGCTCAAAGCTGCGATACTTAGCCGATTCGCGATCTTACCGGTGACTCCAAAAGGCGATGTCGCCCTCAGCCAGACGCTCCGGGCGGCCGCCGGCGACTGGTATCACCAGGATAAGATTCAGACCGTTTTCTCGCACCGGCAGTAGGATAGAACGGCTATCGGGCGACCAAAGCCGGTGACTCAAGGCATATTGGTCAAAGTATGGCAAAAATTGGCCGATAAAAATAGGCGTGGGCGTGAAGTCGAGAAGCCGCAACCCCCGGCCAGTGGTGACATCGACAACCGATAAACTGAGGAAATCACTTGGCGGTTGCTGGATGTTATCAGCC